>PJUE01000934.1_pt1 | contig 12322 bp, 21 predicted proteins | sample 1512171 | NCBI WGS metagenome assembly PJUE01 (sample SAMN08177674, study PRJNA422409) | Feces metagenome, whole genome shotgun sequencing project. | isolation source: Chicken feces (3) enriched on wood chips: alkali lignin treatment | host: Gallus gallus | place: USA: Madison | collected 2015-01-15
CGCCGATCCCGGCCAAGCGCTACTTCACCATTGGTGAGGTAAGCGAGCTGTGCGACGTCAAGCCGCACGTGCTGCGCTACTGGGAAACCGAATTCCCCAGCCTTGAGCCGGCCAAGCGCCGCGGCAACCGTCGTTACTACCAGCGCCACGACGTGCTGATGGTGCGGCAGATCCGCAGCCTGCTGTACGAACAGGGTTACACCATCGGTGGCGCGCGCCTGCGCCTGGATGGTCCGGATGCACGCGAGGAATCGGCGTTGAGCAACCAGATCATCAAGCAGGTACGCATGGAGCTGGAAGAAGTGCTGCAATTGCTTCGCCGGTGATCCAAAACCCCGCGTAATCCGCTATACTTCACGGCCCGCCGCACTGGCGGGTACATCGCAGCATCAGTCGGGGCGTAGCGCAGCCTGGTAGCGCATCTGCCTGGGGGGCAGAGGGTCGTCGGTTCGAATCCGGCCGTCCCGACCACTGTTGTGAAACAGAAAGCCTGCGCAGCAATGCGTGGGTTTTTTTTTACCTGTGGCGCGCGAATACCCGGCGTTCAGGCCCGCAGTCCATACGGCGCGGTACTTCCCTTATCATCGGCGCACATCTGATCGCATCGGCTGCGTCCCCGCACCTGCCAACGGCGGTTGCGGCGGGCGTGCTGGACGATGCGCAGACCACGACGACCACAGGGGGTTGCGTTGATCAGCAGTATCGTCATTCATCGCTCGGCCGGCGCAGGCGCGGCCGACGTGCAGGTCCTGGACACGACGTTCAAGGGCAAGCGTATTTTCGTAGCCTGGGGGCTGCGGGGGCATGAACTGACCCGCGAAGCCGAACCGGCCGACACCGTTGCCGCGCGCAAGGCGCTGCAGCGCGAATCACGGCAGGTCGACGGCCCACGCAGCGGCGAAGTGTTCATTGCCAGCCAGTCCGGCGTGGCCATCAGCGTGTACCGCATGCTGACCGAAGCCCGCAGCGGCGATGCCGTGTTCTTCCTGTGTGATTCGCCGCCGGTGGTCGACTGGCTGGTGACCGCGCTGGAAGTGCAGGCGTCGTAGTGTCGAGCAAGCTCGACGCTACACAGGGTCTGCCAAGGCGGCGTCCACCGCAGCACGGGCGTGCAGGGTGGTCGTGTCGAACAGCGGCACGGGGCTGTCCTGCTCGCGTACCAGCAGCATGATCTCGGTGCAGCCCAGGATGATCGCTTCGGCGCCGCGTGCGACCAGGCGCTTGATGACCTCCACATAGACCTGCCGTGAGGTCTCGCTCACTACGCCGGCAATCAGCTCGCGGTAGATGATGTCGTGTACGTCGCGGCGGTCGTCGGCCTCCGGTACGAGCACCTGCAGCCCGAAACGCTCGCGCAGCCGCCCGCAGTAGAAATCCTCTTCCATGGTGAAGGCCGTGCCGAGCAGGCCGACCGTGCGCACGCCTGTAGCCAGAATGGCGGCGGCAGTCGGGTCGGCGATGTGCAGCAACGGCAGCGGGCAGGCGGCCTCCAGCTGCGGGGCCAGCTTGTGCATGGTGTTGGTGCAGACCACCAGCAGGTCGGCGCCACCGGCCTGCAGGCGGCACGCGGCATCGATCATTTCCCCGCCCAGCGCTTCCCAGTCACCGTCGTGCTGCAGCTGCTTGATCCGCGCGAAATCCACTGACCACAGCAGCAGCTGCGCCGAGTGCGCACCGCCCAGCCGCTGGCGGACCTCTTCGTTGATGAGGCGATAGTACTGTGCCGAGCTTTCCCAGCTCATGCCGCCGATCAGGCCCAGGGTCTTCATGCGTGTCTCCGTGCAGGAAGCGCCATTGCAGCACAGCCCCGCCATCGTGTGCAGGCCCGATTCTGTAACCGTCACCCACGGCCTGCACTGTACGTACCGCAGCACGCAGGCAACCCGTAAGCTGGTGGACTTCCCGCGTCGAGAAACAACGATGGCCCTGCATACCTGGTGGTGGTTCCTGGCCACGGTTTTCGTGCTGTGCGGCACGCCGGGGCCGAACATGCTGCACATCCTCGGCCGCAGCGTTGGCCTGGGTTTCCGCCGCAGCGTCCCAGCCATGGCTGGCTGCCTGCTCGCCATGCTGCTGGTGCTGGCCGCTTCGGCGGCGGGCCTGAGTGCGCTGCTGCGTTCCTCGCCGATGCTGTTCGAGGTGCTGCGCTACCTGGGCGTGGCCTACCTGGCGTGGTTGGGCATCAAGGCGTGGCGTGACAGCTTCCGTCCGGTCCCGGCAGACAGCGGCAACGAGCCGCTGCTGGCGCCCGCAGACAGTGCGTGGGCGGTCTTCAGGGGCGGCTTGCTGGTCGGCCTGAGCAATCCCAAGCTGCTGTTGTTCGCCGCCGCGTTCCTGCCGCAGTTCGTCGATCCGGCGCGTGCGCAGGGCCTGCAGTACACGGTGCTGGTGGCCACCTTCGCCAGCTGTGAGCTGTTCTGGTACGTGATGTATGCCGCCGGCGGCCACAGTCTGCGCCGCTGGCTGGCCATGCCCTTCGCGCAGCGCTGGTTCGAGCGGCTGGTGGGCAGCGTGTTCCTGGCCTTTGCGGTCGCGCTGCTGCGCTTCCGCCCGCGCTGATCGTTCACGTCGCGCGCGCGGCACGCTCACAGGGCAGGCATCGCACGCGGCTTAACCTGTTCATACCGTCAGCATTCCCCAGGGGAAAGGATCGATATGATCAAGTGGGCCATCATTTTCGCCGTCATCGGCCTCATCGCCGGCGTGCTCGGCTTCGGCGGCATCGCCGGCGCCGCGGTCGGCATTGCCAAGTTCCTCTTCTGGGCCGGCATCATCATCGCGGTGATCCTGTTCCTCATCGGCATGAGCATCGCCAAGAAGGTCGCCTGACCGCCTCGCCGCCATCAGCAGGCCGCAGCGCGCCCGCTCAGTGCGTGCTGCTTTTCGAGAACAGATTGATGACCAGCACGCCGGCACAGATCAGGCCGATGCCGATCAGGGCCGCCGTGTCCAGGCGCTGCTTGAACACCAGCAGGCCGATCACCGAGATCAGCACGATGCCCACGCCCGACCAGATCGCGTAGGCGATGCCGGTGGGGATGGATTTCATCGTAAGCGCCAGCAGGTAGAAGCACACGCCGTAGCAGGCCAGGGCGCCCAGGGTCGGCAGCAGGCGGCTCATGCCCTCGGAGGCTTTCAGCAGCGAGGTGGCGATTACCTCCAGGGCGATGGCGGCGGCCAGGTAGAGGTAGGGGTTCATCACGGGCTCCAGATCAGGCCGGCTCACACAGCTTCAATGCCTCGGCCGCCATCGCCAGGGCGTTGCGACGTTCCTCCTCGTCGAGGGGGCGGCCATAGGCCGTGGCCCAGTAGCCATCGGCGGCGCAGCGGGCCGCATACAGGCGGGGATCGGTTGCCTCGCCCGGGAACTGCGCCAGCATGCCGCGCATCCAATCACGCCAGTGGGCCAGCATTGCCGGTTCCAGCAGGTTGGCCATGGTCAGGCCGATGTCGTTGTCGCGGGTCTGCTGCAGCAGATGGTCGAAGGTGACCTGCACATAGGCGCGGGTGAAGCAGCCGTGGCCGGCAGGCGCCAGCTGCATGTGCGCGCGCAGATCCTGCTCGAAATCATCGAGCATCGCGCTCAGGGTTGCGTCCAACAGCGCCTGTTTGCTGCTGAAGTGGTGGAACAGCGCCCCCTTGCTGACCCCGGCGGCACGGGCAACATCCTGCACGGTCAATGCAGCAGATCCGTTCTGGCCGAGCACGCGGGCAGTGGCGTCCAGCAGGGCCTGGCGCACGAGATCGGGCGCCTTGCGGCGGGTTGGGGCAGGCGATGCGGACATGGGAAAAGAAACCGACTGGACGGTATGATTGTAGCGCAGCCGGTCATCGCCCGCGCGTGGGCGATGATGCGCCGGGGTCAGTCTTCGATGCGGGCGAAGCGCGGCTGCGGGCCGTGCTCGCCGGGAACCTGCTCGACGAACATGGCGTAGGGGCGCACCCAGAGGCCGCCTTCGCCATAGAGTGCGCGGTACAGCACCTGCGGCTGCAGGGTCTCGCTGCTGCGCACGATATCGATCACTTCATACAGGCCGCCCTTGAAATGGCGGTAGCGGCCCGGCGCAAGGCGGGGCAGGGGGCTGAGGTCGGACATGCGGAAATTCTACTTGCGCGCGGGCGTGCGTGGCAGCGCGCACCAGGCATCGATGGCCTCGGCCGTATTGGCCAGGCCCTGGGCCTGGGCCAGTTCCCACGGGCGCTCGCATCGCCCGCTGCGCTGGCACCACTGGTAGCCGGCCGAGCCGATGCAGCCGTGGGGGTCGCGATCACCGCCAACCACCGGCGCAGGCGCTGCGGCCGCGCCGGCAGGTGTGGGCTTGGGATGGGCACAGCCGGTCAGTGCCAGTACAAGCAGCACCGCTGGGGTGGTGGTCTTCATCGGCCTTGTTCCGGGTCCGGGGGCCTCAGTGTCGGCCGCATCGCCCGGGGCAACAAGCGCTCAGCTGATGCTGGCGCGCACCACTTCTTCCAGCAGGACCAGGTAGCTGGCCAGGAAGTAGAACTTGAGCAAGGTCGAACGCTGCAGCGGAAGCGAGGTGCGCATGTGGAAGGGGCCCCTGTTAGTGAGCGTAGTGTGAAGCTCTGCTGACTTCGTGACAAGAGTCACGGAAAACTTTCACTAAACCGACTCAGGGATGTGATGGGGGTCTTGCTCTGATGCTCCGGCGGGCATTTTTCGTACTAATCCGATAGGAACTCCCTGACCCGTTGCCTACGGTGGAGGCAACCGCAGATGGCCTGGCGCCGCTGCCTCTTGCCCTCAAGGAGTCCGACATGGTCATTACCGTCAAGTGCAATGCCGAACGCTGGTCCGTGCTGGATCCGGCGGCTGCCGTCCCCGAGCCCTTTGCCAGCGGTGCTGCCGCCTTCGATGCGGCCATCGCGCGGGCAAGCGACCACCACCGGCGCACCGGCCAGGACAGCACGGTGCGGGTGGAAGCACTGGGCAATACGGTGGACGCGGTGCAGTTCAGCCGTTGATGGCCGTCAGGCCCCTTCTTCGCGAAGGGGCGCTAAGGGCGGGGTAGCGCCGCGCGGCTCAAGTGCCGGAGCAATGAAGCGGCACAACCAGGCGGGGTCTACCGTTTTGGCGTACACGTGTTCGATGCCGGCCGGCAACGCGTGATCACGCAGCATGTGGCGAGGATGCTGCGTCAATACCAGTACCAGCAGATCATCGCGCAGGCTGCGGATACGGCGCAGCAGCGGCATGCCGTCACTCTGCCCCACGGTGGGCATGCAGGGGTCGATCACCAGCACCCGGCAGCGTGGATCGGCGATCAGCGTAAGCACCTCGGACGGCGAACGGGCTTCGCCTGCCCGTGCGCCGCCAAGGTGTGTGCTGATGTGGTGGGTCAGTTCGCGGCGTAGCCAGGGGTTGGGGTCGGCGATGACCCAGGTCTGGGAAGGTAGGGCTGGACGTTCCGGCGCGTACAACGGTTCGTTGTCAGACGACGAGGCAGGGAGTGCCAGGGCAAAAGCTTCGTGCATGGCCAGGTGATGTGCTGGGGTACGTACTCAGGGCCCGCGCGGACGATAGCGGCACTGGTCGGGTAGCAGATCCTGCCCACCATCGCCCGCGCTACCACTGCATTCCCACGTATTCTCGTGATTGTCGCGCAGGAAGCCGATGTGCGGGCTGGGTCCCATGACCGGATCAGGTTTCAGGGTGCACCAGAACTCGTCGCGGTTCACGAGAATCTCAACGCAAAGCTTGCTCTTCGAGCTCAACCCGATGTACTCCGGCTCCAGTGGGCCGTAATCAATCGCGGCCTCATCCTCGATGCGCATGAGGTCGAGCACCCGCGTGCCAACTGAAATCTCGTCCAGCGCCGCTGCCATCTTCGCTTTCGCCACATGTCTTTGATACTGCGGCACGGCGATCATGCCGAGTATGGCGAGGATCGCCACGACTACCATCAGTTCGATCAGTGAGAAGCCTTGATCGCGCCTGACGGCAGGCGCTGTGCAGTCTGTGGATGTGGTTGAAAGAATCATGTAAATCTCATCCAGGATTGAAGGTGCTTTCAGCAGGCGGGAGATCATTTCTCCCGCCTGCAGGAACTTCTTATGCGCCGGACCGGCACGACTCGGGAAGGACGTTCTGGTCGCCGACGTCGCTGGTGCAGGTCCAGATGCCATCCGTATCGCGTTCCAGGCTCAATACCGAACCGCCATCAAATGCGCTTTCGGGGTTCAGGTTGCAGACGAGGCTGCCCACGCCGTCGGCGGCCAACGACACTTCGAACGAACTGCAGCGCGATGCGGAGCCTGGCAGGCCGACCATTTTCGGGCTGACATCCGTCAGGTCCGAGCCTTCAGCCAGCAGGGCTTCCATACCGACCTTGCCGGGTGTCACTTCGGCCAGCGCTGCACCGAGCTTGGCCTTGGCAGCAAACTTCTGGTACTGCGGCAGCGCGATGGCCGCAAGGATGCTGATGATCGCCACCACCACCATCAGTTCAATGAGCGAGAAACCGTTCTGCCGGGAATGTGGCGCGCGGGTGCGGATGGAGGAGATGTCCATGAATATCCTTCGTGCTTTGGGTGATGTGAATGCTGGCCGCGAGCTGTTTTCGCGGCGCGTTCATAGGTAATCACCTGGTGCGGGGGCGGGATATTCAAGGAATGGGAAAGTATCGTGCTGGACGGTGTTTCCGGCTGCTTTTACGAATAATGAAATGAGTGCATTTCAGTTAATCCCGGCAATGCGCCGGCAGCAGCATTTCATCCATGCCTTCGCCACGGCAGCGCCACGTGCCGTCAGGCGAGCGCTGCAGCATCAGGGTGCCGCGCAGGTCTGCCGTGGGCCGCAGGTGGCAGACCAGGCGGGCATGGCCGCTGTCCGGCAGGCGTACCCGCAGCTGCGTGCAGAAACGCGCGCTGCCGGGTAGTGCCAGGTGGTGGTCACGGAGGTATAGATTGCTGTCGGCGTAGCTGCGTTCAATCGCAGCGATCGCCCGTGCCAGTGCGCCGGCAGCGTCGTGCAGCTGCGCGCGCTCGCCCAGTGCAGGCGAGCGGATTACCAGGAGGCACAGCAGCGCCAAGGCGCCGCTGATGCCTGTAGTTGCCCACCGCTGCAATGCTGCAGTCGGTCTGCGCGCCGTTCCGGCAGCAGGAGGGTGCATGCGCAGGTCTCCCGTGGTGATGGCGCAGGCAAGGGGTGGGTACCCGGGCCGGGGCCGCTCTCCCCGAGCGGCCCCGGCGCTCCCGTCCCCTGCCATGATCGGTCTGCGTGGTGCTACAGGGCCAGCGAGGTTTCCACATCCAGCACCATGCGCCGGGCCAGGGCCAGGTTGGCCTTCTGCCGGTCCAGCACGACGTAGAAGAACAGGCCCTTCTTGGCCGACACCGGGCGCAGCACGTGGTAGGCGCGCCCCAGAGTGATCAGCACGTCCTCGATGCTGTCATTGAGGTTCAACGCCTCGGCGGTTTTCATCTTCGCGCGCAGCACTTCGGTATTGCCGGCGGCGGCCAGTTCCATGTCCACCCCGGCACCGGCCTCGCCCAGCAGCATGCCGCTTTCGTAGTCGACCAGGGCGACGGCCTGCGCGCCGTTGATCTGCATGAGGGTTTCGAGGCATTTGTTGATGGCTGTGTTCATTTCACGGGTCCGTTGAGGGTGTCTGAAGGTGAAGAGACGCTTGAGCATGGCAATGGACATTCATCCTTTCGCGCTGTCGGCCACGACGCGTACGCATTGCTTGGCGTGCCACAGCACGTTGCCGATCACGCAGCTGTGGTCGCAGGCGGTCATCAGCAGGCGTGGCTGTGCGCCGGGAATGGCCAGCATCAGCACCTTGCCGTGCGCTGCATCGAGGATGAGCGTGTCCAGTTCGCCGAAACGAAGTTCGCGCCCCAGCGCGCCGGCCAGGCCCAGCATGGAGCTGGTCATGGCGGCCAGGCGGTCGGCCGTGTGTCCCTGCGGGCCGTCCTGCGCCAGTGCGAAGCCATCGGTACTGGCAACGACGATGGCCTGGACGCCGGCGACATCGCGGACGAGGGTGCGCAGTGCGGAGGCGATGAGCGGGCTGTCAGGCGTGGCGCGCGCGGAGTCAGCCATGGGCGGCGGCCATTGCGTTGCATTCGATCTGGCTCATCAGCAGGTCCATGGCAGTGATCGACTGCGCCATGTCGCGCGGGTCCAGCAGCAGCACCGGCATGCCACAGGCATGTTCATCCAGCCAGTCCTGCCATGCAGGCAGCACGGGATCGCTGGCAGCGCCACACTTGGTGATGCCGATCACCACTGGCAGCGCCGGATCGGTTTCGGCAATGGCCTGAAGGTGCTGTCCCGCCAGCGTGGCGGCCACCGGTTCGCTGCCGTCCACCAGCACGATGGCGCCTTCGGCTCCGGACAGCAGGATGGGCCACAGGTAGGCAAAGCGCTGCTGGCCGGGCGAGCCATACAGGCGCAGGCGATCACCGCCGGGCAGGTCGATATCGCCGTAGTCCATGGCCACCGTGGTGTACTGCTTGCCTACGCTGGGGTCGGTGTTGCGCGCTTCGGTCACCACTGCGCGGCCCTCGGTGAGGGTCTGCACCAGGGTCGACTTGCCCGCGCCAAGCGGGCCCATTACTACGATCTTGTGCTCACGCACGGTCATGCACTCCAGCGGATGCGCAGCTGGCGCCAGAGGTTGGCCAGGCTGTCGGTGGGGGAGGGGCGAACGGGCACTTCCTCGCCCATGACCGGAAAGGCATAGGCAGTGAGAAACGCGGCGTTGAAGAAGGCCTGCACCGTGTGCGCCTGCATGTCCAGGATCTGGCAGCAGGCCTCCACTGATGCCCCCTGTTTGATCAGCAGCGCGCAGATGCGGAAGTGGTCGGGGCGATGGGCCAGGATGCGGAAGTCCGGCCAGCGCCGCAGGCGCAGACGCGCTTCCATCGGCAACGGCTCGATCAGGCGACCCTGGCCTGCGGTCTGCAGGCCGATATCCCAGAGGGTAGGACGCAGCGGGATGTTGCTGGAAACGAACGCCTTCTGCACGAACGCTTCTTCGCTGACCGGTGCCAGGCGCAAAGGGGGGGGCGCCTTGGACAACAGCTGCCTGAGCAGGGTGAGGGCGACCGGCGCGGGTGCGGTAGTCATCAGACGGTCGTTCTTCGCATCCAGCCAGCACACCGTCGCATCGTCATGCAGCACGGCCGCGAAGGGGGGCCGGTGCATCCCGGGTGTCTCTGTCGTGAGGTGCAGGCGCAGCTGCTGCACGAACGGCAACGCGGCCGCAGGCAAGGTGGCAGGTGCGTTGGGGGGTTGCAGATCCTCGAAAGGATACCGACGGTATCGGACCATGGTGGAATGGGGAGCAACGCGTGGTGGGAGGTCGTTATGTAAACGGCTTTTGTCATGCGTCTCCATGCCATTAATGGGAAAGATGCGTTGCCGCGTGTTTTTTCATAATGCTTGCAGCGCATGCAACAAATAGGAAATCCGAGTGCCGGCTGGAGTTAATGGCCGGTTTCTGGCGATGCGCCGCATTGTTAAGTTGACGCTGCCGTGAAGCGGCACTAGCTTTCTGCGGACGCACTACCGCGCGACAACGCACAGGTCATTCCATGCTCACTCGAATCGTCATCGCGGACGATCATCCGCTGGTCCTGCTGGGCGTCCGTCATGTGATCGAATCCAATGCGCGGCATCGCGTGGTGGCGCAGGCCAGCGATGCCGAAGGGCTGCTGGCGGCGATGGCCGATACCGAGGTGGATCTGGTGGTCACAGACTTCTCGATGCCTGCCGGTGGCCGGCCCGACGGACACGCGATGTTGAAGGCGCTGCGTCGCAATCACCCCCATGTGCCGGTGATCCTGGCGACCGTCACCACCAATGCAGCATCGCTGAACATGGCGCTGCGTGATGGGGTACGTGGGCTGGTCCACAAAGGCAGTGGTATCGAGAACGTGCGTGAGGCCGTCGACACCGTGCTCAGCGGGCGCAGCTATGTCGATCCGGAGCTGGCTTACTGCCTGCAGGACCTCAATCGCGTGCGCTCGCTGTCGGTGCTTTCACCGAAGGAACTGGAAGTCCTGCGCCTGTATGCCGCAGGACAATGCATCACCGCGATCGCCCAGCAGCTGCGGCGCACGGTCAGTACCATCAGCCGGCAGCGGATTTCGGCCATGAGGAAGCTGGGATTCACCAACGATGCGGAGCTGTTCGCCTTTGCGTTCGAACACAATCTGGGTGCGCCGCAAACGCTGGGCAATGGCAAGGACTGATGGTCATGCGCGGGGGGGGACGGTCAGCTGCCAGTGAGGTGCTTGAACGGCGGGGCAGCGCCGGGGCTCTGTGCGCTTTGCTTGCGGGGGCGAATGCCGGATGCTTGCGCCACGGAAATCCATCTGGAGATGTGGAGTGGGCAAGGGAATCCTGGGTATCGCAATTCTGTGTGCCCTGCCGGCATCGTTGCTGGCAGCCGGTGCGGCGCAGGCCCAGCACTACGGGCGTGATGACCATGGCAGTGGCGTGGTGCGCTGCGAATCGATCAAAAACCGCAGCAACGAATGCCGTGTGGACGGACGGGCGCGCTTGATCCGCCAGTTGTCCGGCTCACCGTGCATCGAGGGCCGCACCTGGGGCCAGTCACGCGGCGGGGTCTGGGTCACCCAGGGCTGCCGCGCCGAGTTCGTGGGCGAATCCCGCGGCGGCCGGGGCCACGGCGGCGGCTGGGGCGGCAACGGCGGCCAGATGATCGCCTGTCACTCCAATGATCGCCGGCAGAAGTACTGCGACGCGCGCATCCGCCGCGACGTGCGCCTGGTGCGGCAGGATTCGCGCAGCCCCTGCGTGGAAGGCCGGACCTGGGGCTGGGACCGTCGGGGCGTCTGGGTCAGCGACGGTTGCCGGGCCCAGTTCCAGATCAACTGAGCGGTCGCATCAGGGGGCAGAAAATCAGAGTTCCCTGATGGCGGTCACAGTTCATTCCTCGTATCGTCGGCAGCCGGGGGCAGGGCGCCCCCCCGGTGTACCCACCGTCATCGATACGCTGTTCAAGGAGTGAGCAACGCATGTTGATCCGACTGCAATGTGAGCAGCGCCAGTGGCGCGTGCTGCACCCGGACAAGCCGGAGCCGATCGAGTTCCGCGACGGTGTCCGCGCCTTCGATTTCGCCGAAACCCTCGCGCGCCTGCATTTTACCGACACCGGGCAGCGCGCTGCGGTGCGCGTGGAATCCAGGGGCGCGTTCGTGGAGGCGGTCAGTTACGGGTGATGCCGCCATCCACGCATGGCGTGGATCTACTCAGCTCGCTGCGCTCAGTGGCGGGGTGCCGCTGGCCAGCTTCGGCCAGCGCTTCAGCACGGCCGCACGGATGCCGGCGGCATCGATGCCCGCTTCGGCCAGCAGGTCTTCGCGGCTGGCGTGGTGCTGGAAAGCATCCGGCAGGCCCAGATGCAGGATCGGGCGCAGCACCTCTTCGGCATTCAGCAGCTCGGCCACGGCCGAGCCGGCGCCACCGGCCACCACGTTGTCTTCGATGGTCACCAGGCCGTCGTGGCTGTTGGCCATCGCCAGCACCAGTTCGCGGTCCAGCGGCTTGATGAAGCGCATGTTGACCACGCTCAGGCCCAGTTCGCGGCCCACCTGTTCGGCGGCGCTGACCGTGCTGCCGAACGCAAGCAGGGCGATCCGATGCCCCTGCACGCGCAGCTCGCCCTTGCCGATCGGCAACGTGGACAGATCCGTGCCGGCGTCAACGCCGGTGCCGCTGCCGCGCGGGTAGCGCACGGCGGCCGGGCCCGGGTGCTGCAGGCCGGTGCTGAGCATCTGCCGGCACTCGGCTTCATTGGACGGTGCCATCACCACCATGTTGGGCACGCAGCGCAGGAAGCTCAGGTCGAGGTTGCCGGCATGGGTCGCGCCGTCCGGGCCGACCACGCCGGCACGGTCGATCGCAAACAGCACGTCCAGGTCCTGGATGGCCACGTCATGCACCAGCTGGTCGTAGGCGCGCTGCAGGAAGGTGGAATAGATCGCCACCACCGGCTTGCCACCCTGGGTGGCCATGCCGGCGGCCAGGGTCACCGCATGCTGCTCGGCGATGGCCACGTCGAAGTAGCGTTGCGGGTACTCCCGGCTGAAGCGCACCAGGCCCGAGCCCTCGCGCATGGCCGGGGTGATGGCATACAGGCGCGGCTCGGCGGCGGCGGCATCGCACAGCCAGTCGCTGAAGACGTCGGTGTAGGTCGGCTTCTTGGCGCCGGCCTTGGCCACCAGGCCCTTGTCAGGATCGAACGGGCCGACCGCGTGGTAACCGATCTGGTCGCCCTCGGCCGGCTCGTAGCCCTTGCCCTTGGTGGTCATCACGTGCAGCAGCTTC
>PJUE01000937.1_pt1 | contig 12282 bp, 11 predicted proteins | sample 1512171 | NCBI WGS metagenome assembly PJUE01 (sample SAMN08177674, study PRJNA422409) | Feces metagenome, whole genome shotgun sequencing project. | isolation source: Chicken feces (3) enriched on wood chips: alkali lignin treatment | host: Gallus gallus | place: USA: Madison | collected 2015-01-15
ATGCGGCGGGCTATGGTTTCGAGAGTTTCGACGGCGCCGTCTGGACGCCTTTGACCGGCGTGCTGGCGCCGAAGGCATGGGGCGAGGGCGCCGCCGTCGCCGGAGTCGCCCGCGCCGTGTTCGACCCTACCGGCGGCGCCGACGCCGCCAGCGTGCGGCTAGAACGAGAGGGCCGCTCCGTCACCGTCGCCATCGACGGGGCGGGCGAGGTGACGATCCATGAGTGAGGGAGCGCCCCGCGCGGGCTTCACCCTGATCGAGTGTCTGGTGGCGCTGGCGGTGTTCGGTCTGGCGGCGATGGCGTTGTTGAACCTGTCGGGCGAGAGCACGCGCTCGGCGGCGCGGGTCGAGACGCGGACGCTGGGCGGCATTGTCGCCGATAATGTCGCCGCCGAGGCGATGATCGCGCGCGACCTGCCCAGCGGCAGCACGCAGGGACAAGCGTCGCTGGGCGGGCGCGAGTGGCGCTGGGTGCGGGTGGTCAGCGCGACGGATATGCCCGGCGCCGGCCGCATCGACGTCCGCGTCTTCGCCGATGAGGAACAGGCCGCCGAGCGCGTGCTGTTCCGGGCGGCGGGCGCATGAGGAAAGATCGCCTCTCCGCTCAAGCAGCGAGCCGCCGCGCGGCGAGCGATAGCGGAAGAAAGAGAGCCGGGTTTACACTGGTCGAGGTCATGATCGCCTTGCTCATCTTCGCCCTGTTGGCGGGGGCGGGGGCGCTGGTGCTGGGCCAGTCGATCGAGACGCGGTTCGCGGTGAAGGCGAACGCGGACCGGGTGGCGGCGCTGCAACGCACGCGGGCGCTGCTGCGCGCTGATCTGGCGCAGGCGACGGCGCGGCGGGTGCGCGGGCCGACGGGGCGTCCGGCGCCTCAGGCGATCATGGGGCCGCAGTCTCCGGGCGATCCCTTGCTGGTCCTGGCCCGCAGCGGCTGGAGCAATCCGGACGGCGCGCCGCGCGCCTCGGTACAAAGGGTAGAATATCGGCTGGTCGAGGATCGGCTGGAGCGGCGGGTGGCGCCCTATCTGGACGGCGCGCGGGCCGGGCCGCCGCAGGTGCTGTATCGCGGGGTGAAGGACGCTCGCATCGCCTTCATCCAGAACGGGTCCGAGGCCCCCGCCTTTTCCGCCAGCAGCGACCGGCCCCTGCCGGACGCCGTGCGTGTGACGCTGACGCTCGACGGTTTCGGCCCGGTCGAGCAGCTATTTCTGGTCGCCGCCGCATGAAGCCGGGCGCGCGCGACCGCCGGGGCATGGCCCTGTTGACCGTCCTGTTGCTGGTGGCGGTGATGGCGGCGCTGTGCGTGGTGCTGCTGGACGACGTGCGCTTTTCCGTGCGTCGCACGACCAACGCCGAGAGCCAGGCGCAGGCGCAAGCCTATGCGGCGGGGGCGGAAGCCCTGGCGCGGCGGCGGCTGTCCGACCTTGTCCGCGCCGATCCTGCGCGCACGCCGTTGCAGCCCCAGTGGAACGGCCGTGTTTTCTCCCTGCCGCTGGAAGAGGGCGAAGGGCGGGCGGTGATCCGCGACGGTCAGTCGTGTTTCAATCTGAACAGTCTGGTCTTGGGGCAGGGCGAGGATCTGATGGCGCGGCCCGAAGGGGCGGCCCAGTTCATCGCGCTGGGCGCCGCGTTGGGGGTACCCCGCGGGCGGATGGCGGCGGTCGCGGCGGCCCTGACCGACTGGATGGACGGCGACGCCGAAGTCTCGGCTCAGGGAGCGGAGGATGCCTCGTACGCCAGTCGCCCGACGCCCTATCGCACCGCCGGGGTCATGTTGGCCGAGGTCAGCGAACTGCGCGCGGTCTCGGGAGTGGACGACGCTCTTTATCGCCGGTTGAGACCCTATCTGTGCGCCTTGCCGGAAGCCCGACTGTCGCCCTTGAACGTCAACACGCTGGAGCCGCAAGACGCCGTGCTGCTGGTCGCGATCAGCCGGGGCGTGGTGGGGCTGAACGCAGCCAAGGCGGCGATCGCCGCGCGCCCGGCGATGGGCTGGAGCAGCCCAGACGCCTTCTGGGCCCAGCCCGCCCTTTCGGGCGTGGTCGTCGACGAAGAGACCAAAGGTCAGATCACCCTGGCCACCCGTTATTTCGACCTGAGGGTCGAGATCGAGCACGGCGACGCCCGCGCCGTCCGCACCGCCCTGATCCACGTCGCGCCTGATGGCGCGGCGCGCACTGTCATCCGCCGCTGGACGCCTGAAGAATGAGCATGGAAGAATGAGCCACGCCCGCATCCTGTTCATCCCGACCAACGCGACCTTGCCCGCGCGTTTCCTGCTGGTCGATCGCGAGGGCCGCGTCGTCGGGCGCGGCGAACTGGACCCGCATCAGGCCGAGACCCCGCCGCCGATGCGCACCATCGCCGTGGCGCCGGGCGCGGACGTCATGACGCGCTGGCTGGACCTGCCGCCGGGCAATATGGCCCAGGCGAGAGCCGCCGCGCGCTGGGCGTTGCGTGATCAGGCGGCGGGCGAGGTGGACGGGCTGGACATGGCCCTGGGCGCGGCGCCGGTCGATGGCGGCCCGCGCTTGACGGCGGCGGTGTCTACCAAGCTGTTGCAGGCCTGGCTGCGCTGGATGGAGACCTTCGACATCCGGCCTGAAGCGGTCGTGCCGGACAATCTGTGTCTGCCCGCGCCGCTGGAGGCGGAGACGCTGACCGCCGCACGTGTCGGCGCCGACGTGGTCCTGCGCGGTTCGGATTTCGCCGTGACGGTTCAGGCCGATCTGGTCGAGACGATCGCGGCTGGACGCGCTCTGGACTGGCTGGAGGGCGAGGCGCTGGACGCGGCTCTGGCCACAGGCGCGATGGCGGCGCCGGTCGACCTGCTGCAGGTCCACGACCGACGTGAGCGGGGGCAGGCGGCCAGGGGCTGGCGGCTGGCGGCCGGTCTGGCGGCGGCCCTGTTGATCTCGCCCCTGGCGCTGATGGCGGCGGAGGGGCTGCGCGATCGGGCGGCGGCTGAGCACGCTGGAGCGGACGCCAAGGGCGGAGCGGTGAAGCTCTATCCTGAACTGGCGACGGCTGACGATCCAGCGCCGGAAGCGCTGCGCCGTCTGGACGCCGGGCCGCCGCCGGGGGGGGCGGCGCGCGCCTTGGCCGCCGTTTTCGCCGCCGTCGAGCGCGTGCCGGGCGCCGAACTGGATGACGCGACGCTGGGCGGCGAGGGACTGCGCGTCACCCTGGGCCATCCGACGTTCAACGATCTGGACGCCGTGCGCGTCGATCTGGCGGGGGCGGGTCTGGCGGTGGTCGATGAAACCTCGGCTGAGGAAGGCGGGCGCATGGTCAGCACGCTCACCATCGGAGGCGCGCGATGACGGCCCCGTTCTCTTCCGTCGCCGCCTGGTGGGACGGGCGGTCGCTGCGCGAGCGGCGGATGCTGGCGATCATGGGGACGCTGGTGCTGGGCGTCGTCGGCTGGCTGGGCGTGGTGCGGCCGCTGGACGGCTGGCAGGCGGATCAGGCGCGCGCCCGCGTCGCCGCCGAGCGGCAACTGGTGCAGATCCAGACCGCTGTGTCCCAGCGGGGCGCGCGACCGACCGAGGCGGTCGATCTTCAGGCGCTGGTCGCCTCTACCGCGACGGCGTCGGGGGTGCAGCCGACGCTGGGCATGTCCGAGGGCGGGCGGCTGGGCTTCCGGCTGGATCGCGTGACGACGGCGCAGGCCTTCGGCTGGCTGGCGGCGCTGGAACAGGGCGGGGCGCGTATCGAGGAACTGGGCGTTGTCGAGAGTCCGGATGGGACGTTGGGCGTGACGGGGGCGTTGACGTCCGGCGGCTAGACCTCTGCGCTTTTCGGCTCTGCCGGAGTCGTCCGTTGTGGACTTGAAGGGCGCGCCGGGGCAGGTATCGCTCCATGATCTCTCGTCTGGCTCTTCCCCTGGTCAGCGCGGCCGTCCTGGCGGGCTGCGCCTCTGCGCCGCTTGTCGAGACGCAGGTGTCCGCCGCCGTACCCGCGAACGTGACCGCCTATCGCCTGCTGGAGACCGAAGAGCCGACCGAGGCCGACCGTGCGGCGACCGAGGCCGTGCGTCGGGCGCTGACTGCGCGCGGTTGGCGCGAGGTGGATGACAAGGCCGCCTGGCGCGTCGAGACGGCCTATGCGGTGCGGCCCCAGAAGACCGGCGTCTTCACCGATGACGACGCGCGTCGGGGCGAATGGACCGATGCGCCGCGCCTGCCTCAGTGGTGGAGCCAGAGCCGCCAGATGCACAGCCTGACCGTGATCCTGACCGGACCGGGCGATGAAGCGGGGGTCTATCGCGCCTCGGCGGCCGCGGTCCTGGGGCGGCGTCAGGCCGAAAACGCGCCGGGCCTGCTGGCCGAAGCGGCCGTGGAGACGTTGGGCGCGAACTAGCCCGAGCGGTCTGTGGGTTCAGCGTCCTCGGTGACTCTGGGCAGGGTCAGGATGAAGGTCGCGCCCGGCGAACCGGGCTGGTGGCGGATGGTTCCGCCGTGGCGTTCGGCGACGGTGCGGACGAAGGCGAGGCCCAGACCCGCGCCGCGATGATCGGCGCCGCCGTGGCCGAAGGCCTGGAATAGGCGACGGGCGGCCTCTTCAGACAAGCCGGGCCCCTGATCGCTGACGCTGAGGACGCAGACCGGACGGCCGTCCTCCTGGGCGCCGGTCAGGCTGACCTGAATGACGCCGCCCTCGGGGCCGTATTTCAGGGCGTTGTCCAGCAGGTTGGTCGTCAGGCGGCGAAGCAGGGCGGGGTCGCCCTGAACCAGGAACTCGTCTTCGCCGTCGGGCGTCAGGATGCGGACGCCCTTCTTCGACGCCTGGGGCCACAGAATGTCGGCGGCGTCCATGGCGACCTGGCCCAGGTCCAGCAGTTCCGAGCGATAGGGCTGGCTCTCGGCGCGGGCCAGTTGAACATAGCCCTCGGCCAGGTCCAGGGTCTGGCGGGCGTAGTCGGCGATGCGGCGCTCGACTGCGGGGTCCAGGCGCGGCGCTGGGCCGTCTAGCAAGGTCAGGATCGAAACCTGGGGCGCGCGCATGTCGTGGCTGAGCAGTTGCAGGGCCTCGGCGCGCTGGCGCTCGGCGGCGCGGAAGCGGGTCATGTCGGCGAAGCGCACGATGTGGCCGACCGGTTGGCCTTCGGCGTCGGTCAGCAGAGCGGCGGCGGCCTTCAGGATGCGGCCGTCGGGCGTGGTGATGTCGCCGGGATCGCCCTCGGGATCGAGGAAGCGGCGCCAGGCCGGTTCGCCCAGGGACTGGAACAGCAGGGGCAGGTCGGAGTCGTCCTTCAGACGCGCGCCGAACAGGGCCTCGGCCCGGTCGTTGGACAGGATGATGCGGGCGTGAGGGTCGGCGACGACCGTGGCGTCGGGCAGGCTTCGCAGGGTGTCGGAGATGAAGCGCTCCAGATCGCGCACCTGGCGCACGGCGGCGCGCAGGGCGTCCACCTGACGGGCGACGACATCGCCGCCCTGGGCGCGGCCGGTCAGGCGCACGCCGTCGCGTTCGAAGGCTTCGACCTCGCTCTGCATATAGGCCGAGGCTGCGGCCAGGCGGCGCCAGCTCCACAAGGGATAGGCCAGGGCCAGCCCGGCCACGGCGGCCGAAGGCGGGAACCACAGGCCGCCCGCCAGAAAGGCGACGGCGACGGCGATCAGCGTCAGGACGATCAGCCCGGCGCCCAGGGCCATGTTGGCCGCCGGGCGCAGCACCAGGAAGCCGGCGACCAGCAGGCCGAGGGGCAGCAGGGACAGGGTCAGAACCCAGCCGGGCGACAGGCTGCGCGGACCGCCGCCCTCGATCAGGGTCTGGAGGAGGGCGGCCTGCACCTCGACGCCGGGGCGCAGTTCGCCGTGGGGCGTGGCCGGGGTGGCGTAACGGTCGCCGAGGCCCGGCGCCGTCGCCCCGACCAGCACCAGCTTGTCCTTCAGGAAGGCGGCGGGCGTCTCGCCGCTGAGGACGTCGGCGAAGGACAGGGTGCGGAAGGCGCCGGGCGGGCCGCGATAGATCAGGGCCTCCGGCGAGGCGGCGAAAAGCTCGTCGCCGCTGTGTGGCGCGGGCGGCGCGGGTGCGGCGCCCTTGGCGGCGGCCAGGGGCAGGATCAGATGCGGCCAGGTCCGCCCATCTGCCTGAAGATAGAGAGGCAGGCGGCGCACGGCGCCGTCGTCGTCGACCGTCAGGTTGACGTGGCCCAGGCCCGCCGCCGCCTCGGTCAGGATCGGCGCAGGGGCGTCCTCGCGAAAGGCGGCGCCGTTCAGGCCGGGGGCGTCCAGCACCACGGGCAGGCGGACCTTGCCGTTGCGCGCCAGGGCGGCGGCCAGGGCGTCGTCCTGCTCGGAGGCTTCGGTGAACAGGACGTCGTAGGCGACAGGCCCCGCGCCCGCCTGGGTCAGGCGGTCGATCAGGCGGGCGTGCAGGTCGCGCGGCCAGGGCCACTGGCCCAGCGCCTCCAGGCTGCGGTCGTCGATGGCGATGATGACGATGTCTTCGTCGGCCGGTCCCGCCTCGGCCCGCATCAGGGCGTCATAGACCAGGTGGTCGGCGCCGTCGGCGACGGGCGTCAGCGCCATCGAGCCGACCAGCAGGGCGGACAGAACCGCCACCAGGCCCCATTCGACAAGAGCGCGTCGGCCGGTCAGGCGCGCGCCGAGCCAACGCTTCCAACCGCCTTTGGGCCCAGCGGCCACGGCGCTATCGTCCGATACGCAGTTGTTGCGGTTCGGACCAGGCTTCCAGCAGACGGCCGAAGCGATGGCGCGCGCCCTGCACCCGCCAGCTGTAGACGCCCGGCGGCAGGTCGCTGAGGGTGAAGGCCTCATCGGTCAGGCCGAGCTGGTCGACCAGCAGGGCGCCGTCACGGGCGCCGTCCTCGGCCTCGCGCCACAGCTGGAAACGGAAGGTCGCCTCGCCGACGCCCTCGGCCTCCCAGCGGAAGCGGTAGAAGCGGCGGCGGTCGCGTTGATCCATGGCCGAGGCCAGGCCGCCGACGCCGTTGCGGGCGCGGATGAAGCTGTAGGTCGTGGCCTTGCCCTCCAGCCCCTCGGGCGAGAGGGCGGTCAGACGCAGGAAGAAGGCGCCTTCTTCCATCTCGCCGAAGATCAGGGGGCCGCCGGGCGCGCTGTCGACTTCGGCGAAGGCCTCGATCATGCCGGCGTCCTGGGCGACGCGGCCGCGATAGCGTTCGGCGCCGGGCAGGGGCTGAATGTCGAAGGCGACCTGGGCCTGGGTCTGCGGCGCGTCAGGGCGGACCAGGGCGGGCGCGGGCAGAAGGGGCAGCAGGCGCACGCTTCCATCGGCGGCGCTGACGCCCTGATCGACGCCGGCCAGGGCTTCGGCGTCGCCCGATGCGATGGTTACGGCGCCTTCCAGCACCTCGGTGGTCGAGCGGTCGGCGTCGTCGTCGAAGGAGACGCGGAAGTCGGTGCCGCGCACGGCCGAGACCGAAACGGGCGTGCGGATGGCGAAGCCGCCCGGACGACGCCGGGGCGTGACGCGCGACTCGGCGCGACCCGCCTCTACCGTCAGGGCGTGATCGACGGCGCCGTTGATGGCGTAACGGCGCAGGCGGCTGACGCGCACGCGGCTGTTGGAGGGCACGACCACATGGCTGCCGTCGGACAGGGCCAGGCGGACGAAGGCGTTGGCGCCGGTGCTGAGGACGGCGCCCTCACGCACGGCCTGACCGGCCGCGGGGACGGCGGATCGGCCGTCCTGGTTCAGGGTCGCCGCGCCGCGAAAGCCGGCGATGCGCGCCTCATCCGGATCGGCGCGCAGCAGATCGACGGGCAGGGCCAGGGTGCGGCCGATGGCGAGGCGGCGCGGATTGGCGACCCGGTTCTCGCGCTGAACCCGGCGATAGTCGAGCGGCCGGTGCATGTAGGCGGTCGCCAGGTCGATCAGGGTGTCGCCGCGCTGGACGACATAGTCGAGGGTCTCGACGGAGGCGGCCGTCCGGGCAGCGGGCGGGGCGGCCGAAGTCTGTGCGACGGCGCTTCCTGCGGCCAGCATCGCTGCGATCGCCAGGGCCGCCGCCCAATCCGTCTTCATTTCGCCACCTGCGTCTTCATTCAGGCGTCCTGGCCGGGTTCTGCCCCCGTGACGCGCTCAAGGCGGTATCCGTAGCTGTAAATGGGGGTCAGGCGGAAGCCTCGCTCGGGCCGCAGCTCCAGCTTGTTGCGGATGCGCGAGATGTGCATGTCCAGCGAACGGCTGTTCAGGTCCGGCTCATTGCCCCACACCGTCTCCAGAATATAGGTCCGCGACAGAGCCCGGTGCAGGTTGCGGAACAGCAGCAGGGCCAGGGCGTATTCCTTGGCCGTCAGGGCCACCGACTGGCCGTCGCGGGTCACCGCGCCGGCGGACTCGTGGAAGGTGACGCCGTCATAGGTTTCGACGCCCGGCGTCGTCGGCTGGGAATAGGCGCGGCGGATCAGGGCGTTGATGCGCGCCGCCAGAACCGGCTTCGACAGGGGCTTGGGCAGGTAGTCGTCAGCCCCGGCGTCCAGACCGGCGACCACGTCTTCATCCTCGGCGCGGCTGGTGACCAGCAGCATGGGCGGGGCGGGCTTCAGATTGGTCCGCGCCCAGGCCAGCACCTCCAGACCCGAACGGTCCGGCAGGTTCCAGTCGACAATCAGCATGTCGAAGGTGTCCTTGCGCAGGGCGGAGATCAGCGCCTGACCGCGCGAAAACAGAGTGGCGCGATATCCGGCGTCTTGAACCACCTCGGAGACGAACTCCAACTGGACGGGATCGTCGTCTAATATTGCGATCTTCATACTTTTACGCAGCTCCGGGGAGAACGCTGGAGTCATAGCCCCGGATGCTTGGCTTTAGAGCAATGTAAAATGTAAAATATGGTCACCCCTCGGCGCGTCTCGGCGTGGATGTCGGCAGGGGTGCGAGGCGGCGGGCCTGATCGCGGCACAGGGTCTTGATCCAGCGGCGCACGGTCTTCAGTCGCGCCGTGCCGTGGACCTCGCGGTGGGTGCTGAGCCAGAAGCGCCGCTCGATCAGGACCTGCTCGGGCAGAATTCGCGTCAGCCCTTCGGCCAGGAAACAGGGCAGGACGCCGATCCCGCCGCCCGCCGCCACCATGTCCCTCTGGGCGCGGATCGACGAGGAGGCCAGACGCGGCCGTAGGTTGGGCCGCAGTTCGTCCAGATAGCGCAGTTCGGGCGCATAGATCAGATCGTCGACATAGCCGACCATGTCGAAGCGGCTCAGGTCGTCGATGCTGGCTGGCGCGCTGTGGCGTTCCAGATGTTCGGGCGCGGCGTAGAGCGCCAGCTGATAGGTCGTCAGCGGCTCGACGATCAGGCGCGGGCTGTCGGCGGGGCTGAGGGTGATGGCCATGTCCACCTCGCGGCGGCTGGGCGACAGGAAGCCGGAGCTGGCCGCCAGTTCGACGTTCAGTCCCGGGTGCGCCGCCAGCAGGCCGGGCAGGGCGGGGGCCAACACGGCGCCGCCGAAGCCTTCCGAGGCGCTGATCCGCACGGCGCCCGCGATCAGGTCGGGCTGGGTGACGCGTTCGGCGGCCTCCATGGCGCTTTCGGCGTCCAGAGCCCGCTCCAGCAACTGGGCGCCGGTGGCCGTCAGGTGAAGCCCGGCGGCCGAGCGCACCAGCAGGGTCGATTTCAGCGCCGTCTCCAGCCGCGCCACGCGCCGCCCGACCGTGGCTGCGTCCACGCCCAGCCGCTGCGCCGCCGTGGCTAGCGACCCGGCGCGCGCGGCCGCCAGAAACACCCTCAGATCATCCCAGTCGAACATATGCAGATATGCACATCATCACCTGCAAGATTGCAATGGGCCTGACCGGCCCGCTCTGCTAGGGCAGGCTCACGAAGAACCATAATCATCGGGAGAGACGTTCAATGCGCGATATTCGCCACTTCATCGACGGTGCGGCTTTCGAGGGGGCGTCGGGCCGCTTCGGCGACGTCTTCAACCCCAACACCGGCGAGGTTCAGGCCCGCGTCCAGCTGGCGACGCCGTCGGAGCTGGACCGTGCGGTCCAGTCGGCGCAGGCCGCATTCGAAGGCTGGTCCTCGACCAACCCGCAGCGCCGCGCCCGCGTCATGTTCGAGTTCAAGCGCCTGGTCGAGGCGAACATGAACGAACTGGCCGAAATGCTGTCCAGCGAGCACGGCAAGGTCATCGCCGACTCCAAGGGCGACATCCAGCGCGGCCTGGAAGTCATCGAGTTCGCCTGCGGCATCCCGCACGCGCTGAAGGGCGAATACACTCTGGGCGCCGGTCCTGGCATCGACGTCTATTCCATGCGTCAGGCCCTGGGCGTGGTAGCGGGCATCACCCCGTTCAACTTCCCGGCCATGATCCCGATGTGGATGTTCGGCGTCGCCATCGCCGTCGGCAACACCTTCATCCTGAAGCCGTCCGAGCGCGATCCGTCCGTGCCGGTGCGTCTGGGCGAACTGATGATGGAGGCGGGCGCGCCCAAGGGCGTGCTGAACGTGGTTCACGGCGACAAGTCGGCGGTCGACGCCATCCTGGCCCACCCCGACATCCACGCCGTCAGCTTCGTCGGCTCGTCGGACATCGCCCACTACGTCTATCAGACGGGCGCCCAGCACGGGAAACGCGTCCAGGCCATGGGCGGCGCTAAGAACCACGGCATCGTCATGCCCGACGCCGACCTGGACCAGGTCATCAAGGACCTGTCGGGCGCGGCCTATGGCTCGGCCGGCGAACGCTGCATGGCCCTGCCGGTCGTCGTTCCGGTCGGCAAGAAGACCGCTGATGAACTGCGCGAGCGTCTGGTCGCCGAAATCCCCACCCTGCGCGTCGGCGTCTCGACCGATGATCAGGCCCACTACGGCCCGGTCGTCTCGGCCCAGCACCGCGACCGCGTCGCCGGCTGGATCAGCAAGGGCGTCGAGGAAGGCGCCGAACTGGTCGTCGACGGGCGCGACTTCAGCCTGCAGGGGCACGAAAAGGGCTACTTCATCGGCCCGTCGTTGTTCGACCATGTGACGACGGACATGTCTTCCTATCAGGAAGAAATCTTCGGCCCGGTGCTGCAGATCGTCCGCGCCGCCAACTTTGAGGAGGCCCTGAGCCTGCCGTCCAAACATCAGTACGGCAACGGCGTCGCCATCTTCACCCAGAACGGCCGCGCGGCCCGCGACTTCGCCGCCCGCGTCAATGTCGGCATGGTCGGCATCAACGTGCCGATCCCGGTGCCGGTGGCCTACCACTCCTTCGGCGGCTGGAAGCGGTCTGGCTTCGGCGACACCAACCAATACGGCATGGAAGGCGTGAAGTTCTGGACCAAGACCAAGACCGTCACCGCCCGCTGGCCCGACAGCGCGCTGGAGCATGAGGACTCCAGCTTCATCATCCCGACGATGAGCTAAGCCTAAACCCTCTCCCGACGGGAGAGGGCTTGAGCCTCCAAGAGCGAAGCGATTGGTTAAGGCGAAAGGGTGAGGGTTCCGCAGTCAGCCGTTTTGCGACGGCTTACGCCGACTTCGGCCGGGAACCCTCATCCGGCCCTTCGGGCCACCTTCTCCCATCGGGAGAAGGATTCAGGTGAGCGTATAGGGGATCACCCCCCGCTCATTCTCCGGCACGGCCAGCGTCCGGTCGATCGGCGGAAAGGCCCGCTGGGTGCAGTCGGTGCGTTCGCAGATGCGGCAGTTGACGCCCATGCGCGTCGGCGGTCCGTTCAAATCCAGCCCGTCCGCATAGACTAGCTGCGCCGCGTGCTCGATCTCGCACCCCAGTCCTAGCGCATAGCGCCGATCCGGCTCCAGAAACGATCCGCCCGGCTTGGACACGCTCTTGGCGATGCAGACGTAGCGGGCGCCGTCCGGCATCTCCGACAGATTGACCAGAATGCGGTCCGGCGCGCTGAACGCCTCATGCACGTTCCACAGCGGGCAGGCGCCGCCGAAGCGGGCGAACTGGAAGCGCGTCGCGCTGTGCCGCTTGGTGATGTTGCCCGCCATGTCGACCCGCGCGAAATAGAAGGGCACGCCGCGCCAGCCCGGCCGTTGCAGCGTCGACAGCCGGTGGCAGGCCTGCTCGAAGCTGACGTGGAAGCGGTTGCGCAGCCGGTCCACGTCGTGCCGCAACTCCCGCGCCGCCTCCAGAAACGCGCGATAGGGCAGCAGCAGCGCCCCGGCCGCATAGTTGGCGAGGCCGACCCGGCACACGTCGCGCGCGGCGGGAATGTCGAAGGCGGCGCGGTCCAGTTCGTGCTCGATCAAATCCTCGAACCGTAGGCCAACCAGTTGGTGCGCCATCTGGAAGGCGCGGGTGGCGCCCGGCAGGCTGGCGTCGACATAGAGGATG
>PJUE01000940.1_pt1 | contig 12257 bp, 12 predicted proteins | sample 1512171 | NCBI WGS metagenome assembly PJUE01 (sample SAMN08177674, study PRJNA422409) | Feces metagenome, whole genome shotgun sequencing project. | isolation source: Chicken feces (3) enriched on wood chips: alkali lignin treatment | host: Gallus gallus | place: USA: Madison | collected 2015-01-15
TCCGAGATCCGCTATCATGACTGACCAGACTCCGGCTCAATACACCGGTCCGCGCCGCATCCTGTCCGGCATCCAGGCTTCCGGCGCCCTGCACCTGGGCAACTACCTGGGCGCGCTGAAACGCTTCACCGAACTAAAGGAGACGGGCGCGCCGCTGTTCGTCTTCGTCGCCGACATGCACGCCATCACCGTCTGGCAGGAGCCCGAGAAGCTGGCCGCCCAGACGCGCGAGATCGCGGCGGCCTATCTGGCCTCGGGCCTCGACCCGGCCAAGGCGGTCATCTTTCCGCAGTCGGCCGTGCCCGCCCACGCCGAACTGGCCTGGATCTTCAACTGCGTCGGCCGTCTGGGCTGGCTGGACCGGATGACCCAGTTCAAGGAGAAGTCGGGCAAGCACAAGGAACGCTCCAGCGTTGGCCTCTACACCTATCCGGTGCTGCAGGCGGCGGACATTCTGCTCTACAAGGCGACCGAGGTGCCGGTGGGCGAGGACCAGAAGCAGCACCTGGAGCTGACCCGCGACATCGCTCAAAAGTTCAACAACGACTTCGGGACGCCGGGCTACTTCCCCCTGCCCGAGCCTCTGATCCAGGGGCCGGCGACGCGGGTCATGTCCCTGCGCGACGGCGCGGCCAAGATGAGCAAGTCCGACCCTTCGGACCTGTCGCGCATCAATCTGACCGACGACGCCGACGCCATCGCCAACAAGATCAAGAAGGCCAAGACCGATCCCGAGCCGTTGCCGGAGACCGTCGAGGGTTTGGAGGGCCGCGCAGAGGCCAAGAACTTGGTCGCCATCTACGCCGCCTTGGCCGACACCACGCGCGAGGCGGTGCTGGCCGAGTTCGCGGGTCAGGGCTTCGGCGCCTTCAAGCCGAAACTGGCTGAACTGGCCGTGTCCTCGATGGCGAACGTCACCGCCGAGATGCGCCGCCTGATGAACGACCCGGCCGAGATCGACCGCGCCCTGGCCGCCGGCGCCGAAAAGGCTCGTGAAGTCGCCGAGCCGACCATCGCCGAGGTCAAGAAGATCGTCGGCTTCTGGCAGGGCTGAGCCGAATGGCGCACCCGCTGGATCGCCCGATCTGGAACGCCCTGACATCTGCGCGTCAGGCGTCCCTGGCCGTGGGAGCGGGCGGGGCGCTGCGGCTGGCGCCGGGTTACGGCGTCTTCGTCGCCAGCGTCGATCAGTCGCCGGAAAGCCTGGCGGCCGTCGCGGCGCTGGAGCAGCCCGAGGGGCTGCTGGCCACGGTCGAGGCGGAGCGCACGCCCGTCCCGCCCGGCCTGACGGTGCTGAAGGAAGCGGTGCTGACGCAGATGGTGCTGGTCGACCTGACGCCCGACAAGGCGCGCGACATCGCCGTCGAGCCCCTGACCGAGGCCGACGCGCCCGCCATGCTGGCTCTGGCGACCCTGACCGAGCCGGGTCCCTTCTTCGACAAGACGCACCGACTGGGCGACTTCTTCGGGGTCAAGCAGGACGGGCGGCTGTTGGCCATGGCGGGCGAGCGGCTCAAGCCTGACGGCTTCACCGAGGTCTCGGGCGTCTGCGCCCATCCCGACGCGCGCGGGCGGGGTTACGCCGGGGCGCTGATGCGGGCGGTGATCGCGCGCATCCTGGCGCGCGGCGAGACGGCCTTCCTGCATTCCTATGCGGACAACGCCGGAGCCATCGCCCTGTATCATTCGCTGGGCTTCACCATCCGGGCGCAGATGCTGATGCGGATGCTGACCCAGGGCGATCTGGTCAAGGGCGATCTGGCGGACCCCGCTGAGGGCGCCTAGCTTGGCTTCGACCCCTTGTTTCGGAGCCTGTCATGAGCCAGCACGTCGCCGTCGTCGAATGGAACCGGGGCGATCAGCCCTTCAGCGACAACAAATACGGTCGCGGCCATGACTGGCGCTTTGACGGCGGCGCGGTGGTGCGGGGATCGTCTGCGCCTTCGCCCATGATCCCGCCGCCCCTGTCGGAAGAGACGGCGGTGGATCCGGAAGAGGCCCTGGTCGCCGCCCTGTCCAGCTGCCACATGCTGTTCTTCCTGGCCTACGCCCGCAAGGACGGCTTCGTGGTCGATTCCTATCGCGACGAGGCCGAAGGAACCCTGGGCAAGGGCGAGCGCGGCAAGATGTCGATCACCGAGGTGGTGCTGCGCCCCGCCGTGACATGGTCGGGCGACAAGCAGCCGGACGCCGCGGCCATCGCCGACCTGCATCACCGCGCCCATGACGTCTGCTACATCGCCAACTCGGTTCGCGCCGAGGTGAAGATCGAGCCGCGCTGAAATCCTCAGGCCGTCTCCTCTTCGATCAGGGAGCGGAAGGCGGCGTGGGCGGCGGTCATGCCGTCCGTCGTCGCCAGGGTGATGTTGCCGGCGGGCCGCGCCAGGTCGCCGGCGGCGAAGACCCCCGGTTGGCTGGTCTGCTGCTGGGCGTCGACCTTGACGATGCGGCCCATGGGGGTGTCGGTCATCTCGCAGCCAAGGCTCTCGGCGAAGCCGCCGGACTGCCGCACATGGGCGCCGACGAAGACGGCCTTCAGCGGGATGAAGCGGCTGTCGACCAGCCGCGCCCCGGTCAGGGTCGGCGCCTCGCCTTCCAGGCGTTCGACGGGCGTCGGCTCGATGGTCACGCCGCGTCGGGCCAGCATGCGCGCCTCGTCTTCGCTCAGGCGCGCAGGGTCGATGAACAGCACGGCCTGGCCCCATTCGGCGACGACGCTGGCGTACTGGACCGCATGGTCGCCGCGCCCCAGGACGCCGATCGGCCCGCCGCCGACCTCATAGCCGTGGCACCAGGGACAGTGCAGGGCGGTTCGGCCCCAACGCTCCTTCACGCCGGGCAGGTCGGGCAGGACGTCCTCGACCCCGTGGGCCAGGATCAGGCGACGGCCCATGGTCCGGCTGCCGTCGGCGAACGCGACCGAGAAGCCGCCGTCGATGCGCGCTGCGTCCACCGCCTCGGCCATGCGGAAGGCGGCGGTGGGATAGGCCGCGACCTGGGCACGGGCGGCGGCGGCGATCTCTGCACCGGGACGGCCGTCGTTGCTCAGCACGCCGTGCGCGCGGGCGGCGAAGCGGTTCCGGGGGCGGCCGTCGTCGATGACCAGAACGCGACGGCGCGCCCGCACCAGCTGCAGGGCGGCGGACAGGCCCGCATAGGAGCCGCCGATGACGACGGCGTCATGGGGCATCGGATTTTCGCTGGTGCGCATGGAGCAGGTCTCTCTTGGGATGGGCGGCCAGCCGGCGCGAGAAGTCCGCCGCCAGATCGGCCAGGGTGATGGAGTCCAGCCGCGCAGCCAGCAGGGCGCGCGCGGCGGCGTAGGTGTCGGACAGGGCGTCGTTGACGGCGGCCTCGATCAGGCAGCCCTCCGCCTCGACCGGGGGCGTTTCGGGCAGCAGGCCGGGCTCGCCCAGGGCGGCGTGGACCTGGCCCAGGGTGACGGCCTCCAGCGGGCGCGCCAGCCGCCAGCCGCCGCCATGGCCTTTCTCGGACACGACCAGCCCCTGTTCGCGCAGGCCCGCCATGGTGCGGCGGACCACGACCGGATTGGTCGACAGACAGGTCGCCAGCATGTCCGAGGTCATTGGCCGGCCGCAGCGCTGTTCATGCTCGGCCATATGCAGCAGGGCGTGCAGGATGTTGGAGAGGCGGGAGTCTCTTTTCATGTAACTTCAATTGTTACGTGATGGCGCGCGCGTCAAGGCGCGGTCCAGAGATTATTTTCAGCAGACTGTTTTCAGGCGTGGGGCGCGCTGTCCTTCAGGAAGGCGCTGAAGCGACGCAGCGCTTCTTCGGTCAGTTCAGGATGGTGGCGCATGGGGCCGTTGTTGGTCGGCTCGTCAAAGGCGTGGGTGCCGTCGGCGACCCAGCTTTCGACCTCTGAGCCGCAGTTGCGGATCATGGCGTTGACCCGCTCGGCGTTACGGACGGTGGTCAGGTGATCGCGTTTGGCCGTCAGCGCCAGGACGCGCGAGCAATGGCGCCAGGGCTTCATTCGATTGAAGGCCCAGGGGCCGATGTAGGGGTAGGCCAGCCAGACGGCCTTGACGCCGGACAGATCGACGGTTGCGGGATCGGCCACGCCCATACGGCCCGGCTCGGGCGTCTCGCTCATCATCTCCATGATGGCCCAGCCGCCGTGGCTCCACCCGCCCAGCGCCAGCTGCGAGGCGTCGACGTCAGGGCGTTGCGAAATGCCATGGATGGCCGCCAGCACGTCGCCCGCGCGCTCATAGCCGCGAAAGGCCAGGCCGGTGCAGACGGCGATGAGGGTGAAGTTTCGGCCCCATCCGCGCGGCGCATAGGAATCGACGATGAAGGCGCGCCAGCCCGCCGCCTTCGCCGCCTCGGCGTAGCGCGGCAGATGGGCGCGCAGACCGCCGCAGCCGTGGAACAGAAGGACCGCCGGACGGGCCTTGTCGTCGTCCGGTCCGACGACGTGAACATGGGGCTCTAGCTGGGCCCAGCGGGCGGCGACGGTGTCCATCGGCGCAGCTTAATCCGTCTCTCCGTCGAAGAAAGAGGTCTTGCGCTTTCGATATATCGATATATCTGTTTGCAGGTTCGATATATCTAAGTGAGAGAGAAGAGACGCAGATGAGAGGATTCAAGGGAATCGGAATGCGCGGCTGCGGCATGGGCCACGGCTTTGCGCGCGGGCACGGCGGCCCTTTTCGGTCGATGCGGCCGGAAGGGCGACGCATGGGCGAGGGCCGGATGCGCGGCGAGGGCCACGGCCGTCGCGGCGGCGGCCGCATGTTCGAGCACGGCGCCCTGCGCTGGGTGCTGTTGTCGCTGATCGCGGACAAGCCCAGTCACGGCTATGAACTGATCAAGGCCATCGAGGCCCGAATGGGCGGAACCTATACGCCCAGCCCCGGCGTCATCTACCCCAGCCTGACCCTGCTGGAGGACATGGGCGCCCTGAGCGTCGTCGCCGAGGGCGGCAAGAAGCGTTACGCCGTCACCGATGAAGGCCGTCGCCTGCTGGGCGAGAACGCCGAGGCCCTGGCTCACGCCGAGCGCAAGATGAAGGTCCTGCGCGGCCGCGCCGATCGTCCGGCCCGCATCGCCCAGGCCATCGAGGCCTTCCGCGCGGCGACCCATGAGCGTCTGAGCCAGGAACCGCCGCTCAGCGAGGCTCAGGTCGAGGCCATCGCCGATCTGATCGAGGCCGCAGCCGAAAAGGTGAGACAGGCATGAACGACGCCCTGCTGAGACAACCGCGCCGCGTGCGGCACGAGCTGAAGTTCCGCCGCGCGCGCGTGGAGGCGGTGGAGCAGCTGACCCCCGTGCTGAAACGGATCGTCCTGACGGGCGAGGAGCTGGAGGGCTTCTTCAGCCCCGGCTTCGACGACCATGTGAAGATCTTTCCCGCGCCGCGCGGCGAGCCCCTGGTGCTGCCGACGCTGGGGCCGGACGGACCGGTGTTTCCCGAGCCTCGGCCCGTGGCGCGCGATTACACGCCGCGTGTTTTCGACGCCGCCAATCGTCGGCTGACCATCGACTTCGCCGTCGGCCATGGCGGTCCGGCGACGGCCTGGGCCGAAGATGCGCGACCGGGCGACGAACTGGGTCTGGGCGGGCCGCGCGGCTCCTTCCTGATCCCGACCAGTTTCGCCGAGCATCTGCTGGTCGGCGACGAGGCGGCGATCCCCGCCATCGCGCGCCGTCTGGAGGAGCTGCCCGCGACCGCGCGCGCCATCGCCTGCATCGAGGTGAACGACGCAGGCGGAGAGCTAGATCTGCCCAGTCCGGCGAACGTCGAGATCGTCTGGGTGCATCGCAACGGCCGCCCGCGCGGCCGCGCCGAGGCCCTGACGGCGGCGGCGGTGGCGGCGGCGAAACGGATCGACCCGGCCGACGCCTATGTCTGGGTCGCGTGCGAATCCTCGGTGGCCCGCTCGATGCGCGCGGCCCTGCTGGCCGCCCGGCCGTTCAACCCGAAATGGATGAAGGTCGCCGGCTACTGGCGCCTGGGCCGGGCCGGCTCGCACGAGGTGATCGAGGACTGAGGCCCGACCGGGCCTTGGCCAAAAGAAAGGGCGCCGCCGACGACCGGCAGCGCCCTCTTCTTTGCGCTCAAGCAGCAGGCGGCTGCGCCGCCCGCATTTAGCGCCCTTCCGGCCTAGTGCCGGAAGACGCGCACGCCGGTGAAGGCCATGGCGATGCCGCGTTCGTCGGCGGCGGCGATGACCTCCTCGTCGCGGATCGAGCCGCCCGGCTGGATCACCGCCGTGGCCCCGGCGGCGACGGCTTCCAGCAGGCCGTCGGCGAAGGGGAAGAAGGCTTCGGAGGCGCAAGCTGAACCCTCGGCCAGCGAATGGGCCAGACCCTTGGCTTCTCCCGCTTCCTTGGCGCGGATGGCGGCGATGCGGGCGCTGTCGCGGCGGTTCATCTGGCCGGCGCCGATGCCCGCCGTCTGGCCGTCCTTGGCGTAGACGATGGCGTTGGACTTGACGTGCTTGGCCACGGTGAAGGCGAACAGCATGTCCTGGATCTCGGTCGGCGTCGGCTGGCGGCGCGTGACGATCTTCAGGTCCGACGGCTTGATCAGCGAGCGGTCGCGCGACTGCACCAGGAAGCCGCCGGCCACCGAGCGGAACACCTCGCCCCCGCCGTGCGGGTCGGGCAGGCCGTCCGTGATCAGCAGGCGCAGGTTCTTCTTGGCGGCGAAGACGGCCTTGGCCTCTTCGTCGGCGCCCGGCGCGATGACCACCTCGGTGAAGATGCCGGTGATGGCGCGGGCGTCGTCGCCGTTCAGCGGGCGGTTGACGGCGATGACGCCGCCGAAGGCCGACACCGCGTCGCATTCCAGCGCGCGGGCATAGGCTTCCGACAGGTCCTTGCCGACGGCCACGCCGCAGGGGTTGGCGTGCTTGACGATGACGCAGGCCGGGGCCTCGAACTCGGCCACCAGCTCATAGGCGGCGTCGGCGTCGGCAATGTTGTTGTAGCCCAGTTCCTTGCCCTGGACCTGGGTGGCGTAGGCCACGCCCGGGCGACGCTCGCCGGTGCGGTAGAAGGCGCCGGTCTGGTGCGGGTTCTCGCCATAGCGCAGGGTCTGGGCCAGCGAACCGGCGATCGACTTGCGCGCCGGGGCGGCGTCTTCCAGCTCGCCGGCGAACCAGCCGGACACGGCGGCGTCATAGGCGGCGGTGCGGGCGAAGGCGCGGGCGGCCAACTGCTTGCGCAGGGCCAGGGTGGTCGTTCCGTCGGCCTTCAGCGCTTCGACGATCAGGCCGATGCTCTCGGCGTCCACGGCGACGGCGACGTGGCCGTGGTTCTTGGAGCCCGAACGGATCATGGCCGGGCCGCCGATGTCGATGTTCTCGATGGCCGCTTCAAAGCCGCCGCCCTCCTCGACCGTCTTCTCGAACGGATAGAGGTCGATCCAGACGATATCGATGGCGCCGATATGGTGCTCGGTCATGGCGGCGGCGTGGGTCGGGGCGTTGCGCACGCCAAGCAGGCCACCGTGAACAACGGGGTGCAGGGTCTTGACCCGGCCGTCCATCATTTCCGGGAAGCCGGTCAGATCGGCCACGTCCTTGACCGGCAGGCCGAAGCCCGCGATCGCCGCCTTGGTGCCGCCGGTGGAGACCAGCTCGACGCCCAGCCCCGCCAGGGTGCGCGCGGCGTCTTCCAGCCCCGCCTTGTCCGACAGGGAGATCAGGGCGCGGACGGGTTTGATCGCGTCCGGGGCGGGCGGAAAGTCGGGAGCGGGCATGGGCGGCGTCCGTTTACGGCTGGGGCGGGGAGATGGCGGGCCTCTAGCACCAACGGGGCGCGGCGTCAGCCCTTGAGGCGCCCCGCGCGGGCCACGCGACGCCCGATCCTCGGGTCAAGCCCGAGGATGGCGGAGAGGGGGAAGGAAGCGTCAGCGCCTTCCTCCGCCGCCTCGAGGGCGCTTAGCTCGGATCGCCGCTCGCGCCGGCGGGGCTCAGCTTCCAGCGGACCTTGGTCTCGGCGTCGGTGCGGGCCGAGCCGCGCACGACGATCTGGAGGCTGCGGCGGGTCAGGCCTTCGTCGATGTGGACGGCGGGCTCGATGGCCACGTCGGGGCCGTCGCTGCGGAACCACCAGCCGCGCCCGGACGGGCCGCGCAGCAGGATGGAGCGGCGGTCGCGGGCCAGCGAGGCCTGAACGCCCGGCTCGAGCTGGAAGCGCAGGGCGTAGGGGGCGGCGATGGCGCGGGTCGCTTCGGGACGGCCTTCGGGCGGATGCAGCCGTTCCTCGGCGCGCAGTTCGTCCAGCCTCTGATCGATGTAGAGACGACGCTGGTGCATCAGGCCGTACAGCGGCATCCAGCCGTCGTGCTCGACCTCCAGCCAGACGGCGCCGTCGCCTTCCTGGTGCTGGCGCGTGACATGAAGGGCGGGGCCGACGAGACGCGGGCCCAGCAACTCGCCCTTCCAGCCCGACAGGGGTTCGCCCAGCGGCTGTTCGCCCAGGGTCAGGGTCGAGGCGCCGGGCGTCAGGCGCAGGGCCTGGCGGTCCAGGGCGCGGGGGGTCCATCCGGCCGAGGTGAACAGGCGATCGCGGCCGCAGACGACCTCCAGGGCGGCGGGCTGGCCGCAGGCGGCGGCCGACCAGGCGTTGCGGGCCGGGGCCTCGACATCGATCATGACGGTCAGCAGCGGGCTGGAGACGCGCAGCAGGCCGCCGACGAGGCCGCCGGCCGGGGCGGCGGGCGCATCGTCATGGGCGCGGGCGGCGGCGATGCGTTCCGGCGTCGAGGGGCCGCCGCCCTGGAAGACGGCCAGGCGGCGGTCGGGCAGGGTCTGGAGGCGCAGGGCCAGGGTCAGGCGCGAGATGGCCTCGGCCACCGGCTCGGGCGTCACCTCCGACAGCTGGGCCAGGGCGTCGTCCAGCGTCAGCAGGTCGAGCAGCAGCTCCAGCCCCATCTCCGGCGCGCGCGTGGCGTGGGCGCCGTCGGGGGCGACGGTGGCGGCCAGGGCGCCGGGCAGGCGTTTCAGCGCCTTGTTGCGGATGGCGGCGCCGGCCTTGCCGGTCAGGGCGCAGCCGGCGACGGCGGCGGCGGTCAGGCGCTCGGCGCGGCCCAGGATCCCGCCGGGCGGACGCAGCAGCTGGCGCGCCTGGTGGGCCAGGATATCCGTCAGTTGCAGGCGCTCGACCTCGGTCGCCACGCCCGCCAGCCGCCGTCCGGCGCAGGCCAGGTGATAAACCCGGCGGGCCAGGATGTCGGGATCCCAGGAGAAGGGCGACCAGCGGCTGAACACCTCGCGCCAGGCCAGGGTCATGGCCAGGGCCTCGCGCGCGCCGCGATCGCCCTGGGCCATCATGGCGGGCAGCCAGGCGAAGCCGTGCAGTTCGACCGCGAAGGCGCGGCTGGGGGTGGGGCTGTTCCACAGCTCCAGCGGGGTCTCGGCGTCCAGGCTGAGGCCCGCCAGGGTCAGTTTGCCCGACAGCAGGGGGCGCGGCGTCTCTTCGGGCAGGGGGCGGAAATCGCGCGGGCTGACGGCGAAGCCCTCGGCCGTGGGACCGCCCAGGGTCAGGCCGTAGCCGGGCAGGCCGTAAAGTTCGATCCACGCCTGGCGCGCGGCCAGTCCCTTGGCGACCGAGGCCCAAAGGCGCGGGTCGGGTCGGGCGCCCGAGGCGGCGCGCACGGGGGTCCGCAGGGGCGCGCCCTTCAGACCGGGGATGTGCCCCTCGGCCAGGGGGACGTCGCTGTCGCGCGGGGCGAAGGGGCCGAGGGGACTCACGCGGCGGCGGCCTTCAGGGCCTGGATGTTGGCGGCGTAGGCGTCCGGTCCGCCCTTGAAGACAAAGGAGCCCGCGACCAGGGCGTCGGCTCCGGCGGCGACGCAGGCCCCGGCGTTGGCGGCGACCACGCCGCCGTCGACCTGAAGATGGGCCTTGGACCCGGCGCGGTCGAGGATGGCGCGGGCGCGCTCGATCTTCCTCAGCGAGGTCTCGATGAATTTCTGACCGCCGAAGCCGGGATTGACCGACATGATCAGCACCAGGTCCACCATCTCCACGGTCTCCTCCAGCACGCTCAGCGGCGTGCCCGGGTTGAAGACGAGGCCGGCCTTGGCGCCCAGCTGACGAATCTGGCCCAGCGTGCGGTGGACGTGCGGGCCGCTTTCGGGGTGGACGCTCATGATGTCGGCGCCCGCCGCGCGATAGGCCTCCAGCCAGTTATCGACCGGAGCGACCATCAGGTGCACGTCGAACGGCAGGCTGGTGTGCGGGCGCAGGGCCTTCACCACGTCCGGGCCGATGGTCAGGTTTGGCACGAAATGGCCGTCCATGACGTCGACGTGAATCCAGTCGGCGCCGGCCGTCTCCAGCGCGCGGATCTCCTCGCCCAGCTTGGAGAAGTCGCTGGCCAGGATGGAGGGGCAGATCAGCGGGGCGGTCGCGGTCGTCTGGGTCATGACTGTGCGACTTACGGCCCTCGGCGGCGAGGGGCAAGCCGGGCCGCTGACGCAGTTGCCGAGGGAGGCGTCCATTCGCGCTTCGCGAACGGTCGGCGATGGTCGTTGGCGAAGGCGCGGCGGTCGAGGGCGCAAGGGCGCTGGCGAGGCGCAGCCGGTCGACGCAAGGACGGCGGCGAACCGCTTCACCCGTCCCCGAAAGGACCTCGTCATGATCCGCCTGCTCGCCGTCGCCGCCGTCCTCGCCTTCGCCGTTCCGGCCGCCGCTCAGTCGACTGCCCAGTCGGCCGCTCAGCCTTCGGGCCATCGCCTGACGTTCACCTTCGAGACCGGGGCGGAGACGGGGGCGGTCATGGTCGCCCTCTATGCCGATGAGGCGGCCTATGAAACCGGCGCGCCCAGCCGCGTGGCCCGGGTCGATGTGGCGGCGGGCGACCGCGCCGCCGTGTTCCAGAACCTGCCCGCCGGCGCCTACGGGATGAAGGCGTTCCACGACGTCAACGCCAACGGAAAGATGGACGTGAATCCCTTCGGCATGCCGACCGAGCCCTTCGCCTTCTCCAACAACGCGGTCGGCCACATGGGCCCGGCCAAGTGGGAGCGCGCCCGTTTCGATGTCTCGGGCGTCACGGCCCAGACCATCCGCATCCGCTAGGTCCAGAACGCCAGGAGACGTTGTCATGATCCCGACCCGCCGCACCCTGTTCATGGGCGCCGCCGCCCGCGTGCTGACGCCCGACGTGGCGCGCGCGGCCCAGGCCCTGGCCGCCGCCTCCGACTGGTCCCTGGCCACCGCCGACGTCGAGGGCGACATCGCGCCGCGCGCCCTGCGTCTGGCGCACGGCCGAGCGCCCGAGGGGTTGTCAGGCAGCCTCTATCGCAACGGTCCGGCCAAGTTCCGGCGGCCGGGCGGCTCGTCCCAGCACTGGTTCGACGGCGACGGCCTGATCCGCCGCTGGCGTATTCAGGACGGTCAGGCGACCTTGGCCGCCCGCTTCGCCGACACCCGCAAGCGCCGGCAGGAGAGCGAGGTCGGGGCCATGCTGATGCCCGGCTTCGGCACTGTCGGCGATCCGCGCGCCCGCATCGGCTCGGCCGACGACGCCAGCCCGGCCAACACCTCGGTGCACAAGGTCGGCGGCAGGCTTTGGGCCCTGTGGGAGGCCGGCTCGCCGCTGGCCATGGATCCCGAGACCCTGGCGACAGAAGACTTCGTCACCCTGCGTCCCGACCTGAAGAACATGCCCTTCCTGGCCCATCCGCGCATCGAACCGGACGGCCGCATCTGGAATCTGGGCGTGAACGGCAAACAGGCCATGGTGTGGCGCCTGGCGGCGGACGGGTCGCTGGAGGACGCCGAGGTGATCGCCCTGCCGCGCGCCAGCTACATCCACGACTTCAGCGCCACGGCCCGTCATCTGGTCATCGTGCTGCAGCCCTGGGTCCATGTCCGCAACGTCGCGCCGATGTCGGCAGGCTTCGACTGGACGCCCGAGGCGGGAACCCAGGTGCTGGTGGTGGACAAGGCCGACCTGTCGCAGCGACGCCTGTACGACCTGCCGCCCTTCGGCTTCTTCCACGTCGGCGACGCCTGGGACGAGCCGGACGGCACGATCCGCTTCGACCTGTGCGCGCACAAGGACATGGATTTCGCCGCTCGCGGCGCCCAGGAGGTGCTGAACGGCGTGCCCCTGGGCGGAGAACCGGCCGAACTGGCCATGGTCGTGCTGTCGCCGAACGGACGTGGACGGCTGGAGCGGACCGGCGTGGTCGGCGAGTTCCCGCGCAGCGACCCGCGCCGGGCCGGTCTGGCGCGTCGCTTCAGCCTGCACACCACGGGCGAGCGCGCCGA
>PJUE01000941.1_pt1 | contig 12246 bp, 10 predicted proteins | sample 1512171 | NCBI WGS metagenome assembly PJUE01 (sample SAMN08177674, study PRJNA422409) | Feces metagenome, whole genome shotgun sequencing project. | isolation source: Chicken feces (3) enriched on wood chips: alkali lignin treatment | host: Gallus gallus | place: USA: Madison | collected 2015-01-15
CTGAAGGTGGCCCGGACAATCGCTGATATGGAAGGTAGTCCACAGATTAAAAATCACCATCTGGCCGAAGCCATCCAATATAGAAGTTTAGACCGGGAGACCTGGGGCGGAAGATTTTAGAACGTGTGGAGACCTGTACTTGCAGGCCGAAGAAATACAGGCACTTTTTCCTTGCATAGACTGCTATAAGTCTGTCATGGACTGTTGTCATTTTGCCCCGAACACCATGTTGTTTTTGATAAACGACGATAAGTTCAGATTCAATTGATAACAGTTTGCGGCAAAGTGCGAGTAGAATGGGATAGACTGCTGTCTGTTACAGCTCAACTATTGGACAGTTGGAGGGTATGAGGATGAACTAAGGACAAAGTACAGGAAGTTTATATTAAACAGCGTGCAGTCTGTTGCAGATGCATGGTAAAAGCTTGCAGATTTCATGCAGTTTAGCATATTCTGTCTGGAGCTTGTGATAAAATATAAGGAGTCTGTGTTGGCCTGCTTAGAGTCTGAGACAAACTGCTACCTGTTTATGCTGGGTGATGTCCGGACCAGCTGTCATAAACAGCTGATCATCCAAGCCAGGAGCTCCTTCAGATCTTACTGAACGCCAACATCGTCGAGCCCTTTTCCACATTTAAATATGCCTGAGCCTTTTCTCCGGTCTGCAGAACAAGATCTACTCCGAATATAATCCTTTATTACAATTCAATTTCAAGTATCACGGAGTAACTATTCATATTATCTGACATGTTTAACGTGTATCTGTCCTTATATCGAAGTTCAAGTGTTCTTTTAACATTTTGCAATCCAATGCCGCCTCTGGGAGATGCAGGACTGTTTTTATTTAAACCATTTGCGACCACGAACCTTAAAATACCATCTTCTATAGTTAATGAAACAGTAATCCAAGCATCAGCCCTGCTTCTATCTGGTCCATGTTTGATGGCGTTTTCAATAAAAGGTAATAACATTAATGGTACAACTCGATAAGGTTCTTTTATTTTCTTTATATTAAAATTCAGATTAACGCTATCACCAAATCTTATCCGGATAAGATCTAGATAATCATTTAAAAACTGGATTTCTTTGGCAATGGATATTTTATCATCATTAGCTTGGTAAAGCATATACCGAAGCATATTCGACAGTTTCATTATAGTATTAGGGGTACTGGCTTCTCCTTTTTCCGCTAGCCTATATATGCTATTTAATGTATTAAATAAAAAATGGGGAGAAATCTGGGATTTAAGAATTTTCAGTTCCATTTTCAGATTATCTCGTTCCAGATTTGCTTTATCTAATTCAAGATTAGTAGTCTTTAGTTCTAAATTTGCCTTTTCAAGTTCGAGTTCTGCCTGAGTCTTTTCTAATAAGAGCATCTTGTTGCCTTGAGCAATAAGATGCTTAACCAATTTTGGTGTTAACGGTAGGGATACAAGGGTCAAAAAATCAGGAAATACACTAGGAAATTTTTTAAGTTGATAAATACCAAAATAGCCATCATCGGTAAAAAATCTTACATACTTAATAAATGCTCTACCTTCCTTTAATTCAAAATCGTTAAGAATATCACACGTCAAATACGTGATATTTAACCACCAGATATATGAAAAAACAATAAATATTACGATGGGCAGTACTTTTCTTTTTTCTATCCATTTAGAAATAAGCCATATGACTGAATAGAACAAGGAAGTAGTAACAAAAAGTTCTTTTGCCACTAAAATCCAGATATAGCTACCACCTAGCCTTTTATAGGTAAAAGAATACGTGCAGAAGACCAATATCCAAAAAATTATATGCACGATCACCCTAACAAAAGGTGTATACCATTTTCCCCAAATAATTTCACTTCTCATGTAATATTGGTTTGCTTAGAATATCATTTTATTCAACATGTGTAAGTACCCCATTTTTCCGACAGCTGAGATTGGACTTTTCTAATTTACGTTACTGATTGATTTATTTGTTGTTGGTGTCTAATATTTTTTGATAATTCCGTTGGTGTGAGATTCCCAAGACCTTCATGTGGTCTGTTGTTATTATATTCATCCATCCATGCCTGGGTATGTTCTCTTACTTCTGATAAGTTGAAAAATAAATAAGCATCCAAAATTTCTTTGCGATAACTTCGGTTGAACCGTTCGATGTAGCCGTTCTGCATAGGCTTACCGGGCTGGATAAATTGAATAGCGATGCCTTGGTCTTTACACCAGAGCTCAAAATGATGACTGGTGAATTCGGGGCCATTATCTACGCGTAGACAGAGCGGTTTGCCCCGCCAGTCTATGATTTGTTCAAGTGTCCGTGTTACCCTCAAAGAAGAAATAGAAATACCTATTTCGATACACAATATCTCACGGGAACAGTCGTCCATCACATTAAAAGTTCTAAACCTATTTCCGCTTGCCAAGCTATCGCTCATAAAGTCCATGCTCCATTTTTGATTAATGCTGACCTGTTGTTCCAGAGGCTGTTTCTCCCGAGCAGGTAAACGACGTTTGCCACCCTCTTCTTGTTCATATTTAACAGCTTATACACCCGGTAAACTTTTTTGTGATTCCAGGGCTTCCCCGCTCTGCGCAGATAAGCGTAAAGTTTTCGGAATCCATAGACAGGATGTTTGGCGGACAGATCTCCTAATGCAGATATGACTGCACTGTCATCTTTCTTACTAACATAGTAATATTGTGAACCGCACATGCCTGTCAATTTGCAGGCTCCGGTGACACTCAAACCGTGATCCAGGACAATCTCCTGGGTTAACTGTTTTTGCTGCCGGAGCCCCAACCTTTTTTTGTGATGACTTCTTTTAGGATATCATGGTTCATACTCAGTTCGGCAAACATCTTTTTTAAGCGGGCATTTTCTTCTTCAAGTTCCTTCAGGCGCTTGACATCCGATGCTTCCATCCCACCGTAACGGCTCTTCCAATTATAAAATGTGGCCTTGCTAATCTCAAGATCTCGGCAGATGTCTTCGGTCTTTCTGCCTTCTTCGCCCTCTTTGAGTGCTCGAACAATCTGGCTTTCTGTAAAACGTGTTTTTTTCATTTTATTACTTAAATCTAAACATTTATGTCCAGTTTTAAGCTGTTTGAGTTTTTGGGACACTTACAAATTCACGCATCCAGATTTTATTAAAACTTTGAATGAATGCGCTCGTGATATAATTCGATGTTCATACACTTTTTATTAGAGGAAACACGGCTTGGTGACAGTCACCCAATGCGAATCGTATCTTCGTATCACTGGCAAAGCCGTCAATATCCGGAAAAATGCTGCCTTTTCTCACCCCGAGAAAGTACAGTGCCCTCTGGATTTCCACAGCGGTTTCATTCGAAAACTCCAGCTTATGGATCAGTTGCTAGAGGTTTCCTGCGGAAGACCGCCTTCAAAACCCTATATAAAAAATCGCCCACAACTTGACGATAGAAAGCGAAAATAGAGTCAATGCTGATGGCTCCCTAGGCATTATGGATAGCCAGCGTATTCGTTGGGGTAATATTCAATCCTGATAAGAATTGTCAAGCCCAAGTGAAAAAGCATGGATATTCAGATGACTTCGCTATCACTCATCCTGATTTCTGTAGACGCAAAACCTTCCAACCAGAGGATTAGGAAGCAGTCGGACAATGAGAACAGGAAATGATAATTTACCATTCCTAGCCACAAGCCCAATCAAGAATCTCTTGAGACAATGTTTCATCATCAATTACAATACATTTAATCATCTCTCAAAATTATTCAAATCAATTTCTAAAATGATAGAGTAACTATCAGGTTCATCCTTTATATCTAAGACATATCTCTCGCTATATTTCAATTCTAATCTTCTCTTCACGTTCTGTAAACCTATTCCTCCCTTTATTGGCTCTTTACTGCCCCTATTGACTCCATTGGCCACAACAAATTTTAATATACCTTCATTTAGAGTTAACGATACATGAATCCAAGCATCTTTCCGGCTTCTTTCAGGACCATGTTTAATAGCATTTTCAATAAAAGGTAAAAGCATTAGTGGTGCTATTCGATACGGTTCATTAATTTCATCAATAAAAACTCCAAGTCTTACACCCTGTCCGAATCTAATATGAATGAGATTAAGGTAATCTCGGAGGAAATGTATCTCCTTTTTTAAAATTATCTTATCATCACCAGTTTGATAAAGCATATATCGGAGCATACTTGAAAGCTGTTCTATAGTTTCAGCAGTGTTCGGATCACCCTTTTTAGCCAGCCTATAAATACTATTCAATGTATTAAAGAGGAAATGGGGTGAAATTTGTGATTTTAATATTTCCACTTCCATTTTTAAGTTATCTCGTTCCAAATTTGCTTTAGCAAGCTCTAATTCGGCCTTATTCCTTTCCATCACCAGCATGATGTTGGCATCTTCGATAAGTAATTTAGCTAGCTTTGGAGCCAAAGGCAAGGAGATTAAAAATAGAAAGTCAAGAATTAACGTTGGAACTTTTTTATGCTGTATATTCCTAAAAATCCATCTTCAAGGAAGTAATGAACATACTTATAAATTCGTTTATCTTCAATTGGGACAATACACTCCAATAACTCGCATGTAATATATGTGAATGTCAACCACCAAAAATATGAGAAAATAAAAAAAAGTAAAATTGGAATTGCTCGTCCCTTTGCCACCCATTTGGAAATTAACCAAGTTGCCGAATAAAAAAGGCTGGTAGTAACAATCAGTTCTTTAATTACAAACGCCCAAATATAGTTTCCACCATATCTCCGAAAAGTATAGTAATAAAGATAGGATACTGATACCCAGAACACGACATGGCAAATGACCCTTATTAGAGGTGTGTACCATTTCCCCCATATATTCTCACTCCTCATTTATAATAGGTGTATGCTTTTCAACAATTAGCAACAAAATTACAGTTAAGTTAGAAAAATTATTACAAACTTTCTGGCAATAAAAACGTTCAAGCAATACTTTATGCTACGTCATATTACCTAAAAACACTGCAATACCCTCTGCCTAAATGAATAAAAAAACATACCGGTAAATATTTATTTAAGAACATTTTGAGTCGCAATACACAAGGTACAGATTGCTAAAAATTGTCATCGAGCATTTTACAGTATTCATATAGGTCAAAACGGAGTTGGTCGAGATTATTTCTTTCATAAAAATTCAGATAGTATATTCTCCACATCAATTGGAGCTCATGAACAAGAAGACAGAACCTTTTCAAGAAGATAGCTATAATAGACATTCAACTTGGTATATAAACCAATTCCCAGAAAAAGAACAAAAAATTAAATTGTTAAATGGAATAAAGTCATATAAAGGCACTATTAACCATTGGTTACAGAATCAGTTTTTTGATTGTGTCAAACCTATTACACAATATAAAAATGCATCTTGGCTTACTGTAGGAGATGCATATGGACATGATGCTAATTATTTGATAGAAAAAGGCGTTCAGAATGTCATTGCTTCCGACATTAATGATGAGTTTTTAGCGGTATCAAAAGAAGTTGGAATCGTCGATAAATTTTCTGCTGAAAATGCCGAAAATCTTTCATTCGATGATAATAGTGTTGACTACATCCTATGTAAAGAGACCTACCATCATTTTCCAAGACCTTATGCGGCATTGTATGAAATGATCCGTGTCGCAAAAAAAGCAATTATTATCATTGAACCGCAAGATCCAATTTTAAAAATGCCACTTTTGATGTTTATGAACAATGTTCTAGAAAAAATAAAACTTGGCCTAATTAATAAAATCTGGAAGAACCGCTTTTCTTATGAACAGGTCGGAAACTTTGTATATAAAGTTTCCGAAAGGGAAATGGAGAAATTTGCTGCCGGGCTGAATCTTCCAATGGTAGCAATCAAAAACTTCAATCCAAATTTTTGGTTTCCCGGAAGCGAAAAAATTCCAGCTGTAAAATCTGAAAAGAGATTTCGAAAAATTCTCTTTCAAAAAGCCATTAGAGATTTTCTATCAAAATTAGGAATTGTCCCAAGTCAATCTATGAGTATAATCATATTTAAGAGTCTACCAGAGCGCGAAATACAAGAATCATTAACAACCAACGGGTATAGGTTAATAGAAATTCCTAAGAATCCTTATTTATAATTTTGACTATGTACAAATTGGAAAAAGCGGTAATGCAAGCGTAACCATCTTTCTTTTACAAGATGGATACTGTCTTTCCAAGTCTGTATGCTCGTCTTTCGGTAACAATGCTTCCCTGAATGTGGCTTTTGGTTGTCGAATTATTCCAACCAGATATCAAGGGTGGCAGTTCCTCTATGCTGCCAAATATCTTTTAATCGGATGCGGTAGCATCTATTTCACGCATTCAAACCTAATCTCCTATATAATTCCGCTTTATATTGCCCTCCTATTGGAATATCCTTAATACTTCCTCTCATTTTCATAATATTACCCTCCACTCTTTTTGCAAAATCCAGATTCACAATATAAGATTTATGGACACGAATAAACTGTTTTGCCGACGCCAATTTTTCCTCCATTTCCAAAAGCTTTTTCCAGACATTGTATCTTTTTTCTAATGTTTCTATCCAGACATAGTCTTTAGCCCCTTCAATATAAAACACTTCGTCATAAGGGGAAATAATGATAGTTGACCTATCTTTTATTACCAAAAAATCCCTATCTGAATTGTTCCCATTATCATGATTTAAAACAGCCTGTGCTTTATCTATTGTTTTAATCAACCTGTCGAGACCAAAGGGCTTGAGAATATAATCTAAAACATCCAATTCGTACCCTTCCAAAGCATAGCTCGGATCACCCGTGACAAACACAAATAGTGGTGGATTTTTTAACGTTTTCAAAAATGCTACACCATCCATATCCGGCATTTGTATATCACAAAATACCAGATCTACATCTTTGGACTCAAGAATGCTCATTGCGTCGATCGCGTTTTCATATATGCCAAGTATCTGAATTTTTTGAATTTTGCTTAAATGTGACACCAAAATCTCTCTCGCCAGCTCTTCATCGTCAATAATAATACACTTCATTATTCTAACATTCTAATTTGATTTTTAAAAATATGGTATAGCTTTCTCGATCCTCTCTAATATCTAGCGAATAACGGTCTTTATAATAAATATCCAGCCTTCGTTTTACATTCTGTAGACCTAACCCACCAAATTGATGTTCTACAGCCAAATGATTGACACTATTCGAAACATTGTACATCAATTCTCCATCTTGAATTCTTAGTTCAACCTTAACCCAAGCATTCTTTCGGCTTCTATCAGGTCCGTGTTTAATTGCATTTTCAAGAAAGGGAATCAAAATTAAGGGTACAATCTGGTATGGTTCTTTTGTCCTTTCAACATTAAATTCAATTTGTATACTATCTTGGTATCTTAATTTCATTAAATCGAGGAAGTCATTCAGAAACTGTATTTCAAGAGAGATATAGATTAAATCATCTTTGGTTTGATATAAAAGATGTCTCAATAAATTGGAAAGGTTTAATATCGCATCCGGTGTCTTCACATCCAGTTTCTCCGCCATGCGATAAATGCTATTCAGCGTATTGAAAACAAAATGAGGCGATATCTGCGATTTGAGTATATTAAGTTCCATTTGGAGATTATCGCGCTCTAAGCTCAATTTATCCCGTTCAGAAATCGTAAGCTTATAAGCATCATCAAATATTACTTTGGTTAACTTAAGAGATAATGGAAGTGATACCAGATATAAGAAGTCAAGTAAAAAATCTGGCATTTTCTCCAACTTATAAACTCCCCAATAGCCGTCTTTAAGAAAGATTTTAAAGTACCTATGTAAGCTTTCCTCAGATAGAGGAATATGATTTAAGGCGAATCGACAAACAAAATAATTAAAGTTTAGCCAATAAATATATGCAAATAGAAAAAAAAGAAAAGCGGGGAATACTTTACCTCTAGTAACGAAATCCGGCATAATGTAGGATGCAAGATAAAAAAGGCTACTTGTAATCACAAAATCGCTCATTGTAAAAATCCAATAATATTGCCCCACAAGCCTTTCATAAGTGAAGGAGTAAAGAAGTAATACTCCTACCCAAAATAGGATATGAAAGAGAATACGAGTCTTAGGCGTATACCATTTTCCCCATAAATTATCACTTCCCATAATCAAAAACTACAACTTATCAGCTAAGATTAATTTAATATAGTAATACTTTAGCCAAAGTAAGCTAAAAAAATTGAAACAAGTATTTTTAATGAATAATATAATATTATAACGTTACCATTATATTTAATACTACGTCGAGCAAATCTAGGGATTTGTATAGATCAAACATGAGTTTGTCGGGAAAACTTCTAAAACTTAAATCTTGTAATAAGAAACTTTACAAAAATTGATGCTGTCATTACGAAAAAGTTTGGTATGACTGAATAGTAATTACGGAAAATAGCAAAAGATGCATTAGTATGTGCTATTGGACAATCCTGAATTTCATTCGTCTAGAAAAATCTATACAGATCCGCTGCCTTATTATTTATTAATTCCATAGCATCAAATGTCCCTACTATCTCAAACAATAGGTTCTTTTTCCAATTTAGACACTAGTGGTTCTAGGGCCAACACCTTATCACCAATTACAATACATGTAATCAATTTAATATACTAAAGCTTAATTTCTAAACAAACTGAATAACTATCTTCTTCTTCCTTGACCTGCAAAGAATAATCTACACCATAGCGCAGATCTAATCTTCTTTTTACATTTTGAATTCCTATGCCGCCAAATCCTGGCCTTTTGCTAATTCGATTTACACCATTCGAGATATTAAATCTGAGGATATTCTCATCCAACTTTAATGACATCTTGATCCACGAATCATGACGGCTTCTTTCCGGCCCATGTTTTATTGCGTTCTCTACAAACGGTATTAAGATAAGTGGAACTATTTTATAAGGTTCATCAGTGTTTTCAAAATTTAGGTAGACTTTTGTGCCCGGTCCAAATCTTAATTTTGCCAGAGTCAGGTAATCTTGAAGGAATTTTACTTCTCTGGAAATCAAAACCTTGTCATCATTAGTTTGATATAATAAATAGCGAATCATATGAGACAGCCTTACAATCGATTCAGATGTTTTGGGGTTATTTGTCTCTGACATCTGATAAATGGTGTTCAAGGTATTAAACAAAAAATGTGGCGATATCTGCGATTTCAGAAAAGCCACTTCCATGGCTAAATTGTCCCGCTCAAGCTCTAGTTTGTCTCTTTCGAGTACTGCCATTTTATTCTTATCCTCAACAATAACCTTAACCATCTTTGGAGCTAATGGAACTGATACCAATAACAAAAAGTCTAAAATAAAAATCGGATGCTTTTGGAGAGCGAAAAGTCCAAAATACCCACCATCTATCCAAAAGTGCATATATTTACTAACCCTTTCATCAGAGGGAGGAACAAAATCTTCTATTAAAACCCATACGCAATATGTCCAGGAAATCCACCAGATATAAGCAAATAAAATGAACAAGATGAGGGGCGCGAGTTTCCCTTTCGATACCCACTTTGATATGATCCAGTTTATTGAATAAAATAAACTTCCGGTAACAAGGAGATCTTTCAGTACAATATAAAGCACATAATCGCCTCCGATCCTTTTTAATGACAAATAATAAAGAGCTGTAACAAGCAACCAAAAGACTATATGAATAAAAATACGAACTTGTGGTTTATACCATCGTCCCCAAACATTTTCACTTCTCATTCAATAAGGCTATAAATCAAACAATCTGTCTATCAAAAAAAGTTGAGTATTTTGATGAATATCTCAACCTCTATTATTAGCAAGACACTTTTATCCAACATCCTAAATTACGAAAAAATTAAAATAATTAGTCAACTGATTATTTTTCAGACTGTAATAAATAGCTATAACGCTCACATGGAGCAATTCAATATGAAAGTATTTTTCCACCTATGCGGCGATATCTCCTATTTTTCTGATAAGGGTTCTTTTTATGACCCGTGCTTAATTTAGAACTTTACTTCAAACAGTAATACCTATTTATTTAAATTAACTACCTAGCGGCATTCCATTACCTATAGCCCATTTTCGGGTTCTCTTTTCTTTTAATTGACCTTTTTCATCATAGATATTATAACTAGCACTTACCACATTATTCTGAATATTATAATCTGTAATTTTTATGGAATAGTCTGCCGGAATATTATTTGTCTCTTTTAGATTGTCCTTCCAAATTAAGGGCTGTTTTCCCGCCCATTTATCTTCAACACTAGTAACTATCTGCAACCTAGCCACAACGCCTTCAGGTATAAAGGTCATATATTCATCATTATTAATTGGAATATTACCTGAACCCCCAGAAGGATAATAGGCATCGGTAGCATCTATATCTTTGGTATAGCGAACTGAAAAGTCCCGCTCGTAACAAACCAATTGAGTTCCCCGTTGTCCGAGCCCCATATTTCCTCCTCCTCTATTAAGGTCTTTGTCAGTTCCCTCTCTGACTAATAACGAATTTTGATACCATTGTACTAAGGAAATATTGTAATCAACATAAGACCAATCTAAAGGCTCTTCAACCTTATACTTTTTGGTATAAAATTTCTTGCTGTCAAGATCTATATTGGCAAGAAGTTGAACGTACTTATTCGGAATTTCCAAATCATCAAGAATGAGGCGCAATGAAAGGGTGGCATGGTTAGAATTAATATATTTACTTGGAGAAACTAAATAAGTAAAAAGCTTTTTTGAACTTTCAGGAATCTCACTTGCGTCTATTGTCGGGCAAACTTCTGAAAAAATGTTCTTTCCATCTTTATTATCTACCCTGATCTCTAAAGTATTCTCCAAGGTATTTACCACATAGTATTGGTTCCCCATACTATCGGTTTTAGCTTCGGTTCTCCATTTTTCGTTTTTCACCTCAGAACCATCTGGGCCATCTTTTTTACATGAAAATAAGAAGCATGCCATTAGCAAACATGCACTTAAAATCCCTAAATTCTTTTGTCTATATGCTGTAATCATCATAAATATATTAATGGTCAATTTTAAAAGTCATTTTAAATCGCGAATTATCTTTTAGATATTTGCCGTATAGTAAATCGGTACCACTGGATCACTCGCTGTAAATGTCCCAACGTTTTGTGCAATAAGATCGAAAACTCCATCAGGACTTGGATTGATCAATAGTTGTATCACATTATTTCCGATGTTACTTCCCAAGAGAGAAATTGTGACAACTGGCAAAAAGATTTGCTTCTTCTTGGGTATATGATTCAGTAGTTTTCTTTAGAATCTTCTTCACACAAAATACTTGTTCTTTTCATAATGTTATTTATAGCTGCCTGTTGTTTAGAAATAACTTCAAGAAGTTTATAAGTTTTGTTGTTCCCATCTAACGGCGGAGATGCCAAAATAGTTATCTGAACTTTTAATTTATAACGGTTGCCTTCCTCGAAAACAAAACCACTAATCTCGTCTAAACCTAAATGATACTCTTCTTTATTACTTTCTCTAACCTTAAGGGCCGGTATATTCTTAGGTTGGTCTGGTTTCGCCGGCGGATTAGGTGCAACATACTCAATAGTCGGTTGGATCTCCAACTGTGCAATATAGGTTTGGTCAGAATTTTCTTTGCTGCACGAAAACAGGAAAATTAATAAAAGGAAAATGCTATTTTTCATGGATTTACATTAAAATCTAAAATACTATTGGCCTTCAGTACTTTTTCGAACCCATATTATTAAAATATTTTCACTCTAAAAAGTTATTTCGACCAACTCGATTCCGACCCATACAAACAATGTGATTTCCTCGATAAAAAAACAGAACTTAATATTTAATTTCTATTTTTTACATAAACAACTATTTAATAACCTTTTAGATATTAGCTATGTGACTGAACTCAATCTCCCAAAAATTTAATTATTCGAAGGAAAATATCAAATCTGGGGGCTATTCCGATTACTTTCTCAATGTGTTATACTATTTGGCTGTTATATCCCTTTGAAACAGCCTTAGCTCAATTCCTATATATTCACCCAAAGTCTGTGGATTTAAAGGTACTTTTATCGGTAGAGGTTTACTGATTTTTTGTTCAAAACGCAAACAGGGCAACGTTATGAGTCGTTACAAGATATCCACTGCAATGCGCAGATGAGCACGAAACTTACAAGAGAGATCTGCAAGGTTGATGAGCCGGGAAAGAAATTGCTCAAAACAGCCATATCCCGCCTCAACCTTTC
>PJUE01000944.1_pt1 | contig 12156 bp, 6 predicted proteins | sample 1512171 | NCBI WGS metagenome assembly PJUE01 (sample SAMN08177674, study PRJNA422409) | Feces metagenome, whole genome shotgun sequencing project. | isolation source: Chicken feces (3) enriched on wood chips: alkali lignin treatment | host: Gallus gallus | place: USA: Madison | collected 2015-01-15
CGGAAGGCCGGAACGCCGCGAGAAGCGCGCTTCGATCCGGCGTTCCTGACTTTCCTGTCCGGCTTCCGCGTGATCCGCTTCGTCGACTGGCAGCGTACCAACGACAATGCAAAAGTCCGGTGGAGCGCGCGCTCCCGGCCCGAGAGCGGCTCGCAAGTGAGCGCGGCAGGTGCGTCGATCGAGGACATGGTCGATCTTGCGAATGCCGTGGGGGCCGATCCCTGGTTCCTGATGCCCTACGATGCCGACGCTGCCTATATCGACAGCTTCGCGCGGCTTGTTCGCCAGCGGCTCGATCCCGCGCGCAAGGTGTATGTCGAACTCGGCAACGAAGTGTGGAACGACATCTTCGACGCGGCCGGGCAAGCCGAGCGGGAAGGGATGGCGCTCGGTCTGGGCGGCGGCGATGCGACCTGCGCGCGGATGGAGCGCTATGCCGACAAGATGATCGGCGCGATGCGCATCTGGACACGCGCCTATGCCGACAGGCCGGATGCACTCGTTCGCGTCTGCGCTTCCCAGCATGCCAATCCGGATTTGGCCCGCATCGTGCTGGATCATGATGGCAGTGCGGGCTTGGTCGATGCGCTGGCCACCGCGCCTTACCTCTGGCTGGATCTCGACGATTACCGCAGCCGGGATGTCGATCGCGTCTTTGCGGCCATGCCGGATTCGCTGTCGCGGACATTCGCCATGGCCGAGGACAATCGCGCCATCGCGGAGAGCCATGGGCTCCGCTATATAGCCTACGAGGGCGGACAGCACCTCGTCACCCCCGATCTCGATCTGGCCCGCGCAGTCCAGCGCGACCCGCGCATGGGCGAGGTCTATGCCCGCTATCTCGAAGGCTGGCGCCGCCGGTTCGGGGACACGCTGGTGCTCTACGCTACGAGCGCGCCGATTGCCGAGTACGGTGCCTGGGGCTTGCAGGAATATGCCGGACAGCCCGGCTCGGAGACTCCCAAGCTCACGGCCTTGCGCCGTTTCCAAAGCGAGATCCAGTGAACCGGCAGGCCATGCAGTCGGTCTTCGGGACCGTCGCGATTCTCGCCCTGCTGGTGCTGGCCTATTACGAACTCCACGCCGCGCTCTACGTTGCTCTCGTCAGCGCAACCGGGGTCATGCTATTTCTGTTCTGCCTGCGTCGCCCCTATCGCGAGGAGATGGCCGCTTCCAGCCTGCTTTGCGTGGTGGCGATGCCGGTGCTGGCATGGCTGTTGCCGAAGCTGTCCCTGACGGGCGTGCATCTGCTTCATCTGACCATGTGTCTATGGGTTCCGCTATTCGCCGGTCGGCGGGAACGGACCGCGCCGGTCTGGATGTTCAGCATGCTGCTTCTGCCGGGTCTCGACATGCCAGTCTCGTTGGGATCGCTGAAACTGTTCGACTTCGGCGTACAGGACGCGCTTGCCGTGGGTGCCGCCGTCGCCATCAGGCTGCGTCCGCCCGGCGGGCCGCGCCGCGTGGCCAGCGACGGCTGGGTCCTGGCCCTGCTGCTTCTGCTCGGCATCTGCCTCTCGCGAGAGACGAGCGCCACCAATTTCCTGAGAACGACGGTCAATCTCGTGCTCGACCTGGGCCTCCCCTATTACATCCTGAGCCGCGGCATCGCCGACGTGGCCGGACAGCGCACCGCGCTTCGCTGGCTGGCTTGCGGCGGCATCGCCCTGAGCATGATCCTGCTGTTCGAGACCTGGCGCAGCTGGCCGATCTACAACGAGCTTTACGGTCTCTACAACGTGCCGATGATCCTGCTGGTCAAGGCGCGCGGCGGGCTGCTGCGCGCCGGTGGACCTTTCGTGGAGCCGACGTCGATCGCCCTCGTACTGGCCATGTGCTTTGCCGCGCTCAGCCAGTTGCGGGAGGATTTCCGTTCGCGGCTGAAGCATGTGGGGCTGCTCGCGATCGCCTTCCTCGGCGTTTCGGCGCCGCAGTCGCGCGGGGCCTGGATCGGGCTTGCGCTCGCGGTCGTGGCGATGGCGGCCTATCGCGGGCGCTGGCGGGCCTTGCTGCTGAACGCGGGCGGAATCGGGCTGGTGCTGGGCTTCGTCTTCGTCACCGCGAAACTCTCGCCGGGCTTCGCGGAAATGCTGGGGCTTTCGGACGGCGGCGCCAGCGATACCACGACCTATCGGCGCGAACTGTTCGAAAAGGGCAGCCAGGTGTTCTGGCTCAGCCCGCTCGTCGGCCATTCGATGCCGAGCCTCAACGTGCTGATGGCGGAACTGCGGCAGGGCGAAGGGATCATCGACTTCGTGAACACCTATTTGTGGATTGCGCTGATCGGCGGGGCGGCAGGCCTGGCGATCTTCATCGGCAATTTCGCCGATCCGCTGGTGAGCCTCTGGCGGCGGCGGTCGGCCTTGCACCATGACGCGCAGGAACAGGGGCAGGGGCCCGCCGCTTTCGTTTTCGGTTGTCTGGTCATGCTCTGCGAAATGCTGTTCTTCACCTCGTTTGGAGGAAGACCGGCATTCCTGACTTTCGGACTGTTCGGCCTCGGCGCTTCGATCATGGCTCTCACGCCGCAGCAACAAGCTTATCGATGGCGGCGAAGCGAGAGCGATCCTACCGCAATAGCGGCATGATCGCGCCCGCCGCAACGAAGCCGCAGCCTGCTCCGGCGAGGCCTGTTCCGAGAAACAGCAGTTCCTCTCGTATATCGAGCAGCCCCGCTATCCGCATCCGCACCCATTTCATCACCATTGCCGGAGCCTCCATCAGGCCGACGGCCAGGACCAGTCCGAACTGTCCCCAGAGCAGGTAGCCCGCCGTTCCGGCAACCGTGAGCCAGACCAGCTTGGCGATGCTGGCCTCCAGCGTCGCACGAATGCGCCCGGTTGCCGTCAGCGCTTCGTTCGCCGCGTTCGAGGGTAGCGCCAGCAGCGAGGAGATGCAGAGAATCTGGAGATAGCCCGCAGCCTCGCCGTAGCGCGGATCGTAGAGCACGCCGACGATCAAGGGCGCAGAGCCGATGATGCCGCCGGTAGCGAAGCCGTAGAGTAGCGAGGGCACACGCCGCTTGGCGTAGAAGCGGGCGCGCAAGTCTTCGGCGTGGTCGCGCCAGAGCTGGGCGTAAGTCGGATAGAGCACCCGGCTGGCGTAATTCATCGCGAAACCGAGCGGGGCCGAAGCAAGGTTGCCTGCCAGGATGTAGAACCCGAACTGGTCGAGCGGCATCAGCTTGGCCAGCACCAGCTTGTCGCACTGGGAGATCAGCAGGAAGATGATGCTGGACCCGGTGACATAGCGGGAAAAGCCCCACAAGGCCCGCAAGGTCGCCGGATCGAACCTGACCCTCCGCCGGGCATCCTCGAACATCGTATAGCTGAGCGTGGTCTTGAGTAGCCCGCCGGTGAGCAGTCCGCCCAGGATCGCCCAGTAGTTGCCCCAGGCCCAGGCGAGCACCGCGCTGACAGCGATCTGCACCACCAGTGCCACCAGTTCGAGCGCCGAAAGACGCAGGATCTGGCGGCGGCGCAGCGCGGTAAGCAGGCTGGTCGAAGCCAGACCCTCGACCACGAACGTCAGGCTGGACGCGGCGAGCAGCGGAGCCAGTTCGGGTTTGGCGAGAATGTGTGCCAGTGGCAGTGCCGAAGCGGCGAGCACGAGGGCGAGGAACAGCGAACGGACCAGCGAAACGGTCCAGACGGTATCCAGAAAATGCTTCTCGTTGCCATTCTCCTGCCGCACCACGAAGGCCTGGAAACCCAGGTCGGTGGCCAGCGAAACGGTGAACTGCACCGAGGCGATGACCCCGGAGATGCCGAAGACCTCGGGCATCAACAGGCGCGTCAGGATCATGCCCGAGATTGCGCGCAGCAGGTTGTTGAGGATCACCGAAACGATGACGACATTGGTGTCGCGCCCGGCAAAGTCCATCAACCGACTGCGAATTCCGCGCCGCGGGGGCAGTCCCTGCCAGGGCGGGCTTGCAGCCTGTTCGACCGTCAAGCGGGTATTTCCAGCATCTGGCGGTAACAGTCGAGCAGCTTGTCCCCGACGATTTCGAGCGAGAATTCGGATGCGCAGCGCTCTCGCGCGGCATGGCCCATGGCGGCGGCCTGCTGCCCGTCGCGGAATATCCGGTCGAGCGTGACGGCAAGGCGATCGGGTTCCGCAATCGGGGAGAGCAGGCCGCTCTCCCCGTCGATGACGATTTCCTCCGCGCCCGGCCAATCCGTCGAGACGAGGGGGCTTCCGGCAGCCATGGCTTCCAGCAGGACGTAGGGGAAATTCTCGCAGCGGGAACTCACCACCGTGGCCATGGCCTTCATCCGTAGCGGCGCGATCTCCGCCTGGCTGAGCAAGCCGCGAAACTCTATCCGCTGCCGGGTTCGAGGCGAAAGCCGGGTGGCGGCGAACTCTTCGAAACCGATGCGCTTGCCGGCTCCTGTCTCCATTCCCTCGTCGGGGCCTACCAGGGTCAGTCGGGCACCTGGCTGCGTTTCCAGCAGGCGTTCGAAGGCCAGCAGCATGGTATCGGCGCCCTTGAGATAGTCGAAGCGGCCGACCATCAGGACATGGCCCGGCTCGGCATCGTGGAGGGTCCAGCGCGGCGTTCCTTCGCGCAAACGGATGGGGTTGGCGATCACGGCGGAGCGGGCTCCCGGATCGCGGCTGTAGCTGCGGCAGGTTCCAGACATCATTGCCTGTGTCGGGGCCGTGACCATTGCGGCATTGCGAACGGCGCGGGCTTCCGCCTCGCACCGGGCGTGACCTTCGCTGCGCTCGCGTTCCGTCAGGTTGTCGTCGGGCTTCAGGAAATGCGGGCCGTGGATCCGGGTGATCACCGGCGCGGCGATGGCGCGTGCGGCAAAGTGGGACCATCCGAAGCTTTCCTCCATCTCCACGACATCGAAGGGACGGAGGCGATGGGCCGTCGCGATCTGGCGGGCGACATTGCGGCCGACGTCGGGCAGCGATCCTTCGGGGCGCCCACGCAGGCGGGAAAGCCTGTCCCGCGACCGCGCCACTGCCTTTGCCGCCCGGCCCGGCGCCAGCGACAGGGTGGCGCCATCGCTCGTATGGAGCCGTTCCTGCGAGATAACCGAGACCTCGTGCCCGCGTGCGATGAAATGGTCGCGTATGGCCGAGACGTAACTGACGATACCGTTGGCCTGCGAGGGCGGCCAATGGGGAGAACACAGCCCGATATGCACGCGAATTCCTCCCGCGGCGGTTTGCCCGGAAAGCCTAAGGAGCGGCTCCGGAAGTGTCGATCATGAGAACTTCCAAGGGAGTTTCACGCCTGCCCCGCTCCCGCCGCGCCCATTATCGTGAGGTGCGGGGCAAGTCTGGGGCAGGCGTAGAAAGGGGTGGCATGGCGTTTCTCGATCTAACCGATCTCGGCGGCTATCGGTGCTTCGACCATGCCGCCTGCAAGTCTGCCGGTGCCGAGCACGCCGCGCGGTATCGGGACAACCGGCCTTTCCCGCACATCATGCTCGACGATTTTCTCGACGCCGATGTCCTGCGCAAGGTCCTGCGCGAATTCCCGGATAGCCGCGGCAAGGATTATTTCGACCGCGCACAGGAGCGCCTGAAATTCCAGTTCCGACCCGACGAATGCAATGGCCCGACGACCCGGATGCTTTTCGCCGAACTGAATTCACGCGCTTTCCTGGGCTTTCTCTCGGCCCTGACCGGCATTCGCGGGCTGATCGCCGACCCCTATCATGCCGGGGCGGGATTGCACGAGACTCGCCGGGGCGGGCACCTCGGCATCCATGCGGATTTCCCGCATCATGGCCGGATGAAGGTCGAGCGCAGGCTCAATCTGCTGATCTACCTGAACGAGGAGTGGTCGCCGGACTACGGTGGCGCCCTTGAACTCTGGGATCGCAGCATGACCCGTGCCCAGCACCGAATCCAACCGGAGTTCGGCCGGGCCGTGATCTTCAGTACCGATCGCGATACCTTTCACGGCCATCCCGATCCGCTCGCTTGTCCGGAGGGGCGCTCGCGCCGCTCGATCGCGACTTACTACTATACCGCCGCCGTCGATGCCTTGCCCGTGATCGAGCGGACCACGGACTTCCGCGCCCGCCCCGGCGGCGCCGACAAGGCCGACTGGCGCGTGCGCCTGCACAACCTCAAGTCCGACTGGCTTCCGCCGATCCTCCAGCGCCGGGGCCGGGAGCCGCTGGAAGCGCTGCCGGTCGATCCAGCCTCGACGACAGCCTGATGGCAGGACCGTTCGTCTGGACGGCGACGCTGGCAGGCACCTTCCTCGCGGGTGGCCTTGCGACCGAGTGCTTCGCCGGGCTGCTACCGCCCAGGCGGCGACAGAAAGGCGCCGAGGCGCCTCCCTTCGTCGTGCTCATGCCCGCCCATGACGAGGCACGCGGCATAGCTCCGGCCATCTCCGCGATCCTTGCGCAAGTGCGGTTGCAGGACGAGCTCATCGTGATCGCCGACAACTGCACCGACGCGACGGCCCGCATCTCCCGCGATCTCGGCGCAACCGTCATCGAGCGTTCGGACCCCGCGCGGCGAGGAAAGGGCCATGCCCTCGATTTCGCGCGGAGCTTCCTGACCTCGCATCGGTCAGTCCACCCGGCGAAAGTCGTGATCGTTGTCGATTCCGATTGCATCGTGCGGCCCGGCGCCTTGTCGCGGCTCGCGACCATCTCCGCAGCGCAGGATTGCGTGGTGCAGGGCGCCTACCTGATGGTTCCGCCGAACGGCGCGGAAACGCTGGTGCGCGTCTCGTGCTTCGCTTTCCTGGTCAAGAACCTCGTGCGGCAGACAGCGCTTGACAGGCTGGCCGGGGCAGTTCTCCTGCAGGGATCGGGAATGGCTTTCCCACGAGCGACTTTTGCTGAAATGCCCTGGCGGGTGGGATCGCTGGTCGAGGATCTCGACATGGGGCTGGAACTCCTGCTGTCCGGTCGGCACGTGATCTTTGAGCCGAAGGCACTATTCCTGAGTCCGGCCAGTTCGCGGGAAGGCACGGTCGGTCAGCGCCGACGCTGGGAGCACGGCATGTTGCAGACGGCCATGCGCTTCATTCCGAGACTGCTTCGCGCCGCCTTCCGGCAGAAACGAACGGGATTGGCCGTTATTGCATTCGATCTTCTCCTGCCGCCGACCGTGCTGCTTGGGCTGGTCGTGACGGCTGCCCTGGTGCTGGTCGCGATGTTGGATGGCTTCGGACCGCCCTTGCTCCTTCTGGCGGGCGCCACGGCAAGCCTCACGGCGGCGCTGCTCACGGCCTGGTGGCACCATGGCCGCACGACGTTGCCGCTCTCCGCCCTCCTACGCATTCCCGGCTATGTACTCTGGAAGCTGCCGTTGCTTGCCCAGTTCGTCACCCGACGCGAACGGAACTGGCAGCGCACCGAGCGCGAGCCGTGAGCGGCGTCGGCTTCGTCATCATCGGGCGCAACGAGGGCGGGAGGCTCGCGCTCTCCATCGACAGCGTGTTGAAGCAGACTGCCTTTGCCGTCTACGTTGATTCCGGCTCTTCCGACGGCAGCGTTGCCCTGGCGCGAAGCAAGGGCCTGCCCGTGGTGGAGTTGGACCCTGCCGCGCCCTTCACCGCCGCGCGGGCGCGCAATGCCGGTTTCGCGTGGTTGGCAGGCCACGATCCGGCGATCGAACTCGTGCATTTCATCGACGGCGACTGTGAACTCGTGCCGGGCTGGCTCGACCGCGCGCTGGTCGCGATCCGCTCCGACGAGAGCCTTGCCGCCGTCTGCGGCCGTCGGCGCGAGCGCGATCCCTCGGCCAGCCCCTACAACCGGCTCTGCGACCATGAATGGAACACCCCGGTCGGTCTTCGGGAAACCTGCGGCGGCGATGCACTGTTCCGTGCAACTGCCTTCCGCGCGGTGAGTGGATTTCGCGAGGACCTCATTGCCGGCGAGGAGCCGGACCTGTGCCATCGTATCCGGCGGCAGGGCTGGAGGATACGGCGCATCGACGCCGAGATGACAGTTCATGACGCGGCGATGACGCGCTTCTCGCAGTGGTGGCAGCGCAACCGCCGCAGCGGTCATGCCATGGCCGAGGGCTTTTCCCTGCGCGGCGAAGGCAATGTGCGGCTTCGCCGCGACGTGGTGAGCAACGTGCTCTGGGCGCTGCCGCCCTTGTGGCTGCTCTGGCCCGTTCTCTGGACCCGTGTCTGCCTGCGCAGCGGCCCCCTGGTCGCCAGCTTCATCACGCTGGGGAAACTGCCGCATTGTCAGGGACAGATGCAGTATTGGTGGCGGAAGTTGCGCCATAAAACGGCGAACTCCGAAACGCGGTTGATCGAGTACAAGTAAAAATCCGCCACCCAATCCTTGTGGTCGTACCACCACCATGAATTTCCGGACCGAGTAGACGAAATGGTGAGGGAGCGTTCGAATCGATAGCGTCATCCGATGAGGAGAATATCCATGGGTGGGACATTCGATCCGATGATGCGCGATACTCTTGTCGATCTCTCCGGAGGGGGCGATCGCAACGGATCCACCGGGTATCGCTCGATACTGGTGGGCGACGAGACGATTCTGGTCGAATGCGGCGAAATGCTGCGGAGCCGGGGGCACGATGTGGTCGCCGTCGTGGCCGCCGCCGGGTCTCCGGCCTTCGAATGGGCATGCCGCAATCGTTTTCCCGCGCTCGAACGCCCGCGCGATTTGCTGGTGGGCGGTACGGCTCCGGTCGACTGGCTGTTCAGTATCTCGAACATCGCCATCCTGTCGCAAGACGTTCTGGCCCTCGCGAGGCGCGGGGCGATCAATTTCCACGACGGCCCGCTTCCGCAGCGTGGCGGCCTCAACACGCCGGCCTGGGCCTTGCTCGAAGGAGAGCGGCGGCACGGCGTCACCTGGCACTTGATGACGGGCGCGGTCGATGCAGGCCCCTTGCTGGCGGCCGAGCCGATTGCAGTGGACGAAGGTGAGAGCGCTTTCTCGCTCAACACCCGCTGCTTTGAGGCAGGGTTGCGCAGTTTCGCGCGGATCGTGGACGATCTGGAAGGCGCCCTATCCGCCGCCGAGCCGCAGGGCCGGGCCCCGGCGCGCATGTTCGGCCGCGAGCATCGTCCGGCAGCCGCCGCGACCATCGACTGGACGCGCCCGGCCGAGGAAATCGCGCGCCTCGTCTCGGCGCTCGATTTCGGTCTCTATGCCAATCCCCTGGGCTTGCCCAAAACGCTGCTGGGGAACCGGCTGCTGCTGCTCCGGCAGGTTACGGTGCTGGACAGCCGGTCGGGCGCGGAGCCGGGGACACTGTTGTCGCGAGGGACTGCTCCGGTGGTGGCGACGGGTGACAGGGACGTGCGGATCGATCGGCTTTCGACGCTCGAGGGCAATGCGTGGGACAGTCCCGATACGATGGCCGCCAAAGCCTTTGCTGCGCCGGGTGCGGAGCAGCGCGATCGGCTCGCTCTGCTCGATGCCGCTGCGGGGCGGCACGAGCGGTGGTGGCGCCGCCGCCTCCAGCAGCGCGACAGCCTGCAACTGCCAGCCTTCAAGCCCCGCCAGGAGAATATCTCGCCGCAATGGATCAGCGTGGATCGACCGATCCGGCAATCCGGCGTGCCGCTCCTCGCCGCCGTGACGGGCTGGCTTGCGCGGGCGGCCGACCGCGACTGGGGGGAGATCGGCTATGGCGATCCGGTCGGCATCGCGAGAATGGAAGACGTGGCGGTCTGGTTCGCCCCGGAACTTCCCCTGAAGGCCCGCGTCGATTTCGAGGCGCCGCTTTCGGTTCTGGCCGAGGAGGTCGAACGGGAGGTTGCCGCGCTTCATCGCCATGTCGGCTATTCGGCGGACCTGATCGCGCGCAGCCCGGAACTGCGAGGCCGGACGAGCATCGAACACCCGGTGGTGGTACGGCTCGTCGACAGCCATTCGCAGCACAGGCCTGCGGATATGACCGTGCTCGACCTTGCCATCTGCCCGAAGGAGGGAACTTGTCGCTGGACTTACGATGCGGCGTGTCTTGCCGAACACGATGCGGCGGATCTCTGGACCGGCTTCGACATATTCCAGGCGGCGGCGGATGCCGAACCGGAACGTCCGCTCGGCCAACTATCGCTGCTGGCCGAGCGGGAACGCGCACGGGTGATCGAAGGTTGGAACGCCGGACCGGCAATCATCCCGGAAGGCGAGTGCTGGCATCGCCGGTTCCTCGCACAGGCCGCGCGCACGCCCGACCGTCCGGCCGTGACATCAGGCGGCAGGACGCTGACATATGCTGAACTGGATGCCTTTTCCAACCGGATCGCGCGTCTGCTGACGACCCGAGGCGTCGGGCCGGAAACGCTGGTCGGACTGCATCTCAGCCGTTCGGTGGAGATGGTTGCCTGCCTTGTCGCGGTGCACAAGGCAGGCGGCGCCTATGTCCCTCTCGATCCCGGTTACCCGACGGACCGCATCGCCCACATGATCGCGGATTCCGGCATGGGCCTGATCCTCAGCGAAGCCGGGATTGCCGATGCTTTGCCTGCGGGACGCGCGGAAGTGCTTTGCATAGACGATCTTGCCGAGGTCTGCGCCGGGCTTTCGTCCGATCCCTTTGACGGCGACGCGCAGGGCGCCAGCCTTGCCTACATGATCTACACTTCGGGTTCGACAGGGGTGCCCAAGGGCGTCCTCGTCGAGCATTGCAACCTGCTCAATTTCTTCGCGGGGATGGATGCGAAGCTCGAACCCGAAGGGACATGGCTGGCCGTCACCAGCCTGAGCTTCGACATCTCGGTGCTGGAACTGCTCTATCCGCTCATGCACGGCTTTCATGTCGTCGTGGCCAACGAGCGGCAGGTGCGGGGGGATGTCTCGTCTGGCGGTCCTGCGCGCGAGACCGGGTTCAGCCTGTTCTATTTCGCCAGTTCCGGTGCCGGTAGCGCAGCCGAGCAATACAGGCTCCTACTGGAAGGCGCGCGTTTCGCGGATAGCCATGGGTTCGAGGCGGTCTGGACGCCGGAGCGACACTTCCACGCCTTCGGCGGCCCTTATCCGAACCCCTCGGTTGCCTCCGCCGCCATCGCGGCGGTGACCTCGCGCGTGGGCATCCGGGCGGGAAGTGTCGTCGGAACGCTCCATCACCCGCTGCGCATTGCCGAGGAATGGGCGCTGGTCGACAATCTCTCTGCTGGGCGCGTCGGCATCGCCTTTGCGTCCGGTTGGCAGCCGAACGACTTCGTTCTTAATCCTGCCGCTTTCGCCGACCGCGCAGGAACCTTGCGCAGCACCATGGAAGACGTCCGCGCCCTGTGGCGCGGCGAGCCGAGGCGCTTTCCAGGACCACTCGGCACCGACGTCGAACTGCGCACTTATCCGCGCCCGATCCAGCCTGAACTGCCGTGCTGGATCACTTCGGCAGGCAATGTCGCCACTTTCGTCGAGGCGGGCCGGGCAGGGGCTTTCGTCCTGACCCACCTGCTCGGCCAGTCGGTCGGGGAAGTGGCCGAGAAGATCGCCGCCTATCGCCGGGCCTGGCGCGAGGCCGGTCATGCGGGAGAGGGCCATGCCACGCTCATGCTCCATACGTTCCTCGGCGAGGATGAAGCCACGGTCCGCGAGAAGGTACGCGGCCCGCTGATCGAATATCTGCGCACGGCCACTGCGCTGCTGCACGAATATGCCTGGTCCTTCCCTGCTTTCAAACGTCCGGCCGGAGCCGAGACCGGCGGCCAGGTCGATCTCGGCAGTCTTGGCAAGGACGAAACCGAAGCCCTGCTCGACCATGCCTTCGAGCGCTATTTCGAAACCAGCGGCCTGTTCGGAACGCCGGAAGACAATCTAGCCCTGATCCAACGCCTGAGCGAGCTGGGCGTCGACGAGATCGGCTGCCTGATCGACTTCGGCATCGATACCGATACCGTGATCGCGCATCTCCCGGCCATCGACCACCTGCGCAGGCTGACGCAGGAGCGGGCGGGTAAGATGGAATGTTCCCTTGCCGAACTGATGCAGCGGTACGGCGTGACGCACTTCCAGTGCACGCCTTCGCTGCTTCAGGCGCTGGCCGGTGATCCGGCGGCTCGCGCTGAACTCGCTGAATTGCGCTGCCTGATGGTCGGTGGTGAGGCCCTCCCGCCGCACCTCGCGCAGGACATGCTGGCGCTGGTCCCGGGCGGGGTGATGAACATGTACGGCCCTACCGAGACGACCGTCTGGTCCGCCGTCCATCACTTGCGGGATAAGGACAAGACCCCGC
>PJUE01000948.1_pt1 | contig 12122 bp, 9 predicted proteins | sample 1512171 | NCBI WGS metagenome assembly PJUE01 (sample SAMN08177674, study PRJNA422409) | Feces metagenome, whole genome shotgun sequencing project. | isolation source: Chicken feces (3) enriched on wood chips: alkali lignin treatment | host: Gallus gallus | place: USA: Madison | collected 2015-01-15
CGGGTCGCGGTTGAATTGAGCACGAAGCTCTCGAGCATGGTGTCGTCGTGGTAGCCCTGCACGTCCACGCCATGGCGGCGCAGCACATGCAGGTCGTACTTGCCGTGCTGGCCCAGTTTCTTCTTCGCCGGGTCCTGCAGCGCCGGGCGCAGCGCGTCCAGCACCTGCTGCAGCGGCAGCTGTGCCGGCGCCCCGGGGTAGTCGTGGCCGACCGGAATGTAGGCGGCCTTGCCCGGCTCCACCGCCAGGCTGATGCCGACCAGGCGCGCACGCATCGCGTCCAGCGCATCGGTTTCGGTGTCGAAGCTGATCAGCTCGGCCTGCTGCAGGCGCTGCACCCAGGCCTGCAACTGTTCGTCGGTCAGCACGGTTTCGTACTCGCCCGGTGCGGCCAGCGCCGGGTCCAGTTCACCCGCCGCTGGCGCTTCGGCGCTGCCGCGGGCGAAACCGGCGGCGGTGCCGCGCAGGCTCGGGGTGGCTTCACTGGCGGCGGCCGGTGCCGGCAGCGGGCCGCCCAGCTCCTTCAGCGCCTGGGTGAAGCCGTAGCGCGCGTAGAGCTCGGTCAGCACCGGCACGTCCTGCTCGCGCAGCGCCAGCGTAGACGGGCTCGCCTCCAGCTCCACGTCGGTGCGGATGGTCACCAGGTCGCGGTTCAGCGGCAGGCGGTCCAGCGCCGCGCGCAGGTTTTCGCCGATCTTGCCCTTCATGGTCGGGGCAGCGGCCATCACCCCGTCCAGCGTCTGGTATTCGGCCAGCCACTTGGCCGCGGTCTTCGGGCCGCACTTCTCCACACCCGGCACGTTGTCCACGGTGTCGCCCATCAGCGCCAGCAGGTCGGTGATCTGGTCGGCACGCACGCCGAACTTGTCCATGACGGCCGCATCGGAATCCATGCGGCTGCCGGTCATGGTGTTCACCAGTTCGATGCCCGGGCGCACCAGCTGGGCGAAATCCTTGTCGCCGGTGGAAATGGTCACCTTCAGGTCCTGCGCCACGCCCTGCAGGGCCAGCGTGCCGATCACATCGTCGGCCTCAACGCCGGGAATGCGCAGGATGCTGATGCCCAGCGCTTCGACGATGCGGCACATCGGTTCCACCTGGCTGCGCAGGTCGTCGGGCATGGGCGGGCGATTGGCCTTGTACTGGTCGTACAGGTCATCGCGGAAGGTCTTGCCTGGCGCATCCACCACGAAGGCGACGTAGGCCGGGCGCTCCTTCAGTGTGGACCGCAGCATGTTGACCACGCCGAACAGCGCGCCGGTGGGTTCACCCTGTGCATTGGACAGGGGCGGCAGCGCGTGGAACGCGCGGTACAGGTAACTGGACCCGTCGATCAGGACTAATCTGCTCATGCGGCGATTCTACGCGCCCACGCCTGCACGGCGGCGACACGGTGATGGGGCATAATCAAGACCCGTTCCAGGCAAAGGCCCTGCCGATGAAGACCCTGATGCTGGCGTCCGTGCTCCTGCTTGCTGGCTGCGCCAGCATGGGCGGTGCCGGCGCTCCCCCGGTGGACGTGAAGGGGGCCGAAGTGTCCAGCCGGACCATGGACAACGGCGATACCATCGAGGAGTACCGCGTGTCCGGCCAGCTGCGCATGGTCAAGGTCACCCCGTCGCGGGGCGCACCGTTCTACATGTATGACCGGAACGGCGACGGCCGCATGGACAACGACAAGGATGGCGTGTCGCCGGTGTATTGGAAGCTGTACAGCTGGTGATGCAGTGCGGGGTCGGATCCCTTTCCGCAGGAAAGGGCTCTGACCCCATCACGCCCGAACGCCACAAAAGATGACGCCGGTACGCATCCTGCGCACCGGCGTCGGTCCCCTCCCCGGGAACGCGTGAATTCAGCGGATGACCAGCACCGGCAGCGAGCTGCGCGCCAGCACTTCGGTGGTCTGGCTGCCCAGCAGCACGCGGGTCACCCCACGGCGGCCGTGCGAGGTCATCACGATCAGATCGCTGTTGCGATCAGCGGCGGTTTCGATGATGCCGTCGGCCGCGTAGCGGTCCAGCACATGCACCGGGTTGGCCTTGACGCCCTGTTCGGCAGCCTTGGCCAGCGCCGGCTGCAGCACCTTCTGTGCCCCTTCCTCGCGGTCGGCCTTGTACTCGGGGCTGTTCATGTAGCCCACGCTCCAGCCCATGGCGTCGTACATGCCGACGGCCCACGGCTCGGACACCGTCACGATATCGACCTCGGCATTGAGGTCCTTGGCCAGCTCCAGACCCTTGGCCAGGCCCTTGTCGGCCAGCTCGGAACCGTCGGTGGCGATCAGGATGCGCGTGTACATGGTGGGGCTCCGTGGCGATCTACCGAATGGGAACACCACCATTACACAGCCGATGTGCACGCCGCGCCTTGAGCAGGATCAATGCGGCGTGGGATTGACGCCCGCCGGGCATCGCACGGCGGGGCGCTGGGCAGCTACGCCTCCACGGTCACCCGCCAGGCGCCATCCTGTGGCTGCCAGTCGAATTCCACCGGCAGGAACTTCTCGATCAGCCGGGCGTTGCTGGCCAGGTGATCGCTGATGACGTGGGTGGTGAAGGCGCCGCCGCCGGCCAGGGCCATCGGCAGCAGCAGCTGGTCGGACAGGTATTCACCCACGTAGGCGTTGCCCTGCAGGTACTGCTGCACGCGTGCGGACAGGCGAGCGCCCACCTGTTCGGCACTCACCCCGCGCTCGCCGTGGCCATCGAACACTTCCACGTGGCTGCCATGCTGCACGCGCACCAGGGCGACATTGCCCGGGCCCAAGGCCGGGCGGATCGACTGCACGTGACGCGGGTGCGGATCGACGCCCAGGGTGTCGGCCAGCACCTGCAGCTCGCGCAGGCCGATGCTGCTGGACAAGCCGGATATCAGCACCTGCGCCTGCATCGACTCCAGGGCCGGCCGCTGCTCCAGCAGCGGTGCCTGCAACGCGGCGCACGGCTGCACCTGCACTTCAATCACGCCGCCGCCGGCCGGGTGGAAGCCATGCTGCAGCAACTGCATTTCGGCCTGCACGCCCATGCGACCCAGTGACGGCAGGTAGCTGTCAGCGATGAAATCGGCGCTGGGCGCCAGCGGGTTGTGGGTACCCCCTTCCAGCCGCAGGCGCGACGGCTGCTGCGCACGCCACAACGCCGGCAGCACGGTCTGCAGCACCAGCGTGGCCGAACCGGCACTGCCGGTGGCGAAGTGATAATCGCCTGCGCACACCACGCCCGGCTCGAAGCGCAGCGCGGTGGCGCCCAGTGCAGCGCCGTGCGTGCAGGCGTTGCCGACCTGCGCCGCGGCGTTCACTGCGGTCAGGTGCTGGCGCATCAGCCCGGGCTTGCGGCGGATGGCACGGATGTTCTGCAGGGTGAAGCCAATGCCGGTGCACAGGCTCAAGGTCAGGGCTGAGCGCAGCAGCTGCCCGCCGCCATGCCCGCCATCAAGTTCAATCATGTCCATGTATGGGTTCCTCCATCCTGCCGCGCGCGGCGCAGTGTACGCCGCGCGCGGCCCGCTTCATCCCTTCACGCACACCACCTGGCGCAGCGTGTGCACGATCTCGACCAGATCGCGCTGGGCCTCCATCACCGCCTCGATCGGCTTGTAGGCCGCCGGCGATTCATCCACCACCTCCGCATCCTTGCGGCATTCCACGTGCGCGGTGGCCTTGGCGTGCTCGTCCACGGTAATCAGCCTGCGCGCCTGGGTACGGCTCATCACGCGGCCGGCGCCGTGGCTGCAGCTGTGGAAGCTGTCCTCGTTGCCCAGCCCGCGCACGATGAAGCTCTTGGCGCCCATGCTGCCGGGGATGATGCCCAGCTCGCCCTTGCGCGCACTCACCGCGCCCTTGCGGGTCAGCATCACTTCCTGGCCGAAGTGCACCTCGCGGTTGACGTAGTTGTGGTGGCAGTTCACCGCCTCGGCCTGGGCCTCGAACGGCTTGCTGATGACCGTACGCACGGCGGCCACCACGTTGCGCATCATCACCTCGCGGTTCATGCGGGCAAAACGCTGTGCCCACTCCACCGCGAACACGTAGTCACCATAGTGCTGGCTGCCCTCGGGCAGGTAGGCCAGGTCCTGGTCGGGCAGGTTGATCATCCAGCGGCGCATTTCCTGCTTGGCCAGTTCGATGAAGTAGGTGCCGATGGCATTGCCCACGCCACGCGAACCGGAGTGCAGCATGAACCACACGCGCTGGTCCTGGTCCAGGCACACTTCGACGAAGTGGTTGCCGGTGCCCAGGGTTCCCAGGTGCTTGAGGTTGTTGGTGTTCTTCAGGCGCGGGTGGCGCTCGCAGATCAGCGCGAAGTCATCGACCAGCTGCTTCCAGCCTTCGATGGCCAGCTCCGGCGGCGTGTCCCAGCTGCCCTTGTCGCGGCCGCCACGGTTCACGCTGCGGCCGTGCGGCACCGCCCGCTCGATCGCGCTGCGCACCGCCGACAGGTTGTCCGGCAGGTCGCTGGCATCGAGCGTGGTGCGCACGGCCATCATGCCGCAGCCGATGTCCACGCCCACCGCAGCGGGAATGATCGCGCCGACGGTCGGCACCACCGACCCTACGGTCGCACCCTTGCCCAGGTGCACGTCGGGCATCACCGCGATCCACTTGTGGATGAACGGCAGTCTGGCAATGTTCTGCAGCTGCTCGCGTGCCTGGTCTTCCAGCGGCACGCCGCGCGTCCACAGCTTGATGGGTGCAGCACCCGGCTGCTGGATCACGTCATGGTTCACAGTGGTCATGGTGATGTTTCCTTTCATCCAATACAAAAACAAAGAAGGTGCGGTGACAAAGGTGGCCGAACGCTCCGCCTGCCGCGTTGCCGTGGCAGCCGGCCGGGACTTGAACCCGACCCCGAAGGGTTTCCGATGTAGTTCGGCCTGCATTCCCCGCGCAACGAAAGCGAAGGTGCCGGCAGCACGACGAGGGGTGGAGGAACATCCTGCTCTACCACTGAGCTACCGCTGTGTTGCCACAGCGGGCGGGGCTCGAACCCGCGACCCGGAGCTTAGAAGGCTGTAGTTCCTCCGGCATTCGCAGTGCCGGCGTTGAAACAGGTGCGGTGACAAAAGGAGTGGAACGTCTCTTTCCCCACAACCGGCAGGAAAGGCGGGAATTGAACCCGACCCCGAAGGGACAACCAATGTAGTTCCACCAGCATTCACCGCGAAAAACATGAATTCCTGGTCCTGCCCGGCTGGCCCCATTGCCAGCCGGGCGGTTCCTGGCGACATCCTTGCCGCCGTCCAGCATCGTGATTACAACGGCATGTCCTCGATGCGCTCGACCCAGCCGCTTCCATCGCCAGGCGCCTGCGCAAACTGCGCCAGCAGGTCGAACACCGCATCGCTGAAGCCGCCGATGTGCAGCACGTCCTCGCGCTGCACGGTCTGGCTGCTGGCCACCGGCTGCAGGTCGATGCACACCAGCCGCGCCTGCGGGCAACGCTGCTTCAGCACATCCCAGGCCTGCATCGTGGCCGTCGCACCGCCCTTGCGGGTGTCACGCCAGCTCTCGTTGTCCGACACCAGCACCACCAGATCGACCTGCTCGCGACGATGGTTGAGGTGTTCCAGCGGCGCACTGACCGAGGTACCACCGCCATTGATCGCCAGCTGCGCCGCCAACGTCATCACGCTGTCGCGCGGGTTCAACCGCACCGGGCGCACCTCGGTGTCGAACGGCAGCACCGTGGCCAGCGGCTGGCCGCGCAGCACGCAGGCCGCGATCAGCGCCGCCACGTCCACGCAGCGCACCGCCGAACTGGCACCCTTGCGGTAGCCGGTCACCGGCCACTGCATGGAACCGGACACGTCCACCGCCACCACCACCCGGCCCGGCAGCACCGGCACCTGCGCCGTGGCCGTTTCCATCGCGTCCTGCAACGCTTCGGGAATCTGCTGCGGCAGGCTGGCGCTGGCGTGCCAGGCCATCAGCAGCTGGTACGGCAGCACCCGGGCGCGGCGCACCTGGGCCGGGTCACGCAGCCGCGCTGCGATCGCCGACACCATCGCCGGGTCTTCAAACACGCCGTTGCGGGCGAACGTGTTGAGGTTCATCCGCATCGACTGCCACGACGCACTGCGCGCCAGCGCCGACCACTGCGCCGCATCCAGCGGCAGCGTGCTGAAGTACTGGAACGGCAGGTCCGGCGGCAGTCCACGCGGGTCACGCTTGAACGCCTCGTAGGCCTGCACCAGCGCCGGCAGCTGCGCCTCGTCGTACGGGCGACCGACGATCCACGCATACAGCGCCTTGCGCTCGGCGTTGGCCGGCTTCGGGTGCACCATGCGGATCAGGTCGGCCAGCGACGGCTGCTGGCCGATGGCCGCACGCACCAGGGTTTCCGCCGATGCCTGCTGGATCCACTCGCGCACCAGCCGCTTCGGCAGCGAGCCCAGCGAACGGCGGCCGACCTGGCCGCTGCGCATGATCTGCACGAAGGTGCGCAGCTGGCGGCCGTTGTCGACCACCCGCGGGAACACCTGGGCGAAGGCCTCCGGGTCACGCACGCTGAGCACCGCCGCCAGCAGCACCGGCATGTCCTTCATGTGCGCCACCTGGCGGGCGTAGACCGCCGTGCGGGCGATGAAGCGCGGCTCGACCTGCGCGGTCAGCGCCAGCACCTGCTGCAGCTGTGCGTCGGCAGCGCTGTAGAAGGTGTTGTTGAGGCAGCCGGTGGCCGCGTACAGGGCCAGGGCAGCGCGCGGGGCGCGGTGGTAGGCCAGGCCACCGGCTTCATTGACGGTGGTGGCCGGCGGCAGCGCCGGGGCACGCGGGGTGGAGAAGAGCGTCAGGTTGGCCATCGTGGTGTCCTCGGCGGGAACCGCCCGCTTCGTGTCATGGGATGGATAGAGCAATGGCCGTGCCAACTTTTGGCCGCTTCGATCAAGTAATTGTTTTGGCTGATTTTTATTTCTCCTGACGGCAAGACCGCGCCCACCGGCACCGTGGAATGTATATAGTTGCAGCGCGTGTTTTATAGGAATGGATATGTCACGACGACAGGTGGTCTTTGGCATGCTCGGCACCCAGCTCGATTCGGGCGAGGGCCCGGGCCGGTGGGAGAAGTGGCGGCCCACGGTGTCGCTGGGCATGCACGAGGATTTCCTGCCCGACCGCATCGAGCTGCTGCTGGACGAACGCCGCTACGCCAAGCTGGCCCGCGTGGTCTGCGCGGACCTGCAGCAGGTGGCACCGGAGATGGACGTGCGCCGGCACGACACCTACCTGGCCGATCCCTGGGCGTTCGAGGGGGTCTACTCGACCCTGCACGACTTCCTGGCCAGCTATCCGTTCCAGCCGGAGGAGGAGGACTACTACGTCCACATCACCACCGGCACGCATGTGGCGCAGATCTGCTGGTTCCTGCTCACCGAGAGCCGGCACTTCCCCGGCCGCCTGCTGCAGACCTCGCCGCCGCGCAAGCAGGACGGCGCAGCGGGAAGCTACGCCATCATCGACCTGGACCTGTCGCGCTACGACCACATTGCCCAGCGCTTCGCCCAGCAGCAGCTGCAGGACCGCGACCTGCTGAAGAGCGGCATTGCCACCCGCAATGCGGCGTTCAACGCGATGATCGAACAGATCGAGACAGTGGCCACCCGCTCACGCGCGCCGATGCTGCTGATGGGGCCCACCGGTGCTGGCAAGAGCCAGCTGGCCAAGCGCGTGTTCGAGCTGAAGAAGCTCAAGCACCAGCTGCCCGGTCGTTTCGTCGAAGTGAACTGCGCCACCCTGCGTGGCGACGGCGCGATGAGCACGCTGTTCGGCCACACCAAGGGCGCCTACACCGGCGCCTCGTCGGACCGCGCCGGCCTGCTGCGTTCGGCCCACCAGGGCCTGCTGTTCCTGGATGAGATCGGCGAGCTGGGTCTGGACGAACAGGCCATGCTGCTGCGGGCACTGGAAGAGAAGCGGTTCCTGCCGGTGGGCAGCGACCGCGAAGTGGAAAGCGAATTCCAGCTGATTGCCGGTACCAACCGCGATCTGCAGCAGTCGGTGCTGGAAGGCCGCTTCCGCGAGGACCTGCTGGCACGCTTGAACCTGTGGACCTACCACCTGCCCGGCCTGGCCCAGCGCAGTGAGGACATCGAACCCAACATCGAGTTCGAGCTGCAGCGCTGGTCGCAGCAGCAGCACGCGCAGGTGCGCTTCAACGTCGAAGCACGCACCCGCTACCTGGCCTTCGCCACCAGTGCCGAGGCGACCTGGCGCGGCAATTTCCGCGACCTGGGTGCATCGATCATGCGGCTGGCGACGCTGGCCAACGCCGGGCGCATCCAGACCGAGGGCGTGGACGATGAGATTGCGCGCCTGCGCCGGCAATGGCGCGGCGGCCAGGCGCCGTCGCCGCTGGAGGCGCTGCTGGGCCCGGCCGTGGATGAACTGGACCGCTTCGACCGCGTGCAGCTGGAAGAGGTCGTGCAGGTCTGCGCGCGCTCGAAGTCGCTGTCGGCGGCCGGCCGCGAGCTGTTCGCGGTGTCGCGCACGCAGCGCGCCAGCACCAACGATGCCGACCGCCTGCGCAAGTACCTGGCGAAATTCGGGCTGGATTGGGAGCAGGTGCGCCGCCCGGCCGACGCCTAGGGTCACGCTTGCCCGGCTACCCAGGTGGCGCATGCTGGCGGCGCGGCATGCCGCCGCCCGTGGGGAGCACGCACATGCAGGACCGCAAGCCGACGTCATGGATCGCCCCACGGAACATTCTGCTGACCGTGGCCGCCGCGTTCGTTCTGTTCTACAGCGGCTACCAGGTGGGTAAGCACCTGGCCCTGCGCGAGAACGCGCAGCAGGCCGCAAGCCGGTAGAGTCGAGCTTGCTCGACTGTTCCTTGTGACCGGCGGCATCGTGCCAACCAAGGTTGGCACCTACCGGAAGATGTGGGGGCATCGCGCCAACCAGGTTGGCACGATGCCGAAGACACGACTGTCTCAGGCGATCTGCACGATGCGCGCGTTCTGGCACAGCGGGTAGCTGGCCACGAATTCCGCGATCGCATCACGCATCTTCTCGAACGATTCGCCGTACATGTACAGCGCGGTCTCGGTCGGCCCCTGCCACCAGCTGCAGATCTCGCCCAGTCCATCGATGTTGTCGGACAGCTGCTCGAACACGTGGTTGGAGTCGCACTGTTCGTAGACTTCGTCCGGCAGGTTCAGGCCATCCAGGTAGATGCCCAACCCCTCGGTGACGCCGAAGGCGCGATCATCCTCGCCCACACGCTGCACCTGCGAACCCTTCGGCGCGCCCAGCTGCTCCAGCAGGTCGATCAGCTTCGGCACACCGTCCGCATCGACCAGCGCCACTTCGATATCACCGTACTCGACTTCGCCAAGGTCGGAGATTGCGGTGCCACCCCCGGTCAGTTCGCCCAGGTTCGCCGCCTGCAGCAGCGCATCGAGCGGATCCTCGAACAGCTCGTGGCGATGCTCGGGCTGCAGCTTCGCATTCAACTTCACGGTGACATGCGGGGTCGGTTCGGTCATGGGGGCGTTCCTGGAAGATGTGGGATCTATTGTAGAGCCGAGCCATGCTCGGCTGTTTTTCCCGCCAGAAGCAGCCGAGCATGGGCTCGGCGCTACACCACCCACGCTCAACGCAGGAACGGCGTCACCTTGCGCTTCAGCAGCTCCACCAGCACCGGGTCCATGTAGTCGTAGTCATCGGGGATATCCAGGCAGATCACCCGCTTGCCGTTCAGCCATGCCTTGTAGCGGCTGGACAGGCGGTTGCGGTGCGCCTTCTCCATCACGAACACCAGGTCCGCCCACCGCAGCAGCTCCGGGCTGAGCACTTCCTCGGCGTCGGCCAGCAGCCCGGCCGAGGCGGTTTCAATCCCCGGCCAATCGGCGAAGACCTGCTCCGCCGTCGGGCTGCGCAGGCGGTTCTGGCTGCACAGGAAGAGCACGTTGCGGGTCATGGAAGTTCGTCCTTGTAGAGCCGAGCCCATGCTCGGCTGACTTTCCCGGCACAAGCAGCCGAGCATGGGCTCGGCTCTACAGGTGTCCAGGCGACCCCTCGACGGTGATCAGATCACCGTCAGGTTGGCGTACGCCATCACCAGCCACTTGCTGCCGGCGTCGGCGAACTCGACCTGCACGCGGGCGTGGGCGCCGCTGCCTTCGTAGTCGGTCACCATGCCTTCGCCGAACTTGGGATGGGTCACCAGCGCGCCCAGCTTCAGCGGCGGTGCCTCGATCGAGGCGTGGCCCATCACCCGGCTGCTGCCCAGCGATGCCGGCCGCGAGACCTGCACCTTCGGGCGAACTTCGTGCAGCAGCTCACGCGGAATCTCGCGCAGGAAGCGCGACGGCAGGCTGTAGTTGTCCTGGCCGTGGATGCGGCGGGATTCGGCGTAGCACAGCACCAGCTTCTGCCGCGCGCGGGTGATGCCCACGTAGGCCAGCCGGCGCTCTTCTTCCAGACGGCCGCTTTCTTCCAGCGAACGCGCGCTCGGGAACAGGCCGTCTTCCATGCCGGCCAGGAACACCAGCGGGAACTCCAAGCCCTTGGCCGAGTGCAGGGTCATCAGCTGCACGCCTTCCTCGCCCGCCTGCGCCTGGCCCTCACCGGCCTCCAGCGCGGCATAGGCCAGGAACGCGACCAGCTCGTCCATGTCCTCGCCCACTTCCTCGATGTCGTCGGCGCGGCGCAGGAAGCGCGAGGCAACCGAAACCAGTTCGTCGAGGTTGTCGGTACGCGATTCCGAATCCAGCGAATTGCGGCTTTCCTTGCTCCAGTGCTCACGCAGCTGCGAGCGCGACAGCACATGGTCCACGCGCTCGGCCAAGGTCATGTGCAGGGTCTGCGCCTGCAGCTCGTTCACCAGCACCAGGAAGCCGGCCAGCGCATTGCGTGCACGCGCGGCCAGCGCCGTGCCCTGGGTGACCAGCATGGTGGCCTCCCACAGCGAAATGCCCTGTGCGCGCGCCTCGCGGCGCACCTCATCCAGGGTGCGCTCGCCGATGCCGCGAGTCGGCGTGTTCACCGCGCGCTCGAAAGCGGCGTCATCGTTGCGGTTGGACAGCAGGCGCAGGTAGGCCAGCGCGTCCTTGATTTCCGCACGCTCGAAGAAGCGCATGCCGCCATACACGCGGTACGGCACCTGTTCGCTCAGCAGCGCTTCTTCCAGCGCGCGCGACTGCGCGTTGCTGCGGTAGAGCACGGCCACTTCGGTGTAGCTGCCGCCATCGCGCACCCACTGGCGCGCGCGCTCGACGATGTAGCGGGCCTCGTCCATCTCGTTGTACGCCGCGTACAGATCGATCGGCTCGCCGTCGCCGCTGTCAGTCCACAGTTCCTTGCCGATGCGGTCGGGGTTGTGCGCGATGACCGCGTTGGCCGCACCGAGGATGTTGGCGGTGGAACGGTAGTTCTGCTCCAGGCGGATGGTCTGCGCACCAGGGAAATCGCGCAGGAAGCCCTGTACGTTCTCGACCTTGGCACCGCGCCAGCCGTAGATGGCCTGGTCGTCATCGCCGACCACGAACACATGGCCTTCGTGTCCGGCCAGCACGCGCACGAAGGCGTACTGGATGGCATTGGTGTCCTGGAATTCGTCCACCAGGATTTCGCGGAAACGGGCGCGGTAGTGCGCCAGCAGCGGCGGGTTGTCGCGCAGCAGTTCGTGCGCGCGCAGCAGCAGCTCGGCGAAGTCGACCAGGCCGGCGCGGTCGCAGCGCGCCTGGTATTCGATGTAGGCCTGGCGCATGGTTTCCAGCCACGCGTCATGCGGCTCGGGCTGGATGTGCTGCGGGCGACGGCCCTCATCCTTCTGTTCGTTGATCCACCAGGCGATCTGCTTGGGCGGGTGCTTGCTGTCGTCGATTTCCAGCGCCTGCACCACGCGCTTGACCAGCCGCAGCTGGTCGTCCGAATCCATGACCTGGAAGCCCTCGGGCAGCTTGGCGTCCTGCCAGTGCAGGCGCAGCAGGCGGTTGGCCAGGCCGTGGAAGGTACCGATCCACATGCCGCGGCTGCCGTTGGGCAGCTGCGCGTCGATGCGGTGGCGCATTTCACCGGCCGCCTTGTTTGTGAAGGTGACCGCGAAAATGCCGTGGGTGGGCACGCCGAAGACTTCATGCAGCCAGGCGATGCGGTGGGTAAGCACGCGGGTCTTGCCCGAGCC
>PJUE01000953.1_pt1 | contig 12072 bp, 9 predicted proteins | sample 1512171 | NCBI WGS metagenome assembly PJUE01 (sample SAMN08177674, study PRJNA422409) | Feces metagenome, whole genome shotgun sequencing project. | isolation source: Chicken feces (3) enriched on wood chips: alkali lignin treatment | host: Gallus gallus | place: USA: Madison | collected 2015-01-15
CAGGCCATCGACGAAACGCTGGTACTGCGCCGCATCGGGCAGCTGCGCGGCCAGCAGGCCGTCGAAGCGCTTGCTGATGAAGCCGGCGCAGCGGCTGGCCAGGTTGACGAACTTGCCGACCAGATCGGCGTTCACGCGCGCCACGAAGTCGCCCAGGTTCAGGTCGAGGTCGTCCACGCCGCCGCTGGTCTTGGCCGCGTAGTAGTAACGCAGGGCCTCCGGTTCCAGGCCGGTGTCGAGGAAGGTACGCGCCATCACGAAGGTGCCGCGCGACTTGCTCATCTTCGCGCCGTCGACCATCAGATAGCCGTTGACGTGCAGGCGGGTGGGCGCGCGGTGGCCCGTGCCGTGCAGCACTGCCGGCCAGAACAGGCCGTGGAAGTTGACGATGTCCTTGCCGATGAAGTGGTGCAGTTCGGTGCTGGTGCCTTCGCGCAGGTGCGATTCGAAGTCTTCGCCGAGCGTGCCGCACAGGGTCTGGAAGCTGGACAGGTAGCCGATTGGCGCATCCAGCCAGACGTAGAAGTACTTGCCCGGCTGGCCGGGGATCTCGAAGCCGAAGTACGGCGCATCGCGCGAGATGTCCCACGCGCGCAGGCCACCGTCGGCGTCCAGCCATTCCATCAGCTTGGCCTTCACGCCGGGCAGGGCGACATCGCCGGCCAGCCAGGTGCGCAGGAAGCCTTCGAAGCGGCCGACCTCGAAGAAGAAGTGTTCCGAATCGCGGATTTCCGGCGTGGCGCCGGAGATCACCGACTTGGGGTCCTTCAGGTCGGTCGGGTTGTAGGTGGCGCCGCAGACTTCGCAGTTGTCGCCGTACTGGTCGGCGCTGCCGCAGTTCGGGCAGATGCCCTTGATGTAGCGGTCGGGCAGGAACATGCCCTTGGCCGGGTCGTAGAACTGCGCCACCGAGCGACGGCTGATGTGGCCGGCCGCTTCCAGCTTCAGGTAGAACTGCTCGGTCAGCGCCTTGTTGGCCGCCGAGTTGGTCGAGTCGTAGTGGTCGAAGGCCACGCCGAAGGCAGCGAAATCGCGCTCATGGCCGGCCTGGATGTTGGCGATGAAGGCTTCCGGGGTGACCCCGGCCTTTTCCGCCGCCAGCATGATCGGCGTGCCGTGGGTGTCGTCGGCGCAGACGAACCAGGCCTTGCCGCCGCTCATTCGCCGCGCGCGCACCCAGATGTCAGCCTGGATGTAGCCGACCAGATGGCCCAGGTGCAGGGGGCCGTTGGCGTAGGGCAGGGCGGTGGTGACAAGCGCGGTACGGGTCATGGTCGCGGGGTGCAGCCGAGGGGAACCGCAGATTATCGCATGCCTGCAACGAGGTGACCCGGCCGGGGCCGGGTCACGGGGGTACGCCGCGGGGGGGTGAGGTTACTCGCGGACCCAGGTCTGCGCGCGGCAGATGAAGGCGATGCAGCCGGACACATCCAGCTTGCCGCCGCCGGGCTGCAGTTCGATCTTGGACTTGTAGGTCTTGCCGTTGGCCGGGTCGAGGATGGTGCCGCCGGACCACTTGCTGTGGCTGCCCTTGTCCTGTGACAGGTTCCACAGGATGGTCATGCCCTTGACCGGCTTGTTCTTGTTGGCGCCTTCGCAGCCGTCACAGACCGGGTTGGGGCCCTTGTCCGAATGCAGGATGTCGACCACCTTGCCAGACAGCGTGCCGTTGGCGGCCTGGGTGATCTCGACGATCGACTTCACCTTGCCGGTCTTGTCGTCGATGGTCTTCCAGCGGCCGGCGGCGCTGTCGGCGGCCTGGGCCGACAGGGCGGCCAGGCACAGCGGCAGTGCCAGCAGCAGGGTCTTGAAGGTCTTGCGCATGGTCCCCTCCCAGGGTTCATTCCGGCAGGTTGCCGGTACAGGGCGACTGTATACCCATTCGGCGGGGTATGGGGAAGGGGGGGGAGGATTTGCAGGGCTTGCAGCCCTGCACCTGCAGGGGCCGAAGCAACAGCAACAGCGGCATTCCGTGGGATGGCGGGGCACTGTGGGTTTGCGGGGACGCCGTGATCCCGTCCATGTAGCCTTTGCTGGGTTGCTGGGACGCGCGGCTGTTGGTAGGTGTCGACCTTGGTCGACACGGGATCCAACCCCGGATCAGCCGACCTCGTACAGCTCCAACGGCAGGTCGTCGGGGTCGGCGAAGAAGGTGAAGCGGGCGCCGGTGTATTCGTCCACGCGGATCGGTTCGCAGGCCACACCGCACTCGGCCAGGCGCTGGATGAACGGTTCCAGCGCGGCCACCCGGAAGGCCAGGTGGCGCAGGCCTTGGGCCTCGGGGCGGCTCGGGCGCGGCGGCGGGGCGGGGAAGGAGAACAGTTCCAGCTGGCCGCCGTCGGGCAGGGCCAGGTCCAGCTTCCACGAGTCGCGCGCGGCACGGTGATTCTCGGCCAGCACGCGCAGGCCGAGGATACGCACGTAGAAATCCTTCGAACGTGCGTAATCGCTGCAGATCACGGCGGCATGGTGGATGCCCAGCAGGCCGCCGGTCGCTGCGCTGCTCATGGCGTGGGCGAGGCCGATGCCGATGCCGATGCCGGCTGTTCCAGCCAGCGATCGACCTTGTGCGACAGCACGTCCAGCGGCATCGAGCCGTCCTTCAGCACTTCGGCGTGGAAACGCCGAAGGTCGAAGGCGGCGCCCTGGCGGGCCTTGGCCTTGTCACGCAGGGCCAGGATCGTGCTCAGGCCTGCCACGTTCGACAGCGCCTGCCCGGGCTGGGCCATGATCCGTTCCACTTCGGCGTTGGCGTCGTCCTCGCTCATGTCCACGGTCTTCTGCAGGTAGTTCACTGCCTGCTGCTTGCTCCAGCCCTGTGCATGCACGCCGGTGTCGGCCACCACGCGCGCTGCGCGCAGCAGACGCGAATACAGATAGCCGATGCGGTCGTACGGATCGTTGTAGACGCCCAGATCGTCGCCCAGGGTTTCGGCATACAGGCCCCAGCCTTCGACGAAGGCGAGGTCGCCGCCGAGGCGACGGAAGCGCGGCAGCTTGGCCAGTTCCTGCTGCAGGCCCAGCTGCACGTGGTGGCCGGGAATGGCTTCATGCAGGTACTGCACCGGCACGCTCCAGCGCTTGCGGCTGGGCAGGTCGCGGGTATTGATGTAGAGCACGCCGGGTTGCCCTGGCTGGCCAGGCTGGTAGGCCGCAGCGGCAGCGGTCATCGCGCGCTCCGGCTCGACCGCGCGTACTTCCAGGCGATCCTTCGGCAGGGTGTCCAGGATCTGCGGCAGGCGCGCATCCACCTGCTGCTGCAGCTGGCGGTAGCGGTTGATCAGTGCGTTGGCATCGGCGTACTGGAACTGGCGGTCGCTGCGCATGCTCTTCAGCAGCTTGGCCTGCGAACCACGCAGCTTGTTGTCTTTCATCACCGTGGCGATCTGCGCGTTCAGCTCCTGCACGCGCTGCTCGCCCAGCGCGTGCAGCTGCGCGGCCGTCTGGTCGCTGGCCGTGGTCTGCACGATCAGGTTGGCGTACCAGCCCTGGCCATCGGGCAGGGCGCCCAGGCCGCTGCTGCTGCGGGTGGCGGGCATGTATTCGGTGGCGATGAAGCCGCGCAGGGCGCGGTAGGCCGGCATGATGCGCAGCTCGATCACGCGCTTGTACTCGGCGCTGATGCGTGCTTTTTCTTCAGCCGGAATGCTCTCGGGCATGGTACGGATCGGCGACCAGAAGATGCTTTCTTCAGCGGTGGGGGTGATCACCGCGTCCAGCTGCGGGAGCACCTTTTCCATCAGGTCACGCGGCTGCACGACACCGGCCTTCATGCCCTGGCGCATGTTGTCGATGGCCTGGTTGAACAGGTCGGGGATGCCCAGCGAGCGGCGCGACCAGGTGTCGTAATCCTTGGCCGTGTTGAACGGCTGCGCGCCGGCACCGGCGCCGAGGATCGCCATGATGCTGCCGATGTTGTAGTACTGGCTGATCGGCATCATCCAGCTCGGGTAGCGCTCGGCGGCCAGCGAGGCGCGTGCATCGCGCACGAAGATCTCGTAGCTGAGCAGGTCCTGGCCCTGCAGGCCGTCGCTGCCGACCTTCTCGACCTTGCCCAGCCATTGCGTGGTGAAATCGTGCGACTGCTGGCGCCATGCGGCTGACAGGATGTTGGGCAGCTGGTCGTTGTAGCGGGCCTCGCCCTGGAACGTGGCCTGCAGCGGGTTCAACCGCATCGAGGCGTCCCAGTATTCATCGTACAGGCGCTCCAGCTGCACCTGCTTGGGCACGGCGCGGGCCGGGGCCACCGGGCGCGCTGCGGCGCGGCGTGCGGTGCTGCTGCGTGCCGGTGTGGCGCGTGCGGGCTTGGCTTTCGGCTTGGCGGCCTGCCGGGTCTGCGCGGCGGCGGGGCGGCTGGCCTTTTTCTTCGCTGCTTCGGCCGAGGGCACGGCGCTGAACAGGAACAACGCGGCGATGGCAGCGGCCAGGGCGCGGGTGGGATACGGCATCAGGAGCTTCCGTGGAACACAGACCGTGGAGCTTGCACGATCCGCGCGCGTACGGCCAGCGTGAAGGCGCAGTCAGGTTGCTGCCGCTGGGGCTTCAGTCAGCCGCGGCAGCAGCCCGCAGATCGGCGGCGCGCTGTTCGCCCAGGTAGCGGGTAATCGCGCGGCGCATCAGGTACAGCAAGGGAATCAGGGCGATTGCAAAGCCCATCTTGTACACATAGTTGACGCTGCTCACCGCCAGGAACAGCGAGGTCGGCCACTTCTGCGGGCCCAGCACGAAGGCGATCCAGATCACCACGAAGCTGTCCACCAGCTGCGAAACGGCGGTCGAGCCGGTGGCACGCAGCCAGACGTGACGCTCGCCGGTGGCCTGGCGGATGCGATGGAATACGGCCACGTCGATCAACTGGCCCACCAGGAAGGCCACCAGCGAACCGGCGATGGTCCACATGCCCTGGCCGAACACCGCCGCGAACGCCGCCTGGTAATCGGGCACACCGTGCGCCTCCATCGAGGTGACCCACCAGCTGGCCGGGGCCAGCGAAATGGCCGCGAACGCGAACAGGAACCCGTAGGCGATCAGCACCACGGCCAGCCACGAGATGAAGCGCACGCCGCGCTTGCCGAAGAACTCGTTGATGGTGTCGGTCATGATGAACACCACCGGCCACAGCAGCGTGCCAGCGGTGAAGCTGAGCGAACCGGTCTGGCCGAACAGATTCCAGTTCAGGGCCTCGATGCCCAGGGTGTCTTCCAAGGCGAAGATCTTCACCCCGATCAACTCGGCCAGCACTGCGTTGCCGCAGAAGAACGTGGCCAGGATGATGAACAGGAGGACCGCACGATCCTGCAGCGGGCGTGCGTGCGGCGTGGGCGTCGTTGCGGTCACTCGGCGCGTTCGCCGGCGCGGGTGAACGGGACGCTGGCCGGGGCGACGGCGCCACCGGAAATGATGAAGCTCATCGCCTGGTCCACCGTCCAGTCGGTGGGGGTCAGCAGTTCCACCGGCACGATTTCCAGGTAGCCCGAGGTCGGGTTGGGCGTGGTCGGCACGTACACCGCCGCCAGTTCGCGGTCGGTGCCGTGTTCCTTGATGACCCGGGTGACCAGGCCGACGGACTTCATGTCACGGTGCGGGAAATCGATGAGGACCACGCGCTGGGTACTGCCCGGCTCGGTCTGCAGCATGTCCAGCAGCTTCTTGGCGCTGTCGTAGATGATGCTGGCCAGCGGGATGCGCTTGATGATGGCACCGACCCAGCGCAGCAGGCGCTGGCCGACCACGCGGCGGCTGGCCACGCCCACCGCCAGGATGACCAGCAGGGTGGCCAGCAGGGCGATGGTGTCCTGGATCCACTCGGCGCGCACCCACCCCAGGTAATGCGGGAAGTTGGTCGCGATCTGCTCGGACAGCGGCACCACCAGCGGGCTGGAAATGCCCGACAGCAGGACGAAGACAAACTTCACCACGACCCACGTCAGCCAGATCGGCAGCAGGGTCAGCAGGCCGGTCAGGAACAGGCGCTGCAGGGAAGGGCGGGGGACCAGGGCGGGGGCTTCGAGCGACATCCGCGCATTGTAGCGGCCGCCGGTGCTCGATTACGCTGGACAGCCAGGCGGAGTGCCAGACAGGGAAGGGACGCTGTGTTGAGGATTCTGCGTGGAGCGGGCTGGGCCCTGCTGGGGTTGCTGGTGCTGGTGGTCCTGTTGTGGACGCTGTCGCGGTTCTGGCCGCTGCCAGGCGCGCAGCGGCAACAGGTGCGTTGGCTGGAGGATGTTCGGCCGCTGCCGGGGAAAAATGCTTTCGCGCTGCTGTGGACGCTGCCCTTTGACGGGCTGGACCCGGCCCAGCGCGAGGCCGCGCTGGTGGAGGATGTGCGGCGTTGGCAGACCGGGGCCACGCCCGGCAATGTGGATTCGGCTCTGGCGGCCACGCACCCGGTGGTGAAGGTCGACAGCCAGGGGTACTGCCGGCCCACCGGCGAGAGCTGCCTGGCCAGGGTGCGCGCGGATGCGCAGCCGTTCGTTGCCGCCCACGCCGGGCATGAGGGCCTGCATGAACGCCTGGACGCGCTGGCCGATGCTGATCGCTTCGACAGCCCGTTCCGGCCTGACGGTGCCACCGGGCTGTTCCCCATGCCGCATTACCGGACGCTGATGGATGGCAGTGGCGTGCACGCGCTGGCCTTCGTGCAGGGCGATGTTCCTGCGGCGCTGGCCGGCAGCTGCCGTTCGGTGCGGCTGGGCCGACGGCTGATGCGCGATGGCAACACGCTGATTGACAGCATGATCGGCGCCGCGATGGTGCGCACCAATGTGCATCTGCTGGCAGAGATGCTGGCGGAACTGCCACCTGGGCAGGTGTTGCCGGCGGCCTGCGAAAGCGCACTGCAGCCAATGGATGCTGCTGACCAGCGCCTGTGCAGGGCCATGCAGGGCGAGTTCGCGATCAGCAGGGCCGCCATCGACAGCTCGCTGCAGCAGACCGGCGCCGTGCTGACGCTGGGGCGCGAGCACACCCTTGGCCGCATGGCGTCGAATCTGGGATGGGCGTGCGACCCCGCCAATGACCGCCTGCTGGAGGCCGACCAGCCGCCGGTGGCGAGCCGCGTCGTCGGCTGGGATGTCGGCTGTCTGTCCAACATGGTCGGCTGCACGCTGACCGACATTGCGGCGCCGGCCTACCAGGACTACGCCGCACGCAGCCAGGACGTGGCCGCGCTGCTGCGGCTGCTGGGGGCGCAGCGCTGGCTGCGCCAGCAGCCTGATGGCCCGCAACAGGCGCTGCAGCGGCTGCCTGCGCAATGGCGCTCATCCACACGCACGCCGGTGCTGTCTGCCGATGGCACGCGCCTGCAGGTGCCGCGGCGTGCGCGTGACATCGATGCCAAGGGCGAGTCCGTACTGTCGGTGCCGTTGTAGGTCAGGCCGCGTTGCCGCGCGCCTGCGGTTTCAGCCGCACGTAGACCTGCTTGCGCACGCGGGCGACGACCTCGCCGGAGGCATCGACCACGTCGTTGCTGAACCAGCGCAGGACTTTTTCGCCGTTGGCCGCCTCGCCGCGCAGTTCATCCAGCACCGCTTCATCGATATGGAAGGCAGTGCGGACGGTGCCGCGGCCGGGCTTGAGGAATTCAATGGCGCCGGCGCGATCCCATACGTAGTAGTCGCGGCCCAGGGTATGCAGCAGGCCGAGCATCCAGAACGGATCGGTCATCGCAAACAGGCTGCCACCGAAGTGGGTGCCGACATAGTTGCGGTTCCAGGGGCGCATCCGCAGCTCCACCTCGATCTGCCGGTAGTCCGGGGTGATGCGGGTGACGTGGATGCCGGTGAACAGGAACGGCGGCCACAGATTGATGCCAAGGCGGAAGGTGCTGGCTTTCATCGGAAGGCGGGACGCAGGGGCGAGGATTCGAGTCTAACCATTCGCATGCGTATGTTGAACCCCGGTCTGTCCGTCGTAGAGTCGAGCTTGCTCGACTGCTTTCGGCGCGGTGTCAGGGAAAACCAGTCGAGCAAGCTCGACTCTACGGGCGTCACGGTACGGCCAGCCTGGCCCGCGTGCGCTACGGGTCACCGCCCATCACGTACCCGTCGCGGCCATTGTCCTTGGCGCGGTACAGGGCGGCGTCGGCGCCTTCCACGAAGTGATGTGGCTGCAGTGTGCCGTCGGGTACGCGCGTGTACACGCCAATGGTGAGGGTGATGCCCGCGCCGCTGCCGTCGCCCGGGCGCGGCAGTGCACGCACGCTGGCAATGAGGTCCTCGATCACCTGGCGCGCGCCGTCGCTGGGTGTATCTGGCAGCACCAGTGCGAATTCGTCACCGCCGTAGCGCGCGGCGATGTCACGCGGGCGCCGCGCGTGCGCGGCAATCAGCCGGGCCACGTCGCGCAGCACGCCGTCACCCACCTGGTGGCCGTGGCGGTCGTTGTGCTGCTTGAAGTGGTCCACGTCGATCAGGGCCAGGCTCAACGGCTTGCCGCTGCGCCGCGCGGCATCGCATTCCTCCTGCAGTGATTGTTCGAAACGCAGGCGGTTGCCCAGCCCGGTCAGCGCATCGCGGTTGGCCTGGCGGTGCCAGGCGGAGATGCGCCACACCGCCCACACGACCAGCACCAGCAGCACGCCCAGCAGAGCACTGGCCGGTGCCCACCACAGGTTGCCCGCGCGCAGCAGCAGCCACGCCAGCAGCGGTGCCAGCGGCAGCGAGCACAGGGCTGCCAGCCACGGCAGGCGCAGCCCCAGCAGCAGCACGCACAGCGCCGCTACTGCTCCGGACAGCAGATCCTGCACGATGCGTGGCATCACGTTGATCTGCTTGTCCTGCAGCAGCATCGAGGCGATGTTGGCCTGGTACTCGCTGCCGCTCATCCAGTACTCGCGGGTGGTCGGGGTCAGCAGCCGCGGTGCGATGCCGCTGGCGGTCATGCCCACGACGATGCGGCGGCCGCGCAGCAGCGACGCGTCTACCTGGCCATCGAGCACGTCGGCGTAGGACACCTGCGGCAGGCGCTCGGGCGGACCGGCATAGCGCACACGCACGTAGTCATCGCGCCGCCATTGATAGGGTGATTCCAGCGCCGGCTCCGGGTCGGCCAGGCCATGCACGCGCTCAGCCGGGATGCCGGCCAGGGCCAGCCCCATCGCCGGCCAGTGCGCCTGGCCGATGCCCGCGCGCAGATAGACGCCACGGGCCACGCCATCGGCATCGACTTCGACATCACTGTGGCCGATGGCCGCAGCGCTGGCAGCGATCAGCGGGATGGGAAGCAGTTCCTCGGCCAGACGGTCGCCCGCCGCCGGCGCCGCCAGTACGGGCAGCACCACGCGGCCATTGCGACGGATGGCTGCGGCCAGGGCGGCATCCTGGCGCGCATCGCGGCGGTCAGGTTCGGACAGCATCAGGTCCAGCGCCACCCGTTCGGCACCGGCATCGGTCAACCGGTCCAGCAGGCGTGCGTGCAGCGAACGCGGCCACGGCCATTGGCCGATGCGCTGCAGGCTGTCCTCATCGATGGCCACGATCAGCACGCTGGGGTCAGGGCGGTAGTCCCAGTCGCCCACCATCAGGTCGTAGGCCGCCTCATCCTGGCGCCACAGGGACTGGCCATGGCTGACCACGGCCGTGCAGATGCCGGCCAGCAGGGCCAGCAGCATGCGGCGCGACCACGGCAGCGGCGAACGCCTCACAGCAGCAGCCACAGCAGCAGGGCACCCCCGCTGGCGCCGTAGCACAGGCGGCAGGGCAGGGTGACCTGCTGGGCGGGCGAGAACGGGCCGGGGTGGCCGTCGTCGTCGATGTACTGCACGCGCACGTGCAGGGTGCCGCGCCACGGCCGCTTGAAGCTCACCTGCGGCTGCGCCAGCGTTTCATCCACCAGCGGTGCACGGAAGTCGCCACGGCGGTCGACCTGCACGCGGTAGCGCTGGCCTTCGCTGCCGGCCTGCCAGCGCAGGGTCAGTTCACCCCGTGCGGCTTCGGCGGGCTGCAGGGCCGGATCGACCGGATCATCGGTGAGCTGCAGCGGCAGGGCCTGGCCGAACGGGCCCTGGTGGCCCTGGCCATCGCGCGAGGCGACGCGCCAGAAGTACTGGCCGGGCGGCAGCGGCGTGGCCAGGCGCAGGTCGGTGCCGGTGCTGGCCTGCTGCTGCAGCGGCTGCAGGAAGCGAGGCTCGGCGGCGATCTGCAGCACGCTGCTGCTCGCGCCCGGGGCCTGGGTCCAGCGGAATCGTGGGCGGTCACTGTTGACGGCCTGGCCGTGCAGGGGCGACACGGTCAGCGGCGGTGGCGGCTGGTCGCTGAGCAGGAAATCGGCGCTGGCATCCAGGCCTTCCACGCCCTGCGCATCGACGGCGCGCAGCAGCAGGCGCAGGGCGCCGGGCGGAAGGTCGTCGATGACCAGCGAGGTGTCGCGGGTGGTGGCCGCGAACAGCAGGATCTCCGGCGTGGCGGCCGGCACCACCTCAATGCGGTAATGGTCGGCACCGGCCACCGGGGCCCACGCCAGGCGCGCCGGCAGCGGTGCCAGCGCGGTGGCATCGCTGTGCAGCAGCGGCGCTGGCAGCAGCGCCGACGCCGCCCCGGGCGCCGTGTCGGCGCTGTCGCTGCGGCTGGCCTGGCCGGGGCGGACCAGGCGCTGGCCGTGGCGGTTGCCGACCTGTACCCGGCCTTCCAGCACTTCGGTGGCGCCGACCTGCGCGCCATCGCCGGCACTGACCCGGAACACCGTGCCGCGCACGCTGCTGGTGGCAGCAGGGGCATCGATGATGTAGCGCGAGGCGGGGCCGCGTGCGGGCGTTACCCGGTTGCTGGCGCGGCCCTGCTGCAGGCGCATGCGGGTATCGACCATGCCGGTACGGCCGTAGCGGCTCAGCCGGTCCAGGCGCAGCAGCGAATGCTCGCGCAGCTGCAGGCGCGAGGCATCGGCGAATTCGAGGGTGACGCTGGCATCGGCGGCGGTCTGCACAGTGTCGCCACTATGCAGCAGCTCGCCGGCCAGCAGGCCGCGCGTGGCGCTGCCATCGGCGGCGACCAGCTGCACGGTGCCACGCACGGCCAGCACCCGGACCGGGGCGGGTTCGACCCGCAGCCAGCTGACCGGGAAGCGCAGCATCCCGCCGGGCGGCAGGCGGTAGGGGTTGTCGATGCGGTTGTGCTGCTGCAGCTGCTGCCACGGCACGTCCGCCTTCAGGTACAGGCCGCCCAGATCCCACAGGGTATCGCCGGGGCGGACCCGGTAGTTCCAGTCCTGTGCGGCAGCCAGTGCGGGCAGCAGGAGCAGGGCGCACAGCAGTGCGGCGATCCTGGGAGGAAGGAAAGACGATGAACGGCCAACGGTCACGGCGTGCTGTCCCGGCTGTGCGGGGGCGCAGCTGCAAGACCCCATGGCCCCGACCTCATCCCCCCGAATGGATCGTAGCGGCCGAAAAGCCGCTACCGATCACATTATTGCCCGCGCTCAGTGCAGGGTTTCTGAACAAAGCCGCCGTCGTTCAGAACAGCAGCGAGGCCATCTTCCGGCGGTAGCGGCCGACCAGGTCCTCGTCGGTGATGACGTTGAAGGCATCGATCAGCACCTTGCGCGGCAGCCCTTCGGAGAAGGTGCGGTCGACCCGCAGCATCTCCAGGAACTGTTCCAGCGCCGCTTCGTCGTGGCCGCCGAGCAGCAGCTGCACGCCGCGCAGGTGACGGGCCTGCAGGTCCTTGCCGTCGGCGGCGATGCGTGCGTCCAGGGCGTCTGCCGGAGGCGCATCCTTCAACGCGGTGGCGAAAGCCAGGCGGGCGCGGGCGCGTACCGCACGGTCATCGGTGGCCAGGTTGGCGGGCAGGGCATCGATCAGGGTGCCGGCCTCGTCCACGCCGCCCACCTGCAGCAGGGCCAGGGCCAGGTCCAGCTTCAGTTCGTCCTTGTCCGGCTCGGCGGCGATCTGTGCACGCAGCACGTCCACCTGCGCCTGCGGGTCCAGCGGTGCTTCATCTTCGGCGACGGTGTCGCCGATGTCGGCCGGCACGATGCCGTGCTGGGCGAGGAACTCACGCAGCTGGCCTTCGGGAATGGCGCCGGGGAAGCCGTCCACCAGCTGGCCGCCCTTGACCAGGAACACGGTGGGCACCGAGC
>PJUE01000954.1_pt1 | contig 12055 bp, 11 predicted proteins | sample 1512171 | NCBI WGS metagenome assembly PJUE01 (sample SAMN08177674, study PRJNA422409) | Feces metagenome, whole genome shotgun sequencing project. | isolation source: Chicken feces (3) enriched on wood chips: alkali lignin treatment | host: Gallus gallus | place: USA: Madison | collected 2015-01-15
CGAGATGAACATCCCTATGGAGAACGGCCTCATCAATGCGAGAAATATCGTGATCTGGGCGCTCCGGTGGACAGGTGCTCATCTTCAACTCCGCTTTCCCTGCCCCCGCCGAAGCGAATAGGCGCGTTTGGAGAGACGGGAAGCGGTCTGAGATTGACTGAGAGCTCCTCAGGCCAAGCCGATGTGAACGCCGAAGCGCTGCTCGAAGGACGGCGAGCAGTCGCAAACTGCCAATACCGCCCTGTCCCGGTCGAGGATTTCCGACACAGCGGGAGTAGAGCGCAGCGAGTGCCCTCCTCGATACATGCCCTGTGCTAATGGCACCGTTTATGGAGAGTTCTGGTCGGTAGGTGGCTGTCCGGTTCCGAGCCGGCATGCGAGGATAGCTGACACTCACTCGGAGGCGGCTGTCGATCAGGCCCTGTCTTTCATCGCTCGCCAAACCATCGGAGGGGTTCACCGCTAGCTGTCATTCACCTGTCGATGATTCACGGGGGCGATCAATGTCCGGTTCTACTCGGGTGGCCTTCGTTCGCGAAAGGCCGACATGGGGTAGGCACCAGACAGTCAGCGTTTCCTCGAGAAACTGAACCATCGCTCAGCCGTGCCAAAGATTAAGGACATCAAAAGTATCGCGCTCATGCGCCACGCCAGTCGTGTGGGCCGGCTTGAGCGATCCTGGACCGCTTGTTCTCCACGTTTGCGCCATGCGCACGGTTTCGTCGCTGATGTCATAGCGCTTGGCCACGACACTGGCGGGCTCAGTCAAACGGGCAATTTCCGCCCGTACAGCTGGTGTGGTCCGAGCTTGGGGATGTATTTGCACCATCACGAAACAACCTCATCAGCAAGAGCGGAAAAGCGCCACGCGTGATCTGCGATGGCCTCATTTACCATGTCCCAACGATATGTCGCAACCAAACAGCTAACCGCTCTCTTGCACGCGCCAATCACTGACGCCCAAGTGGAGATCGGTTCGAGCAGCGCCAGTGCATGCTCATTGAATGTCCGTTGCCCTGTCCTTTACCAGTTTTCTTTTCAGAGAGCTGGTCTGTGAAGTTGTCGATGCCACAAAGGGCGCAAGTTGAACAACGCAGCGAGCTCAACCTATACGGCCCCATGAACGGCTGAAGTTACGGAGTACGCGACAGATGTTCGCGGGTCCGTCTTAACCGCCTGCGGAATACTTCATTAAGTTATCCTTCAGCCACATCAACCCACCATCGACCGCTCGTGTTCGGTGGAACTGGATCGTTTCACGCATGACAGGGACTTCGAAAGGCGGCTTTGCCATTGCCAGCGGAAGCATTTTCGTAAAAAGCTTCGCGAGACGGCTGTGCACCAGCGCAATTCTATTTGTGCCGGGGAGCAGCCACGGAACCATAGTGAAGGAAGATACCGTAACTTCAATACGGCGCGTGTCGCCCTTGGAGCGGATATGTTCTTCGGCGAATGACCCTGATGTGTTCAATTTTACTGCAACATGGCTCGCAGAATCGTAGATTTCCTGGGTAATTGCAGCCTCGAAAATCGGGTTTTCGGACCATCCCAAGAGTACATGCGTCTCTTCGAAGAGTAATTCCTGAGGATTATCACGCAGTTGGAACTGCTCCGGATAGATGATGCAATCGATGGTGCCTCTGTCGAGCTCGGCCCACATATCCGATCTGAAGGGTAAAACTTCAATACGAACGTCCGGCGCTATCTTTGCCATTTCGATCAGCATCGGCTGCAACAGAATTGTCACAATATAGTCAGATGCATAGACCCGAAATACCCGGCGGGACGTCGAGGCATCAAATCGCGTGGAACTGGAAATCAGGGATTGGGCCCCCACGATCATCTGCTCGACCATGGGGGCGAGATTCTGGGCGTGCGAGGTGGGGACCATCCGCTTGCCGCTTACCGCCAGCAGTTCGTCATTGAATGACTCCCGCAGTCGGCGGAGAGCTGCGCTCATTGCTGGTTGGGTCATGTTCAGCCGCTCTGCGGCGCGGGTAACGCTCCGTTCTTCCAAAAGGGCATGCAAGGCGACGAGCAAATTGAGGTCGAAATTGTTTAATCGCACAGCATGCTTCCTGGAAATTCGATAGGGATCGCTAAGCCCGATTTGCTCGGTCTTGAAGGATTAGTTCAGCGGCGCGCCATGCCACCACCATGGCGGGACCGTTCGTATTGCCGGACGGAGGCGTCGGCATCGCAGAGCAGTCTACCACCCGCAATCCACGTACCCCGTGCACGCGAAGCCTCGAATCTACGACCGAGCTGTCGGGAGCGGTACCCATGCGGCAAGTTCCGGTCCCATGGACACCCGGACTGCTAAGCCATGTCAAAGCTTCCCCAATTTCTTCGTCGGTCTGCACCTGTTCGCCAGGCACGACTTCTTCGACGATGAAATTTTTAAGTGCAGGTTGCGCGGCAAATCGCCGCATCAGCCGGAGCATCTCGATGAGGAGTTCACGGTCTGCCGGATCTCCCCACCAGTTGGCATCGACAAGGACTGGATCGGCGACGTCCGGAGTCTGAATTTCCACGCTCCCGCGCGATAGCGGGCGCAGGTAATAGCCGTTCAGTGTGAGGCCCGGCTTGTCCTCCAAGGCTCCGCGACCAGGATCGGCCTTGATCTCGGCGCTTGAACGCATCGAGAAGGGTCCTACACCGAACTGCACATCCGGCCAATTCGATTTTGACCGCATTGAAACAAGGGCGGTTAACTCGGGCGACGTATAAGCCATGAGGCCGGTCCGCGTCAGATAGTATTGAAACACGTGCTTCATTAGACGCCACCCATGAAATTCATGGTTGAAACCGCGATCATTCTTCATGCGGAACGAGATGGAGAACATGATATGGTCGACGAGGTTCCGTCCGACAGCGGGAAGATCAACCTCGACTGGAACATTCGCTGCCGACAGGACCGGTGCGGGGCCGATGCCGGAGAGCTGTAGCAGTTTTGGGCTTTGCAGCACGCCTGCGCAGACAATTACGTCGTGAGTTGCTCCTGCCTCGATAACGTGGCCACCCGCCTTGTAGCGGACGCCGGTCGCCTTACCGTCCGCCAAAATTATCCGATCGGCAGTGGCACCTGTGACCACCGTGAGGTTCGAGCGCCGCATGGCGGGTCTCAGGAACGCTCGGTATGCAGAGGCCCGACGCCCTCGGCGGTCAACGGTTGCTTGGGTATAGCCAATGCCCTGCGTTGCCGGCTGATTGATGTCGGGCAGTACAGGTAGGCCAAATTCCCGACCCGCTTCCAATGCAGCCGAAATGACTGGTGAGCGGAATGGCAGTTCCGTGATCTGCAGAGGACCTTTGCGGCCGCGCGATGAATCGGCGTGCCGATAGCGATAGCTCTCCATCTCGCCGTAACAGCGTTCTATCTCGTCCCACGACCACTCGTTCAAGCCAAGTTCGTGCCAGGCATCGTAGTCGGCCGGCATGCCTCGCAAGTACCAGGTTCCGTTCGTTGAACTCGAACCACCAAGGCCGCGACCATAAGCCCAGCGCTCATCGGCGGGCCGTTGCGGATTCGCCTTTACGGGGAACTGCCAGAAATATTCCGGATTTCCCCACATTTTCATAAAGCCACGAGGCATGTTCACAAGTTCGGATTCGTTTGATCCGCCGGCCTCGAGCAGGAGGACTTTGTTCTTTCCATCCGCGGACAGGCGATCGGCAAGGACGCACCCCGAGGAACCGGCCCCAATAATAATATAGTCAAAAACGGGTTTGTGAGAAGTCATTTCACTTACTTCCTGATTGCGTACCGCAACTTGTATGGATGCCCAGAGGCCATCGCGACGGCGGAGAAAACGAATGCCACGATCCCCATCACAACCATTGCTGCCATTACGCCGCCACTTTGGGTTGAAATAGCCGTTACGAGAGGAGGGCAGAGGAAGGTACCGGTGAAGAATGCGGTAGCCCAAATTCCCATGCCGCGCCCCCTCTGCTCCAGCGGCAGCAATGCCTGACCCCAGGCCAGCAAGGATGGAATGACCATTCCAGAACCCAGTTGCTGGAACAGTGCGCCGAAAACGACGGACGCGGCCGTAACCGACCATCCCATTAAGAGCTGACCGATTCCCATCAGCACGCCCGCAAGCGCCAGCAACGTTCCGATGTTCCAGGCGTGTAATTTCCTATACCAGATCGCGCCCAGCACATATGCTACGGTTGTAAAGGCTTGAAGCAGACCCGCTGTCGCTGGCGATGTAACGCCAACTTGCTGGAAAACGGCTGCGATGTGAAGTGGTGCTACATAATAGATGAGTGAAGCTGAAAGTGTAACCGCCGCAATAATTCCGGCCTGTTTCCACGGGTATGCCGCGCGGGAAGTAAAATTACCCGATTTCTCCTCTTTCAACGGCTCGTCGATGAAGATTAGTGTCAGGATGAGCGCCGGAATCGAGAGGGTGTATATGAAGAAGGGACCGCGCCAACTGATTTCAGCAAGAAAACCCCCGGCTGCAATCATCAAGGTGCCAGCGATCGAAGTGGTGATGCCCACCCACGAAACCCAGCGATGTCGCTCTTCGCGAAAATAGTCCCCGATAAGAGTACTTGAGATCGTGACGACAAATGCTTCGGCGATACCCAAAAGTACACGACTCAAGATTATCGTTAAAATATGACTGGTAAATACTGGCACGAGCCCGGCCAGAACATATAGAATCATTCCGGCCCTGAAGCTGTTGCGGCGTCCGAACCGGTCGGCGATCGCGCCGGCAAAGGGAGCCGTCAATGCAACCAGCAGCGAGGGTATGGTGACGATCATCGGGACGAGGATCGCAGCGTGCTGCAAATTACCAAACTCATGCATCAACTTTGGAATGGCCGGAAACAATGAAACGATTGCCATTACCGGTAATACCTGCGCGTAAAGCAGCGTTACGCCCTTGGCGTTGGTTCCACAGCCGGCCGTCGTAGGTTGCAGGCGGTGCGGGTGAGTTGCCATCACGATGGACCTCCTGGCAAGCGGATCGTCTTGCTTGCCGCAGTTGTTTGTGAAGGCCTTCCGTGCGCGATCAGGGAGACGGCGGGCTGAATTGTATCCAGTCCGCCATCTTGGCAACACGCCGATCCTGACTGCGGCCAAATGCGGCAATCCGGCATTCCCGGCGAGGCTGTAGAATATCCATCGCTGAAGCTCACCTCAAACCCATCCTCATCCTAAAGGCTTCGGCAATTTTCAACGCCGATCGCCAGAGTAAAGTCGCATTCTTCGTATAATTGATCGATTTCAAGATGCAGTTGTTGTTGCTGTTGTTATAGACCCTCTTATGAAGTGTGCAGGCCTATATGCAATGGCTTAGACCTCCACCATTTTGACTGGTCGAATGCGGTTGGAGCGTGTCAAGCTGCTCGGTCTGCTGTATGGGCATGCAGCGTGTTGTTCACGTACCACCCGTTGAGCATAGTGCTGGTTGCCGGTACGGGACTTTGCTCGCTGTCTACCACGATCCATCCGTCGAAATCGTTCTCTACCAAAGCACTGTAAAAGCGCTGGATGTCGACCAGCCCCTTTTCATCCCCCAGTTCCCAATACCAACGTTCTATTTCGCGCTTGCCGCCGCCACCGATCATGGTCTTTTCGGGGTTAGGTAATTTGTATTCTTCCAATTCGTCCACGAACCGCGTGTTCTTGATTTGAACGTGCCAAGTGCGCGAGGCAAATCGCTCGAAAAGTTCAGTTGGATCAATGTCGGCAATGACGGCATCGGCGGTGTCGATCGACAGTCCGACAGTGTCCGGATCACACTGTTCCAGCAGCAGTCCCACATCTTCGATCGTGCGAAGAACGGAAAGGCAATCGACATTCAAGGCGAGCCGTACGCCGTGACTTGCCGCAATCGCGCCAACCTTGTTCCAGCATTCGGCAGCAAAAGAAACAGCTTCCGGTGCCGTCATTTTCGTTGCCGCATAGGTCGGCAACGCGCGCACCACAAGAGTATCTCCGCCAAGCCGGGGAAGCAGGCGACAATATTGCTCAGCCGTTCTGGCGATTGCAACATGATCGTCCGCGTTGAGAACCGAACGACCGAATGCGCCTTCTTCGAAGATCGGATTTGCGGGGTCGAACACATAGCTAGAGGCTCCCTGCAAGGCGCAGGACGACATTGAATCTCTCAAGCCCCTGACAGACCCGTAGTGCAACTCGATCCAGTCTTCTCGCCCCAAGGGTTCCCATCTGCCTGAGCCGGCTTCGAGTTCGACGGCGTCGAAACCCGAAATCGAGACGGTTTTGAACGCGGTTTCGTGATCGCTGCGCAGAACGAAACGATCATGCCCGTTGCGCCACTGGTTGAGGGCGTAACTCCAACGAATAGGCATCCGTGCTTCCTAACTGTAAATCTTGGAGAGGACATTGCGGGCGTACCACATCGCCAGCGCCGTGCTTTCAGGGTACGATCCGCCAATATCCGCCTTGTCGTGCTCCACCCCGATCCAGCCTTGATAGTTGTATTCTTTCAGGGCGTGCATAAGCGCGGGAAAGTCGACCAATCCGCCTGGCGTCCCCATCTCGTAAAACCACCGCGGCGTAGTCGAAGCGACGAGTTCCGCATCGGGATGCGATCGGTAGTCGCCGACCAGATCTACATGCCTGGTGTCTTTGAAATGAAATCCGGAAACGCGATCGTGATGGCGCACATAGAGATCGACAGGGTCCACGCCTGCAATGACATGCTGCGCGGTATCGATGAACAGGTAAACATATTCGGGATCAGTGAGCTCGTAGAAGCGATCGATCTGCTCGCGTGTTCTCAAACCGCCCCAGAATTCATGATGGCATCCAAGCTTAAGCCCGTATCCCTTGGCCATCTTGCCGACGCGGTTCCACAGTTCGGCGAGAATCTGAATTTTTTCGTCGGTTACCGGCTCCATATTGTTATGGGCATTGGTTGGCATAACGACGAGATTTTCAGCGCCGGTTCCCGCAGACGCGCGAACAAAGCCTTCGAGAATCCGTACGATCAGATCGTGAGTATCCCGGCGATGCGGTGCAACACCCTGGGTGGCTTGGGGCATCGCGAAGAAGATGTCGACGATTTGCGAGAGGCCGCGTTCAGCTATGAACTCACGATACCCTTTCGGGGAGCCGAACATGGCCGAGACTGCCATCAGGTTCCAGGCAAACATCCCGAGACCCTCAAATCCGACCGCAGAGAGCTGCTTTATGAAATGATCCATTTCGCGCCGGGAGGAGAATTGGTTGACCGGGCCTTTGGGCGACCAGGTCCGCCAATGCTCCGCATATTGCCACCGGATGTTGCTCATGTCTTTATTCCCGACCGGATCTGATCAAATGCTGATTTTTGCGCGTGCCGCCGCCACGGAAGCGGCAGACGGCATCGTCGGAAAATATTCGAAGCCGATGCCGCCCTCATAGCCCAAGGCAAGCAGCTCCTCCATCGCTGCGGTCCAGTCGACTTCACCAGTCCCAGGCTCATGACGGCCATTGGTGTCAGCGACTTGGACGTGGTGGACGAGGTGCGCACGGTCTCCAAGTACGCCGGGGACGGCTTCACCCATTACGGCTGAATGGTACATATCGTAGAGAAGCCGCAGATTGGGGCTGTTCACCGCTTCGATAAGATCGAGCGCCTGTGCTGTGCTCGACAGATAGATGAGGGGCAGTTCCACCCGATTGTTCAAAGGTTCGAGCAGGAGCATCACGCCTGCTTGCTCGGCCAACTCTGCGCCGCGGCGAAGCGCAACTATAGCGTTTTCATGTTGTTCTTCATGGCTCAGGCCCGGCACGTTGAACCCGGATGCAATGATCATGGGCGGCGATCCGAGGGCTTTTCCGGCCTCGATGGAACCGCGAACGGCTTCAACGAACTCATCATGCTCAGCGGGGTCCACGAGGCTGCGGCGTGGATCGACGCAGAAACTTGTCAGTTTGACACCAGTCTCGGCGAGAGCCTGGGCAAGTTCCTCGATGGGTTTGTCTTTCCAGAGGTGGAATTCAACCGCATCGATACCTGCATCCTTCGCTGCACGGACGCGATCGACGAAGCCGCGATCTTCGTCCGCAAAGATCCACTCGATGCAGGCGGCTGGATAGAGGGTCATGATTGTATTACCTTTTCGAGAATTAGAAATTGAAGTTCAGACGTGCGCCGATCGTGCGTACTGAATTGTAACCTAGTGTCTGGACGTAGCTCGCGATCCCTGCTGATGCGTCGCCTGATTCCAGCCCGATGTAGTTCGGGAAGATCTTGTTGGTGCAGTTCTTGCAAAATACTGCCACCGTCCAATTGCTTCCTCGGAAACCGATACTGCCGCCCAAGATATCGATCGGCGACACCGTCGCGCCGGGGGCGCCGTTGATCAAATAGTTGATCGAGGAGCGGTGATAGTAGTTCACGTCGGCGACGAACGAGAGCCCGTCTGAAACCGGCTGTTCGAATGTCGCGGACATGGTCGCGGAGAATTTTGGAGAACTAGGCGTCCTCAGTCCACCCGCATCGAAAGTGTTGTCGACGTTGCAGCTCGGGTCAGGCTGGCCGGGGTAACATTGTGCACCAGCGAAGGATTCGAATTTTGAGTCGAGGAACGTTGTGGAGCCGTTGATCGTAAGTTGAGGGATGGGTCGTGCAACGAAGCTGACTTCAACACCCTTGTTTTTTACGCTCGCGGCATTCTTGACGAGGAAAGTTCTAATATCCGTGTCGAATGCCTGCGCTTGATAGTTGTGAAGAGTGTTGTGGAATGCTGTAACGTTGAACGTAAGCTTGTGGTTAAGCCACGTAGATTTGAGGCCGATTTCAAAGCTGTCCGAGGTTTCGGGCTTGATCGTCAGGTCCGCGTTCGCGGTGGCGGGCGTATCGTTGAAGCCAGGACCTTTGTAGCCACGGGCAAACGTACCATAAACCATTATGGCTTCAGTCGGATTGTATTGGGCACCAGCGCGCCAGCTGAGATTAGTATTGCCATAGCTCTGGTTGAAGACGCCTCGCGCGCCGAACGGTACAAAATAGTTCAGCTGGTTCTGGGTAAGGTCGATCTCTATCTCATCGCGCGTTACGCGTGCACCCGCTATGATTTTGAAGCTTTCAAACAGCTGATAGGTGAACTGACCGAATCCAGCATAGCTGGTTGTCTTGAGATTGTAGAACTTGTCTGTTCCCAGGAAATAATCGTTGTTGATAGAGCAGTTGGGTGGTCCTCCGGCCGCTGGCGTGGCGCCGACGCAGAATGGGAACGAGGGAAGGAGGAAGGCCGGGAAGAAGTTGCTTCCTGCACGGTTCGTTGTTCCATCGAGAGTCGAATGGAAGAGATACAGACCAGCTTGCCCCGTTAGACGGGAATCCGCCGGTAGGGCCACACGAAATTCGTTCGTGTACTGGTTGTACTTTGATCCGCTACGGTTCAGATCCAAACCATCGCCGAGAGTGATATCACCGTCATTCTGTTGATCAAAGTCGTAGAAGCGCCATGCCGCAATATCCGAAACCTCGACGCCGCCGCTGGTCACATACGAAATGCTTGCCTGGGCCCCGCCGTTCTTCAGGTCGCGGAAACCTGGAGCATTGGAAACCGCCGTCAGGTTTTTCGGGCCAGGCTCGTAGTTTGTAGTGGGAAGGAAGGGCGTGTTGACAGAATTGAGCCCAAGCGAACGGTAGGTGCCATCGGCGAATCCGGAAAGGCCGTGTTGCTCGTTGTACTCACCGATCAGGTAGATCGAGAGATTGTCCGTCGCCTCGAAGAGGTACTTGCCCCGAATACCAAACTGACGATTTGAGTCTTCGTATCGCGCGGGAACGTCGCCCGAAACGTGGTCAGTCAGCGAATCGTGATAGTTGTAGATCCCGCTAACACGCAGCGCTGAATTTGCCGATACAGGAAGATTTACAGTCGCACGCGCGATGACGCCTTCACTGCCGCCGGGCCGGGCATCTGCCTCCAGATCGAAAAGGGTTTCGGTGATCCCGATCCGGGGGCGAACCGTCGTGATATTAATCAGGCCTGCGGATGCATTTTTGCCAAAAAGGAGACCTTGTGGGCCATTGAGGACTTCAACTTGCGCAACGTCCAGGAAAGCGTTGCCGCCCGCAAGTGGCCTGCCAATGTTCACATCGTCGATCGCCATCGCTACGCTCGAATCGATCGTCGTCGAGAAGGCCAGCGTACCGATGCCGCGGATTGAAAAGCTGCTCTCCTGCCCGATTTGAAGACTCGGGGTCGCGATCGTCAATTGCGTCGCCTCGTTCAGACCGCGTTCCTTAAGCGTATCTGCACCAATTGCAGTGACGCTTACCGGCACATTCTGAAGTCGCTCCGGGCGGCGCTGAGCGGTTACGACGATCTCCGCGATCGAGGTCTGCGATGCTGCTGAATCGGCCGTAGCGGAGTCCGGATTTTGGCCATGCGTAGTCCCGGACTGCGCATGGGCAGGAGCATGAATGCCGATAAGTGCAATGCTGCCGGCGGATGCAAGCCAAACTGCTTTCAAAGTTCTCTCCCGTGTTTTTTATGACGTCCGCTTTTCCGGAGCATGCCAATTGCTACTGCCTCGATAATGATAACGGAAATGATCTCTTTTTATGGATATGTATAAGTACGGTGTATATATCGGCGGCGCCGTGCGGGGGTGATTTCTGCCGATCTGGTGGCAACACCATTCGGAAACAGATAGGGTTTTGAAGAGGGGCCGTTTCAATCTGACCGGTCTGTCGGATTATCTTATCGAAACGGAGGGGGGCCTAACTGGTGTTGCTCGCAAAAATCGCGGGTTGACCGAAACCGAACTGGGGAAGGTTAAGCTGCGCGAGCCCCAGCAGCATCGTGCGGATCCGTCTTGTTCGCCTTCATTGCCTTCAGACTCTGGTGCGCCTGCCGGGCATCGATGCACACCACCGGGACACCCAGTTCACGCAGACCAAGGCAGATCGCCGGTGACAAGCCCCCAGTTTCGATCACGGCTCGCTCGATAGGACCATATCCCTCCAGCATCATGGCGATCGCTTCGGGGGAACTCTCTACTTTCTCCGAGACCAGCTTCCGACCATTCTCATCAACGATGCAGACCTGCGTGGATTCCATCGACAGGTCCAATCCGGCATAGTGCTTCATGGCTGCTTCCTTCCTTCAGGATTCGACAACCAGAAGTGTGCGCTGCAACCGAGGTCCGAGCGAAGCAGCCGCAATCACACGATGACTCATAAACCCGTAGCCACATAGAGGCGAGTTGGACCATGGCGAGGAAGTTCTCGGCCAGCTTATCGTAGCGGGTAGCAATACGCCGGAAGTGCTTGAGCTTGGAGAAGAAGCGTTCGATCAGGTTCCGCTCGCGGTAGAGCCAAGTGCTGAAGTACGGTTTCGACCTGCGGTTGGACTTCGGTGGGATATTGGCGAATGCGCCCCTCTCGCGGAGAGACGCCCGGATGCGGTCGGCATCGTATGCCTTATAGGCCAGCACTATCGTTCCGGCACCCACATGGTCGAGCAGGCCATCAGCAGCATGACCGTCATGGCTTTGCCCGGCGGTCAGGCTCAACCGGATCGGGAGGCCTTGCCCTTCGACGACCGCGGGGATTTTTGTCGTGAGCCCCCTCGGGAACGACCGAGACAATGATCTCGATCCCCCTTTTTGCCGTCGCGGCCTGCTGGTGGGCGCGAACGGACGTGCTGTCGATCATCTGTATATCGCCATCGTGGGCGGCGGTGAGGACGTCCATCATCCGGTCCCAGACGCCCGCCTTTCGCCATCGAGCGATGCGATTGTAGCAGGTGGTGCGCGGACCATATCGTTCAGGCAGGTCGCGCCAAGGCGCACCGGACCGAAGCACCCAAAAAATACCGTTCAGCACGCGGCGATCATCAACACGGGGCACGCCTCGCGGCTTATTGGGCAGCAGCGGCTCGATCACGCGCCATTCGAAGTCGGTCAAATCGTATCGGCTCATGCCGAGCCAGAATCACCTCCCAAGCGCCAAGGAAAGGTCTTTGTTGGCGGCGTGCCCAACTTTGCGCTAAACCGCCGGGGCCAGCGTGACGGAATTGGTAGACGTATCACCACAGTGATCCTGAGCCTTACGGCTTAGGTTGC
>PJUE01000955.1_pt1 | contig 12052 bp, 16 predicted proteins | sample 1512171 | NCBI WGS metagenome assembly PJUE01 (sample SAMN08177674, study PRJNA422409) | Feces metagenome, whole genome shotgun sequencing project. | isolation source: Chicken feces (3) enriched on wood chips: alkali lignin treatment | host: Gallus gallus | place: USA: Madison | collected 2015-01-15
CGCGGCGGGGCACCTGTCGCCCGATGACGCCCCCAATCTCATTGCGGCGGTGCGCCTGCTCCTCGGGCATTTCTATCTGAACCGCGAGGCCTCGACCGAAAAGGCGATGTCTGACCTGCCGTTCGGCGTTCAGACGCTGATCGGCGCCTATCAGCCGATGCTGGGATAGGAGGGCCGGTCGATGCTGAACCTCCTTGTCGCCACCGGCATGCTGAAGCGCGCCACCGTCGATCCCGGCACGCCCGGCGATATCGTCACGCCCGCCTCGCGCACCATCGTCATTCCCGGCCCCGACGGCCGTACAGTGCAGGCCTCGCGATGATCCCCTCAACCGCCCCGGTCGGCAAAGAGACCATCGACCCGGCCGATATCGTGGATTTCATCATTGATCTCTCGCCGCTTCTGGAAGCGGGCGAGGAGTTCGCGACCATCACCTTCGCCGTGCCGCCGGAAAGCGCGGCGCTCGGCTTCCGCGTGATGACCGAGGCGCCATATGCGCCGCTCGAAATCGATGACAGCCACCTGCGCATCTGGGTGAGCGTGGAGCCGGGCAGCGCCGCCCTACCCGCCTGGAATGGTTCGGGCACGGTCTGCGCGATCGAGTTCACGGCGACCACCGACAGCACGCCGCCGCGCCAGCACCAGCGCACCATCGCGATCAGGGTAGCCCAGAAATGAACATCGATGTGAATAACGGTCGCCGCGAGCCGATCGAGGGCATCGCGGAGATGGCGAGCATCTCAGCGCCGAGCGATCTCGCCACCGTCGCCGTTTCCGCAGCGCAGCTGATCCGCACGCCTCGCAAAGGGGAGCAGCTGCGCTTTCAGGACGATTTGTGGAGCGTGATCCGCAGTAGGCGCACCGCGCACGTCCTCACCTTCACCTGCAAGAGGATCGGCAATGGCTGACAATGTGACCACCCCTGTTCCCGATGGCACCAAGCTGGCCTTTGACGAGGTCACGATCGGCGGCGATCCGGTGAAGGTCGGCCGCAACAAGATCGGCTTCGGCCCCGATGGCCAATATAACGAGGTCACGACCGACAACCGGTTTCCGGTTGCCCTGCCGGCAGGCTCCCCGACCAGCGCCAAGCAGGACGAGGCCACCGCGGCGCTCGGCAAGCTGGGCAGCGCGCGGCGCTTCTTCGATATCGTCCCCGCCAATACCGCGCTCAGCGTCACGCCCGACGCGATCTATGTCGGCGGCGCCGGCAATCTGGTGCTGCGCGGTTCGGACGGTGTCGATGCGACATTTCCGGTCGTAGCCGGGCAGATGCTGCCTGTCTCGCCTGCGCAGGTCCGCGCCGCCACCACTGCCACCGGTCTGGTCGGGCTGATCGCCTGATGCCTCTCGGTCTCGGCCTTTCCCGCGCAGCGCTGTTGATGGGGACGGTCCTCCCCGTCGCGCCTCCGCCTGTGGGCGAGGTCGTAACGGCGATGATCATGGGGCAGTCCGAGTTGCACTACACGCTCGATCCCGCCGGCAATTACAACCAGATTGGCAAGCCCGTGCCGGGCGATGGCAATCTGGTTGTCTGGACACAGGTCGGATCGGGCAATGCGCCCGTTCGCACGCTAGTCAATGCGGCGACCGTCGCGGCCGGCAAGGTCAATCCTGCCATGGCGGCGGTGTCCGCATTCCTTCAGCACGTCACCCCCGGCAAGATGTACGTGTTGGGCGACGGCGCGGTGGCGGGCACCGGCCGCTATGACCTGTCTGACGACAGCACCGATGGATCGGATGGCCGGCTGTGGGGCGACTTCGCCAGTGTGGCTGATGCGATTGAAGCCGAGTTTGGCCCGGTGCAGCACCTGATTGAATGCTGGTACAGCAACGACGCCGGCAAGGTCGCGACCTTCCGGCAGTCGTTCTGGCCATTCTATTTCGGCGCGAATGCCGATGGCTCGCGCTTCGAGCTGGGCGGGACCGTCAACGCCCGCCGGATCGACCATTGCCTGTACGATGCCAGCGCCGCGCCAGGGGAGAAGGGACGCGGGCTGTTCGCGCGCGGCGAAACCGACTGGACCGTCCTTACGCCGATGCCGTTCCATGGCGCGGCCGAGGCGCCGGAAGAGATCGTCAATTTCTCCTCCGGCAGTTCGACCATGGTGGAGCCGCGGCGCGCCAATATTCGCGCGCTGGCCGATGATGCGCTGGCGCAATCGGTTGGCATCCGCACCGGTCCGTCCGCGCATATCAGCTATTTCGGCGGCGGCATTCATCCGGTTACGGACAACCCGGACGGACAGATACTGTTGGCTTGGCCGATCGCGCTGGGGCTGCTGCGAGCCAGCGGGATGCCGATCGCGGAACCGTCCGTCATCGATATCGAGGGCGCGGAGGATGGCACCTATGCCGATCTGATCGTGGACCTGCCCAATGGCGGCAACCTGACCACGCTGGCGGCGCTGCGCGGCACAGCAGACATTGCCGACCACCCGCATCAGCAGGCCGTCACCGGCGTGGAGATCACCCGCGCGGACAGCAACCGGCGGCCGGTGTTCCGCACCGATCGAACGGAACGCGCGGCGGCCTTTCGCGGCACAGTCGAGATCGTGGACGCCGGCAGCGGCAATCCACGGCGAGGCCGGGTTCGCGTCACGCCTGAAGTGCCGTTCGCCTTCGGGGAATCGCTGTCCTATCTGCGCGGTCAGGCCACCGCCTCGCTTCAGAAGCCGCGCGACAACACCCTCTACCAATGGCTGCTGATCGAGCATGTGCCGGCGTTCTACGACGCCTCTGCGACCTATCCCATGGAGGGCATCGCGGTGCGGCCATATCAGGAAGAGTTGACCGTCCCGGTGGAAGCCGCGGACTTTGCCGCACGGGCTGCCCATTTCGATGGCACCAGCTATTTCCAGAGCGCCAACGACCCGAACATCACGCCGGGCTCAAATGGCCTCATGTCGGTGTGGATCAGGAGCAGCGACAGCGTCTGGAATGCCGCCGCACGCCGCGTCTTCCAGTTCAATGTCGGCTCGACCACCGTCCTCGACCTCTACACCGCCAGTTCGGGCCGGATGACCTTCCGGCTCAATAACGACACGTCCTCCGATATCACGGCCTTCTATGCCGGCATGGGCAACACCTCGTTCGAACTGAACCGCTGGTATCACGTCATGGTCTCGTGGACCGCAACCGGCCTCTCGATCTACGTGAACGGCGCCCTGATCGACACCAAGACCTTTGCCAGTGTCGATATGGCCGGACAGATCCTCTCCCGGATGGGCATCGGCGCGAGCGTGGCCGGAAATACCCCGTGGGTGGGTGATATCGGCCACCTCTTCATCAATATTGGTGAGACGCTGGACCTGTCCAACCCCGCCAATCGCGCGAAATTCATTGCGGACGGCAAGCCGGTCAATCTCGGTGCCAATGGACATCTGCCAACCGGCACTGCGCCCGCCTTCTATTATGACGGCGATGCGCCGGCATGGGGCAACCAGGGCACGGCGAGCAACATTCCCGTCACCAACGCGCTTACCCCCAGCGCCACCGTTCCGGAGCTTGCAGCATGATCGGACAGGGCGCCCTTACCCGCAAAGATGTGCAGGCCGTTTCCGATGTGCGGCTGATCGCCCTGTCGCTGAAGAAGCAATGGGACGGCGACCTGCACCGCTCGTCCAACATCGCCTCTCTCGACCGGATTATCCACGAGTGCGAGACCATGATCCGCCGCGGGCCGGAGGAATTCCGCTTCGTCGTGGAGCCGACCGTGTCGCAGGCGCTGATCGAGGCCGAATTGCGCAATTCCGTGTTCGGTCGCGGACGCGGCCGGAGGGTGCAGCTGTGAAGCTGCCCGCTGGCCGGTATGACCGGCGCATCCGCATCGAGCGGCCCGTTGCTGCCGCCGGCATCAAGGGCGCCGGTTCCGGCAGCTGGGAGAAAGTGGCCGAGGTGTGGGCCGAGGTGCAGGACGCCCTGCCCAGCCGCGCGGAACGCCTCGACAGCGGCATCAACGTCGCCTCCCGCCCTGCCCGCGTCCGGATGCGCTGGCGGGCCGGCATCGCCGCCGACATGCGGTTCGTGATGGGCGACCGCGTGATGCAGATCGTCTCCGGCCCGGCTGAGCTGGGCCGCCGCGCCGGACTGGAGTTCATGGTCATGGATTACAGCGTGGCGGGCAACGCCGCCTGATGGCGCAGGTCAAGGGGCGCGATGCCGTGCGCCGCTTCTTCCAGCAGATCCCGGAGGCGCTTGAAAAGAAGGTCCTGCGGGGTGCGGCCCGGGCAGCAGTGCAGGTGATCGCGGAGGAAGCGCGCGACCGGGTAGTTTCGAGCGAGGTGCGCGGCGCGATCAAGACTTCCACCCGGCAGCAGGAGCCGGGCCGCGTGATCGCGAAGGTGCAGGTGAAGGGCAAGGGCTCCCATATCGCCCCGTGGCTTGAATACGGCACCGATCCCCACTTCATCACCGTCGATGACAGCCAGCGCGGAGGACGCGGCATCGGCCGGATGAACCAGCAGCTGCGCGAGGCCGGCGGCGATGCCTCGCTGGTGATCGGCGGCAACTTCGTGGGCACGACCGTCTTTCACCCGGGCGCCCGCCCCTATCCGTTCCTGCGCCCGGCGCTGGACACGAAGGAGCGCGAGGCCATCGCGGCCGCGCAAACCTACATCAACACCCGGCTGGCCCGCGAGGGTCTGGGCGGCCCCGATGTGCCGGAGGACGATGAATGAGCGGCGTGACGATCATCGGCGCGCTGCTGGAGGCGCATGCAGATCTCATGGCTGTGCTGCCAGCCGATAGCATCAAGGCCGGCCGCCTTCCGGAAAACGTCGCCCTCCCCAGCCTGCTGCTGCGCTCGATCAGCACCGTGGAGGAACAGCATCTGCGCCGCGGCGGGCTGGTCCGCACCACCGAGCGGGTGTCCGTGACGCTGCGCAGCGCCAGATACACCGAGCAGGACGATATCCTGCCGCTGGTCCGCAAAGCCTGCGCCGGAAAAATCGGCACCATCGCCGGATTCGAGCGCGTCTCCGTGCTGACGGCCGGCACCGGGCCGGATGTGAATGGCCCAGCGAACAGCTTTGAGAAAACCCAGGACTTTCGCGTCTCCTACGACGCCCCCGCTTAACCCCAGGAGAAGACCATGAGCACCAAGACCAAGAAGGCGCATATCCTGCGCGATTTCAACGACGCCGGCACCGAGCGCCGGTTCACCGCCGGTAGCACCGTCGATCTCGATGAGGGCACCTATGCCAATTACGCGGCTGCCGGCCTCGTAAGCGACAAGGCCCCCAAGGAAGAGGCGAAGACCGGCAGCGAGAGCGCGCCGAAGACCGCCTAACCCCTTTTTCGGCCCGAACCGAAAAACCCCCGCCGGCATGGCCGGCCCGCTGAATGGAGCAATTTGAAATGAGTGGCACGATGACCTCGGCGGGCACGAAGCTCGCCATCTCCGCCGGCACCCCCGCATCGCAGGACGAGACCGGTTATGCGGCTCTGACCTATACCGAAGTCGGACAGGTCGAGCAGCTTGGCCCGTTCGGTCCCACGACCGAACAGACCACCTTCCAGCCGCTTCGCGGACCGCAGCAGCAGCACAAGGGCGGCACCAGCTACGGCTCTCTGAACCCGGCTATGGCCTATGATGACAGCGATGCCGGCCAGTCCCTGCTGCGCACCGCATCGGATGATGAGACCAACAAGCTCTATGCCTTCGAGGTCACCTATCCGAACGGCGCGATCCGCTACTTCCAGGCGCGTGTGTTCGGCTTCCCCGAGAATGTCGGCGCCGCAAATGCGATGCTGATGGCGAACCCGACCATCGGCATCAGCACCAAGGTCGTGAAGGTCGCGGCCCCCGTCACCCCCTGATCCCCTTCCCGGCTCACCAGCCGGCAACCAGGCATCGGCCCGGCCCGCTTCGTGGGGCCGGCCGGGTCGGTGCACCTCCCTTCCACGAAAGGAATGAACGATGCTCGATATTTCCAAGCAGGCTGTCCTCGAAACGGCAGCCATCCACATCAAGGGCGCTGACGGCGCCTATCTCTATGACGAGGCCGGCAATCCCGCGCGGATTCACGTCTATGGCCCCGGAACCAAGGCCTTTGCAGCCGTGGAAGCGCGCCAGACCCAGCGCGCCCTGAAGCGCCGTGAGGACAATGACGGCAAGATCACGCCACCATCCCCGGAGCAGCGCCGCAAGGAAGATGCGGAAGACCTAGCTACGGTCACCGTCGAATTCGAGAACTTCGAATATCCGCCCGCCGGCGACAAGAAGGGCGCGGAATTGTTCGAAGCCCTCTATCTCGATCCTAAGTTGGGCTTCATCGCCCAGCAGGTGGCGAAGTTCGTGGGAAACTGGAGCGGGTTCAAGCCCGGCTCGGTGAGCAGCTGATCCTGTATATCCGGTTCATGGCGTGGCTTCAGGCCACGCCAAAGCCGGACCCCCGGCGTTTCCCGAACGGAAAGGTGCCGCCGACCCTGAAACTGGTCTCGCGGCACGAGCGGATGAAGTCGGACGGCATCACCCCGCAGATGCCGCCCAATCCCGCGCCGCATATTATCGACCGCCTCATCGAGATCGGACTGACGGAGGCAGCCGGAATGGCGGCTGGGCCGCTTAGTTGGCAGGAGATCGATGCCTGGTGCAACCGCACCGGTGTTGATCTCCCACCGTGGGAAGCCCGCCTGATCCGGCGCCTGTCGTCGGAATATCTGTCAGAAAGCCGCAAGGCCGAAGACGAGAATTGCCCGCCACCATGGCGCGCGCCGGTCACCCAGCGCGAACGCGATGTCGAAATGGAGCGACTGGTAATGGTGCTGGGGTGATAAGCATTGTATGCCGCAGTCAAAGCGAGGGGGGTTATATGCGGGTCATTTTCATAACTCTGTTGGCCTTCGCATTGGCGGGCTGTAACAGTTCGCTCGCCAAATGCGACGAAGCCATCAAGAGCCAGCTGAAATCACCATCCTCTTACAAGCGGATTTCATCGGATGGTTCAGGCCCTCTTATCAAAATCCAATATGATGCCGAGAACAGCTACGGTGTCGCCTTGCGGGAAAAGGCAACCTGCTTCGTGTATCGCGGCGAAGATCACGCCAACGCTGTGCTCGGCTACTAGCGGCTTCCGTTTCTCTCAGCGATAAGCCCCCCCTTTACGCGGCTTCTAGATGGGGGATGCCCGCCAATTCGTCCGCCATCGCGGATGACAGCGTGGCGATGTCATAACCTTGCTGCAAGCGCAGCCACATTTCCGGCGTGCTGCCGAACATCTTTGCTAGCCGGAGCGCCATCTGCGGCGTGACCGGCTTCTCCTCGTTGAGGATATCGTAGAGCGTCTGCCGGGATACGCCGAGCAGGCGTGCGATTTCCGCCTTGGGCTTGCCCACGGCGGGCAGGACATCCTCCCGCAGGATTTCGCCCGGGTGCGTAATCAGGGACGGGTGAAGCTGAACAGACATCAGTGGTAATCCTCCAAGTCAACGTCGATGGCTTCCTCGCCATCCCAGCCAAATGTGATCCGATAATTGCCGCTGGCATCCACCGCGTAGCGCTTGGGCTGGCCCTGCAACCCGTGGAAGCGATAGCCCGGCAGGTTCATTTCCTCGGGCGTGGTCGCCGCCATCAGGGCTGACAGGATGCGCTTTATCCGGGCCACATTCTGAACCGCCAGTTTCGACGGGTCGCCCTTCTCTGCGTAGCGCTTGAGAGCCTTGCTGCGGAACGATCTGATCATGACCATGATGTAAGCCACTGGCTTACGTGTGTCAACCGTTAGCTTACATTCAGGAGGTGCAGAATGACCGATGGATCACCTGCGCTTGAGGTCGGCTTCGCGATCGATTTCGGCACGTCCTTTACGAGCTTGTCCCAGCTTGAAGACGGGATGGACCGGGCGACCGCCGCCATCCTGGCCGATACCGCGAAAATCCAGATGGCCACCGGCGGCATGTTCGGTGGTGCCGTTGCGCAGGTGGTCAGCTTTGGAAACGCATCGACGCGTGCCGCGCGCGACATTGCGCGCGAAAACGCGCTGGTCGAGCGTTCCGGCGAGGGCATCGTTCGCCAGATGAGCCGCCAGATAGAGGTGTTCGGCAAGAGTGCTTCCGAAGTTCGCCGGATGCGGGCCGAGATGCGAGCGGTCGCAGCTGACAGCCGCGGTTTCACCGAGCTTGCCGCCCGCATTCGCGCTGCCAGTGCCGAACTGGACGCCCTGGAGGCCGGCATGGTCCACGGCACCACCAGCGCCGGGGCGCATCGGCAGGCGATGATGGGCGCATCGTATCAGGTGCAGGACTTCATCACTCAGGTTTCGATGGGAGCGAATCCGCTCAACGCCTTTGCTGTTCAGGGTGCCCAGCTTGCGGGACAGTTCGCCAATGTTGAGGGGAAAGCTGGCGCAGTAGCGCGGTTTTTCATGGGGCCGTGGGGCCTTGCTATCACCGGCGCCATCATGCTCGCCGGCATGCTGACCAAGGGGCTGTTCGAGGAGGAGAAGGCCGCCGAGAAAGCCCGCAAGGCCAGCCTCGACTTGACCGATGCCATTGATTTTCAGACCATGAGCACGCGCGAGTTGATCACCGCCATTGATGAACTGGAGCGCGCCCAAGCAAAGCAGATCCAGACCGCGCGGCAGGCAGAACTCCAAGCTGTCGCCAATGCCAACAAGGCGCTCGATCTGGCGAGCGCGCAGCGCGAGGCGGCGATTGCCACTCTGGAGAGCCTGCGCGCGACGGAGCAGAGCAACTGGGCGGGCATGACCAGCGGCACAGGCGCCGACTCTGCGCAGTTCGCCCTCAGTCAGTCGGCAAGCGATATCGACGCGCGGATTGCTCAGCTCACCGAAGCACAGGGCAAGGCGGAAAAGCTGGTCCGCGAGACCACGATTCCCATCATGGCCCGGCGTGTCGAGGAGGCCACAGACGCGGCTGCCGCCGCCACCGGCAAATTCGAACGCGCCATGGAAGGGCTCAACGCCCGGTTCGTGGCCGGGTCGGTCGATCAAGAGGCCTACATTCAGCAGGCCAGCCGGCTCACTCGCGAGCATGAAGCCGCGCAGGAGGCTATCCGCGAGACTGAACGCGCCGACAAAGCTGGCGACCGCGCGGCTTCCCGGGAAACCCGGCGGCTGGAGCGGCTGGGGCGCGAGAGCGATGCAGCCGAAGCGCAAATTCGCAATCTTTACGCGCTCGCGGACGCCTATAGAATTTCAGGCGAGGCAGCGATGCTGGCGGAAGCTCGCGTTGCTGCCGAATCCAAGGCGATAAAGCAGCAGGGCAATGTTGCGGTCGCGATAGAACGCGAACTTCAGCTGGCGATCGCGCAGCGTGTATCATCCGCCGCAGAAAACACCGCGTCGATGCAGCAGCAGATTGCTGTTCAGCAGCGCGTCAACGACATGGTCGCGGCAGGTCTGGTCCCTGCGGAGCGGGCCGCGCAGATTGTGCAGGATCAGCTTGCTGATTTGCCCTTGCTCGCCGCGATCCAGATTGCGCAGCAGGGCGGCTATACGGATGCGATCCGCCAGGCCACCCAAGCGCTGGAAGACCAGCAGAAGGCACGGGACGGCCAGCGCGCGGTTGAAGCAACCTCCGCTTTCAACTCAGCTATGGATGGCAGCGAATTCCGCTTGGCCCAGCTGCGAGAAGAACTGCGGCTGGTCGGGGCAACGGATGAAGCACGGGTTCGCGCCCTCGCGACGTTGCAGGCCACGCGCGATGCCGCGGATTTCAGTGACGACGAAGCGAGCGAATACATCGCGCGGCAGGTCGAGATCGCAGAGGGGCAATTGCGTCTCGCGCAGCAGCAGGCCGCTTTCAATCAGGAACTGCGCTTCACCGCCGATCTGTTCGACGTGATCCACGCCAACGCGAACGATGCAGCGCGGGGAATGACCGATGCGTTCGGCTCGGCCGGGAACGCGTTGGGCGGCCTCCTGACCATCACGACCGGTTATCACGCTGCTGACGAACGTCTCCGGCTGGAGCGCGAAACCCGCATACGGGAAGCCGGGAACGACGAAGCGGCAATCCAGCGGGAGAACACCCTTTTTGCCCTGCGCTCGGCCTCGCTTCAGGTCGGCGCCTATGGCGATATGGCGGCGGCCGCGCAGGGCTTCTTCAGCGAGGGCAGCGACGGCTACAAGGCGCTGGCGGCGGCCGAGAAGGCTTTCCGCGCGGTCGAGTTCGCCATGTCAGTGCGCGCCATCGCGCAGGATGCGGCCGAGACGGGCGCGAAACTGGCAAGCGGCGCGGCGCGCATCGCGACCGGTGCGACAGAAGCGGTCGTGAACGCCATCAAATCCCTGCCCTTCCCGCTCAACCTTGCAGCCGGCGCTGCGACCGTGGCGGCGCTGGCATCGATCGGCGTTGCGGTGGGCGGCGCCTTCAGCGGAGGCGGTGGTAATACGCTGACCCCTGCCAATGATGGCAGCGGCACCACGCTGGGCGATGCCGAGGCGCAGAGCCAGAGCATCAAGCGCAGCATCGATGCGCTGCGCGAGGTGGACCTGCTGACCGCGAACCATTCGCGCGACATGCTGGTGTCGCTGCGTTCGATCGACAATCAGATTGGCGGCTTCGCATCGCTGGTGCTGCGCACCGGCAATGTGAACGCGGATCTGGGAATCACCGAGGGCTTCAAGAGCGACCTCACGGGACAGGTGCTGTCCGGCCTCGTCACCGGCGGCGGGCTGTTCACGAAAATCCCGATCATCGGCGGGATCATCGGGGGCATCGGCGGGCTGCTGGGTTCGCTGTTCGGGTCGAAAAAGGAAGTGGTGGGATCGGGCCTGTTCGCCGGGCCGCAGACGCTGGCCGATATCCTGAATGGCGGGTTCGACGCGTCCTATTACTCCGATGTGAAAAAGACCCGAAAGTTCCTCGGGGTGAAAACGGGGACCAGCTATTCCACGCAGTATGCCGATGCGGATGCAGAACTGGAAAACCAGTTCACGCTGGTGCTGCGCGGCTTCAGCGATGCGATTGCCGCAGCAGCCGGGCCGCTCGGGGTGGCCACCTCCGATATCGAGAAGCGCCTGAATGGCTTCGTCATCGATATCGGCAAGATCGACACCCGCAATCTCACCGGCACCGAGTTGCAGGAAAAGCTGACGGCCGTGTTCGGCGCAGCGGCCGACCGGATGGCAGCGGCGGCCTTCCCCGGCTTCGAGAAGTTCCAGCAGGCCGGCGAAGGCATGTTCGAGACGCTGGTGCGCGTGGCATCCACCGTGGAGACCGTGACGGGCCTGTTCGACCAGTTGGGCATTGCCGGCGGCGGGATCGGCATCGAGGCGCAGCTGGCGCTGGTGGAGCAGTTCGACAGCCTGGAAGACCTGACCAGCGCCACCCAGAGCTATTTCGAGACCTTCTATACCCGCGAGGAACAGGCGCAGGCCAAGCTGGCGCAGTTCACCAGCGCGTTCGATCACATGGGAATCACCCTGCCGAACACGCTGGCGGGCTTCCGCGCTCTGGTAGAAGCGCAGGACCTGACCACGGCGGCGGGCCGCGAGACCTATGCCATGCTGCTACAGGTCGCGCCGGCCTTCGCGGATCTGCAATTGGCGCTGAACGGCGCGCGAACAGCCGCCGACATTCTGGCCGAGCGGCAGGACCTCGAACGCAAGCTGCTGGAATTGCAGGGCGACACGGCGGCGCTGCGCGAACTGGAACTGGCGCAGCTCGACGTGAGCAACCGCGCGCTCCAGCAGCAGATCTGGGCGATCGAGGACGCGCAGGAAGCGGCCAAGGCGGCCGAGCAGCTGCGCGAGGCATGGTCTTCGGTCGGTGACAGCATCATGGACGAGGTGAACCGCATCCGCGGCCTGAATGGCGCGGGCGAAGGCGGCAGCTTCGCCCAGCTGATGGGCCAGTTCAATGCCGCGACCAGCGCGGCGCGCACCGGCGATCTGGAAGCGGCGAAGACCCTGCCCGGCCTGTCGCAGTCGCTGCTGGCCGCAGCCGAGCTGGCCGCGACCAGCAAGCAGGAACTGGACCGGGTGCGCGCGCAGACCGCCGCCAGCCTGGAAGCGACCTACGGGTCCACCCTCGCCCTGTCGGGCAGCCAGCCCAAAACCACCGAGGAGCTGCTGGAATCGGTCGC
>PJUE01000959.1_pt1 | contig 11973 bp, 13 predicted proteins | sample 1512171 | NCBI WGS metagenome assembly PJUE01 (sample SAMN08177674, study PRJNA422409) | Feces metagenome, whole genome shotgun sequencing project. | isolation source: Chicken feces (3) enriched on wood chips: alkali lignin treatment | host: Gallus gallus | place: USA: Madison | collected 2015-01-15
AGTTGGAGGCCTTCGAAGCGGTCAGCGATAATCCACAGGCCAAGCTGTCGGCCGTGATCAACTAAACGGCAAACTCAGTGGCCAGAGCCATGATGAGTTACACCACTTCCTGGGACACAATCCACAGCACTGTCTAGCGTCAGCCGTGCTCGCTGTTCACTGTGGTGCTCCACCTGCCAGGCCTGCTGCCAGGCACTGCCATGGATCGGGTAAGGGTCATGCCCGGTATTGGGTGCCAGTGCCTGCCACCCCTCGGGTCGGGTAAAGCCACCCTCGCCAATGCGGTTGGACCAAGGCGCCAGTGGGTAGCAGGCGAGGCGTCGTGGCGTACCACTTTCCAGTGCGGCCAGGTCGGAATGGCGCAGCAGCGCTTGCCCGGTCGCTTTCACTTCCCAGTTGACCAGGCTGGCGCCCAACTCCGGAGCCAGGCTCAGGCGGGTCAGGCGGTCCTGCAGGTGCAGTTCGGTCGCAGGCATTCAAGGCTCCATTTAAATGAACGATCAATTGGCCCGACGGTAGGTGAGCAGCACGATGCCGCACACCACCACCGCGCCGCCGAGTAATTGCAGGGTGCCGAGTTGCTGGTCGAGCAAGGCCCAGCCCAGCAGTAGCGTGGCGATGGGTTCGACGTTCATCACGGGTGCGTTCTGCGCCATGTTCAGCCTTGGCACACAAACGAACAGCAAGGTGAAGGCCAAGCCATACAGCACTACCAGGCTGGCCAAGGCCGCCCAGCCACTGCTGCTGCCTGGCAGTGACAAACCGGACGGCATCACGCCGCTTGCGCCTGCAACCAGCATGCTGGAGAACACGATCAGCAAAGTCAGCAGGCTGCGCACGGGGCCGCGCACGCTGGCCAGTTTATGGTCGGTGATCCACAAGGCGCAGGCAAAGGCACAGGCGGCGCCGAAGGCCAGGCTGACCCCCGGCACCCAGTGCGGGTTGGCCGCAGCGCTGTCGGCCAGGCGTGCCGGGACATCCAGCGCCAGCACCAGGCCGCACAGGATCAGGCCCATGAACAGTACGGTGCGGCCCGTGGGGCGTGCGCCGCCCAGCGCCCAGGTGAGCAGCGCCAACAGCATCGGGAAGGTGTTGCCCACCAGCAGTGCCAGAGCCACCGGAATACGCGCCACCGCCGAGTACAGGCAGAGGCTCTGGGTGGCAATCAGCAAGCCGAGCAGCAGCTGCCAGCGGCGCGCACCAGCGGGCAGGGCCAGGGCCTGACGTTGCCACAGCAGCAGCCCGGCCAGTACCAGGAAGGTGATGCCCGAGCGACAGAGAATGGCCAGCAACACGCCGGTGCCGTCATCGAAGGCAATGCGCGCGGCGACATGGTTGCCGGCGAACGAACAGGCCAGCAGGGCCAGCAGGGCGATGGCCAGCTTGCGTGGGAACAGGGGTACGGCAGAGGAGGGGACAGCCATGTGCAGGATCCATTTGCAAGAGCCCAGGGGCCGCCAAGCGGCCCCCGGTCATAATTACAGCACCACGCTAGGCAGCCACAGCGAGATCGCTGGAATGTAAGTCACTGCCATCAGCACCAGGAACAGCGCCAGGTAAAACGGCAGCAGCGCCTTCACCGTCGACTCGATGCTCACCTTGCCAATGGCCGAGCCCACGAACAGCACCGCGCCCACCGGTGGCGTTATCAGGCCGATCCCCAGGTTTACCAGCATGATCATGCCAAAGTGCACCGGGTCCACGCCGATACCGGTAATCACCGGCAGCAGGATCGGGGTAAGAATCAGGATCAGCGGCGCCATGTCCATCACCGTGCCCAGCAGCAACAACATGAAGTTGATGCACATCAGGATCACGTAGCGGTTGTCCGACAGGGTCAGGAACGCCGTGGTGATCTTCGACGGGATCTGCATCAGCGTCATTACGTAGCCGAAGCTGGCGGCAAAGCCGATCAGGATCATCACGATGGAGATGGTCCGTACTGTGCGGTGCATCAGCTTGGGCAGGTCGCGCCACTTGTAGTCGCGGTAGATGAACATGGTCACGAAGAACGACCACACCACCGCCACGGCTGCCGATTCGGTGGCGGTGAACACCCCTGACAGGATACCGCCGAGGATGATGACCATGGCCATCAGGCCCCACAGCGCCTCACCGGCAATTTTCAGCGCCTGGCGCAGCGGGATCACTTCGCCCTTGGGGTAGTTGCGCTTCTTGGCGAACAACAGGCACAGGCCCATCATCACCGCGCTCAGCAGCAGGCCGGGCATCACCCCTGCCATGAACAGCGAGGCGATCGATACCGTGCCGCCCGCCGCCAGCGAGTACAGCACCGAGTTGTGGCTAGGCGGGGTCAGCAACGCCTGCACCGAACCGCTGACGGTTACGGCGGTGGAGAACTCGCGGGGGTAACCCTTGCGTTCCATCTCCGGGATCAGCACCGAGCCCACCGAGGCGGTATCGGCTACCGACGAGCCGGAAATCGCGCCAAAGAAGGTTGAGGCCATGATGTTGACCAGCGACAGCCCGCCACGCACGAAGCCCACCAGCACCCCGGCAAAGGCCACCAGCCGGCGCGACATGCCGCCTTCGGCCATGATCGCGCCGGCCAGCACGAAGAATGGAATGGCCAGCAGCGAGAACTTGTTAACCCCACTGGCCACCTGGATCATCATCGCCTGCAGCGGGATGTCGATCCACCAGGCGCCGATCAGTGCCGACAGGCCCAGGGCGTAGGCTACCGGCATGCCGATCAGAATCAGCACGATGAAACTGCCCAACAGAATGAACGCTTCCATTTACGCAGCTCCTTCGTTTTCTTCGACCAGATCAAAGCGCACGACCTTGCGGTTGCTCTGATCGCCCAGCAGGAGTTTTTCCAGCACGAACACCAGCGTCAGCACGCCGCCGACCGGGATCGGCGCGTAAGTCATGCCGACCCGCACACCGGGCAGCGAGGCCAGCGACTGGTTCCAGGTGGTGATGCACAGCCGGGTGCCGTAATAGGTCATGAACACGCACACCACGATCATCAGCAGTTGTACCAGCAGGGCGACCAGCTGGCGCTGCAGCGGCGGCAACCGGTCGGTAATCATCCCCACCGCCATATGCGCCCCGGCGCGATAGCTGGCGGCGGCACCAACGAAGGTGAATACCACCATCAGCAGGATCGAGACTGGCTCTGGCCAGCTGGAGCCGGTGCCCAGCACGTAGCGGGCGAAGATGCCCCACGGGATGATCAGCGTCATGGCCAGGATCGACAGGCCCGCGATCCAGATACAACTGCGGTACAGCGTGTCGTTCACGCTCAGGAAAAGCGATTTCATAGGCATCACCAAAGCGGCAGGGCGGCGGCGGCCACACTGCCGAGGTCGTCTTGGAAGGGGCTGGTATTACTGGACGGCGTCGATACGCTTCATCAGGTCGGCGTACTGCGCGCCGTACTTCTCGCGTACCGAGGCGGTGGCGTCATAGAACGGCTTCTTGTCGACGGTGATGAACTCGACACCGGCGGCCTTGAGCTTCTCTTCGCTGGCGGCAGACTTGGCGTCCCACAGCGCGCGCTCTTCCATCTGTGCTTCGCGCGCGACCTTTTTCACCAGCACCTGCTGCTCGGGAGTGAGCTTGTTCCAGGTGGTCTTGGACATCACCACCGGCTCCGGCAGGATCAGGTGGCCGGTCAGGGTGTAGTACTTGGCGCTCTGGAAATGGTTGTGCTCAAGCAAGGTCGGCGGGTTGTTCTCGGCGCCGTCGATCACCCCGGTTTGCAGGGCACTGAAGATTTCCCCGGTGTCCATGGCGATGCCGTTGCCGCCCATGGCGTTCATCATGTCGATGAACAGCGGGTTGCCCTGTACGCGAATCTTCATGCCTTTGAGGTCTTCCAGGCTGCGCACCGGCTTTTTGGTGTAGATGCTGCGCGAGCCGCCGTCCATCCAGGCCAAGGCCACCAGGTTGAAGTCGGAGTTGGTGATCTTGTCGAGGATCTCCTGGCCGATCTCGCCATCGATGATCTTGCGCATGTGCTCATGGTCGCGGAACACGAACGGCATGTTGAACACGTTCACATCCGGTACGACCGGGCCGACGATCCCTAAGCTGACGCGGGTCATCTGCACGGCGCCGATCTGAGCCTGTTCGATCACTTCCTTCTCCGATCCCAGCACCCCGCCGGCGAACATCTTGAAGGTAATGTCGCCATTGCTGGCCTGTTCCAGCTTTTTACCCATGTTCTGCTCGGCGACCACGGTCGGGTAGCCGGCCGGGTGGATTTCGGCGAACTTGATGTCCAGCGCCGAGGCGGGCATGGCCACGCTGAAGGCGAACGGGAGTACGGCAAGAAGCAGCTTGCGTTTGAACGTCATGATGAAACTCCGTGGTTTTTATTATCCGGTTTCGGGCGTGCAAGTGTGGGTGTGGCAGTGGGGCTCAGCCCCGGTAGGCAGGTTCCTCCAGGCCCTTGGTGCCAGGGTTGAGGGCAAATACCCCGCCAGCCAGTGGCTGGTCGCCGAGGTCGATGCCCGCCGGGCGGATCGAGGTGACGTACAGGGTGTCGAGGTTGGCGCCACCAAAGGCGCACATGGCCGGCTTTTTCACCGGCACGCTGAGCGAGCGGTCGAGGCGCCCGTCAGGCGTGAAGCGGTGAACTTGCCCGGCGTCGTTGCCGCAGATCCAGTAGCAGCCATCCTGATCGATCGCGGCGCCGTCGGGGCGCCCTGGGTAGCCGCGCATGTCGACGAACAGCCGTTTGTTGTGCGGCGTACCGCTGTCGGTGTCGTAGTCGAAGGCCCACACCCTCTGCACGTTGGGGTGCGAGTCGGACAGGTACATGCGCTTGCCATCGGGGCTGAACGCCAGGCCGTTGGGCACGATCATGCCGTCCTGCTGCAGGTGCAGGTGGCCTTCGCCGTCATGCCGGTACAGCGCACCCACATGGGCGCCTTGCTGCATGTCCAGCAGCATCGTGCCGGCCCAGAAACGGCCCTGGCGATCGCAGCGGCCATCGTTGAAGCGCATCCCGGCCTGGGCGTGCTGCACGTTGCTGAGCAGCCGGCTGTCCAGGCTGCCGTCCGCCCTGGCCTGGAGCTGAAAGATGCCGCTTTCCATACCCGCAACCCAGCCCTGACCGCTGCGGGCGATGCAGGCCAGCATCTCGCCGCCTTGCCAGAACTGGTGTTTGCCATCGGCCGCTTGCCAGCGATGCAATTGGCGAGCGGGAATGTCTACCCAGTACAGGGCCTGTTCACCGGGGTGCCACACAGGGCTTTCGCCGGTACCGTTACGGGCGTCGACGATCAGTTCGCAGTTCATGGCCGTGCCTCCTGGCGTGGGGTCAGTTGAACGGGCCGGCCACGGCGAAAGCGCCGCCCTGGTAGACCATGCTCGGGTCATCGGCGGCGGGTGCCGGTTGGGCCTCCACGGCTGCGCGGAAGGCTTCCGAGCTGTCCTTGGGCACATAGCCCAGGTGCGCGGCATGGCGGTTGTCCCACCACACGGTGCGATTGTCGGAGGCGCCGTAGACGATGGTATGGCCAACGTCGGGCGTCGATAGCCCACGTTCGATCAGTTGCACCAAGTCGTCATAGCTCAGCCAGGTGCAGAGCATGCGCGGGTTCTGTGGCTGCGGGAACGACGAGCCGATGCGAATGCTGACGGTCTCGATGCCGTAGCGGTCAAAGTAGAAGCTGGCCACATCTTCGCCGTAGCACTTGGACAGCCCGTAATAGCTGTCGGGACGGCGCGGCGCGTGAGCGTCGATGCGCTCATCCTGGCGATAGAAACCGATGGTGTGGTTGGAGCTGGCGAAGATGATGCGCTTGACCCCATGCTTGCGCGCCGCCTCGTACACGTGGAACACGCCGCAGATATTGGGGCCGAGAATCTCTTCGAAGGCGTGCTCGGTAGAAACCCCGCCGAAGTGGATGATGGCGTCCACGCCTTCGATCAGTGCATGCACCGCAGCCTTGTCGGCCAGGTCTCAGGTGATGACTTCCTCATGCGGGCCAGCAGCAGGCGCCATGGGGCTGATGTCGGAAAGGCGCAGGACCTCGGCGTAGCCTTTCAGGCGTTCGCGAAGGACCTTGCCCAGGCCGCCTGCGGCTCCGGTGAGCAGCAGGCGATTGAAGGGGGTAGTGGTCATGGCCGGCTCTTGTTGTTAGTTGTTGTAGGTTGTCGTATGACTTGGGTGATTATTGGCGGTGGTTCTATGTGTTGTCAATGAGGCTTGGGCGGCTTTTGCCGGCCTTTTCGCGGGTAAGAAAAGGCGAAAGGCCTGCGCGGTCGCCCGTAGGAGCGGGTTTACCCGCGAAGAGGCCGGCCCTGCTGGCCAATCCCCACCCGCCGTTCACCGTTGCCACCACCACCGTATTCGCGGGTAAACCCGCTCCTACACCTGATCAATGGTGGACACAGGTCGGTGGTTGGGCGCAGGCCGTCGTGTAGGAGCGGGTTTACCCGCGAAGAGGCCGGCTCTGCTGGCCAATCTCCACCCGCCGTTCGCCGTTGCCGCCGCTACCGTATTCGCGGGTAAACCCGCTCCTACACCTGATCAATGGTGTACACAGGTCGGTGGTTGGGCGCAGGCCGTCGTGTAGGAGCGGGTTTACCCGCGAAGAGGCTAGGCCTGCTGGCCAATCTCCCCCCGCCGCTCACCGTCTCCGCCACTACCGCATTCGCGGGTAAATCCGCAGGTCTTGATCAGAGCAACGACAATGGGTAGTTGAAGATCAGCCGGTTCTCATCAAACTCGTTATTGCTGTAATCCCGGCGAATCGACGAGTTACGCCATTTCACACTCAAATCCTTGAATGCCCCGCTCTGGATCACATACGCAAGCTCCGTTTCACGCACCCACTCCTTGCCATCGGTCACCCCCCCGCTGTGCACATCGCGCCCGCTGATGTAGCGGTTCATCAAGGTCAGCCCTGGCACCCCGACGGTGACGAAGTTGAAGTCATGACGCACCTGCCACGAACGTTCGTTGGCGTTGTCGAAGCTGGAGTTGTAGCTGTCGTTGGCCAGGGTCCCGCCGCTGGTGCCGTTGACCCGCATCCAGGTATCGCCATCGACCTTCTGCAGCCCGATCCAGAAGGTGCTGCCACCGTACTTGGCCGAGAACATCCCCGAGTAGGTCTTGTTATCCAGTTCACCAGCGCGCCTGGAGCCGTCGTCATCGCCATGGAAGTAGCCCAGGTTGGCGCCCAGTGTCCAGTCTCCCACCGGCTGGCTGTGGCTCAGTTGCAGGTACTGCTGCTGATACACGTCCTTGAGCACCGCGTTCCACAGCCCGACCAGGGTACGGTCCTTGTTGAACTTGTACTCGCCGCCGACGAAGTTGAAACGGTCCGACACGCCGCCGCCGTAGCTCATGTCTTCCATGCTGGCGTCGTTGCGCGGGCTGTTGCCGCGGAACTGCCCACCGTACAAGGTCAGGCCGGCAATCTCGTTGGACGTAACCTGGCCGCCACGGAACGTCTGCGGCAACGAGCGACCGTCGTCCGAGCGAAGAATCGGCAGCACCGGCATCCACTCACCGATTTTCAGCTCGGTCTTGGAGATGCGAGCCTTGCCTGCCACCGCCAGGCGCCCGTAATCGTCAGCAGGCTTGCCATCGTCATGGCGTGGCAGCAACGCCGTGCCATAGGTACCGCCACCCCCGTCGAGCTTGACCGACCACAGCCCCAGCACATCCACGCCGAAGCCGATTGGCCCTTCTGTGAACCCCGAGCGGGCATCGAGAATGAAGCTTTGCGTCCACTCCTCGGCCTTGCTCTGTGGGTTGCTGGGGTTGGTGAAGTTGCGGTTGATGTAGAAGTTGCGCAGCCCGAGGGTGGCCTTGCTGTCCTCGACAAAGCCCGCTGCCAGGCTAGTGCCCGGCAGGCCGGCGATAACCCCGGCGCCAAGCAGGGCGAAGGGTAGGGTGTGGCAGATTTTCATTATTGTTGTGCTCCCTAAGGGTGTGGCAGCCTGTCCACCGGGCACGCGCAAGCGGCCTGCGGCAGGGGCGGGTAGATAACGGGCCGGTCAGGGCCAGGGGTGAATGCGCGGTAACCGGGCGCTACGTACTGGCAGGTTTACGCGAGCTGGCCGGGGGAAGAGGGGTATGCAACAGACGTAGGTGTAGCGGGAAGGATGTCGACATGAGTTCGTCCACTAATTGTTGTTTTTGTTATGTGTTGTCGTACAACTGTGGGCGATTATTAGCAATGTGGTTGTGGGCTGTCAACGGCTCATCGCCGAGCAGATAAAGCCCTAGGCGTCAAAATCTGGGTTGCAGAGGCTCTAGCCTGAGCGCGCAGGAGACATACTACAACTGCAATGCACCATGCCACGCACGTACACGATCTGCGGGTAGGAGCGGGCTTGCCCGCGAACACGGGTAAAGCCCGTGCCATCCACCCCATTGGCCGCCTCGCACCGCAAACCGGGGACAGGGTTACAAATCAAATCGGAACAGCGGTGGCCCCATCCCCGAGCCTTCGCTATCTTCAGATCTGGCCTCGCCTTTGACCACGTAGACTGGCATGTCCAGTCCCGGCATCCTTGCTGGTGCCGTACCCCTCCTGTCGGCAAGGGCGAGGCCTCTTCATTTGAAGGGAATGGCGCTGTGGTCACTTCCGGCAGACGAACTGCCATTGCAGAATAGCCAAGATCAGTGCATTGTAATGACAATCGTCTTTACATGAGGGCTATGTCATGGCTTCTATCAATATCCGCGTCGACGATGATCTCAAAGCCCGCGCCTACAAAGAGCTCGATCGCCTCGGTGTCACCCCCTCCGAACTCATGCGCCAGGCCCTGCAATATGTAGCTGAGCGGGGCAAGCTACCCTTCCGGCCGGTCCTGATGACCGAGGAAGATGAAGACCTCATTGCCACTGTACAAGAGCGGCTTGCTTCTCCGCAGCGCGTGAGGGTATAGCTGGAGGACCTATAGCCTCGACTTTGATTCCCGCGCATTGAAAGAGTGGAAGAAGCTGGGTGATACCGTGCGTCAGCAGTTAAGAAGAAACTGGCAGAGGTCCTGCTGAAACCTCGAATCGAGGCAAGCCGCCTTCACTCGCTGCCAGATTGCTACAAAATAAAGCTTCGCAGCAGTGGGTACAGGCTGGTCTATCAGGTCATTGATCAAGAGATCGTGGTTTTTGTCGTCGCTGTCGATCGCCGTGAAAGAGACCAAGCTTACAAAAAGGCTGCTGAGCGCCTTGAGTAGGCTTCAAGGATTTGGCGGTCCCAGGCCGCAATCTCAAAGTAAAACACCGCCTCAAAGCCAGAGCTCTGCTCCGGTGGGAGCGGGCATGCCCGCGAAGAATCCGACTCGGTGTATGGCACCGGCTGCGCCGGTGTTCGCGGCGGTTCTACGCCTCGATGAACCCGCACAGCTCCCCCATCAGCCCAGAGGGCTCATTGCCAAGTCAGGGAGACCAGCTTGCCAGGTAACCCCGGAAAACTGCGACCTCTGTAGGAGCGGGTTCACCCGCGAAGAGGCCAGCACAGGCAATAAATGGCCCCCTGTTCACATGGGCCTTCGCAGGGGCGGTCTTTTATAGGATTAAGAAATCAATCTTTGTAACTGACGTCAGGACTCTCGGGGAAAATCATAAAAAAAGGCTGCCAATCGGCAGCCTTCTCGATGCTCAGCCCGGCGTAGTTTTTCATTGAAGTCTGAACCCATGGCCTGATGAATATGGGGTAGCATTCAGTAAATCTTCAAGTGAGTTGAATTGATTTTTCGGAATTTCTGAACTGGAGCTTTAAATGTCTAAATAGCTTGAACTTTCAGCGATTTTTTGTAGGGCCAATTCAGGTAGCGTCACCCAATCAGACTTGAAGGGCTGCGGGGCGGCGTCAGGCGTAAGTGCCTATCATACGTGAAGTTATCCTTGTGATTCACCGCTGTTGCAAGTACGGGATACTTAGCTTCATTTAGATGGCTTTCTACTGGCCATTTTTAGTTCGTGTGCTGCTTTGACCTCGCTGATTTTTAGAACAGGATATCGATAATGGTATCCAGGTATGCGGATAAAATTCAGTGCACCTTTTCGTATCAGTGATTCAACAGCACCTGTAGAGGTGCTTAAAATTCTAGTCGCCTCTTTGAGATTGCAATAGTTCTTCATGAAGTGGCGAATTTTTTGTGCGTCTGAATTGCTCAGATACTTCTCTGAATTTATGGTAAATATAGTAACGTATTCCGGGCCAATAAATCGGAGTACGAAAGCATGGAGTGAAATATGAATTTGCTCTAGCAGTTGTGGGAGGCTTATTAGCGATTGTGTGAATTCTTCAACCCTTATAAATTCTTCAGGAGTTAACTCGTTCCTATGTCGATAATGCTTGGGGCGCGAGGGGCGTATAATGAGGGAGAAGATTTTAGCTGCGTCAGCCCATGAAAGTCCCAAGTGTAAGGCAGCGGTCGCTTGAGTTATTAAACTGCCGCGTTTAGAGTGAAAGCCGAATGACCCCTGAATGGAGTTTATTGAGTCTTTCAAGTCTGGAGGAAAACTTGATCGTCTGTAAAGAGGGTTTTTTTTCCATCAATCAACGGGCCCGAAATGGGAAATACGCCATAGGTTTCAAGCACAGTAAGAACCCTTCTGCGCGGTATCTCTAATTCTTTTGCCAGATCTGATGGGGTAGCGTAATCTTTTTGAAAGTGGCACACGTCCCTCGTCGATAATAGAGAGTGTTTCACAGGATGGCATCTAATAGCTCCGATGTTACGATAGGCTCTAACTGTACCAATACCCTTGCCTAGTTTTTCGCAAGCACCTTTGATGTGGATGACATCTTCTGTCTCCTCGGTATAGCGGAGTCGGTTTGACTTCATGTCGCTTTTTGCACTGTCCAGCAGAATGATTTCTTTCTGAATTATCTCAATATCAGATTTTTTAATTAGTACGACTAATCGCACCCCCTCTATCGCATCTATTGACTCATAATTTGTTCTTGCTGCGAACTGGATCGTGGCTTTTGGTATAGTAAGGTCCTTGGAGAGCTGGTCGACGGATATGTATTGGTCAGAAATATGCTCGACTATTTCTCGGGGGAAAAATTTTGTGCTTGCTGAGTTTCGTTGCGGTGTGCCAAAGATGCCTTGCCTATCCAAGATAGCGAACAGTTGATTCAGTTAAATTCAATATTTTCGAAATATCTGTGTATGAAAAAAATTCTTGTCTAAGTTTCTCTGCTTTATTTGCCTTGCTCAAATGAAGCGCTTCGGGATAAAAATGAATTATGTGAGCAATTTGAGAAATTTCGCTCTTTGAGTATAATTTTTCAGTGTGGCTCCCAAACATACCACTCAATCCCCAAAAATTTTTTAAGCTGATCCAGTCCCGCCATGAGATTTTCAGCAGCTTTAGCATGTGGTCTTTATCGAGTAAGAATCCTGGCTCTGCTAATTCACCATCTACTGTGTTGTTTTCTAGGGATGAGCATATTGACCCAAGGAGCGCTGGGGATGTGAGTCCGTTAAGCTTGATTCTCAAAATTTCGATGTCTAGATGATCACTGGCATGCATGAACGCACTCAATGCTTCTACCGCTCCTTGATGATCTTCAAAAATGATAGACGTTGCAGCCTCGAATACCTGTCTGTGTACTAATAAAGTTGAGAGGTGGAGCCCCAAGTTTTTCATGATGTTCAGGAAGTTATCAAAACGTTCTTGGCTACCACTTTGAAGAATTGTTAGCAGCCGTAGTTCGGGTAGTGATTGACGTTTCGTGCATTCTGGAGACTTTAAGGGTTTTGCTGATTTGTCTAGTCTGTTGCATTTTTGGCAAGACGGTACAAGGTGCATCGGCCAGCTAAAAGGCTGGTTGCATCTTGGGCAGCACGAGATGTAAGTTTTTGAGTGCAACGGGCAGTGTTCTGTAAACCATATATCTTTAAGGAAACTCTGAAAAAGACTTCCCGTTTCTGGTGAAATACGCCGATCCCGTTGCCCGAGTTTCCCGATGAAGCAGATGACTTTCGCCGACGCCGAGTACGCCGGCAAGCGCAAGCAGACCC
>PJUE01000962.1_pt1 | contig 11928 bp, 5 predicted proteins | sample 1512171 | NCBI WGS metagenome assembly PJUE01 (sample SAMN08177674, study PRJNA422409) | Feces metagenome, whole genome shotgun sequencing project. | isolation source: Chicken feces (3) enriched on wood chips: alkali lignin treatment | host: Gallus gallus | place: USA: Madison | collected 2015-01-15
GCCGCCGGCCTTCGACAGCGTCATCGAGATCGCCGCCGTCAGCGTCGTCTTGCCGTGGTCAACGTGACCGATCGTGCCGATGTTCACGTGCGGCTTCGTGCGTTCGAACTTTTCCTTGGCCATTCTCTAGCTCCTGGCATCCCCAAAGCGGGGGTCCAAATGGGTTTGGGGATAGGTGGGGCGATTTGTGGTCAAACCGCCCCGTTTTCAAGTGGGTCCGTCGGAAAGACGGATTTAGGCGTACTTCTTGATCACTTCGTCGGCGACGTGTTGCGGCACCGATTCATAGTGGTCGTACTGCATGGTGAACTGGGCGCGGCCCTGCGACATGCCGCGCAGCGTGTTCACATAGCCGAACATGTTGGCCAGCGGCACGAAGGCGTTCACGACGACGGCGTTGCCGCGCATGTCCTGACCCTGGATCATGCCGCGACGGCCGTTCAGGTCGCCGATGATCGAACCCAGGTACTCTTCCGGGGTCACGACCTCGACGGCCATGATCGGCTCGAGCAGCTTCGGTCCGCCCTTTTCCTTCAGTTCGCGGAAAGCGGCGCGCGAGGCGATTTCGAACGCCAGGACCGAGGAGTCGACGTCGTGGAAGGCGCCGTCCACCAGGGTGGCCTTGACGTCGATGACCGGGAAGCCGGCCAGCAGGCCGTTGTCCTTGGCCGACTTCAGGCCCTTTTCCACGCCCGGGATGTATTCCTTGGGCACGGCGCCGCCGACGATGGCCGACTCGAAGACGAAGTCCGAACCCGGCTCGCCCGGCTCGAACACCAGCTTGACGCGGGCGAACTGGCCCGTACCGCCGGTCTGCTTCTTGTGGGTGTAGTCGATCTCGGCCTTGCGGCTGATGGACTCGCGATAGGCCACCTGCGGCGCGCCGATGGTCGCTTCGACCTTGTAGGTGCGCTTCAGGATGTCGATCTTGATGTCCAGGTGCAGCTCGCCCATGCCCTTCAGGATCGTCTGGCCCGACTCGTGATCGGTCGAGACGGTGAAGGACGGATCTTCCGAAGCCAGCTTGGCCAGGGCGACGCCCAGCTTCTCCTGGTCGGCCTTGGTCTTGGGCTCGACGGCGATCTCGATAACCGGCGCCGGGAATTCCATCTTCTCGAGGATGACCGGGGACTTCAGCGGGTCGCACAGGGTGTCGCCCGTGCGGGTTTCCTTCAGGCCGGCCAGGGCAACGATGTCGCCGGCGTAGGCTTCCTTGATGTCCTCACGGTTGTTGGAGTGCATCAGCAGCATGCGGCCGACGCGCTCGCGCTTGTCGCGCGACGAGTTCAGCAGCGACTGACCGGTCTCCATCTTGCCCGAGTACAGGCGGCAGAAGGTGATCGAACCGACGAAGGGGTCGTCCATGATCTTGAACGCCAGAACCGACAGGGGCTCTTCGTCCGAAGCCTTGCGGACGATCGGCTCTTCGGTCTTGAAGTCGATGCCCGGCGTCGGCGGGATGTCGACCGGCGACGGCAGGTAGTCGACGACGGCGTCGAGCAGGGGCTGGACGCCCTTGTTCTTGAAGGCCGAGCCGGCGAGGATCGGATAGAAGGCGCCGGTGATGACGGCCTTGCGGATGCAGCGCTTCAGCACTTCAACCGAGGGCTCGTTGCCTTCCAGGTAGGCTTCCATGGCCTCGTCGTCGATCTCGACGGCGTTGTCGACCAGGTACTGGCGAGCGGCGGCCACGGCGTCAGCCATGTCGGCCGGGATGTCGCGCACGTCGGCCGAGGCGCCGACCTGATCGGTTTCCCAGACCAGGGCCTTCATCTCGACCAGGTCGACCACGCCCTTCAGGTTCGATTCCGAACCGATCGGCAGTTGGATCGGCACAGCCTTGGCGCCCAGACGGTCGCGGATCGACTCGACCGACTTCTCGAAGTCGGCGCCGATCTTGTCCATCTTGTTGACGAAGACGATGCGGGGGACGTTGTACTTGTCGGCCTGGCGCCAGACGGTTTCCGTCTGCGGCTCGACGCCGGCGTTGCCGTCCAGAACGGTCACGGCGCCGTCGAGGACGCGCAGCGAACGCTCGACTTCAATGGTGAAGTCCACGTGGCCGGGGGTGTCGATGATGTTCAGGCGCTTTTCACGCCAGAAGGCGGTCGTGGCGGCCGACGTGATGGTGATGCCGCGTTCCTGCTCCTGGTCCATCCAGTCCATGGTGGACGCGCCGTCGTGCGTCTCGCCCATTTTGTGGTTCTTGCCGGTGTAGAACAGAATCCGCTCGGTCGTCGTCGTCTTGCCCGCGTCGATGTGGGCCATGATGCCGAAGTTGCGGTAGTCTTCGATTTTATGTGTGCGGGGCATTGAAGTTGCCTTCCGGGAGCTTCGCGGACGCGGCGAGCGCCCTGGGGTGTCGGATATGACGGCGCGGGCGGTTCAGTCTGAACGCCCGCGCCGGATCGTCTGATTAGCGACCGCCCCATTATCCGAAGAAGAGGGACGGTTTTAAGACGTTTACCAGCGGTAGTGGCTGAAGGCGCGGTTGGCTTCGGCCATCTTGTGGGTGTCTTCGCGCTTCTTGACCGCGGTGCCGCGGTTGTTGGCGGCGTCCAGCAGCTCGGCGGCCAGCTTTTCCGTCATGGTGTTTTCGCCGCGGTTGCGCGCGGCGTTGACCAGCCAGCGGATGGCCAGGGCGCGACGACGGTCCGGACGGACTTCGACCGGCACCTGATAGGTGGCGCCGCCGACGCGACGCGAACGGACTTCAACCGCCGGGGCGACGTTTTCCAGGGCGATGTGGAAGGTCTCGACCGCAGTCTGCTCCTTCTTCTTCTCGGCCAGGATGTCGAAGGCGCCGTAGACGATGTTCTCGGCGACGGCCTTCTTACCTTCGTACATGACGTAGTTCATGAACTTGGTGACGATCAGGTCCCCGAACTTGGGATCCGGCAGGACTTCACGCTTCTGAGCGCGGTGACGACGGGACATGGATGTATCCTCTTAAATCTGTAGGGCGCTAGGAGCGGATTACTTCGGACGCTTGGCGCCGTAGTGCGAACGACGCTGCTTGCGGTCCTTGACGCCCTGGGTGTCGAGCACGCCGCGCAGGATGTGGTAGCGAACGCCGGGCAAGTCCTTCACGCGGCCGCCGCGGATCAGCACGACCGAGTGCTCCTGCAGGTTGTGGCCTTCGCCGGGGATGTAGCACACGGCTTCGACGCCGTTCTTGGCCAGACGGACCTTGGCGACCTTACGCAGAGCCGAGTTCGGCTTCTTCGGGGTCGTGGTGTAGACGCGGGTGCAGACGCCGCGACGCTGGGGCGAACCCTCCAGGGCCGGGACCTTGTTGCGGACCGGCTTCGGCTTGCGGGGCTTGCGGATCAGCTGGTTGATCGTGGGCATTCGAATTCGTCTCTTTTCGATGTGGAGGCGTGTGTCTTTCGACCGGAGCGCCTCATGAGCCTTCTTTTGAACGGGACCGAAGCCCCGCCCGGGTGTTATCGAGCCGAGGTCAGGACGCCCAAACAGAAAAACCGGAACGCGCGCTTCGGGCGTTCCGGCGGGACACAGCCCGTCCGTTCGATTGTCACGATCTCAGCGGACGGCGAACCGCCCACGTCTCGAAAGTGCGCGGCTTCTACGCGCGATCCGTTAACAGGTCAAGAGAGACGCGCGCGCTGACGTTCAGGGCGTCATGTTCGTATCCTGTTCAGGGATCGATGATATTGCGCCTAGATATCGCCATGCTTGCCTAGGCATCATTCGTTCGGACGATGGGGGAGCCTTCATGAGCATCGCCGTTCTGCCCGAAGGCCCGACGAAGCTAACCCGTCCGGGCCTCAAGCGAGCCCTGACGGCGGGGACTTCGGTGCTGATGCACGCGATCGTCCTAGGCAGCATGGCCCATTACGCGGCGGGCGACCGTCGCGAATCCCTCCCCACGCCGCCGCCGCCGATCATCCACGTGGAACTGGAGCGTCCGTTCGTTCCGCCGCTACCGCGGCCTCCCCTTCCTGTCCCGACGCCGACGCCCATGGAATCGCCGCTGCCTCAGAGACCCAGCGCCGAGCCATCCCCTACACCTACGCCTACGCCAGCGCCGGCCCCCGCCCCTGCTCAGGCGGCTTCCGTCCCTCGGACCGCCCCGCAGGCTCCGCCCCTGCCGACCCCGGCGTCCAAGGCGGCGCCCGCGCCGCCGGCCGCCGCACTGGAGCAGGCGCCGGTCGCGCCCGCCGTGATCGCGCCCATACGTCCGCGCAAGAAGGACGAGGAGGACGGCCGCGACGGCCTGCCCGCTCCGCCGGCGCCGCGCCTGGCCGCTCCCGCGCCGGGCGCGCCTTCAACCGCCGCGTCAGGCGTGGACGGCATTTCCGACGCCTGGCGTGTGACGCCTGAGGGTCAGTCCGGGCGCAACGCCCGCGCCTTGCGCACCTCCCCCGCCGGATGCCCTGCGGACCAACTGCTTCGGCGAGGCGAAGAGATCATCTGCGAGGAACGGTTCAACGCCCGGGCGGCGCAGGGCGCAGAGAACGGCCGCATCACCGGCACCGGCAACGCAGAGCGCGACGCCCGCTTCGCCCGCGAAGGCGCGCGCGAGATGCAGCGCTACGAGGCCCAGCGTCGACCGCTCAGCGGCGGGGTCGGAGTGCTCGCGCCTCAGGACTGCCCAGGCTCCAACTTCGGCACGGGCTGCGCGGGCGCGCACCTGGATTCCTCGATGCAGATGGACTCCAACCGCAATGTCCAGACCCGCCGCGACGGCGCCCCCGCCTCCGGCCGCCCGATGACGCCCGGCGCCGCCAACCCGCGCGAACCGTGATCAATCTGATCCTTCTCCCCTTGCGGGAGAAGGTGGGCGCCGCAGGCGCTCGGATGAGGGGTCTCTGTGTCGCCGGCTGAGAGAGGCTGAATCCAAGCTCTGCGCCACCCCTCATCCGTCATGCTGCGCATGACACCTTCTCCCACAAGGGAAGAAGGAAGCGAAAGGCGCAGCGGCGTCCGCCCCACGACCTCAAGCAGCGCGAAGCGCGGTAGGCCATAAAAAAAGAGCGGCGCCTTTCGACGCCGCCCTCTTCAGTCTTTCAGGTCTGAACCCGGATCAGTCGGCCGACTGCTCCAGCTCCAGGGCCAGATCCGCGGGAAGCGGCTCGACCGCGTCTTCGCGGGCCTGGGTCAGCTCAGCGTCACGCTCGTTGGCGATCTTCTGCAGGCTGCGCAGGTAGGAGCCCGTACCGGCCGGGATCAGGCGACCCACGATCACGTTCTCCTTCAGGCCTTCCAGCGTGTCCTTCTTGCCATGGACCGAAGCCTCGGTGAGGACGCGGGTCGTCTCCTGGAACGAGGCCGCCGAGATGAAGCTGCGGGTCTGCAGCGACGCCTTGGTGATGCCCAGCAGGACCGGCTGCACAGTGGCGATCCGGCCGCCGCGCTTCTCGACCTTGGCGTTCTCGATGTCGACTTCGACGCGATCGACGTGGTCGCCCTTGATGAGCGTCGTCTCGGCCGAGTCGATGACCTCGACCTTCTGCAGCATCTGACGGACGATGACCTCGATGTGCTTGTCGTTGATCGGCACGCCCTGCAGTCGGTAGACCTCCTGCACTTCGTTCACCAGATACTCGGCCAGCGCCTCGACGCCCTGGATGCGCAGCAGGTCGTGCGGATCCGGGTTGCCGTCGATGATGTAGTCGCCCTTCTGGATCAGATCGCCGTCGTGGACGGAGATGTGCTTGCCCTTCGGGATCAGGAACTCGACCGCCTCGCCCTGGTTGCCGTCTGCGTCGACTTCCGGGGTGATCTTGATGCGGCGCTTGTTCTTGTAGTCGCGACCGAACTCGACGCGACCGTCCATCTCGGCGATGACCGCGCAATCCTTCGGACGACGGGCTTCGAACAGTTCCGCCACGCGCGGCAGACCGCCGGTGATGTCGCGGGTCTTGGCGCCTTCGGTCGGGATACGGGCGATGATGTCGCCCGGCTTGGTCTCGTCGCCGTTGGCCACCGACAGGATGGCGCCGACGGGCAGCAGATAGCGCGCGTCAGAACCGCTCGACAGCTTGGCGTAGCTGTCGCCCTGGGTGACGCCCATGGCCGGACGCAGGTCCGCGCCGCGTGGGCTGGCGCGCCAGTCGGAGACGACGCGCTGGGCGATGCCCGTGGCCTCGTCCGTCTCTTCCTTGACCGACAGGCCGTCGACCAGATCCTCGAAGCGCACCACGCCGCCGACTTCCGTCAGGATCGGGGTGGTGTACGGGTCCCACTCGGCCAGGCGCTGGTTCTTGGCCACCTCGCCGCCGTCCTTGACGCGCAGACGCGCGCCGTAAGGCACCTTGTAGGATTCGCGATCCTTGCCGTCGACGGTCACGGTGACCACGACGTTGCGGCTCATGGCCACGGGGTCGCCGTGGGCGGCGATAACCGTCGGGCCGACGACCTTGATGACGCCCGCGTTGGTCGCCTCGAAGAAGGAGGTTTCCGCCACCTGGGCCGTACCGCCGATGTGGAAGGTCCGCATCGTCAGCTGGGTGCCCGGCTCGCCGATCGACTGGGCGGCGATGACGCCGACCGCTTCGCCGATGTTGACGTTGGTGCCGCGCGCCAGGTCACGGCCGTAGCAGGTCGCGCAGATGCCGGTGTCGGCTTCACAGGTCAGGGCCGAGCGGACCTTGATGGACTGGACGCCCACCTTGTCGATCATCTCGACTTCCTCTTCCTGCAGATAGGTGTCCGCAGGATACAGGACCTCGCCGCCCGGCTCCTTGATGTCCTCGGCCGCGTAACGGCCCAGGACGCGCTGGCCCAGCGAGACGAGCACGTCGCCGCCTTCGACCACGGCGCGCAGGGTGATGCCGCGCGTCGAGCCGCAGTCTTCCTCGGTGACGATGGAGTCCTGCGCCACGTCCACCAGACGACGGGTCAGGTAACCCGAGTTGGCGGTCTTCAGGGCGGTGTCGGCCAGACCCTTACGGGCGCCGTGGGTCGAGTTGAAGTATTCAAGGACGGTCAGGCCTTCCTTGAAGTTCGAGATGATCGGCGTCTCGATGATCTCGCCCGAGGGCTTGGCCATCAGGCCGCGCATCCCGCCCAGCTGCTTCATCTGAGCCTGCGAACCACGGGCGCCCGAGTTGGCCATCATGAAGACCGAGTTGATGTCCGGCTCCTGACCCTTGATCAGGACGCGCGGCTGGGCGATTTCGCCCATCATCTCATCGGCGATCTTGTCCGTGGCCTTGGCCCAGGCGTCGACGACCTTGTTGTACTTCTCGCCCTTGGTGATCAGGCCGTCGGCGTACTGTTGCTCGTACTCCTCGACCTGGGTGCGGGTCTCGTTGACCAGAGCTTCCTTCTTGGCGGGGATGACGATGTCGTCCTTGCCCACCGAGATGCCGGCCTTGGCCGCTTCGCGGAAGCCCATCTGCATCATCTGGTCGGCGAAGATGACCGTCGCCTTCTGACCGCAGTGACGGTAGACCTGATCGATCAGGTTGCCGATTTCCTTCTTGGTCAGGTTCTTCTCAAGCAGGCGGTAGCCGATGTTCGGGTTGTGCGGCAGCAGGGCGCCCAGCTTCATCCGGCCCGGCGTGGTGTCGATCACCTTGGTGATCAGTTCGCCGTCCGCATTCATCTCGGTCCAGCGCGCCTTGATCTTCGTGTGCAGCTTGACGACCTGGGCGTCCAGCGCGGCGTCGATCTCGCCCATGTTGGCGAACAGCTTGCCTTCGCCCGGCTGGTTCTCCTTGACCAGCGACAGGTAGTACAGGCCCAGGACGATGTCCTGAGACGGCACGATGATCGGCTTGCCGTTGGCGGGCGACAGGATGTTGTTCGTCGACATCATCAGCACGCGCGCTTCCAGCTGGGCCTCGAGGCTCAGCGGGACGTGCACGGCCATCTGGTCGCCGTCGAAGTCAGCGTTGAACGCCGTACAGACCAGCGGGTGCAGGCGGATGGCCTTGCCCTCGATCAGCTTGGGCTCGAACGCCTGGATGCCCAGACGGTGAAGCGTCGGCGCGCGGTTCAGCAGAACCGGGTGCTCGCGGATGACCTCGTCCAGGATGTCCCAGACGGCGGGCTGTTCTCGCTCGACCATGCGCTTGGACTGCTTGACGGTGCCCGACAGGCCCTTGGCGTCCAGACGCGCGTAGATGAACGGCTTGAACAGCTCCAGCGCCATCTTCTTGGGCAGGCCGCACTCGTGCAGCTTCAGCTCCGGACCCACGGTGATGACCGAACGGCCCGAGTAGTCGACGCGCTTGCCCAGCAGGTTCTGGCGGAAGCGGCCCTGCTTGCCCTTCAGCATGTCGGCCAGCGACTTCAGCGGACGCTTGTTGGCGCCCGTGATCACGCGGCCGCGACGGCCGTTGTCGAACAGGGCGTCGACGGATTCCTGCAGCATCCGCTTTTCGTTGCGGATGATGATGTCCGGCGCGCGCAGCTCGATCAGGCGCTTCAGGCGGTTGTTCCGGTTGATGACCCGGCGATACAGGTCGTTCAGGTCCGACGTCGCGAAGCGGCCGCCGTCCAGCGGCACCAGCGGACGCAGTTCCGGCGGGATGACCGGCACGATGGTCAGGATCATCCACTCGGGCTTGTTGCCCGACTCGATGAAGGCTTCCAGCAGTTTCAGGCGCTTGGACGCCTTCTTGGCCTTCAGCTCCGACGGATTGTCGGCCAGTTCGGCGCGGTGCTTCTCGGCCTCGGCGTTCAGGTCGATCGCCATCAGCAGGTTGCGGACCGCCTCGGCGCCGATCTCGGCGGTGAAGCCGTCGTCGCCGAACTCTTCCTGATAGTGATAGAATTCGTCTTCCGTCAGCAGCTGGTTCTGCTTCAGCGGGGTCAGGCCCGGCTCGGTGACGATGTAGTTCTCGAAATACAGGACGCGTTCGACGTCCTTCAGCGCCATGTCCAGCATCAGCGAGATGCGGCTCGGCAGCGACTTCAGGAACCAGATGTGGGCGACCGGGGCGGCCAGGTCGATGTGACCCATGCGCTCGCGGCGGACGCGGGCCAGGGTGACCTCAACGCCGCACTTCTCGCAGATGATGCCCTTGTACTTCATGCGCTTGTACTTGCCGCACAGGCATTCGTAGTCCTTGGTCGGGCCAAAGATACGGGCGCAGAACAGGCCGTCACGCTCGGGCTTGAACGTACGGTAGTTGATGGTTTCCGGCTTCTTGATCTCGCCGAACGACCACGAACGGATCTTCTCCGGCGAGGCCAGGGCGATCTTGATCTGGTCGAAGGTCGGCGTGACCGGAACCGGGTTGAAGATGTTCAGGACTTCCTGGTTCATCTTTATTCCTTCTGCGGGGCTGCCCCGCGAAAATCATTCAGAGAGGAGAACAGGCGGACCGCCCTCCCCCGCCGAGGCGAGGAAGGGCGCTTGATCCGGTCAGCTGTTTTCCAGCTCCACGTTCAGGCCCAGCGAGCGCATTTCCTTCACCAGCACGTTGAAGGACTCGGGGATGCCGGCCTCGAAGCTGTCGTCGCCACGGACGATGGCCTCGTAGACCTTGGTCCGGCCGGCCACGTCGTCCGACTTCACCGTCAGCATTTCCTGGAGGGTGTAGGCGGCGCCGTAAGCTTCCAGAGCCCAGACCTCCATTTCCCCGAAGCGCTGGCCGCCGAACTGCGCCTTACCGCCCAGCGGCTGCTGGGTGACGAGCGAGTACGGGCCGATCGAACGGGCGTGGATCTTGTCGTCGACAAGGTGGTGCAGCTTCAGCATGTACACATAGCCGACCGTGACCGGGCGCTTGAACTGCTCGCCGGTTTGACCGTCGTACAGGATCGACTGACCCGAACGATCCAGATCCGCCGATTCCAGCAGGTCCTCGATGTCCGAGATGCGCGCACCGTCAAAGACCGGAGTCGCGAACGGAACGCCCTTGGACAGGTTCTGGGCCAGTTCGATCAGCTCTTCGTCGCTCTGCGGCAGCGGGGTGTCGGCGCCGTAGATCTGGGACAGACGCGACACCAGGGCGTCGCGCATGCCGCCGTCCATCCACTGCTCGAGCAAGCCCTTGATCTGCTTGCCCAGGCCAGCGGCGGCCCAACCCAGGTGGGTCTCGAAGATCTGGCCGATGTTCATGCGCGACGGCACGCCCAGCGGGTTCAGAACGATGTCGACGTGGGTGCCGTCGTCCAGGTGCGGCATGTCCTCGATCGGCAGGATCTTGGAGATGACGCCCTTGTTCCCGTGACGGCCAGCCATCTTGTCGCCCGGCTGCAGCTTGCGCTTCACGGCCACGAAGACCTTGACCATCTTCATGACGCCGGGCGGCATCTCGTCGCCGCGCTGCAGCTTCTCGACCTTGTCTTCGAAGCGACGGTCGAGGGCCTTACGGGCGTCCTCGAACTGCTTCTTCATGGCCTCCAGCTCGCCCATCGCCTTCTCGTCGTCGAGGGCGACCTGCCACCACAGGCCCTTGGACACTTCGGCCAGCTTCTCTTCGGTGACCTCGCCGCGGCCCATGCCCTTCGGGCCGGACACGGCGGTCTTGCCGAGCAGCAGCGGCTTCACGCGACCGTAGACGTTGCGCTCAAGAATCTTGAGCTCGTCGTCGCGGTCCTTGCCCAGACGTTCGATCTCGGCGCGCTCGATGGCCATGGCGCGCTCGTCCTTGTCGATGCCGTGGCGGTTGAACACGCGCACGTCGACGATGGTGCCGGCGACGCCGGGCGGCAGACGCAGGGAGGTGTCGCGCACGTCCGAAGCCTTCTCGCCGAAGATGGCGCGCAGCAGCTTCTCTTCCGGGGTCATCGGGCTTTCGCCCTTCGGCGTCACCTTGCCGACCAGGATGTCGCCCGGCTGGACTTCAGCGCCGATGGCCACGATGCCCGCCTCGTCGAGGTTGCGCAGGGCTTCCTCGCCGACGTTCGGGATGTCGCGGGTGATTTCTTCCGGCCCAAGCTTCGTATCACGCGCCATCACTTCGAACTCTTCGAGGTGAATGGAGGTGAAGATGTCGTCGCGCACGATGCGCTCGGAGATCAGGATGGAGTCTTCGAAGTTGTAGCCGTTCCAGGGCATGTAGGCGACCAGGACGTTACGGCCCAGAGCCAGTTCGCCCAGGTCCGTCGACGGACCGTCGGCGATCACGTCGCCGGTCTTCACTTCATCGCCCACGCGCACGATCGGGCGCTGGTTGATGCAGGTCGACTGGTTCGAGCGCTGGAACTTCGACAGACGATAGATGTCGACGCCCGAGCGACCGGCGTCCACTTCGCCCGTGGCGCGCACGACGATACGGGTGCCGTCGATCTGCTCGACTACGCCGTCACGACGGGCGATCACCACGGCGCCGGAGTCCACGGCCACGACCGCTTCCATGCCGGTGCCGACCAGCGGCGCGTCCGACTGCACCAGAGGCACGGCCTGACGCTGCATGTTGGCGCCCATCAGGGCGCGGTTGGCGTCGTCGTTTTCCAGGAAGGGGATCAGGGCCGCGGCGACCGAAACGACCTGTTTCGGCGACACGTCCATCATGTCGACCGTTTCCTTGGTCAGCAGCTGGGAGTCGCCGTTGATACGGCCCGGCACCAGCTCCTCGACGATCTCGCCGTCCTTCAGGTCGATGTTGGCCTGGGCGATGACGTGCTTCGCCTCTTCCATGGCCGAGATGTAGACCACCTCGTCCGTCGCCTTGCCTTCGACCACGCGACGGTACGGGCTTTCGATGAAGCCGTACTTGTTCACGCGGGCGTGGGTGGCCAAGGAGTTGATCAGACCGATGTTCGGGCCTTCCGGCGTTTCGATCGGGCAGATGCGGCCATAGTGCGTCGGGTGAACGTCGCGGACTTCAAAGCCCCCGCGCTCGCGCGTCAGACCGCCCGGGCCAAGCGCCGAGAGGCGGCGCTTGTGGGTGACTTCCGACAGCGGGTTGGTCTGGTCCATGAACTGCGACAGCTGCGACGAGCCGAAGAACTCGCGAACCGCGGCGGCGGCCGGCTTGGCGTTGATCAGGTCGTGCGGCATGA
>PJUE01000965.1_pt1 | contig 11921 bp, 1 predicted proteins | sample 1512171 | NCBI WGS metagenome assembly PJUE01 (sample SAMN08177674, study PRJNA422409) | Feces metagenome, whole genome shotgun sequencing project. | isolation source: Chicken feces (3) enriched on wood chips: alkali lignin treatment | host: Gallus gallus | place: USA: Madison | collected 2015-01-15
GAACTGAGCGGCTTCATGACGGGACAGGTACTGTTCGTCGATGGCGGCCTGGTGATGCGCTGAGCCGCGGGGCCTGAGGCCAGGCCCTGGAGCTGCTCCCATTCCTCTGCATTTTCTCGGCCCTTTTGGCAACCCTGGCGCGGCGGGGCTGCGGTCTTGGCAGGCCGGCGCGCGGCAGGGTCAGCGCGGGTGAGGCCTTGGCGTAAACGTCAGCGCGGTTGGTGGTACCAAAAAGTCCGCGGCGATATTGTCCAGCGTCAATACCCTTGGTGCAGCACAACCTGCGGTGGCCAACGGGCCGCGCTTTGAAGCTCTGCCACCAGCGTGCATCGTGCCTGTGCGAGGGCGCTACCCGGTGAGTGAATCGAGCTTTGCGTGGGGGCTGTGACTGGCTGGGCAAAACGCCCAGCTTGGGAAGGGCAGATCACGTGATCTGAAGAAACGTTGCAAGCAATCCCCAGGATCACCAAAGCGGATGGGTGTCTCTTTGTGATTGATAAAATGTATCGAAAGATCGAAAAGATTGATAAAATGTATCGAATGATGCTGCAGGTGTATCGCTTGCCTTGATGAATCAGGGGCATCTCAGGCATGCGGTCGTAGCAGCCGTATCCGCGCAGATCACAACAGTAGTCCATCGAATTACAAGAATCAGGAGTTCACTGACAGGAGCATGCCGTGGCGGCGGTGCTGATGTGCTGCCGCCTATGGCGGAGCGTATGGCCATGTTTCGACAATTTCTGCATACCTGGCTGGATGCTTCTTCGTAGAGAAAGACCGGCGAACGAGAGAGGGAGGAAGTATGAAGCTTATTGAAAGCCACGCCGCTGCTTTGGGAGTGGTGTGCGCACCCGTGAAGCAGGGAGGGCGGTCAGGGCGGCTTGCGCTGGTTCTGGAGGCTGCGGCGCATGCCTTTCTGTGGGCTTTGTCGAGGGCGGAAAAAGAGCTGGCTCCGCTGTTGCTGCTTTCGGCGTGTGTGTTGCTGCCATCGGTTTCTGAAGCTCAAACCCCCGATCTTCGTGAACCCCCTGCACAGGCAGGCCGCTGGCAATGGGCGAAATCCGATCAAACCGAATTGCGTATTGTCGCGCTGGACGCGCAGCGTAAGCAGGTGGTGACCAGGATTGGTGGTGGTGAGTTGGCCATTCTTCGGCGCGGAGCATCTGTGCCTTCACTTGGAGTGTTTTTGGCAGATGTGACCGGCAACGCTGCGGTCTTCCTGCCTATGGATGTGCCGGGCAAGGAGTCTGTCGAGCACATCAAGGTGGAGTTGGTCAATGGTGGGCAGGTAACTTCCTCTGCCCTCGTGACGGCGCCCGCGCGATCAGTCGTCGAAGGATGGAAGGCAGAGTCGCCATGAAGGGTGTGGTGGCGATGTGTGCTGTTGCCCATGTCAGAGAGGTCGAGAAACGGATAGGCCGACTGTTAATCATGGCAGTCTTGCTCACGCTGTTGCTGTCTTCAGTTTTCCAGCGGAATGCGGCTGCGTCGTCGCAGCCGGTACGGACATTCACGGCACAGCAGGAGCCCGTTGTCGATAGTCCAGGCATCGCGCGCTTCATCCGTGACGAAAAGGGCGTCAGCATCATCGAGTTCTCTGGTGACTACGGTATCAATCTGCATGCTCCGCCACGGACGATAGGCCAGGAGTTCTTTCGCTCACATGCCGATGTCTATGATTTTCTGGTCGTGTTTTCGAGCTTTGAATTCCCTACAACCATGGGCGAGGGAGAGAAGGTTCAGGCTTTTCACCGCAGTGTTCGCAACGACGTTGCTGGCATAGGCATCGAGAAGTTCGATAGCTCGCGCGCATTTGGCAGTCAGGGCGTGCTGCAAAGCTACATCGACATGGCTGCGGCTAGCCGTTGGTCCAGTGCGACATCGAGTACCGACCATGACGCCATGTTGTCCGTCTTCGCGCATGAATTGCAGCATCGCTGGGGCGCACAAGTCAGGTTTCGCGACAGGGATGGGCAAGCCAGTACGGCCTTGCTGGGCAAGTCTGGGTCCCATTGGAGCTACCTGCTGGACAGCCAGGGATCGGTGCTCTATGGGGCTAGCTGGCGTGACAACGGCGATGGTTCGTTCACCGCAACGGAGACCCGAAGCACTTACAGCCCGCTGGATCTGTATCTTGCCGGCTTGATCGACAAATCCAAGGTGCCGCCTTTCGTGCTCATTGATGCGCCTGGCGTGGATGCCAGCGCGCTGCCTCCGCCAGTCGGCACCACCATCAGAGGCACCAAGCGCATCGTCACAATAGACGACATCATCGCTGCCGAAGGGCCGCGCCTCCCCTCCGCCGATGCCTCCCAGAAAAGTTTCCGGTTCGGTTTCATCTATCTGGTGAGGCCCGGCGAAACCATCGATCCCGCTGATCTGGATGTGGTGGTGCAGGCCCGCAGGCAGGTCGGCCTGCGCTACAACGCGTTGACCCACGGCCTGGGCACCGCCAATGTCTTCGCCGAGCCTGCGCTCACCACAGCCCCGGGACTGCCCGGAACCACCCTGCCGCCAGATGTTCCAGGTACCGCCAACCCCGGCAGCAATGCAGCCGGCCTGGCTTGGCTGAAAGCCCAGCAGCGCTCCGATGGCTCCTTCATGGATGCCGCGGGTCTTGCACCGCGTGATACGCTGCTGGCCCGCGCGTATCTCCGGGCCGCGGACCCCGCCTACAGCGGGCTGGGCGCTGCCGGGGCCTGGGTGGCGGCCCGGCAACTGGGCAATACCGACTTTCTGGCCCGGCGGCTGATCGCGAGCACGGCAGGTGAGCGCCGTGCCGAGGATGTCTCTGCTTTGCTGGCGGCGCGCAATGACGACGGCGGTTGGGGTCTGGGCGAACGCCTTCACAGCAATCCGCTGGACACCGCACTGGCCGTGCAGGCCTTGCGGCTGGCCAACGCCGATGAAGTCGTACTCAGGTCTGCCGCGGAACGTTTGCTGGCATGGCAGAACGCGGACGGCGGCTGGGGCAACGCGGTCGCCAGCCCCAGCCGTGTCCATGTTTCGGTGCAGGCGCTCAAGGCCCTGGCCGGCCTGGCAGGTGCGCAGGCCTCGCTCGCCAAGGTCCGGTCCTTTCTCAAGGGCCGACAAAACACTGATGGCGGTTTTGGCGATGGCGCCAGTTCCATTCACGACACCGCCCATGCCTCCATGGGCATGGGCGCCGCCGGCTTCGGCGCGGAGATCGATCAGGCTGCGGCACAGCGCTTCGTCGCGGAAAACCAGCGCATGGATGGGAGCTGGCAGGGCAGTGTCTACAGCACCGTGCTGGCACTGCAAATGTTGCGCACGGCCGCCTCCGCCAATCTGGCTATCGGAAACCTTCAGGCCTCTCCACTCCCGGCTTTCGATGGACAACGGGCCACGCTGTCCGCCAGGGTTGTCAACGCGGGCAGCCTCCCGTCCCAGGCCAGCACGGTCCGTTTCTTTGATGGCGATCCCACCGCAGGCGGCGTGGCCATCGGCAGCCCCATCCCCATTGCGGCGCTGGTAGGCGGAGACGGCATCACGGTGCAAGCCACCTGGAATACGACATCGCGTGCCGGCTCGCGCACGCTGTTCGCCGTTGTGGATTTCGAGCAGGTGACTGCCGACCTGAGCCGCCAGGACAACATCACTTCCCTGTCTCTGGTGGTGGAAAGCGCCAACCCGCTCGCTGACCTGTTGCTGGGGGATGGCGACGTGCTGGCCACGCCCTCGACGGTGACTACCCTGCCGGCCGCCATCCAGATCGACGCGCTCGTCAGCAATGCCGGCATGGCCGGGGTGAGCCAGGCCAAAGCCGTGCTGTGGAGCGGCACTGGGGCCTCACGCGTCCGTATTGCCGAGACCACTTTCGACCTGGCCGCGCGCGCTACGACGGCATTGCAGTTCAAGCCTACGCTGTCCGAGCCGGGCACAACGGTCTATACCGTGGAGCTCAATCCCGAGGGACTGGTCAAGGAAGCCACGCGTGCCAACAACAGCAGTTCCGCCACGGTCAAGACCGCTGGCGGGGTATCCGTGGCGGTAAGCAAGGCAGATATCTCCCTGGACCCAGCCGCGCCGCGGCCTGGCGCCGACGTGATGTTCACCGCGCGCCTGCGCAACTCGGGCACCCTGGACTCGTCGTCGTTCAATGTGCGCTACAGCATCAAATCCACATCGGGCACTACGGTGCTGTTGACCAATGTGATCCAGATCGCGGCGGGTGGCACCGTGGAGCAGCAGATCCCCTGGCGGGCAGGGCCTGGTGGCGGCTACACCTTTCTTGTCGAGATGGATCCCGAGAAAAGCAGTGGTGACAGCGATGTCACGGACAACGCTGCTGCGCTGGACTTCCAGGTGGCCGCGAAGGCAGGCTTGAATCTGGCGATCAGCTACAGGGACTTGGTGTTCTCGCCCAGCCCTGCACGGGAAGGCTCGGCCCTGGTGCTCAGCGCGCTGGTGCGCAATGCAGGAGATGTGGACGCCACCGGTTTCGATGTGGAGTTCTACGAAGGCGACCCGACTGCGGGCGGCGCCCCCATTGGGCGCACCGCCATGGCCCCTCTGGCTGCCGGTGCCAGCGCGACTGCCTCCGTCCAATGGGAGGTTCCAACAGCCAGCGAGCGGCTGATTTTTGCAGTGCTCGACCCCCAGCGTTCACAGCCCACTGAAATCACGCTGGAGGACAACGTGGCCTTTGCCGCTCTCAAGGTATTGGCGCTGCCGGATTTTGCGGTGTCCCAGGGGGCGCTGTCCCTGAGTCCCAGCGTACCCAAGCCAGGCGAAGCCACCAGCCTGGTGGTGACGGTTTCCAATCTGGGCGAGCAAAGCGCCAGCGACGTGGTGGTGAGCGCCTTCTACGGCACCCAGGCTCAAGGCGCCAAGCTGGCGCCTGATGTGGTGGTGCCTGTCCTGGCTGCCAAGGCCAATGCATCGGTGCGTTTCTCATTCGATGCGCCAGCCGCTTCGGGCCAGACCTCCATCACCGTGGTCGTCAATCCCCAGGCGTCCATCAAAGAGCGCGTGCGGGACAACAACGTGGCGACCATCGGACTGGGTACCCAGAATGGCAACTTCGCGTTGTCGGAGGCATTCATTTCACCCGATGGAGACGGCGTCAAGGACAGCACGGTGCTGACTTACCGGCTGCCAGCCGTGATGCCCGTGACCGTGCGGGTGTCGGATGAGCAAGGCCGTGTAGTGCGCACAGGCAGTACCCGCGAACCCGAATCCACAGGTTCCTGGTCATGGGATGGCCTGGATGACGTTGGCCGCCTGGTACAGGACGGCAAATATGAGTTGACCGTGCGCAATGCGGACGGTGTTGTCTTGGGTGGAGCCACCGTGGAAGTGGATACCAACCGCAGCCCGTTGCTGGCGGCCATAGGAACGCCTATGGGCGTTCACGCTGGCCTGAGCTGCTCACTCCCCAGAGTCCCACGGAGTGTATTTTCAATCAGCGGTGGTGAAGGTTTCTATGTGAATATGCCCCAGGCGGTGGATCTATCGACGGATCTGCCGGCTGGTATTTATCGAGTAGATGAGTGGGGGCGCGGACTGCGATTGGTTATGGGAGGGCCGCCGTCCATTCAATCTCCGGAAATGATCGATGAATGGAAGGATTTTGCGGCCAGCGAAAAAGGTACACGGATTGTCACACTTGGTGATTCTTCGAAATTGATGACGGCTGGCGGGGATGGGGAGGGCAAGAAGGAGATATCCCTACCCAATGGGGATGTCCGTAGAATTGTGGGGCTGGTGAAAGATGACAGCGAGGTGATTGTTTCGTCTGACTTGCATCGTGGAATTGTTCAAGTCATTGATATTAATTCCGCGCAGCCTGTGCTGTCATTTCCTAATGCTCGGGTTGTGAAAATTTCTCCAGATAGGCAGAAATTCATTATTGTGGGAAATGACAATGAATATTCTCTGGTAAATAGATTTAATAACACAATAAAAACCTTGCCTCCGGCGATAACGTATTACTGGGTCCCCAGTGGACAACTATTGATTGGTAGAAGGGACAAAAATTTACTGGTGCTCGATGCTGTTGGTAATTATTACAATGAAATAAATATTCCATGGCTTGAATACATGGGTTTTGATGGTGAATATATTAGGGGCGAGGGATGGTCGGAAGATTCTTCATATTTATATGTTTCCGCTCCATCGATTTGCCGGGAGATTGAAAACAATTCCGATGAGTGCACGGTAAAAATTCAGCGCATAGAAGTCTCCTCTGGCCGTGTGATGGATATTGCGTCGTTGACACAAGAAATACGCCGCCACCAAAGTGGTCCGGGGTTTTTGAAACTATATTTTCAGACTCTGGTTGGTCGCAATGAACTGTTGATTTTTGCGCAAAAAAACTGGGTAGGGGTATCGCCCGGCGGCGGTTCATACCATCTGATGGATTTGCGAAGTCCTTATAAGATTTCCAGAGTGTATCTCGAAAATATGGTAAAGCCACCAGCTGAGCCTGACGAAAGATTTGGCTTTGGTTTTCCAGGTGAATTTATTGAGCATGGTCGTACAGCTTTGATGCAAGGTGCGGATCCTCTACTCTGCGAAAGGTCTGAATATGGTCAGCATTATTATGTTTTTCGCACGCTGGCTAACCTGCAGACAGATCTGGTACTGTCACGACGTGCGGATGGTACGTCGGTCAAGGTGCACGGCGGTGTTGCTGACAAGAATTTCGCTCGGTACTGGTTGGACTATGCCAGCGATGATGCGCCCGATGTATGGCACCCTATTATTTCCGCCAATGCCCGATCCATTTGGGACAAGGAGCTGGCTAATTGGGTAGCGCCAGGTGCAGGCAGGTATACCGTGCGCTTGACAGCCGAGGATCTGGCAGGCAATAAAAAGCAGAAGCTGCGCCGTGTCTCTATTGCGCAAAATGGTCCACCTATTACCAATGTGCTGCGTGAGCCTGCATATATTTCACCCAATGGTGATGGCAGCCAGGATGACATGAAGCTCAGCTATCGGGTGCTGGAGCCCGTGAATCTGGAGTTCAACATCTTCAACCGGCAGGGCGCCTTGGTACGTACCATTTCACGCAATCATCCGGTGGGCAACCTGGATGCCTCCATCGTCTGGGACGGCCGTGATGGCAATGGTCAGGTCGTCTTGGACGGAGAATACAGAGTCAATGTGGTCGGTTTTGACTTCTTTGTGACGGTAGACAACTCTTTTCCTGTCGTTCATGCATTGAACAACGGGGTGCCCTTTTCATGCGGGGACACGCCATGCCGTACCACCGAATTGCGATGGTCGGTGGAGGACCCCAATTTTGATGTGGTGCAGCTGGAGGTGGGTGATGGCTCTGCACCAGCCCGTTGGCGCCCCTATTTGGCTCAGCAAAATCTGGCCAACAATCTGGCTGGAGCGAACGCGGTTTATCTTCCGTTGTCTGACTATGTTGGAAAGCGCTATCGACTCGCTGCCATTGATCTGGCGGGCAATCGTACCGTGGCGCAGTTCCCGCCTGCCCAGGCCGCGGTGAAGCTGGTGCTGGCCGGGCAGATTCTCGCTCGGGACCTGCTGGAGGGGGAGGTTCCCCCAGCCCCCACAATTCATGGCGAGTTGACCAATAGGCGGCAATATCAGTTGCGACCCTCTGCCGGAATTGCAATGGTATTTTCTGAAACGCTTGATGATCCCCTGGTGGCCGTTTCCGCGCAGTTCAACGAAGATCAGCTGGCGCAAAAAGGCGAGTGGCTGGAGCAACCCAATCTACAGGTGTACCCCATTACTGATAGGACAAATATAATCTATCAGAGAGACAATGGCTTGGGAGGGAGCCGTATGGCACTGGATTCCGCGCCAGAGCAGTCTGTGCTGGAGGAGGGTGCAACCATTCCGCAAAACTATGGATTGGTCGGATTCTTCAATGGAAATATTGCTGCGGATGAAGGGCTGCGCGTAAGGCTCAAGCTTACGGGTAGAAGCGGGGTGCAATATTTTACGAACGAAATCCTTGTCCAGGATGGAAGCTTTCTTGATATCCAGGGCTCTGTTGCCGGAGATGCCAATCTGGCTGGTAATGTCCTGTTGAAGACCTCTCGTGTAGCTCAGAGGCTGGAGGTTTTTGTTTCAAGTTTTGAAGATCCTTATTTTTCGATTGAGCGTCGGATATTGATTCAAGATTTGAACTCCATCATGCCCTCCGGAAGCAGTTTCAGGTTTGCGCGAGAAGGGCGATATGTTTCCTGTGCGAGTTATAGATTGCGTGCGGTGGTTTCTCTAGATAATGGGCGGAAACTGGAAAAGACACGCTTGGTGCGGAATTGCGGTGGTGTCAATTTCAAGATAAGGCCAGATTTTGCAATGTGCGGAGAGAGTGCTCCACATCAATTGCGTGGTATTGTCAGACCGATACCTGGAGACAATGAAAATCTGCCTTTGCTGGCGCTGGAGATTTATGCGGAGAATGCCAATGGAGGGAGGGAGCTGGTTTTCAATGTAGTCAATCCGGCATATCAAGATTATGAGTTTGTCTGGAATCATGGGGCGTTTCCGGAGGGGGTGGTCAAGTTTTTGGGGGTGACTACCGACAGGGATGGCGTGAAGCGCCAAAGCAGCTTTGTGGTACCTGTTGACCATACCCCCGCAGTGCTGAGAATTACCTACCCCTTGGAGAATCAGCGCGTATGCGGGGTTCCGGAGCTTCATAAAGGTAGAAATGGCGTGGCAGATGCAATAGTCAATGCACTGCGGCCTGTGGCAGAAATAGACGATGCTGCGGGTTTTGATTATCTGCAGGAATTCCGTTTCAGTGATGATGCGAGCGTTGCTTGGCAACCTGTAAGAGGTTCTCTCCCCAGCCTGCATTATCCGGATCCAAAAGCAGGATCTGATCTGAAGTCTGCGCAATTGCCATATGCCTTCAATGAGTTCTTGACGGACTCCGCCAAGCGTCCTTATATGAGCGGAAGAAGGATAGCTGGCGAGTTGGGTCCGATTTTCAATATCTCCGGCCCGGTGACCACCCGCATCACAGCCTTTGACTGGTCCGGAGCCCAGGTCTGCCGCCAGGTCAGCTTCTATCTGGATGGGACGGTACAGGTGAATCCGGCCTTCGTTGATCGGCGGCTTTTCTCGCCAGGGACGGGCAGCAGCTTTGACAGCGTGGCTTTGTCGATCAACCCCATGGAGCCTGTGGCGGTGACGGTGGTCGTGCGGCGTGTGCAACGGGGCAGCCTTGTGGCTGCAGAGCTGGGCGGCGTGGTGCGCAAGCTGTCCGCCAGACTGTCTGTTCCAGCAGGGCAGCATGATCTTGTCTGGGATGGCAAGGATGATGGCGGCAACTACGTCCCCGATGGCGAATACAGCTTTGATATCAGTTACGAGGACGGTTGCGGCAACCTGAAGACGCCCAGCACCGGCAATGAATTGGATGGTCTGCGACGCAGCCTGCTGGTCGAAGTGGACAGAACGGCGCCGGCCTTGCTGCTGGATCGGCCATTGGCCGGGAAGGTCACGAGTTCGTTCCTTGACATTGTCGGCAGTATCAAGGACAAGAATCTGCTGCACTGGGCCCTGGAATACAGCCAGAGCGATGCGCCAGACCATTGGATGATGCTGGCATCGAACACTGCGGGCGTTGATCTGCGCAAGCTGGCGGTTCTGGATGCCACCTTGCTGCAGGGCGTGGTCACGGTGCGTTTGCGCGCCGTCGACCGGGTGGAACTGGGGGCGGAGATCATCCGTGATTTGCAGCTGACGCCTCGCATCGAATTGATCAGGAAGTTCGCCGCGTCTCCGAGTCCGTTTTCTCCCAATGGCGACGGTCGGCGCGATGCGCTGCATATCGTCTACGACGTGCTTCAACCGGCGGCCGTTGACCTGACGGTCAAGCGTGGTGCTGTGGTCGTCCGGCGCCTGCTGTCGCAGGCGTCGGCGGCGCCGGGTGAAAGGGTTGTCACTTGGGATGGGTGGGAGGAGTCCTCCGCCGCACGGGCACCCGACGGTGAATACACCGTGGAGATCCGCGCCACATCCGGCACTGATCCGAGCAACGTCCAGGCGGAGGAGAGCACGGTGCTGCTGGATGGCACGCCGCCACTGTTCTCGCTGGATCCGACGCTGCGCCCGTTCATGCCTGGCAACACCGCGTTGACTGGCTCGCTGGCGGATCGGTCCTTGAGAGGCTACCAGGCCTATGTCGAGGGGCCGCTGCCCAGCAACCGCCGCATGCTGTTGGCCGAAGGCTCAGAAGCCTTTGTGAGGACCTCCTTGGGAACGTTCAATCAGTTGGGCCTGGATGACGCCAGCTATCGCATCCGCGTGCTGGCAACTGACGAGGCAGACAACGCCACCAATTTCCAGTCGCCGGAATTCGAGCTTGACTCCAAAGCGCCTGCTGTCTCATTTTCCAATCCCGCGCCAGGCACATTTGCGAGCCGCGTACGCCCGGTGGAGATCTCCGGCCTTCTGGACGACCGCAATCTGCTCAGTGCGGAGCTGAAGATCAGTGGCCAGAGCGTTTTCGCGCCTCCAGTCGTGTCCTCGCTCACCACGTTGTCCTTTTCCTTCGATGGCGCGGGCATGCCCGATGGAAACCACCCCGTGCAATTGGCCGGGATGGACAAGGCCGGCAATGTGGGGTTGGCCAAGGCCGGCATCCATGTCGACAACACACCGCCTGTTGCGTTGATCACCGCGCCGGCAGCCAATACCGCTATCGGCACCATGGTGCCTGTGGTGGGCACGGCCGACGACGCCAACATGGAGTCCTGGACACTGGAAATCGGCAGCGGCGTTGGCACAAGCCTGGACAGCCTGACGGTCATTGGCCGTGGTACGGGCAGCATCATCAATGCGGAACTGACCAAGCTGGTCGGCCTTCCGCCCGATGGGCCGGCCACGCTGCGCCTCACGGTGACGGACAAGGGCGGCAATGCTGCGGCGTTCGATGTGCCATTGCAGATCGATGCCGCGCCACCCAAGGCTCCCGTGTTGGAGGGGCAGCTTGAACAGCGCAGTGATGTCCGTCTGAAATGGACGCTCACCAACGATGCCATGCGCATCGCAGGCTACAACGTCTACCGGAACGGAAACAGGATCAATACGGTGCCCTTGCCCGGCCTGGGGTACCTGGATTCCGGCTTGCCCGATGGCAGCTACGCCTACGCCGTGACCGCGCTGTCGCACACCGGTGTGGAGAGTGCGCGCTCCAACGTGGTCACGATGGCGATCAAGGCCTCCGGGCCGCTGGTGCAGATCAGCAGGCCGACCGCAGGCGCCACCGTGGGGGGGCTGGTGTCAATCGAGGGCAGTGCCTATTCGGCGATGAATTTCCGCTCCTACCAGGTGTTGGTGGGCGCCGGTGCCACGCCTTCCCGGTGGACGCAGCTGCGCGCATCCGCGCTGCCTGTAAGGGCCGGTGTGCTGGCTACCTGGTCAACCGCAGGCCTGCCCGAGGACGCACTCTACAGAATCCGCCTCATTGCCGAGGACATCGAGGGAGGCGTTTCCACCGCCGAAGTGGGCGTGACCATCGACAACCGGCCTCCCGCCAAACCCTTGGGCTTGAAAGCACAGCTGTCCGGCCTCAACGATGTGAGTCTGAGCTGGACGGCCAGCTCGGAGCCAGATCTTGCCGGATACCTGCTGTACCGAGATGGGCAACTGGTGAACCAGGCCGACCCGAGCGACAGCGCCATCCGGCCGTATCTGCTCAGCGGCACGACGTATCTGGACAAGGCTCTTCCGGACGGCACCTTCGTCTATGGCGTGGTTGCCGTGGACAATGCGGATAACCTGAGCGGCCGATCCGATCCTGCCAGTGTGAAGGTGGACAACCGTGCGCCTCAGGCGGTGATCGTCGAGCCTGTCAACGGGGCCAATGTCGATGGCGTGGTTTACGTCCGGGCACAGAGCCCGGACACGGACATCGCTTCGGTCCGCTTCCAGTTCAAGGCCGCCGCCGATGCCGCCTGGAC
>PJUE01000966.1_pt1 | contig 11877 bp, 13 predicted proteins | sample 1512171 | NCBI WGS metagenome assembly PJUE01 (sample SAMN08177674, study PRJNA422409) | Feces metagenome, whole genome shotgun sequencing project. | isolation source: Chicken feces (3) enriched on wood chips: alkali lignin treatment | host: Gallus gallus | place: USA: Madison | collected 2015-01-15
CCCGTTTTGTTGTGTTTGCATATCACCTTCTATACGTATGGACATCTAAACATCCAAAGAAGGTGTTTTTATACCGCGATTGTTAACAAATTGCTAGCCATGCACCAGACGAAGACGCGCGCGGCGGGCGCTCAGCCGGGGCCGCACCGTATAAATAACGTAAAGATAGGGTCGCCATGCCATAGGACACCTCCTGCAAGCCGGTACTTACAGCATGCACCGCGCCGGTCATCCCGTCGGTCAGGCGAAAGTGGTATCTGTTTTTTACACGCTAAACTGGCGGGCGTTGCGGCCTGTCGCCCGGCGGCGCTGCGCTTGCGCGGGCCTACTAATCCACGTAGGCCGGGTAAGGCGCAACCGCCACCCAGCGTCATATCGCAATATGTTAAATTACGCAAAACACTCTATAGTCGTAGTGTTTCATTAATAAAGGATGAGCTAATGCGATTTAACGGACTGACCAAAGGGTTTTTCATTCTTATACTCCTGCTCGTCACCTGGGCGTTTTTTGATGTCCTGTCGCCCTACTTCTCGGCGATCCTGTGGGCCGCGATCCTGGCAGTGATTTTCTACCCGGTTAAAAACACGCTGCGTATCCGGATGGGGGATCGCAACGGGCTGGCATCGCTGGTAAGCGTGCTGCTTATCTGCCTGATCGTCTTTATTCCCTTGATGGTGATCTTTTCCTCGTTAGCCTTTGAACTCAATATTGTTTACACGCGCCTGCAGCAGAACGACACCCAGTTTTCCGGGGTGTTCGCGAGCCTGTTCTCGCACCTGCCCGGCTGGCTGCGCGCGCTGATGATCGAGCATGACCTGGATACCGCCTCGCAGATCCAGCAGAAGCTCTCTGACGCGGCATTAAGAGGCGGGCAATACCTCGCCGGAAGTGCGTTCCTGATCGGTAAAGGCACCTTTGGCTTCGCCATCAGCTTTGGCGTGATGGTCTATCTGCTGTTTTTCCTGCTGAAAGATGGCCCCTGGCTGGTGCGCCAGATCCTCGACAGCCTGCCGCTGTCGAATTTCGCCAAGCAGCATCTGTTCGCCAAGTTCGCCGGGGTCGCCCGAGCGACGGTGAAGGGCACAGCCGTGGTAGCCATTGTCCAGGGGGTGCTGGGCGGGCTCGCCTTCTGGTTCGTCGGTATTAACGGCAGCATCCTGTGGGGTGCGTTAATAGCGTTCCTGTCGCTGATCCCGGCGGTCGGCTCGGCCATCGTCTGGGTGCCAGCGGCCATATTCCTCTTCGCCACCCATCAGCTGTGGCAGGGTCTGTTTATCGTCGGGTTCTTTGTGCTGGTGGTGGGCCTGGTGGATAACCTCCTGCGTCCGCTGCTGGTGGGGAAAGACACCAAAATGCCCGACTACCTCATCCTCATCACCACCCTCGGTGGGATGGAGATTTACGGTATCAATGGCTTTGTGATTGGTCCGCTCATCGCCGCGCTGTTTATCGCCTGCTGGAACCTGCTCTCGGGCCGCGATCATGCCGGTAATGCCGAAGAGATTGACGACGCGATTATCGAAGAAGGGAAAAATTCCCCTGATTTATGAAAAAGGAATAAGCCGTGCGTATCGCCACCATCACTAACTGGGCATACGGCGCCACGGTCTGCCTGACCCTCGCTTCCGGGGTGGCCATGTTGATGGCCTCCAGCGCCTAAAACGTTGAGCGGCAGGCCGTTGAACAGCGCTATATATTCGATCGGCTCACCGAAGAGGTGGAGACCGACGCCTGGGCGCTCTCTGACCTGGCGCGGCTGTACGTCATCAAACAGGATCCTGCGACGGCCGACGAGTACCGCCAGAAAGCGGCATCTATGGTCGGAATTGAGCATCGTCTGCAGAAGCTGAAAGACGTGGGGGCCAGTGAGGATGAGCTGGCGCTGCTGCACGAAGGTTTGCAGGTGGCCGATGCACTGCAGGATGAGCAGCAGAGCGCTATCGCCAGCGTGGGGCGCGGGGAGCAACCCCAGGCCATCGCGCTGATGTATGGCGAGCGTTATGAGAACGAGCTGGAGCAGGTACAGAATCAGCTCGACCATTTTCGTCAGATGCTGGACAGGCGTACCGACGCGGCGATTGACGATGCCACTGTAAAATCTCGCGGGCTGCGGACGCTTTCCGAGGTGATGGTCGGCCTGACCGCGCTGATGTTTTTGTTTGTCCTCGGTTTTATCCTTAAACGCCGGGTGCTGCGCCCGGTGGTGCGCCTGAGCGATGTGGTCAACCGGCTGGCGTCGCAGGATTATGCGGTGGAAGCCCCGGACTACCGCCAGATCGATGAGATTGGCGATATGGCACAGGCGATCCGTATCTTTCGCGAAAACGGCCTTGTGCGACAGCGGCTGGAACAGGAGCGTGATGCCGACTGGGCGATCCGCGAGCTGCTGGCGCGCATGACTCAGCGCCTGCAGGGCTGCGAGTCCGTCGAAGATGTCCTGAACGTGGCGCGCCTGTTTGCGCCCGGCATTGCCCCGGGCATTCCCGGACGGCTCTGGCTTCTCGAACGGGATCCGTGGCAGATGCACTGCGCCGCCGAATGGCTCGACCCGCAGGGTGAGTCCGAACCCTTCCACCCGGACCAGTGCTGGGCGGTGCGCCGCGGACAGAGCCATCCTCCGGTGACCGGCGAGCCGGATATTACCTGCTATCACCTGCCCGACGCCTGCGCCAGTCATTCACTCTGCGTACCGCTGATTGCCCAGGGCGAGACCATCGGCCTGCTCTCGTTCCAGAACGTCACCCCGGCAATGGCTCCGTCCCGCGCCTATCTGGAGCTGATGGCTGAGGCCCTCGGCCTGGCGCTGGCCAACCAGCGCCTGCGTGATGCCCTGCTGGAGAAAGCGTTATTCGATCCGCTGACCAATCTGCGTAATCGTCATCATCTGGACGATGCCCTGCGCACCCAGATGAGCCAGGCGCAGCATACCGGGCAGCCGGTAAGCTGTCTGATGATCGATATCGACCACTTCAAAGCCATTAACGACAAGTTTGGTCACGATGCCGGCGATCTGGTGATTAAAAGCGTGGCGACGGTGGTGCAGCGGGCGGTGAGCAACAAGGGGATGGCGTTTCGCTATGGCGGGGAGGAGTTTCTGGTCCTGCTTCCTGGGGCGGACGAGGCCGCGGCCTTTGCCTGCGCTTCCGAAATTCATACCAACGTGCACGGCCTGGCGCTGCGCTATGAGCTGGCGGAGATTGGCACGGTGGATGTGTCGATTGGTATCGCCAGCTATCCGCAGCACGCCCAGAGCGACGCCCTGCTGCGCGCCGCCGACGTGGCGCTGTACCGGGCGAAGGAGCTGGGGCGTTCACGTATTGTCAGTTTTGGGGGACTGGAGACGGGGTGATCATTTATCCGCATTAAAACCTGCGGGTACATTTATTATTAGCTAAAGGTATGCAAAACGTTTAATACAAAGTACTACTACGTTTAACATTTATGTTTAGCTCTGATTTTGTTCACGCCATTGCTTAATCATTTCGGATGTCACTTCCCTTGCATAGCAAACAGGAGCATAGCCTCCGGCTTTACTCCACGCACTACGTCTACCACATGAACTCCCATTTCTCGCTTGATTGAAAGGACAGGCACATACGCCAGGATACGAGGCGATCGATTCGGCGATAATATTTTCTTTAATCCTGGCATCAGAGATGGCTTTTTCCTTCGCGGCGGTATTGTCAGCAATAAAAAATGCACAGACAGTAAAAACTGCCATTAACAGTGTTTTATTCTTCATAGGATTGCTTTCGTTGCTGAGATATTGCGCTAAAAATAAAGCGCGTTTATCTCAGACGAGTTGATGCAAAACAAATTTACACATAATTAGAATTAATTTTTCACAGATTAGATATTCACATCACAGATTAATCAACATTTATCTTCTGGCACAGCCAGATGCTGTGCCCGCCGCACTCGGGATCCTCAAACACCACTTCAACAACCCTAAAGTCATTCTCAACCAGTAGCTGGTGGTACTCCTCCGGGGCGAGGCTTGCATGATAAAGGGGTTCGCCTTCAAATTCCCCCATCGCAATCCCATTACTGGTGCCACTGGTGAACATCAGCACGCTACCGGGATGAGCGTGGCGGGAGAATACCGGTAACATCCGACGTTGATCTTCCCGGGTCAGATGGAAAAAGCTATCCCATGCAATCAGACCATCGAAGGTGTCATTTAACTCCAGTTGGCGCATATCGGCCTGCAACCAGTGCTGCTGCGGGAAGCGCTGCCGGGCACTCGCCAGCATCGCCTCGGCACCATCCGCTCCGGTCAACTGATAACCCTGCTGAATCAAAAATTCGGCAATCGGACGGCCGTTACCGCAGCCGATATCCAACACCCTGCCCTGTTTGTTAATAAGCGCGGTGAATTTTTCTAGCCAGCTGCGTTCCATCAGTGCCTGAGAGCGCAAGCGCTCAAAGGCCTGGGCGTGTGTCTGGTAGATGTTGAGGATATAGCTGGCGGCGGAGTCGGTCATTGCGGATCGGGCCCTTCAGGTTTAGGAAATCAGTTCATTGCGTTCAGAAGAGACAATACCTGGCGGCTTTTCCGCACAATGCGGCCCAGCAATGCCGCCTGTCGATTAGGTTTTGCCAGCCCTTGCTTCCAGTTCTGCAAAGCATCCATACCCTCCAGGAGTTCTGAAAATTTGTCTCTGCTCATCATTTCCCCTTGATAACCTCTCCGGCAGTCGGGTTAGCGAGCAGCACCTTCTAAAATTCCCGGTAAGCGTCATCGGAAAGGTACTGGCTGCGATATCGTTCAAACACGGGTAATTCAATCAAAATCGTTTCCATTGTGTCGCCTCATCTTGGTTCCGTCCATTTATATACCCAGGTTGGATACACTTGTATTCAAATGTTTTTCGTATGAATACGGGTTACCGCGCTGCCTTATACTGTTAGTGAAATCTCATGCCGACATCATGAACATGATAACCATCGAAAAATCCAGCCCGACCTCCGCCGACTCGCAGGCACTTATCGAGCAACTCTCTGCTGAGCTGGCCGCGATTACCGGTGACAGCGGTAAAAGTCACTTTAATCCCCAGGATGTCTCAGGTGCGCGGGCCGTATGGGCTGTCGCGAAAGATGAAAACAATCATCCCGTTGGCTGCGGCGCGTTGCGGCTCCTTTCGGACACCACTGCCGAACTCAAGCGGATGTTCTCTTCCCGCGCTTATCCCGGCACGGGGGCAGCGCTGCTCGCCTGGCTTGAAGAGGCGGCGCGAACGATGGGCTATCGTGAGCTGTGGCTGGAGACGCGAAAGATTAACACTCGTGCCGTGCAGTTTTACCTGAAGCACGGCTACACACAGATAGCCAATTATGGCCCCTATGTCGGGCGTGAAGAGGCGATCTGTCTGGCAAAACGGTTACCGGACCGGGCCTGATTACTCTCCCGCCAGAATCACGTATCATTGCCCCCCCTGTTTTCTCTCATGCCATTACTGTCCTATGAATCTCAATTCCCTCTGTTATTTTCTTCTGGTCCTTACTGCGGTGGGCAGCGCCCTGCTACCACACCCTTTGCCGATGTGGTTTGTGCTTGCCAGCGTGCTGACGTTCGTTATCTATGGCGCGGATAAAATGGCGGCCCGTAAGGCCTGGCGCCGGGTGCCTGAAGCCACGTTGCTGATACTTGGCGTGGTAGGTGGCTGGCCGGGGGCGATACTCGGCCAGCAGCTGTTTCGCCATAAAACCCAGAAACAGCCGTTTAAGACCCGGTTTATGCTCAGCGTGATACTTAACGTCGCGGTGCTGCTGGCAGCGTGGCGGTTCTGGCCTTAATTGACAGCCACTTGTGAAACATGGTTGTATAGTACAACTATATTTTACAGGTTAAGGTTAATGATGGCTGAATCATCGATTGTTGAAGACATCCGTATCTCGTCGCGCCTGATGGTGCGGGAACTCGGGTTTATGAACCAGACGCTGGCGGCAACGGTCTACTCCCCTTCTGTCGTGCATACCCTGCTGGAAATAGAGAGCCGGGGCTCAATGACGGCAGCCCAGATAGTGCAGGTTCTGGGGCTTGAGAAATCCAGCGTCAGCCGGATGCTCGCCAAACTGATTAAGGCCGGCGAGCTGGAAGAAACTCCCTCCACGGAAGATGCACGGTTCAAGCAGCTCAGCCTTAGCGCACAGGGCAGAGAAACGGTGCGCAAGATTAATGCCTACGGCAATGAACGCGTCATTTCTGCTCTGCAAAAAATGGACGCCAGCCAGCAGCGCATCGTTTCCGAGGGTCTTGGCTTCTATGCCAGCGCCCTGAAAGCCTGCCGCGATGATGCCGACCTGAACACCAGGAGCGCCATCGAGATTGTCTCTGGCTATCACCCGGGCATGATTGGCCGTATAACGGAAATGCATGGCAGCTTTTATGCTCGCGAACACAATTTCGGCAGTTTCTTTGAGAGTAAGGTCGCCGCAGGCCTGGCGGAATTTTCAGGGCGTCTGGATAACCCGGACAATCAGATCTGGCTGGCAACGCTCAACGGGCGCATCGTCGGCTCTGTCGCCATTGATGGCGAAGACCTGGGAAACAACGAGGCGCATTTGCGCTGGTTTATCCTGGATGACGGATGTCGCGGCAGCGGCGTAGGCAGAAAGCTGATTGCCGAAGCGATGAAATTTTGCGATGAAAAGCAGTTCGCGGCGGTTCAGCTGTGGACCTTCAATAAGCTGGCGGCGGCACGGCGTTTGTATGAGTCATTCGGTTTTGAATTAACGAAAGAGTGGCAGGGCGACCAGTGGGGTAGCTCCATCACCGAGCAACAGTTTACGCGCAGATAAGTCATTCCCCTCTCCCCAACGGGGAAAGGGGACAAAATACCGCTACACCTCCAGCCCGGCGCGGAACTGGCCCCACTTCAGCACCGAGTTCACGCCAATCGACAGGAACGGCTCCGGCGGGGTTTTGTTCGGCCCCGGTGAGGCCACGAGGAAATCGATCAGCTCGTTGCGCTCCCCGGCGATCATATCCGCCAGCAGTTTACCGGTGGCAGTGCCGCGGGTGATCCCCAGACCGTTACAGCACAGCGCGCCATAGACGTTCGGTGCCAGCTGACCGAAGAAGCCTTCGTGGTTGTCCGACAGGCAGATAGCCCCGCTCCAGGAGTATTCGAAATCGACCTTGCTCAGCATCGGGAAGCGGCGCTCGAAGGATTTACGGTGGGTTTCAATATTGTGCTTCAGCTGTTTTTCACGCGGGCGACCGTCGGGATGGAAGCTAAAGCTGTTGCGCATCAGGATGCGGTTATCCACCGTGCGGCGCACGGTGCTGCCAAACGGATGCGCCGGGATAACGCCCCACACCGGTTTGCCGCCGAGCTGCGCCTGCTCGTCAGCGGTCAACGGGCGGGTCAGGCTGCCATAGAGGAAGGTCGGCAGCAGGCGACCGCGCAGGAAGCCAAAATGCGCAGCAAAGGCGTTGTTCGCCAGGATCAGCGTGTCGGCGGTGATGCTGCCCTGGTCATGCACCAGCGTCACTTTGTCGCCATAGTCGATAGAGGTGATCGGCGTATTTTCATACAGGGTAACGTTAGACGGCAGGCTGTCCGCCAGCCCTTTCACCAGCGCCGAGGGCTGAAGCAGAATGGTGCCCGGAATGTAGAGCGCCTGCTGGTAGTAAGAAGTGCCGATGTGGTCCGGCAGATCTTTCCCGGGGATCATCTCCGCGTGGCGGCCAATTTTCTCCAGCCCACTGCGGTAGGCCTCCAGAATCGCGATCCCCTTCTCCCCCACCGCGGCCTGGTATTTACCGGACTCGGTCATCTGACACGCGATGCCGTGCTCCTTCACGATCTCGCGCAGGTAGTTCTGCCCGAGGGTGTTGAGCTTGAGGATCAGATTGGCGGTGGTGACGTCACCGATATAGTCCTTCGCCCCGATATCGTGCGGGACATCAATAGCGAAACCGGCGTTGCGTCCGGAGGAGCCGTAACCCACGTCCTGCGCCTCAATCAGCACCACTTCATCATCCGGGAAGTTCAGCGCCAGCTGACGGGCCGCGGCCAGCCCGGTTAGCCCGGCACCGACTATCGCCCAGCGGGCATTTTTTTGCCCGACGTGGGCAGGACGCGGGGTACGTGGTTGACTGGTGTGATACCAACCCGGCAGGGCGTCGTCAGCAGGTAGAGAAGTGATCTTTTGCACGTGGGTTACTCCGGTAAGTAGCGTTGAATCAATGTTAGCCATCCCGAGAAAATGTGTATGTGATGTATATCTCATGTATACATTAAGTATAAAAATAGTTGCGAGAATGATAAAAAAGGCGTGCGAAGCCCGGCGCAGCGGGGCGTCAGAGCAAAAATCAGAACGGGAAAAGGTGGCCTGTCAGCGGGTGCCAGCAGGCCTTAGTGGGATGCGATCAGCGGTTATCGCCCTCCGGGAAAGGGGCGAAGTTATCGGCTTTCAACCCCTGGGGCGCGATGAAGATCTCCATGTTTTCCCGCGACAGTTCCCAGTGCTCAAACACCAGATCCACCACCGCCTGTTCGTCTCGCGCCTCAATGGCAACGATAAAGGCGTCGTGATGATCGGCGGCCAGCTGTAAACGGCGCTCCATGTCTTCGTTTTGCGGCCGGAAGAAGGTATGCCCGATGCGACAGTGGTCGATCAGCAAGCGCCCCAGACTTGGCTGCAGATAGGGGTTGGCGGCCATCTCGCCCATGATCTCGTGAAAACGGTTGTTCTCCAGCGCCAGCGCCTCGGCATCGCGGGTTTGCACCGCCTTGCGAAAGCGTTTCTGGGTCTCTTTCAGCGCCTTGAGCTGCGCCGGTTTGTAGTGCTGTACGGCAAGGCGCCCGGTGGCGGCATAGATCATCGGCGCCACGAGGAAGAAATTGCGCAGCGTCGAGTGGCTCATCGGGATCACCCGCACGCCGCGTTTTTCCACAATCTCGAGATAACCTTCCCCCGCCAGGCGCTGGAACACCTCTCGCACCGGCGTACGAGAGAGACCGTACTGCGCAGTGAGACTGGCCTCATCCAGCAGCTCGTCCGGATCCAGCTCCATGGTCAGAATATGTCGCTTGAGATCCTCATACAGCGCTACCTTTCCCGTTCTCATTGACGCCTCCTGAAAGTCGACCTGTGATGCTTAACTATGATGTTGCTTAACCTACAGATAAAGATGCGCAACAGCAAAATTATCAGCCACAGCAATCATGTTCTGCGCATTTCACTGGCAGTCTGATAGATCAGCCTCAGGAGGGGCTCCGGATCCCGGTCCGGTGGATGGCGCAGGATCTCCCCACGCAGCCAGACAATTTCACTACCGGCAACCTGGCGAAACGGCTGCAGCCGTCCGGCATTTTTTAGCCACTTCATAATAAAGGCATTTTTCTGTCGGTTTGAGCCAATGCGTCCCTGCTTTCTCGACAGGCCAACCGCCACCAGAAGACAGAAATAGAAATGAATTCTCTCTTCCAGACCGTTAAACACGGCTTCAGTCGTCGTCTTCAGAGAGATCGATCCAGACAGTCTTCAGTTCGGTGTACTGGTCGAGGGCGAAAACAGATTTATCGCGCCCGCCAAAGCCCGACTGCTTGTAGCCGCCAAACGGCGTGGTGGCGTCGCCTTCCCCAAAGCAGTTCACCGTCACCGTGCCGGCACGAATGGCACGGGATACGCGAATGGCCCGGTTCAGCCTGCTGGTGTAGACCGATGCGGCCAGACCGTATTGTGTATCGTTGGCCAGCGCGATGGCCTCGGCTTCGGTTTTGAAGGTGGTGACGCACAGCACCGGGCCGAAGATCTCCTCCCGGAACAGCGCGCTCTCCGGCGTCACGCCGTCGATAATGGTCGGCTGGACGTAAGCGCCCTGCTCGGTATCACCGCCCTGCACGATGCGCAGCCCTTCCCGGCGAGCGGTGTCGAGATAGCCACTTACCTTGGTGAAATGCTCCGTCGAGACCATCGCCCCTAGCCGGTTGTTAGGATCGAGCGGGTTGCCCATCGGCCAGTCGCCGATCTGTTTGGCCATCTCGGCCAGCAGCACCTCTTTGACACTTTCCTGCACCAGCAGGCGCGAGGTGGCGGAACAGTTCTCGCCCATGTTCCAGAATGCGCCATTCAACACGTGACCAGCCACGGTCGCCAGATCCTGGGCATCGTCAAAGACAACCGCCGGGTTTTTACCGCCACACTCCAGCACCACCTTCTTGAGGTTGGACTCTGCCGCATAGTGCAGGAAACGCCGTCCGGTGGCGGTGGAGCCGGTAAAGCTCACCATGTCGATATCCGGGTGCAGGCCAATCGGCTCACCCACATCTTTGCCGGTACCGGTGACGATATTCAGTACCCCTGCCGGAACGCCCGCCTCAAACGCCAGCTCTGCGACCCGCAGCGCGGTGAGCGAGGTTTGCTCCGCCGGTTTGACGATTACCGAGCAGCCAGCCGCCAGTGCCGGGCCAATTTTCCAGGCCAGCATCAGCAGCGGGAAGTTCCACGGCAGAACGCAGCCCACCACGCCAATCGGCTCGCGTACCACCAGCGCCATCGCGCCGTTACCCACCGGGGCGTTGTGGTCGTAGAGTTTGTCGATGGCTTCCGCGTGCCACTTCAGCACGTGAATGGTTTCCGGCACGTCCACCGCCAGGCATTCGCTGACCGGTTTGCCGCTGTCGAGGCTCTCCAGCACCGCCAGTTGGTCGATCTCCTGCTCCATCAGAGCCGCCAGCTTCAGCAGCACCGCTTTGCGTTCGCCCGGCGCCCGCTTGCTCCAGCTTCCGGCCTCGAACGCGCTGCGCGCACCCGCCACCGCCGCGTTGACGTCGGTAACGTCGCAGGCGGCGATGTGGCAGTTCGCCTCCCCGGTGGCCGGGTTAGTGGTCGGCAGCGTTTTGCCGGATTGCGCGGCCACGAAGCGTCCGTTGATAAAGGCCTTGCTCGCCAGGGAGAGTTCCCGGGCGATGGCCGTTACGTCATCCAGGGTGTGCAGCTGACTCATAGTGCCTCCTTACAGCGCCGCAGCGACGTTGCGTTTCACATCGGCAATCACCGCTTTCAGCTGCGCTTTCTCTTCTTCATTCAGATCCTGCAGCGGTGCGCGCACCGTGCCGGAGGTCAGGCCGTTCAGCTCGCAGCCGTAACGGATCGACTGTACGAACTTGCCGCCGTCGAGGAAGTTCATCAGCGGCATCATCGCGGCCATGATCTTGCGCCCTTTGGCGAAGTCTTTCTCCACTACGCAGGCTTCATACAGCGCCACGTGTTCACGCGGGATAAAGTTGGAACCGGCACAAACCCAGCTTTGCGCGCCCCAGGCGAAGAACTCGAGAGCCTGATCGTCCCAGCCGCATGAGAGCGCGATGTTCGGGAACTTACAGGCCAGCAGGTGCAGGTTATTAAAATCGCCTGAGCTCTCTTTAATGGCGACCACGTTTGATGAGCGGCTCACTTCGCGGAAATAGGTCTCACCCATGGTGATGCCCATGCGGCCCGGGTAGTTGTAAAGCATGATCGGCAACTGGGCGGCTTTATCCACGGTCAGCGCGTGATGGGCGTTCTCCAGCTCGGTCGGCAGGGCGTACGGCGGCGAGGTCACCAGGATGGCATCGGCTTTGGCCTCACGAGCATGTTTGGCGTAGTCCACCGCGTCTTCAGTACGGATCGCACCGGTGCCGACAATCAGCGGCAGGCGGGTGCCAATCACCTGGCGGGCGTGTTCCACCAGCGCTTTACGCTCTTCCGGGCTCTGCGCGTAGTATTCACCGGTAGAGCCACCGATGATGATGCCGTGAACGCGGGCCTCGATCAGCGACTCCAGCACGTCGGAAAAGCGTGCAAAATCAATGCTGCCATCGGCTGCGTAAGGGGTAATTGCCGGGGTGTAGATACCTTCAAATGTCAACACGATAACCTCC
>PJUE01000967.1_pt1 | contig 11867 bp, 11 predicted proteins | sample 1512171 | NCBI WGS metagenome assembly PJUE01 (sample SAMN08177674, study PRJNA422409) | Feces metagenome, whole genome shotgun sequencing project. | isolation source: Chicken feces (3) enriched on wood chips: alkali lignin treatment | host: Gallus gallus | place: USA: Madison | collected 2015-01-15
ACCAGGCCATCCGTGGCAACGGCGGCACCACCCGCCTGGTGATGCTGCCGAACGAACCGCACTGGTACACCGCGCTGGAATCGAACGAGCAGCTGGTGTCGGAAATGCTGAACTGGTTCGATACCTACGTGAAGAACGCCAAGTAACGTCGAGCCTGCTCGACTGCCCTTGTAGAGTCGAGCCATGCTCGACTCTACAAGGGCAATGCCATTGCATTGCCGCAAAGCTGCGGTACGCTGCAGCTCTGGTGTTTGCCACGGATGCGTTCAATGAAAACCATCATTCCTGCTGTGCTCCTGTCACTGGCCATTGCACCGGCCATTGCATCGGCGCAGGAAAAGACCGGCGAACTGGCCGCGCTGGGCATCAGCGCCGGCATGCCCTATGCCAAGGCCAAGCGTCTGCTTGATGCGGCGGGCTGGCAGGTCTCACCGCCGGAATCCGGGCAGGCTGCGTTGCCAGGCTTCCCCGAGATCGAATGTGGCCAGGGCCGCGATGCCATCTGCTCGGCCGGTTTCCACAGGAACGGTCAATCGCTGGCGATGATCATCGGCACCACCCAGGCGGGGCAGCCGTTCGTGCAGGGCACGTACTGACCGCGCACGGACGTCGCCATGAGAATCGCTGCACCAGGACGTACCGGATGGGGATGGCTGCTGGTCGGCCTGTTGTTCAGTGGCACCGCCGCGGCGGGCTGTACGGCACTCGGCCGATTTGCGATACCCAGCTTCGTTGAGCGGTTTGCCCAAGCGGGGCAGCCGTTGCCGCTGATCACCCAGCTGTTTGCCAGCAGCTACGGCCTGGTCTGGCTCGGCCCGCTGCTGGTGGTTGCCGCCTGGCTCGCAGGGCATGCGCGGCTGTCGGCACTGGTCGGTAGCGCGGTGCTGATGATGGCGACCCCGATTGCCATGTTCGCAGCCTATCTGCCGCTGTTCAGGCTCGGCACGCTGTTCTGATCGGCGCGCGGCCAATGGCCGTGATCGTGACCGGGTACCACCAACCATGACCTCCGGCCCGTCGCCGGGCATGCGGGTGCGCACTACTCTCAATGGTTCAAGGCGCGTGGGTGCCACCTTCCACTGGAGTTGTCGATGTCCCGTTCGTTGCTGGTCGTCGTGTCCGCTGTGTTGACGCTGTCCCCGCTGCCGTTGCTCGCCGCCAGGGCACCCGCGCAGGACCTGGCCGCCGAGGTCAATCCTTTCATCGGCACCACCAACGCCGGCAACGTCTACCCGGGGCCGACGGTGCCCTTCGGCATGGTGGCCTTCAGCCCGGAAATGACCGCGCTGCCGGGCAAGCGCTTCCCGATTGCCGCGCCCGGTGGCTATGAGTGGCGCAGCAATGGCGTGCGCGGTTTCAGCCTGACCCACGTCAATGGCACCGGCTGTACAGGCGCCAGCGGCGATATTCCGTTGATGCCGGTAACCCTGCCCGTCGAGCTGTCGCCGTCTTCGGCCAATGCCGGCGTGCGCTATACCAGCCTGCTGGACCACGCGAAGGAAAGCGCCAGCCCCGGCGCCTACACGCTCACCCTCGACAACGGCGTGGCCGTGAGCCTGGCAGCCACGGCGCGCACCGCGGTAGGCCAGTTCCAGTTCCCGGCCGACAAGCCGGCCAACCTGCTGTTCCGCACCTCCGACAGCGAGGTGGGCAGCAGCAACTCGACCATCATCATCGACCCGGCCACGCGCACCGTGCGCGGTTCGGTCACCAGCGGCAATTTCTGCGGCTACCTCGCCGAGGACCGCCGCGAGAGCTACTACACCCTGCATTTCGTCGCCGAGTTCGACCAGCCGTTCGAGGTGGGCGGCACCTGGCGCGATGACACCGTGCAGGCCGGCGCACGCGAGGGCGGCGGTGGCACCACCTATGGCAGCAAGGGTCACCCGCCGGCAGGCAAGGGCGCGGGCGGCTGGATCAGTTTCGATGCCAAGCGCACGCCGCAGGTGACCGCGCGCATCGGTGTTTCCTACGTCGATGAAGCCGGCGCGCGGGCCAATCTGCGCCGTGAGAGTCCGCAGGGCACGACTGTGGCGACCACGCAGGCGGCTACCCGCGCGAAGTGGAACGAACTGCTTGGGCAGGTGCGGGTGCAGGGCGGCACGCCCGATGAACGCACCGTGTTCTACACCGCGCTGTACCACGCCATGCTGGCGCCCAACCTGCACAGTGATGGCGATGGCCGTTACCGCGGCATGGATGGCAAGGTGCATGCGCTGTCCAAGCGGCAGCAGGCGCAGTACGCCAACTACTCGGGCTGGGATGTGTACCGCTCGCAGCTGCAGCTGCTGACCCTGCTGCAGCCGCAGGTGGGCTCGGACGTGGCGCAGTCGCTGCTCAACCAGGCCGACCAGAATGGCGGCGTCTGGGATCGCTGGACCCACATCACCGGCGCCACCGGTGTGATGAACGGCGATCCGTCGCCGCCGTCGGTGGCGGCGATCCATGCCTTTGGCGGCCGCAGCTTCGACCTGCAGCGCGCCTACGCCTCGCTGAAGAAGGCGGCGACCGTGCCCACCGCGCGCGACCTGGACAAGCGCGGTTGCCCGGTGCTGTGCGTGGGCCAGCGCCCGGGCCTGGACCAGTGGCTTGCCCTGAAGTACATGCCGGAAGGCGCGCCGGGCTGGGGCAGTGCGGCCGACACGCTGGAAATGGTCAGCGCCGATTTCGGCCTGTCCGAGCTGGCCCTCGCCGCCGGCGATGCGCAGGGTGCAAAGCAGCTCCGTGAGCGCTCCGGCTGGTGGCGCAATCTTTACAACCCCAAGGCCACCGCGCAGCAGGGCTACATCCAGCCGCGCAATGCCGATGGCAGCTGGCCGGCCTTTGATCCGGCCGCTGATGATGGTTTCGTCGAAGGCAGTGGCGCGCAGTACCTGTGGATGGTGCCGTTCGATCCGGCGGGCCTGTTCGAGGCGCTGGGGGGCCGCGAAGCCAGCATCGCGCGGCTCGATGCGTTCTTCCGCAAGCCGGATGGTGCGTGGGCAGTGACCAAGTCCGGTCCGCTGCACGCCGAGCTGGACAACGAGCCGTCCATCGCTGCGCCCTGGCTGTACAACTTCCTCGGCCAGCCGTGGAAGACCCAGGAAACCGTGCGTCAGGCGATGCGGCAGATCTGGACCAACACGCCTGAAGGCATGCCTGGCAATGATGACCTCGGCCAGATGTCCTCGTGGTACGTGTGGTCGGCGCTGGGCCTGTACCCAGTGTATCCGGGCCGCGCGGACCTGGTGATCGGCAGCCCGCTGTTCACCGAGGCGGTGATCACCCGCCCGGGCGCGGAGATCGTGGTGCGCGCGCGCGGCGCAGCGATGGATGCGCCGTACGTGCAGTCGCTGCAGGTGAATGGCAAGGCCAGCAATGCCAGCTGGTTGCCGGCCAGCTTCGTGCAGCGCGGCGGCACCCTGGACTTCGAACTGGGCAGCACGAAGAACGAGCAGTGGGGCGCACAGGACGTACCGCCCTCGCACGGGCCCCGGTGAATCGGCGTCAGCAAACGGCCTTCCACCCGTAGATCCACGCCATGCGTGGATGAATCAACACCCGGCCGGGCGCCACCCGGCCCAGTAGATCCACGCCATGCGTGGATGAATGCCCCCCGGCCCGTGCTAGCCTGACCATGCGACAGACAAGCGGCAGGAGGTCCCCATGGAAATTCCACAGGACGTGTACGAGCACGTACTGGGCGTGGCGGTCGAAATGGCCAATGCCAGCACCCACGGCGATACCCGCAGCCAGTGGCGGCTGCACGACGAACTGCGGCAGTACTGCGATGCGATGGCGGTGGAAGGCCGCGACCATCCTTTCCTCTGGGAAACCCTGGGTGACTTCACCAGCGACAGCGGCGTAGCGATCGGCTATTACCAGCGCGCGTTGACCCAGGCACGCCGGCTGGGCGTCATCGAAGGTGAGGCATCGATCTGCCTGGAACTGGCGCGGCGTCACATCGACCAGGGTGAGAACGAGCGCGGCTATGAATTCGCGCTGCGCGCCGACGAAGCCGCGCGGCAGACCGACGATCTTGATCTGCGGCGCGAGATCAGCCAGTTCCTGCTGGAAAACTCATGACCCACCTTCGACGTTCGCGTTACTGCGCCACTGCCGTGGCCCTGCTGATGGCCATGGCCTGCGCGCAGGCGCAGCCGCCTGTGGCGGTCAACCCGCTGCTGCTGAAGCCGGTGGACCAGCTCACCCCGGACGAGGTGCGCGGCATGCAGCAGCGCCTGTCCGACTGGCCCAACCTGGCCCGTTACCGCGAGGCCAACGCGCGCGTACCAGCCAAGCAGGCCGGTGTGCCGCGCGTGCTGTTCTACGGCGATTCCATTACCCAGCTGTGGGGCGAGAAGGACCCGTCCACGTTCTTCCCCGGCAAGGGCTACCTCAACCGCGGCATCAGCGGGCAGACCACGGCGCAGATGCTGCTGCGTTTCCGCCAGGATGTCATTGCGCTGCAGCCGGACGTGGTGCTCATCCTCGCCGGCACGAATGATATTGCCGGCAATACCGGTCCCAGCACGCAGGCGATGATCGAAGACAACCTGCACAGCATGGTCGAGCTGGCCCGCGCCAACGGCATCCGCGTGGTACTGGCCTCGGTGCTGCCGGTCAGCGAGTATCGCTGGATGCCCGGTATCGAACCTGCGCCCAAGGTGCGCGCGCTGAACGCCGCACTCAAGCAGTACGCCGATGCGCAGGGGCTGGTGTACCTGGATTACTACGCGGCCATGGCCAATGCAGCCGGTGGACTGGACCCCGCCCTGGCTGCCGATGGCGTGCATCCCACCGCGAAAGGCTATGCGCTGATGTCGCCGCTGGCCGAACAGGCGATTGCGAAGGCGTTGCAGGACGCGCCGGCGGCCACGCACTGACTGCATCCGGGACGACATGGCGGCCGTTTCCAACAAGGTGGTCGAGACCGTGGCGCGCGCTGTCTTCAAGCGCAACCCGGTGCTGGTCACTGAACTCTATCCACGTGCCGGCGTGCCGCCACGCCGCTACGTGTCCGCCGAGGCGCTTTGCGAGCACGCCAGGGCACTGCAGTGGGAGTCCGGCGGCCTGCTGCTGGTGGGTGTGCAGTACGCGGACATGGGCGGTGCCGTGCGTGTGCGTCCCTTCGACACCGGGCGTAGTGAATCGGCGCGCGTCATGGTGTCCGGCTGGGGACTGATTTCGATCCTGTTGCCGATGGCCATCGATGCGAACTGCAGCGCGAAGGTCCAGGCCCTCACCGAGCGCGCTGCGCTGGCCCGCGAGCGCGGCGCGCTGGATGTTCCGCCGGTGTGCGACTGGAACTGGAAGGCGGTGGAAACCCACAAGCGCCGCTTGCAGGGTGTACTGAAGAAGGCGCTCTAGTCCCCCTTCCCCGAAACCGATGCGCTACAGTGCGCCCGAAGCGGCCGCACGCGCTGGCCGCCAGGGATGCGAGGGCAGGGAATGCACAAGGAAAAGGCTGGACGCGCGCGTCGTTGGGGCGCAGCGATGGCGGCACTGCTGTTTGCCGGTGTGGCGGGCAGTGCGACCCCGGTTGCCTCACCGGTCACCGGCGAGGCTGTAGCGGGCGCTTCATTGAGCGAGTGGACCGCGCGCTGGTGGCGTTGGGCCGATGCGCAGCGGGTGCCACCGTACCTCGACCCCGATGGCCGGCTGTGCGAGCTGGGTCAGGAGGGACCGTTCTGGTATCTGGCCGGCACCAACGGGCGCTTCGCGCCGAACCGCGAATGCGATGTACCCGAAGGCAAGTACCTGCTGCTGCCGATCATCAACATGGCCTATTACCAGCTTGACCCGGATCTGCCCTGTGCGCAGATGCAGGCTGGTGCGGCAGTCAACAATGAGCATCTGCTCAGCGCGGTGGTCGTGCTGGATGGTCAGCTGCTGGGCGACATGCGCGTGCACCGGGTAAAGAGCCCGGGCTGCTTCCGCATGGACCCCGACGACGATACCTCGCGTCTGGCCGCCGCCGATGGCTACTGGCTGATGATCAAGCCACTGTCGCGCGGGCGGCACACGATCAGGGTGGGGGCGAACTACGGCGCGCCGGGCGACGAGGCATACGGGCACATGCAGCAGAGCTTCGAGTATGTGCTGCACGTGGGCACGCGCACGCAGGTGACGCAGGCAGGTCCGTTGCCGGGTGCAGTTGCTGCGCGCTGAAGATCAGTCGTCGTCGCGCTTCAGTGCCGCATCGGCCGCCAGCAGCGCTTCGGCGGCGGCACTCAGCGGTGGCGAGGGCGGCGTGCTGCAGCCGATGGCCGCCATCATGCGATCCATGCCAACGAAACTGCGCGCGCGGCGGTCGTAGATGCCGGTGACCAGCATGGCGCGCGTGGCCACTTTCTGTTCAGGCCCGACCAGTACGCGTTGTTCCATGATGACCCGTGTACCGACCCAGCCGGCCAGCCGCGTTTCCAGCGTGAACGTCTGGAAGGGTTTCAGTTCGCGGCGGAACTGGATGGTGCCGGCGCCGACGATGGGTGCCCACTTCTCGCGCAGTGCCACCTTGCCCAGGCCCATGCGCAGGATCAGGTCCAGCCGGCCCAGGTCGAAGATGTTCCAGTAGCGGCCATTGGTCATGTGCAGGTTGCTGTCCAGATCGTTGGGCAGCACCCGGAACGGCAGGCGCGATACCCCGAAGGGGGCGTCCAGCGTTGGCCGGAACAGGCTGCACAGCAGCAGGTGCAACAGGCGGAACCAGAGATTCATGACTATGACGACTGTTATAGGACGGTCGATACGCTAATCTATGACGACTGTCCTAGCAAGGAGAGCGGCATGAGTCCGCGATCGTCCGATGCCCCACAGCGTGTGATCGATGCTGCTGCGCAGATGCTGGCGCGCGTCGGCCTCAACGCCACCAGCATCCGCGAGGTGACCAAGCTGGCCGAAGCGCCACTGGGCTCGACCTACCACCACTTCCCCGGCGGCAAGCAGGAGCTGCTGGCCCGCGCCACCCACATGGCCGGCGACAAGGTCGAGGCCCTGCTGGTGGAGCTGCTGCAGGGCGGGGCGGTGCAGGGCCTGCAGCAGTTCCTGGCGATGTGGCGCGGGCGGCTGCTGCGCACGCAGTACCGTGCCGGCTGCCCGGTGCTGGCCGCGGCAGTGGAAGAACCGGTGGACGCCGTGGCGAGCCAGCCACGGGCGGCGGCGGCCGACGTGTTCGCACGCTGGCAGGGCCATCTGGCCCAGGCCTTCGTGGCCGACGGCCACGCGCCGGAACAGGCCGCCGGGCTGGCCAGCCTGGTCATTGCCAGCGTGGAAGGCGCCGTGGCCATGAGCCGCGCGCTGCAGGACATCGCCCCGTTTGACCAGGTGGCTGCGCAGCTGCTGAAGGCGGTCGCGCCGCCAGCAGGCTAGAATCGACCGGACGCACCCGCGCGTGCCCGGCAAGGATGTCCGCATGCAGCACCCGTATCTGTCCGGCCAAGTGCCGGCATGAAGCAGACCAGGCATTTCAACCGCACGCCGCTGAAGCTGCCGATGACCCGCAGCAGCGAGGTCGCGCGTGCGCGCCGCCATCTGCAGCACCACGGCTGGCCGCGCCTGCAGATGGTGCTGATCGTGCTGCTGACCGGGGGCGCCGGCTTCCTCGCATCACATGCGCTGCGCCTGGCCGGGCTGGACAGCATGCTGCTGCGTTACCCGCTGGCGGTGCTGCTGGCCTATGCCGTGTTCCTGCTGCTGATGTGGATCTGGATCCGCTGGCGCTGGGACAGCGTGGCCGATGCGGCGGACGCGGCTGCCAGCAACGGTGGCGGCGGCGGTGTTCCGCGCGGGGGGCCTGCATGGGGCGGCAAAGGTGGCCATTCCGGTGGCGGCGGGGCGTCGGCGTCCTGGGGCGAGGCGTCTGCAGCGTCGGCGATGGACAGCGACGGTGGCTCACTGCTGGACGCCGCCGATGGCGACGCCGGTCTACCGCTGCTGGCCGTGGCCGGCATCCTTGCGCTTGTGGCAGGCGTGCTGCTGGCCAGCGCCTGGGTGGTGTGGTCGGCGCCAGTGTTGATGGCCGAACTGCTGGTGGACGCCGCGATTGTTGGCGGCCTGTACCGGCGCATGCAGGGCATGGGTGCACAGGGCTGGTGGCGGCTGTGCCTGTCACACACGCTCTGGCCGTTGCTGGGCCTGCTGGTGTTCTTCGCGTTGCTGGGTGGGTTCGCGCAGCAACTGGCACCCGGTGCGGTCAGCCTCATGCAGGTGGTGCAGGGGTTGTAAGGCCCTGCGTGCGCCTGCATGGGGGCTGTTGATCGCCGCTCACTCAAAGCGCCAGCGCACCCCTGCATACACGCCGCGGCCTTCGCCCGGCGTCGAGCGGGCGACATCCTTGCCCGCATCGTTGTAGCCCGGCGTGACGGTGGCCGCGTAGTGGCGGTCGCCGATGTTGCGCATCTCCGCCCACGCCTGCCAGCGGCCGCCCGGCGCGTCGTAACCGATGCGGCTGCCGAAGATCACGTGGCTGTCGGCCCAGAAGGTGTTGGCATAGTCCACCGCGATGCGCGAGGCGTACTCGGTGTTCAGCGCGGCGTACAGGCCCGAGGCATGGTCGAAGCGCAGTTCGGCCTGGTAGCTGTGCTGCGGCAGGCCGGGCAGGCGGTTGCTGCCGAAGCGCGCGTCGTGGCGGTAGCGGAAATCACTGAAGGTATAGGCCTGGCGCAGCGACAGGCGCCCCGGCACCCCCTGCCACAGCGTGCTGTCCAGCCAGGCCTCGATGCCACGATGTACCGTGGGGCTGGCGTTGTTTTCGGCCACGAACAGGTTCGGCACCGGCTGCAGTTCAACGCTCAGCAGTTCGTGGTTCACGTGCGCGTAGTAGCCGGTCAGTTCCCAGCGGCCCAGCGCGGCCTCTCCACGTGCGCCCAGTTCCAGCGTGGTGGCGGTCTGGTCCTGCATCGGCACCGGCGTGCTCTGGCGGCCGGTCGACGGGCCGTTGCCGGCGCCGAAGAACTGGTTCGAACCCCAGATCATCGACCACGGATGCGGTGCTTCCACCGAGCGGCTGAGGTTGCCGAACCACTGCGTCTGCGCACTGTGCTGCCAGGTGAAGCCCAGGCGCGGCGCGTAATCCCAGTCGTGGTCGCGCAGGCGACCACCGCTGCTGGGCCAGGTGACCTGCACATCGCTGCGGGTGTTGATCAGGGCCAGGCCCGTCTGCACGCGCAGGCGATCGTTCAGCGCAAGGTTGTTGCCGATGTGCAGCGTGCTCTGCGTACCCAGATGCTGGAAGTCGCGCGTGCGGGTGCCTGCGGCATAACCGTTGCTGGCAAAGCGCAGCGATTCGCGCACATTGGCATCCAGATCGTGGGTCACGCGCAGGCCGACCGTGGTTTCGCTGTCCAGGCCGAACAGCGGGTGGCGACGGCGGTAGTCCAGCGTCGCGTTGAGGTCGGCGTAGTCCAGCTGCTGGCGGTACAGGCTCTCGCCCAGGTCCATCGGGTACTTGTGGTAGACCAGCCCGGCCTGCAGCGAGGAATCCTCGTCGATCTGCAGCGTGGTCATGTTGCCGATCCAGGTGCTGCCCGGCTGCGGGCGGCGCGCATCGATGGCCAGGTTGGCCGGGTTGGCCGCACGTGGGTCGTTGCGGATCTGATCGCGGGTCAGGCGTCCGGGCGTTTCGTGATTGGTCTCGCGGTAGCGGACGAAGAAGCGCGTCTGCAGGTCCGGGTTGATCTGCCAGCCGATGTTGGCCATCGCGCCCTTGCCGTCGCCGCGCGCGTGGCGCTGGTAGCCGTCGAATTCGCTGTCGGTGTAGGCCAGGAAGTAATCAACATCACCACTGACGCCACCCCAGCTGATCCCGCGCTTCTGGTAGCCGCGGCTGCCGGCTTCGTAGTGCAGCTGCACGCCGGCCGAATCACGGCCACTGCGGCTGACATAGTCGATGGCACCGCCCAGCGCCAGCGCGCCGCGCTCGAAACCGTTGGCGCCGCGCAACACCTCCACCCGCGACAGCCACAGCGGTTCCAGCAGTTCGTAGGGCGTGCCGCCCGCGCCGGTCAGCGGCAGGCCATCAAGGGAAACAGCGATGCCCGACGCATGGGCGCCCGGCCCACGGTTGATGCCCGAGCCGCGGATCGACACCTTGGTGCCCTCGTTGCCCGGCGACTGCGCGCTGATGCCGGGCTGGTAGGCCAGCACGTCGGCGCTGCTGGACAAACGGCTGTCGGCCTTGGCCACGTCAATGACATTGCCGGCGCCGGGCACGCGCTTCAGCGCCTCGCGCGCCTGGGCGCTGGCATCGGCGGCAGTGACCTGCACCGCGTCCAGCGTGGTGGCCTGCGGGGCGGCGTGGGCGGTGGCGGCAAGGCCGAGCGAGACGGCCAGGAACAGCAGGGACGGGGTGGGGCGGTAAGACGAGAGCGACATGCGGACAGGCTGTAAACCACAAAAGTGGCGCGCAAGTTAACAGGTCCCGTGCCCCACGTCACCCATCGGAGGCGTATGGGGCATGCCCTGTAGAGTCGAGCCATGCTCGACTGCTTTTCTCACGGAGCCGAGCATCGGCTCGGCTCTACAAGAATCCGCGGTAGCGCCGGGCAGTGCCCGGCGACGCTCGATCAGCCCAGAATCCCCGGCAGATCCAGCCCCTTCTCCTTCGCGCATTCCACCGCGATCTCATACCCCGCATCGGCATGGCGCATCACGCCTGTCGCCGGGTCGTTCCACAGCACGCGGCCAATCCGCTTCGCCGCCGCCTCGGTACCATCGCACACGATCACCATGCCGGCGTGCTGCGAGAAGCCCATGCCCACGCCACCGCCGCGGTGCATCGACACCCAGGTCGCGCCGCTGGCGGTGTTGAGCAGGGCGTTCAGCAGCGGCCAGTCGGACACCGCATCGGAACCATCGGCCATCGCTTCGGTTTCGCGGTTCGGCGAAGCCACGCTGCCGCTGTCCAGGTGGTCGCGGCCGATCACCACCGGTGCTTTCAGTTCACCGTTGGCCACCATTTCGTTGAAGGCCAGACCCAGTCGATCACGGTCGCCCAGCCCCACCCAGCAGATGCGCGCCGGCAGGCCCTGGAACTTGATCTTCTCGGCGGCCATGTCCAGCCAGCGGTGCAGGTGCGGGTTGTCCGGAATCAGCTCCTTCACCTTGGCATCGGTCCTGGCGATGTCTTCCGGATCGCCACTCAGCGCGGCCCAGCGGAACGGGCCGATGCCACGGCAGAACAGCGGGCGGATGTAGGCCGGCACGAAACCGGGGAAATCGAAGGCATCTTCCACGCCTTCTTCCAGCGCCATCTGCCGCAGGTTGTTGCCGTAATCCACGGTCGGCACGCCCAGCGCGTGGAAGCCGAGCATGGCGCGGATGTGGTTGGCCATCGATTCGCGCGCAGCCTTTTCCACGACCTTCGGTGCGGAAACGCGCTTCTGGTCCCATTCCTCCACCGTCCAGCCCTGCGGCAGGTAGCCGTTCACCGGGTCGTGCGCCGAGGTCTGGTCGGTGAGCAGATCCGGCTTGATGCCGCGTTCCAGCAGTTCGGCCAGCACGTCAGCCACGTTGCCCAGCAGGCCTACCGACTTCGGCGTGCCCGCCTTGCAGGCTTCATCGATCAGCCGCAGTGCTTCATCCAGGTTGTCGGTCCAGGTGTCCAGGTAACCGGTGCGCAGGCGCATGTCGATGCTGCTCTTGCGGCACTCGACAGCCAGGCACGATGCACCGGCCATCACCGCGGCCAGCGGCTGCGCGCCGCCCATGCCGCCCAGACCACCGGTGAACAGCCACTTGCCGGTGAGGTCGCCACTGAAATGCTGGCGGCCCATTTCCACGAAGGTTTCGTAGGTACCCTGCACGATGCCCTGCGCGCCGATGTAGATCCAGCTGCCTGCGGTCATCTGGCCGTACATGGCCAGGCCCTTCCTATCCAACTCGTTGAA
>PJUE01000968.1_pt1 | contig 11856 bp, 12 predicted proteins | sample 1512171 | NCBI WGS metagenome assembly PJUE01 (sample SAMN08177674, study PRJNA422409) | Feces metagenome, whole genome shotgun sequencing project. | isolation source: Chicken feces (3) enriched on wood chips: alkali lignin treatment | host: Gallus gallus | place: USA: Madison | collected 2015-01-15
ATAGTGATTTTTTTCGCGATACCGAGGTCGACTTGTGAATACGCCCGACACTGTTGTTGTTCTGTGTACCGCTCCCGATGAAGCTACCGCCCAGGATCTTGCCGCCAAAGTGCTGGCAGATAAGCTCGCTGCCTGCGTGACCATCCTCCCCGGCGCCACTTCCCTCTACTACTGGGAAGGCAAACTGGAACAGGAGTACGAAGTGCAGATGCTGCTTAAATCCAGCGTGGCCCATCAGCAAGCACTCCTCGACTGCCTCAAATCGCATCATCCTTACCAGACTCCGGAACTGCTGGTGCTGCCAGTGCTCCACGGCGATAACGACTATCTCTCATGGCTCAACGCTTCCTTACGCTAATCCTGCTGCTGTGCAGCACGTCAGTCCTTGCCGGGTTGTTTGATGCACCCGGCCGCTCGAATTTCACGCCTGCCGACCAGGCTTTTGTCTTCGATTTTCAGCAAAATCAACATGAACTGAATCTCAACTGGCAGGTGAAAGAGGGGTACTACCTCTACCGCAAGCAGATCGGTATTACGCCCGCTCAGGCACAGGTTGGTGCCCTCCAGCTGCCCGCCGGGGTGGCGCACGAAGATGAATTTTACGGCAAAAGCGAAATCTACCGGGGTCAGCTGTCGGTGCCTGTCACCGTCGTGCAGGCGGATAAAGGCGCTACGCTGACAGTGACTTATCAAGGCTGTGCCGACGCCGGTCTGTGCTACCCACCCGAAACCAAAGTCATTCCGCTCAGCGAAGTGAAAGCGGCCGCCGTCCCTGCGGTTTCCCCTCTTCCCTTAGAGGAGAAGACCAGCACAGGAGGTGAACTGCCCTTCTCCGCCCTCTGGGCCTTATTGATCGGCATCGGTATCGCCTTCACGCCGTGCGTGTTGCCCATGTACCCGCTGATCTCCGGCATCGTCCTCGGTGGCAAACAGCGGCTCTCCACCGGCCGCGCGCTGCTGCTGGCGTTTATCTATGTTCAGGGGATGGCGCTCACCTATACTGCGCTCGGTCTGGTCGTCGCGGCGGCCGGCCTGCAGTTCCAGGCGGCGCTCCAGCACCCAGGGGTGCTGATCGGGCTCTCCGTAGTCTTTATCCTGCTGGCGCTGTCGATGTTTGGCCTGTTCAGTCTGCAGCTCCCCTCCTCCCTGCAAACCCGCTTAACGCTGATGAGTAATCGCCAGCAGGGCGGCTCGGTAGGCGGCGTCTTTGCAATGGGGGCCATTGCCGGGCTGATCTGCTCGCCCTGCACCACCGCCCCGCTCAGCGCCATCCTGCTCTATATCGCCCAGAGCGGAAATATGTGGCTCGGCGGCGGCACGCTGTATCTCTACGCCCTCGGGATGGGGCTACCGCTGATCCTGGTGACGGTATTTGGCAACCGTCTGCTGCCGAAGAGCGGCCCGTGGATGGAGACGGTAAAAACCGCGTTTGGTTTTGTAATTCTGGCGCTGCCGGTGTTCCTGCTGGAGCGCGTGATCGGTGATGTCTGGGGCCTGCGGCTGTGGGCCATGTTGGGTGTGGCGTTCTTTAGCTGGGCCTTTATCAGCAGCTTAAACGCCAGTAAGCCGTGGATCCGCGTCGTGCAAATCCTGCTGCTGGCCGCCGCGCTGGTCAGCGTGCGTCCATTGCAGGACTGGGCCTTTGGCTCGCCTGCCGCGCAAAGCCAGGCGCACCTCAATTTCACGCCGATCGAAAATATCGACGGGTTAGCTCGCGCGCTGGCGCAGGCGGAGGGAAAGCCGGTGATGCTCGACCTCTACGCCGACTGGTGCGTCGCCTGCAAAGAGTTCGAAAAATACACCTTCAGCGACCCACAGGTGCAAAATGCCCTGAAAGACACCGTCCTGCTGCAGGCCAACGTTACGGCGAACAGCGAACAGGATAAGGCCCTGCTGAAGGAGCTTAATGTGCTCGGCCTGCCCACCATCTTGTTTTTCAACGCACAAGGTGAAGAGCAGCCCGCACAGCGGGTAACGGGTTTTATGGATGCTACAACGTTCAGTACGCATTTGCGCGATCGCCAACCGTAAACGACACTTTAAGCGGGAAAGTACGAAAGTAAACGGAGGAGAAAACCGTGCAACGTGAAGATGTTCTGGGCGCAACCCTGCAATTGCTTGAAATTCAAGGGATAGCCAGCACCTCGCTGGAAATGGTTGCCGAACGTGTTAATTATCCTCTGGATGAACTACGCCGTTTCTGGCCCGATAAAGAGGCGCTGCTGTACGATTCCCTGCGTTATCTCAGCCAGCAGGTGGATACCTGGCGCAGGCAGTTGATGCTCAACACCGAGCTCTCGGCAGAGCAAAAGTTACTGGCGCGCTACTCTGCGCTTACCGAATGCGTGCGTAACCACCGCTACCCGGGGTGCCTGTTTATTGCCGCCTGCACCTTTTTCCCGGATCCGGGGCACCCGATCCACCAGCTTGCCGACCAGCAAAAGCGCGCCTCGCATGATTTTACGCATGAACTGCTGACCACCCTGGAAGTGGACGATCCGGCGATGGTGGCAAAGCAGATGGATCTGATTATGGAAGGCTGCCTCAGCCGGATGCTGGTTAACCGCAGCCAGGCCGATGTCGATACGGCACAGCGGCTGGCGGAAGATATTCTTCATTTCGCGCAGTGTCGCAAAGGCGGAGCGCTGACTTAAGCCAGCATTCCCGCCCAGGCAGAAATGAAGAGACACAGCGCCATCAGGCGCTGAAAACGCACCATCGCCGCAGCGGTCCGAAACAGCCTGTTTACCGCCTGTCCCAGCCATGCCCAGCCCATCAGGCAGGCTACGGAGATCAGCAGGAACCAGAGCGCCATCAGCGCGACATCCCGTAACACATGCTCTCCCGCAGGGGCAAACAGGCTGACGACCGCCAGCGCCATCATCCAGGTTTTGGGATTGATCACCTGCAGTAACGCTGCCGCCCGTGCGGTAAAGCGGGTATGCCCTGGGCGGGAGACGTTTGCCGCGGGGGCACAAAACAGCTGCCAGCTCATCCAGCTTAACCACAGCACCCCAGCCCAGCTCATCGCCTGACGCACCAGCGGATACTGACGCAGCAGCTCCCCCGCCCCGGCTCCCGAAATCAGTACAATAGCGCTGGCCGCCGCGCAGGCGCTCACCAGCGCGGGCAGGGTTGCCTTCATCCCGTAGTGCTGGCTGTTGGTCAGAACAAGAATATTGGTTGGCCCCGGCGTTATCGAGGCGACAAAAGCAAATAACAGAAACGGCATCAGGTTCACAGGCGACTCCTTTTTATCAGAGCCCTGACATTGCCGCTATTTTCTGGAAACGTCTGGAAGGTTTGTGCATAACCGACGGTAGTGGGCCGGCGTAATACGGTAAGCCCGCTGGAACCAGCGACCTAAATGGCTTTGATCGGCAAACCCCAGCGCCGCCGCCACGTCGACGGGCTGATCCCCGCGCGCCAGAAACTGCCGTGCTTTGGCCAGCCGCAGCTGTATGAGCCAGGCATGCGGCGCCAGATGAAACTCGCGCTTGAAGCAGCGGGTGAGCGTGAAGCGATCGGTGCCGGTCTCCCGGGCCAGATCGGAGAGGCCGATATTGTCGCCCAGATGAGCATAAAGATAGTCCCGGGCCCGGTGCGCTACCGCCGCGCTCTGCACCTGCGACGGTAATTTTTTGCGCCAGTGACAATGAGACGTGAGCTGCGCCAGCAGATTATCCATCGTGCTTTGCTGCACGATCTTCATTTCGTCATTGTGCAGGGTCGCAAAGGTATCACCAATGGTTCGCACCAGCTGCGGCTCGCGGGTCAGGGTTTGGGTGAAATGGAGGGAATAGCTGCCGGGCGTGGAATCATACAGGCCATGCAGGGTGTTGGTGAGCCAGCGCTCATCAAGGTAGAACGTCAGATAGGTGAAGCCGCCCGCGACGGGGGCGTCGCCATCGTGGATCTCGCCTGGCTCAAGCAGGAACGCATCCCCCGGATGGCTACGGTGACGCTCACGGCGGCAATGGAACTGCTGGGTGCCGCTGAGGGTGATCCCCACCAGATAGCTGTCGTGCCAGTGCGGATCGTAGGCGTGCCCTTCAAAGTGCGCCTTGATGGTTTCAATCCCCGTATCCGCATGCTGTCGCAGCTCAAGCCAGTCCTTCACTGTCATCCCCCTTTTTCGCTGTCAGCATTGCCCGGGCTTATCTTTCTGTCTGGAAGATTTGTGCAGAATCGACGCGCAAACCGACAGATTGCCGCAATCTTAAGCAGTTGAACAGCTTTTCCCGAAATAAGGTTGACGGCCGTACCTGATTGCGGTTTAATGCGCCCCGTTGCCCGGATAGCTCAGTCGGTAGAGCAGGGGATTGAAAATCCCCGTGTCCTTGGTTCGATTCCGAGTCCGGGCACCACTATTTAGAAGAACCCGCCTATGGCGGGTTTTTTGCTTTTGATTCGGCGCAATCCTGTCAACTGACCCACCCAATGCTTCCACAGTTACAACATTTCAGATAGCCTATACGGCTGGATTTCTCCCAGCGAACATTCGCAGAGATGCCGATGGGCCGCAAACATACGCCATTCACCTCTCTTTCGCGTCGAAAGCGTCGGGCTAAAACCTTACACATCAAAAACCTTATTTATCGTGAACGCGATAGGCTGGGCGGCATCTTCTATGATGAATGCGACCGGGTTGCAGCTATCGCCAGTGGCCGCTGGACCTGGAGCGATATTATTTTTCTCAGCCAGGATCCCGCTATTTTCTGGAATGCGGAGATCATCACAGCGAATGTGGCTTTTGCCGATGCCGTAGAAGATATTGCTTTCAACGAGGCTCTGTCGAAGCTGGATGCCGCTGAAACACAGCAGGAAATGCACCTTGATTTCACACCTGACGTCAGTAGCAATGGCAAGAGATGGCTGCGCAAGCCCGCACTAAAGTACCCGCAGTTTGACGGCTTAACCTTTAAAACGCGCACTGGAAATCGCACGGGATAATCCGCCAGCCATTTACTGCGGTTACCGCATCTTACCTGGATACGCTTCCGGGATTGGTTTGCAGATTGTCGTTGAGGCTGACAGATTAAACCGGTCTGTAATTGAAACGGCTATTGCAGATTTTCGTACTCGTGGAGAACGTAACTGGATTTCTGATGTGCCTGCACGTGTCTGCTACTCAGATAAAACGATCTGCACGCCACTGAAAATTAAAGAATAAGCCTGCCCCGTATGTATATGACCAGGCCACGTCGGGCAAAGGAGTCCACAGCTATCGCACGTATCAGGAAGGGAGCCGATCCCGATGGCGTTCTGTTCCCTCATTCCACTAAGCCCTATGTCTATTATTACTGAGCACAGCCCCCTTCTGCTGGGGCTTTTTACTGGAGCTAATCTTCAGTTAATCATCACCGACGACAGCCGGTACCAGCCATCGCTCAGCTTTCCCTCGTTGGCGAGCTGAATACGCGCCTTACCGGTTTTATCCACCAGCGCCACGTCCAGCTGGTAGCGTCCTGCCGCCAGGCCAGGCGGGGTTGCCAGCTGATACGCCGAGCTGTGGCTACCCGGTAGCCATTGACGAATATCATCCCCGGCGTTGCCCTGCACGACCGTGCTTCCGCGCTTGTCCTGTAAACGCCAGGCGAGGGTATAGCGCAAATATATCGGCGCCACGCCGTCGTTTGACCACTGGCTGCTGAGCGAAACGGCCTGTCCGGCACCAGCACTTGCCGGATGGGTCAGCGACACCACCCGGAAGCGATAACCGATCTTCGTCAGCGCCTTATCGAGGATATCGCGGTACACCTGCGGCACGTCGGTAGATTTCAGGTTCAGGGTGCTGGCATGCTGTGCCAGGGCCCAGTCAAAGGTGGCCTGTACCTCTTCCCGGGTATACTTCTGCTCGCTCAGCCATTCCGCCATGTGGCCGCAAATCTCCAGGCTGACGGGCGCTTTTTTCCACGCCTGGTTGAACCCCGGCCAGGCCGCCTGTGCCGCCGCAATGCGCTCCGGGTAATCATTGCCCATATGACTCCAGCTGGGGCTAAAGTTACGCCAGTCGCCCCAGCAGTCCGCACGCCAGCCTGCCCCTCTCTTCGTCGCCCAGGCCACAGAATCATAACCGTTGAGCAGCATGATTTTAGGGGTATCAGGGAAGGCACTGAAGTGCATGTCGACATAGCGATTGAGCAGTTCGGGAGGGTAACGTTCCTGCAACGGCTTCAGGGTCGGGAAATTACTGTTATGCCACTCCCCCCATGAGCCCACCATACCGATATCGATAAAGGCCAGCTCGGGGTTATTGTTATAACGCGCGCCAAAGGCCTGAAGAAGACGCTGGGCGTAGGCAATATAGGTAGGATCGTCCAGATCGGGGACAAAGGTCTTATGATCCGGCGTCCATGTGCCTTTGATCCCCTTGTTGATCAGCCACTCCGGGATCTCAGAGCCTGACTCAGGCCCGTCGAGGATCATAAAACGCAGACCAACGTTCATTGCCGGCTGATGCGCTGCCGCAGCGGCAAACCCCTCATCCACCAGCGCAAAATTGTACTGCCCTTCCCGCGGTTCAACTTCGCTCCAGTAGTAGCGACGATACTCGAGGCCCGTCGCCGGGTACTGCGCGATGCTTAAGTCCTGGTTGTGAAAACGGGCCACGCCATTGCCCGGATTGGTCAGCAGTCCGCCGATGGCTGGAGGATTCACCGTTTGCAGCGGTTCCGCACTCTCCGCCTTCGCCCACCCCGACGAGAGCGCAAGCGCCCCGGCGACCCACAACAAATACCGATTTTTTTTGCATAGCAGATCGTGTAAATGCATCAATGCCTCTTTTCCCGGGAGCGAGTATTACAGGCGCGGCTGACAAGCCCGCGCGAAAGATGACCTCATTTTATTTCATAAGATATATCCCGGACTCACCCTTTTACATTATTTATTTAAAGAAACATTGGTCATATGGTTGTTATACACATGACGTACCGCTTTTCCTCGTGCTGTTTATGACAGCACATTCTGGATTTATTCATATTTCCTCTGAGAAGCAGGATAAAATGTTTAATAAAAATAACAGGATAATCAAAAAGCTGTTCTTCCATGAGTCCTGGGACATCATGGTCATTAACAGCTATGGCCAGCACGTTTTCCCGGAGAACACGCTGGATATCCTCAGTAACGCCAAAGCACAGCAGCTTGATAAAAAATATATCTTCCAGGCCGATCCTTTTATTATTGATAAAGACGATCTGCTGTATGTTTTTTATGAAGCGTTTTCCTTCCTTAACTCAAAAGGGGTGCTGCGCTGCCGCATCCTGAATAAAGATCTGGAAGAGATTGATGACGTGAAGCTGGAAGGGTTTGATGAATTAAAATGTCATCTCTCTTTCCCGTTCCTGTTCCAGCTCGACGGTAAGCTGTTCATGATCCCGGAGTCGGCAGAACGCAAAGAGGTGATTCTGTTCCAGTCCGTCGATTTCCCCGCGCGCTGGGAAAAGGTCAAAGTGCTGGTCTCCGATATGGCCGTCACGGATAACGTCGTCTTCGAGTTGAATGGCGTCAGTTATCTGGTCTCGACGACCATGGATAACGAACTGGTTATTCACACTTCTGATGGCATTCTTGGCGACTGGAAGCTGATCTCCCCAAACCTGGATGTCTGCAACGTGCATTTCAGAGGTGCCGGCAAGCCGTACTCGATCAACAACAAAACCTACCTCTTTACCCAGGAGTGCAATCCTGATGTATACGGAAAATCCATCTTCATCAAAGAATTGACCAGCTTAACCCCGGATAAATATGAAGAAAAACTGGTAGGGAAAATAAGCGCGTCGATCAATAACAGTGATGGTATTCACACCTTAAACTTCACCGACAATTATATTGTCTACGATACCAAGCACCTGACATTCAGCCTGCTCTCTACGCTTAAAAAACTGGCGTATAAAATTATGGTCAACCACCGTAAGCGGCTGCTTAGCTAAGTGACAATATGGGGAAGTCGCACTACGCTAACCAGAGCGGCAAAATAAAACACTGTGAAAGCGCATCTCTGTTCCGGCACCTTTTCGTGCCGGCCGGCGATGGCTTTTTGGGGGATTTATTATGGCAATTCTGGTCACGGGTGGCGCAGGCTATATTGGTTCACACACGGTGCTGGCTTTACTGGAGAGAGGTGAAGATGTCGTCGTCATTGATAACCTCTCCAATGCCTCGCAGGAGTCATTAATCCGGGTCGCAGAATTAACGGGCAAACAGCCGGTGGTCTGCATCGCTGATATTCTGGATCGCGACGCGTTAAAAAAACTTTTCGCGCAACATACCATTTCTGACGTTATCCATTTCGCCGGTCTTAAATCGGTTTCAGACTCTATTGTCCGGCCTCTCGCCTATTATGAAAATAATGTCGTCGGAACCATGGTGCTTTTGGATGAAATGCAGCGTGCGGGCGTGCACAGTCTTATTTTCAGCTCATCGGCAACGGTATATGGCAACCCCGAATCCGTTCCTTTAAGCGAACAGTCCCGCACCGGCGGTACCACGAATCCGTACGGTACCTCCAAGCTGATGGTGGAGCATATTTTACGTGACTTCTCCGTTGCCGAGCCGTACTTCAGGATCGCCTGCCTGCGCTATTTCAATCCCGTTGGCGCACACCCCTCCGGGCGTCTGGGGGAGGATCCGAACGGTATCCCGAATAACCTTGTGCCCTATATTTCACAGGTGGCCATCGGCAAGCTGGCGTGCCTGACCGTCTTTGGTGATGATTATCCAACGCCGGATGGCACCGGCGTGCGTGACTATATTCACGTGATGGATCTCGCCTATGGCCACCTTGCCGCGCTGGATCATAAAGATGACGGCGAGGCGTTTAAGGCCATCAATCTCGGCACCGGGGTGGGCTATTCAGTGATTGACCTGATCAGGGCCTTTGAAAAAGCCGCGCAGACCAAAATCAACTACCGGATTGTCGGCAGGCGTTCCGGCGACGTGGCAGAGTGCTGGTCGGATTCATCGCTGGCGCGCCAGCAGCTGGGATGGCAGGCCACGCGCAACCTCGAGGAGATGATGCGCGACGCCTGGAACTGGCAGAAGAACAATCCCGGGGGCTACAGCGCCTGATTACTGATATTTCAGGTTGAGCCACCAGTCCCAAATCCCGACGTGATAGTTCTGGAAAACGTCTATGCCCAGCGCGGATTTGATCATATACAGCGTCAACAGCACGCAACACAGCAAGAACAAGGTGGCGAACAGGATCAGAAACGTCACCACGATCCGCGACAGCTTTGACTCCGGACGCGAGCGCGCACGGTGATCCCGCCCCAGTAAGAACACCATATAGAGGCGTTTGCCGAAGAAAGGAAAACTTTTACGGACATCGATGCGGTGGCGCGACGCCAGGGTAATCGTGATGATGGCGCTCTCGATCTCCTCTTTTTGCTCCGGGGTCAGCTGGGCGCTAACATCCTTATCAAGCACTTCATAAAAACGGTCGATAACAACCGGGTTTCTGGTCTTACTGGTCAATTTTAACCTATTGTTTTATCTAATCTATGGTAAATGGATACGGTTTTCCTGGCGATTTCATCCCAGTTGTAGCGCTGCAGAAAATCGCCATAATCAATCCGCGGAGAGTTCGCCCACCGGGTCATTTTGTCTGCCAGGTCAGCGACATCACCCAGCTTAAAACTGGTCTCAGCCGGTAAGCCGACCTCCAGGTTCGGCAAAATATCGCTCACCACCACCGGCAGCGAAAACGACATCGCCTCCAGCAGCGCAATAGGTAATCCCTCATGGTAAGAGGGCATCACAAACAGCGAAGCCTGTGAGAAGATGACCTGCAGCGCCTCGCCTTTTAAAAAGCCGGTCATGACGACGCCAGGCGTCTGAAACGCCAGCTGCTTCAGGTGTATGCTGTACTCCGTGTCATGATCCGCATCCCCGACCAACACCAGCGGCAGCGTCAGGCCCGACTGTTGATAAGCGGCAATGGCATCATGCATCCCCTTCTCTTCAACGAACCGCCCGACCATCACGATATAATGCCCGGGCTGCAACGCATAACGCCCGAGGATCCTGTCGATCGTCTCGTCAGCCAGCGGCGCCGGCACATTAGCGCCGTTATAAACCAGATGCGCATCATAGCGATGGTATTTCTGCTGGATCAGCTGGTTGATCACCTCAGAAATGACAATCACTTCGTTGGCATACTTCACCGCCACTTTCTCACCGAGCATCAGGATTTTTTTCGCCATCCTGCCCCACTTCTGGCGCTCGTAGTCCGGCCCATGATGGGTAAAGACCACGCGTTTGCCCAGCAGGCGTAACAGCGGCACCACGAGGCCGGGTCCGATGGCGTGAACATGCACAATATCGGATCGGTCAACAAATGTCCTCAACGCCGCAATAACAGAATGCACAATGGCTTCGAAACTGCGTTTTTTAGGCGCCCAGAGCGCCAGCGTCTCGACGTTTTTATAACTCGAGCGCCGGTAGGGCACGTAGGGTGACCGGGCAATCACGCAAATCTCCACGTCATATTGCTGCCGGATAGCCGGGTACAGGTTCTGACAATGGGTTTCGACGCCGCCTAATACATCGGGGATCCCGCGTGTCCCCAATACCGTGATTTTTTTTGGCATATTATGGCCTGTCGAGCAGTTCGCGATAGAGCGACTGCAACGTTTCCATGTGCTTGCGCAGTGAGTATTTCTGGCAAAGCCTGACCCGGCCTTTCAGCCCCATCTCGTGGGCCTGCGCCGGGTTTTCCGCCATCACGTCCAGCGCATCGGCCAGATCCTGAGCGTTGCCAGGTTCAAACAGCAATCCTTCCACACCGTGACGTATCTGCTCCGGGATCCCGCCAATGCGGGCCCCTACCACCGCCCGGGCGAATGACATCGCCTCCAGCACCGCCATGGAGCAGTTTTCATAACACTCTGATGGCAGCACCACGGCCCGGGCGTTTTGAATCAGCGCATCCAGCGCCGGGCCCTGTTGCACATAGCCGAGGAACTCCGCGTTGGGATAGTCCACCACCATCTCGTCATACAGCGGCCCGTGGCCGACGATTTTTAACGGCATTTTATTGCGCATTAACTGATGCGCCCGTGTCAGGGTCGGAACCCCTTTCTCCGGACTCAGGCGCCCGACGTACAGCAGATAACCCTGATCCGCACCCGCCTCTGGCGTGTGGCTGTCGTCTATACCGTTCACAATCACATCGATGCGGGAATCCGGTAGCGAGCGTTTCAGCTCGTTACGCAGAAACTCGCTCGGGGAGACAATCACGTCCAGCGCCTGATAATTTTGCGCGATGTACTGCCAGGTCGCTTCTAACGACAGCAGCAGACTCTTCGCCGCCGAGCCCTCCTGACAGCGATAGCGAAACGCATTAAATACGCTGCCCGTCACGCACGCATCGCACACTTTGCCGTCGCGCAGCATCGAGTACGACGGGCACATAATCTTATAGTCGTGGGCGGTTAAGACGGTTCTACAGCCGAAGTCCCGGGCAACCTTGATCAGAGCCGGGGTCAGCTGGTGATAGATATTGTGGAAATGGACGATCTCCGGGCGCGTCTGCTCCAGCAGCGCCTGCATTTTTTTACAGGCTTCGCGGTTGTGAATAAAGCTGATGGCGGTCTTCACCCCCGCCAGCAGCCCGCCCTCTTTGTGATAATCGACATTGCTGACGAAGTAGTCGGCATAGTCAGACGGAAAGTTCTTCTCATGCTGCATGGAGAAATCGATCACCTCCACACCGGCCTCTTTCAGCATATTGCGTTCCTGAAAATAGACCGTCTCCGCTCCTCCCTTGATAAAGAAGAACTTATTCACCAGTAAGACTTTCATTACTCTACCTGTTCATGAATAACTTTATTGTCCGGCGGAACCCGGGGATCG
>PJUE01000970.1_pt1 | contig 11744 bp, 3 predicted proteins | sample 1512171 | NCBI WGS metagenome assembly PJUE01 (sample SAMN08177674, study PRJNA422409) | Feces metagenome, whole genome shotgun sequencing project. | isolation source: Chicken feces (3) enriched on wood chips: alkali lignin treatment | host: Gallus gallus | place: USA: Madison | collected 2015-01-15
ATCGAGCCCTACACCCAGGCCTATTTGGTTGCGAAGCACGCGCAGTACGTTTCAACCTCGAACGCCGCAGAAATCAACACGCTGCTGCGTTGGTTGAATCGCATCGACAACTCAGATTGGCTGCCTAGCGCGATGAAGTTCCTAGCCGAACATGAGTCCGACGCCGAGTACGTGCATTGGTTTCTCAAGCGGCTGGAAGCGCTTGCCGCATGCATGCATGTGTGCGGATACGACGTGAACGCTCGTATCGAGCGCTACAGTCGAGTTCTAGCAGCCCTGGAACGGCCGCACTCCAGGAACGAGCCGGTGTTGGCGGTAGAACTCACCAGTCACGAGAAGTCCACCTTCTTGGACCACCTTCAAGGGGAGGTCTACCTTCTCACAGCAAGGCGCAGAAACTACCTCATCCTTCGGCTCGACTCCTTCCTTGCCGACGGAGCGGCAACCTACGACCCATCCATTCTGACCATCGAACACGTCCTGCCTCAGACTGTGGCCAAGGATTCCGTATGGGCGGCTCATTGGCCTAACACAGCAGACCAGGTCCGTTGGCTGCACCGATTGGCAAATCTGGTTCCACTCAATCAGCGACGGAACTCACAAGCCCAGAATCATGATTTCGAGCGCAAGAAGAAAGCGTACTTCGGTGGCAAGCAAGGAGTGTCTTCTTACGTCTTGACCACACAGGTGCTCAATACACCCAGTTGGACGCCCGCCGTGGTCGAGCAACGACAGGGAGACCTGATAGATGTGCTCAGCACTGGCTGGAGTCTGAACTGATAGCACGGCAGTGGAAGCCATAAAGACGGCGCAGGGAGGAGCAACGCAGTGGAAATTCGTCTCATCGAGAAGGCTGGGGTACCCGCCTCAGAAATCGACGCACAACAGAAGATTCAGAAGACCTTCGACGCCTCCACGTTCACGAAGGGATGGCGTGGCTACGCCTCGTTCAAGCTAGCGCGCGGCGGGCCCGGGGCAGGTGATGACGACTTCGACCTCGTACTTGTCACCCACACCCACATCATCGTCCTTGAGCTGAAGAACTGGCGAGGCAACAAGCTTACGGAGCGCAGCGGGAATTGGTACGTGGATGGACAGCCACGAGGTCGCTCGCCAGTACCGCTGGTGAATCTGAAGGCCAAGCGCCTTGGAACGACGCTTAATGCACGAGTCGGCCCCGCCAAGACACCTCTGGTTCTGTCATTCGTTGTATTGTCGGGCAGCATCAAAGAGCTCGAACTTCCCAAGGAAACGAAGGAAGCAGAGTCGGTCTTATTCTTGGAAGAGCTTCTGGATTGGGTGAGAGAAGCCGAGTACCGGAAGTTTGTTACCCGCCCAGCTCGCATCAATCCCCTTGCGTTCCTGAACGCCTACGACCTGTTCTTCGAAGGCCAAAAAGGTCGGCCAGCCGGCTTCAACATCCATGGCTATCGCCCCGAGACGCAGCCGCTGTGGGAGCACCCAAAGAAGCTCTACGCAGAGTTCCGCGCCAAAGAGAAGCAAGACCCCGATAAGCTAGCGTTGCTTCGACAATGGGACTTCGGGGCGATGGGCAGCGAGCTCATCGGCGAAGGGGAGCGTGGGTTCATCGGCCTGCGCGAGCAGCGCGTTTTCGAGCACGTAGAGCCTCGGAACGAAGAGCTCTCACGTAGCCTGCTGCGCCCCATAGCCCGCATGGCAGAGGCCGACGTCACACGCGACTTTGCGGAGCTGTACGCGCTACCGCCCAAGGTGACGCGCCTCAGCGAGTTCGTCAACGCCGGGCTTCCCAAACTCACGCCGCCGGAACGTGTTGTTCTGGTCAAGGCCATGCTGCAGCGCTTCGCCGACCTGCATGACCTGAACGTGGCTCATCGTGACATCGGTGCACACTGTCTATGGGTCGAGCGCCCGGCCAAGGTCGTCATTTCTGGCTTCCCGGCGGCTTACTACCCCACGATGGTCACCATCGGGACGTTCCGCGAACGCGTACAGGTGGAGCGCTCCAACCTGCCTGAGGATACGAACCAACTTGAAGGTGCGACCCCTTTCAGACGCGACACCTACATGCTTGGCGTTCTTGCGCATTTGATACTGCACGGCGAACGCCCACCCCGTGTGGATGGGCACTATGTGTGGGAACCACGAGCATCCGATGTCTTTGGAGGCTCGCTGGACACTGTTCTGGCGAAAGCATTGAGCCGTGAACCGATAGCTCGCTTTGAGACCGCGCGAGACATGCTGGAGGCGCTCAACGAAGCCTCCAAGGGGGACGACGAACAGGTCATCGACCTCGCTGCCTTTGACGTCTACCGAGCCAAAAGCCGAGTCCGCGACTACCCGGAGGAAGGCGAGCCTCTCACAGACGATGACGACCTTTTGGCGTTTCGAAGCTCATTCGAAGGACATCCTGTACTGGTCAAAGAATGGCATGGCGTCGAACCCGACCTGAAGCGTCCGGACCAGGCCATCCGCCTGCTTTCCTTTCTGGAACGCGCTCGCAATTTACGGGCCGCGGCCCTCCCTGGGGTCGCTGCGGTGCTGGACAGCGGCCTTAGTAGGCGCAGCTTGCTAGTAGTGCAGCGCTGGGTCGAAGGGATAACCCTTTCTGAGTGGCTGAAGATGCCTCAGGAGCGAGAAGCCAAGCTTATCGTCGCACGGGCGCTGACCCGCACGCTCGCCCAGATGCACGACTTCGAATGGCCACACGGCGACATTAAACCCGACAACATCGTCGTCAAACCAGATGGGCAGCCTGTGCTCGTAGACATGCTGGACTTCCGACGGTACGCTGGCGACGCCTATTCAACCGCGTACCTCCCCCCGGACTACAAGACGCTCTCACCGTTAGGTAGAGACCGCTATGCCTTGGCAGCCGTACTGGATGAGTTGCTAGTACAAGGCCATGACGACAGCAGCTTGTTAGGACTTGAGAGGGTTCGCGAGGAGATTCAGCGGCTTTTGACAGAGCGACAAGTTTCAGCCCTGGAACCGCTGCAGAGTGCCTTGGCTGGCAAAGGGCAATCAACAGAATTACCTGACGTTGAACCCTATCGTGTTTCCATCCGTGGGCTATCCAACACAGGTGTGGTTGCCGGCGAACTACTAGGGGACAACGGGTACTTCTATCTAACGATGGAGAACTCCCGAAAGAACTCTGGTGCCAGACTCATTCACCTGACCGGCGCAGATGCTAGGTTGACCGTGGAATGGCAGCCCTCGGAGCGTCGTTCGACGTGGGTAACGGTCAAGCCTGTGGACCTAACTCAACTCATCTGGACACAGGATAAGTGCCTCGGACGAATTCGCGCCAGGCTGATGGTGTCCGAGGGCATTCGCAGCGACGCATCGGACCTTGAGCCTTCTTTGACACTGTGGGCTGAACAGTTCAACGACCAACCAGCTCAAGACACATACGAACTGCTCCCTGGCGATGACGGCACAGAGTCCGCTGCGGATGCTGCTTCAGTTGGCCCAACGAATAGCTCAACGTCGCCAAACGCAAAGACACCAAAGATTGACATTGAGGAACTCTGGCAAGCCCTGCTAACAGCTGAGGAAGAGTCGTTGCCTGTCGCGACAGTCATCGGTGAAGTTCGGCGCAACCCTCAACGCGAGCATCAGGTGTTACTACCCTGCTCCCTCGACGGTGCCGGCTTCGACCCGGACATTGACGACCACACTTGGGTCGAGAGGCAGAACGCAGAGGGCCTCTGGCGACGTTGCGGCGATTTGGAGCTTCGGGATACCTCGCTCGGCGCCAACTGCGAGCTCGCTATCGAGCGCTGGTCTGGCAAGCCGCTCAAGGTCGGGGAGAAGGTGAGGCTGCGCAGCAACATGGAGAGCGCATCATTGACGCGCCGAGCCGCTGCGGTTGAACGCATCCTGGAAGGGCGCTCCGTCATACCAGACCTGGTTGAATACTTTCAGGCGGCGGGAACGCAGCCGGTACCCATGGAGTTTCATAAGCCTTCTGAAGAGGCCCTGAATGCATACGCCCAGGGCAACAAGAGCTTAAATGAAAGCCAGAAGGAAGCGTTCCGTAAAGCTCTGCAGTTCGGGCCATTGAGCCTTCTGCAAGGGCCTCCGGGCACAGGCAAGACCTGGTTCATCGCCTCGCTTTTGCACTACCTGGTGACGAAGGAAGGGGCAAGGCGCATCCTGGTGGTAAGTCAAGCCCACGAGGCCGTGAACAACGCACTGGAGAAAGCGCTGGAGCTTTTTGAAGAAAAAGGGGTAGCTTTTGATGCCGTTCGACTCGGCCACGAATCGGTAGTCTCCGAAACCATCCGACACCTTCACTCGTCTTCCATCGAGCAGTCGTATCGAGAGCGCTTTAAGGCAGAGTACAAAGAACGTGTCCTGCGCTTAGCAACCGAAATGGGCTTACCGGCAGCCTTCGCTGCCGCTGCCGTAAAGCTGCACGTCAATGTAGGTCGTTTGGTTGACCAGATTTCCACATTGGCCACGGAGATGCCTGAACCGTCAATGGCTCACAGGCCCAGCAATGAGCAGGAGACGTCCAACGAAGACCCGGCCGCTCAGAGGGGGCGGCAGTTGATGGAGACGCTCCAGGACATCTGCAAGCGCGATTACCAGTATGACATCGGAGAGGTTCAGCTTGGCGAGGTCTTGGACGACCTCTACAGCCAAATTGCTGAGATACATGAGGTTCAGTCACCGCAAGCCATAGAACGGCTCCGAGGTCTGCTGAAGATGTCTGATGACTGGCTGAAGACTCTGGGTGAACCCGCTGCAAACTTTGCTGAGTTCCTTGCCAAGTCACGAACCATTGTTGCCGGCACGCTTGTGGGCATAGGACGCCGCGCCGCAGGCGTCATCCACAACATGTACGACTGGGTGGTCATCGACGAAGCTGGCCGAGCGGCTCCAAGCGAATTGGCAGTTGCGATGCAGACAGGTCGGCGGGTTCTTCTGGTCGGGGACCACAAACAATTGCCACCCACGTTCGAGCAGGACGTACGCAATGTGGTTTCGAAGAAGCTGGGCTACGCAACGGACTCCCGTGCATTTGCCAGCGATTTCGAACGCGTCTTCGACTCTCCCTACGGCTTAGCGGTGGGAGCGTCTCTGAAGGAACAGTACCGGATGGCGCCGACCATCGGTGAGCTGGTGTCAGAGGTTTTTTACGAGGGGCGATTGGCGACGGGCCGTGGTGCCTCTTGGCTCGATACGAGCCTGCTGCCTGCACCTCTTCGGCATGAAGTCTGCTGGGTGGACACATCCCCCCTTGGTCGCAGCGCCCTGGAGAGCAACTCACCCGACAGAATCGATTGCTGGAACGACGCCGAAGCCGGCGTGGTGATGGATGTTCTTAAGTCTTTGCTTCAGAACTCCAGGCTCATTCGAGCACTGAAGGAAGGGCTGCAGCCCGGTGACCCTATCGTGGGCATCATCTGCATGTATTCGAAACAGCGTGAGGTTCTGAATCGCCTGAAGAGCGGAGTGCGTTGGATTCCGGCTGACCTGCGGCGCCTGATAAAGGTAGACACGGTCGACAGCTATCAAGGCAAAGAGAACCGCATCGTCATCTTGTCAACGGTCCGCAACAATCCTCAGCAGAACCCCGGCTTCCTGCGTAGCCCAAACCGCATCAACGTGGCAATGTCACGTGCGATGGAGCGCCTGGTGGTTGTGGGTGCGACATCCATGTGGAAAGGCAAGAACGAAAGCACCCCGTTGGGTCAAGTGCTGAAGAAGATTGAGTCGCTCCGAGCCACTGACCAAGCCACCATCGCCAAGGCTCAGGAGTTCCGGGCATGAGCATCGACTACACCCCATTCAACAGAATTACGTTCGCCCTGCCGGTTCAGCCGTTCAAGGTCACTGCATTCATCTCTACTCAGGAACGGCTGCCTGCGGTCACGGAGTTTGTTCTACGGCTGCTTCACACATGCGGGCGCGTATCGCTCGCGGCATTCCGTGAGTATTTCGGCTTTTCCGAGGCCGAGGCCTTGTCGGTCATCGAGTCACTGGACCGGCAGGGCTATGTGACGCTGACGGAGGAGGAACTGACGCTCAGTGAAGAGATGCGACAGCGCTTCGAAACGTCACCTGACGATTGTCCCTGGGTGACCAAACTGAAACGTCGCACTGACGTTGTGCCCTTTGACTTGCTGACCTTCTCCAGGCTGGGTCGAGCTGATTTCGCATTTGCCACGGGTAATTGGGTGAAGCTGAACCCACCTGCCGCACTTTTGGGCAACAGCCTGGAGCAGGCGCGTCGCGCGTACCGCGAAAGCTTTGCCCACATCGAACGCGAGACCGCCCGTTCCCGAGGGGAAGAACGAGAACGTTCCTACGGTGTTCATTCCATTGAGAGTGTCGAAGCACGCAAGCCAGGGTTTGTTCCGCTGACAGTCAGTCTGGAGGTCGATGCGAAGAACACAGTGACGGTACGGCTTCCGAACGAGTTCGAGTCCGGCGCAAGCTTGGACTTGCTGTCGGAGTTTCGTGAAAGTGTTTCTGCCACGCTGGAGGCCAGCGCTCGGAGCAGCGGCGATGGCTTGCAAGAGTTCCTGGCGATGTTCGAATTGGACTTTCTTCGCCCTTACGCCACCGCAGAGGAGCTGAATGCACACCGAATGGCGACAGACATCGAACGCGGCTTGAGCGCACCGGCAGGTATTGCCCCCCTGTTCGGCGGGTTGTATCTCAGGAAAAACCGTGACGTGATACTCAGCCATGTGCACGAGGCAAGGAGCGGCCGCAAGGGGCAGCCGGTCTTCCAAAGCTCTCTCGGCTGGCTGGCTCCCGACTACACGCTCTGGGGTCGAGGCGATGACTTCAGACAATCCGTGGATGCCTTTAGAAAAGCCATTCGGAACACTGGTAAGGGGGATGACCTTTACATCTTCGACAGGGCAGACGAGCGTCAAGAGCCGGCTGTAAGAAGCAAGTACTCAGGTACTGGCCTGGTCGAACTTCACCTCGTGCGACCCCAGTCGTCCTCGCAAGGCTGGCAGGAATTCCTTGAACTGATGCTGTATCCAGGACGCTTCGCGGTCGTCATGCTCCATGCGGCTCTGCCATCGGCACCTGGAGCCCGTGTTCCGTTTGGATTCATAACGACCAAGCCGAAGCACCTACGGATGGTTCACCAACAGATGCTTGATGCAGGGCACGGCACACGCTATGGCGGTCGCTGGTCGCCAAACCGCGATGGCGCGCCCAACAAGTCACAGACCTTGCTCGAAGGGTGCCCCTTCCTCGCGTACTCCGACGTTCAGTTGTCGCCAAACTCATGACGTCCGATTTAGGAACTTCAAACGGCGTTGCTGCATAAATCGATGCCCCGAACCCTAGACGTGGCTACGCCACAGCCACCGTCTGCGGGCAGACTAGTTCAGCAAACCGATTTAGGATGGCGGTTGGAATGTGCAACGTGCATAACACCACTCGTTCACCGAGCTGCTTGATGCAATTCATCTTGGTCGCTAACCGCCATCCAGTCTCACTCAATTGCCTTCATCAACGTAACCAGCGCAGCACCCCACTCCAACCTTTCCTGCTCAAGTCGCACACGACTACCCCACGTACCCGCGCGCAAGTTTTCGTAGACGGATTTCTCTCCTGTGGTCAGCTCTTCGTAGGCCCCATTGGCACACAACGCCGACTCCTGGACCCAAAGCGCTCGGTGCGCTAAAAGCGTTGCTTCGTCCATCAGGACGGACCGAATCTGAGGAACAGCCTTGCGGGCACGGTCCAGAATTGCAAAGCCATGGGAGTCGATGTCTCCCCAATAGACAACGTCAGCACTCTGCAACCAGGGAAGCGCTCCCAGAGCGCTCACCGCATTTCCGAGCTTCATGACGAGTACGGTGTTCGCGACATCTGGAAGTGCCAGCCCTGTTTCGAGGTTCTCGACAATCACGACAGCTGCTGGAGAAATGGGCAATCTGCCAAGCTCCCCTACCGGTGCCTCAATGTCCCCCAGACCCCCGACGAGGCTGCGTAACGTCGGACAGAGCAAGCGCATGCGCACTCGATGAGCGGGCTTCTTGAGGCCAACCAACGCATGGAAGTCACCACCCTCATCTCCAGTTCCGCGTATCGCGCGAAGCAGACCAGCTACGAGCCCCGTGCGCTTCTCCAACCACTTTGTATCCAGTCCTTCTATTGGAAGTTGCCGTAGATACAAGCCCGACACGGGATTCGTGGTCACCCAAGCCAGCAGGGTCACCAAGCATTCAAAATCCTCGGCCGAATAGTCCGCGAGCACGTCGAACCGAGACGCCAAGGCACTGCCCTGAGCAAGCACCGGCCACCGACTCGCCATCCGCTGATATCGCTCGCTGGCAATCTCCCACCGCCTGGACTGACCGACCGCTACGGCCACGACGCCAGCGTTTTCAAAGCTCAACCGACTGGGCAGCCGGTGCCGGCCAAACCTCGCAAACTGCCGTTCTTCGAACAGGACCTCTCCTGGACCAATCCGTGACTGCCAAGCGGCTGCCCACGCCCTGACCGCGGAAGCATCCTCCGCGATGTCCTTATCGGTTGGAACGCCCAGCGTCACAACCAGTGGCCAGGTGCCTTCTCCGGCCAGCCAGTTCTGATGCTGGTTGTTGAAGCGACGAACCAGGAAATCGCGCGCAGCCTCAGGAGACAGTAGTTTCTTCGACATTGCGCACGTCCTGGGTCAGCTTCAGTCGATGAGACTCGCTGTCGTATTCGATGGGGATGACCGCCGACTTCTTGCGGTCCTTGATGTGCACAAAGCATGCGCCGCCGATGAACGGTTCCAGCGTCATCACCGACTTCAACGGTGTCGCCACAATCATCTGGAATCCGAAGGTCTTGAAGATGTTCATGGCCATGGCCGTGAATTCCGCATCAGCCTTATCGAAAGCCTCATCCAGAACAACGGTCGAGTAGCGGGGAAGTGCCCTGTCCTGGCCACCAAGCTGGTACCGAAGTGCAGCCGCCAAACAAGTTGCCGCCAATTTCTGACGCTGACCACCAGACTTGCCGGCCCCACTGCGGTAGACCTCGACCTCCAGGTCGTCCTCGTCCAGTTCGCGGGCAACGAACTCCACGTGTTGCCGCACGTCGAGCACAAAATTCCGCCAGTTCTTGTCTGCGGTTTCCTGGCTCGCGAGACGCTTGACGAGTGCCGCCAACGCTTTGAAGCGCTCCTCGGCCAAGTCCCGTTCGTTGGAGAACGAGTGGCTGAGCGATTCCTTGAGGCTTGCGCGGAACAGGCGCACATCCTCGATAGCCTTGTCGGCCGTGTCGATGACCAGGTGCGTACCAGGATTGAACGGCGCCGTCTGCAGGCTTTCATTGACGAGTTCCATGCGCGACCGAATGGCCGAGCGCTCCTCGTCCAGTTTCGTAGTGAGCAGCGTAAGGTTCTGGTCGCTCTGCTCCCGCAGAAGACTGAAGAAACGGTCCTCGAACGCAGGCAGGTTGTCGTCCTCCAGCCGCTTGAGCTTCGCCAGATAGTCGTCGGCGCTTTCGAGCGTCGCATCAAGGCCGCCAGCAAGCGCAGGCCACACGCGGTTGAAATCCGCGAAGCGCTGCACGATGGAATTGCGAAGGTCCGACAGCCGGCTTTCCAGCGCACGTAGTTCCGAATTCAGGCCGCGCTCAACCAGATTGGTCACATGGTCGAGGCTCTCCAAAGTGACAACCTTCTCCGTGGCCTCGTACCGGACAGCAATCTGCTCGGCGAACGCAGGTGGACGGTCCGAGGTCGGCCACAGTCGGGCAAGCTCTTCCAGCTTCCCTTTCAAGCGATTGATGTCTGCAGCAATGGATTGCCCTTTGCCATCTTCAGCGTTCTTCTTACCAACAGCCAGGGAATGCACGCCTTCTTGCTTCCCGATGCTGTCGTTCAACGCTGCCAGGTCGGGACGAGCTTCACGCTCAGCCTTCAACCGGATGGTCAGGTCGTTGATGCGCGTCAACAGAGACCCGACATCCACATCGTTCCAAGTCAGATTCGACAGGTTTTGGCAGTGCAGCATCTGCGCCTGTTGAGCATCTTCCTCTTTCCCAATCTTGTGAACGGTCTCTTCCAGCTCGCTTATACGGCCACCGATTTCCGCAGCCTGCTGCTTGAAGAGTGCCAGCTTTTCCTTGTTGTCGAACCCAAGGACCCACTGATTGCGGTCGTTGACCGAGTGGCGGTCATTCTTCTCATGCCGCATCGTGCTGTGCTTGACCTGCCCCTCGCGGGTGACCGCGCGCGAAGCATTGCGGAATGCCTGCAGGGTGTCGGCGCACTCAAAGTCGAAGGAATGCTTGAGTTCCTCCCGAACCCAGTCCCCGAAACTACCCGATGCCATGTTCAGCTTGCGCACCAAGGAGTTGGGCCCGGGGGACCGCCCCGAGGTCTGGGGAATGGTTCGGAAGTACACCAGCCGTTCACCGATGTTTCGTTCATTCAGGTAAGCCGACACCGCAGAGTAGTGCTTCTCGTCCACGAGGATGGACCGGGCGAAGCCACCCAGGACACGCTCGATGGCACCACGCCAAGCCGTTTCGTCGGCTCTCACCTCGACCAGCTCGCCAACGAACGGCAGCTTCTCTTCGGGAATCGAGAGGTCCCGAGCCATACGCTCACGCAGGTCGACCAGTCGTGCCGGCAAGTTCGACTTCTGGCGCTCGAGCGCCTTGACCTCAGCGACGACCTTCAGAAAGCCCTCATTTGCCCGGCGCAGCTCTTCCTTGACACCGTCCTTCCGTTCCTCGACCTCGTTCTTCAAGTCACGGGCCTTCAACACCCGCTGCTTGGCGGCTTCGACACGCTGGACAAACCACACCACGGAATCAGGAACAGCCCAGCCCATGGCTTCGCATGCCGCTGCGGCCATGTCCCGCTTGCCGATACGGATGGGCTTTTCAGCTTCGGCGGCCTTGATGTCATCTTCGAGCCGGACTAGGACGTCGGCCCCCATGTTGAGCTTTTGCCGTTGAAGGTCCGTCAGTTTCTGGAACTCGTTCTCAACAATGGACGCGAGGCGCAACGCCTCCTGCCTCGACCCCTCCCTATCCACTTCGAGCTCGACAATGCGCTCATCGAGAAGAAGCTTGCGCCGGTGTTCTCGATATTGGTCGATGGCGGTCTGTATCGCCTGCAAGCCATTGCTTTCAAGCTTTACCCGGTCCAGTTCCCCATGTTCTTCACGGGCCGGGACCAGCGTCTGAATTTGCTTACGCGCAGCGACGACCTCTTGGTGCGCCTCGTTGAGTTCCCCGAATTCGTTGACCAGGCTCGCGGCAATGCCGAAGGTTTCGGGCTCATCCAACATGAAGTCCCTCAAGAACACGTTGAGGTCGCCCAGGTTCTTGGCGGACTGCGTCTTGTGCAACAAGCGCAATGCGCGCTCGTTCTCGATGCCTAGCAGCCGACGGAAACGCTCTTGGTAGGCGCTGAACTCCGTATGCACCTTTGCATCAGGCAAGTCGTGCTTGAAGCGTCGTGCGTCGAACTCGTTCTTCGCGAAGAATTCCAGCTCCTGAACATCAAACTCCCGTTCAAGCGTCAGGTACACCCGCTTGGCATCACCTGGGGCGGTCGAATTTCCCTTCACCCACAGAACTTGGGCAAGCACCACCACACGCCCCATTTCATCACGGTAGGTTTCCACGATGGCCGACCATGTTGTGCCGCTGCGCAGGTACTGCGAGACATATTCACCAGCCTCGCCAGTCTGCTGCGCCCAAGCACCACGAAGGTAAGTCATGACGCTGCGGTCCCGCCCATTGCGCTCGGCCTCGCGGGCCGCAACGTTGAA
>PJUE01000971.1_pt1 | contig 11739 bp, 9 predicted proteins | sample 1512171 | NCBI WGS metagenome assembly PJUE01 (sample SAMN08177674, study PRJNA422409) | Feces metagenome, whole genome shotgun sequencing project. | isolation source: Chicken feces (3) enriched on wood chips: alkali lignin treatment | host: Gallus gallus | place: USA: Madison | collected 2015-01-15
CGGCACAGAGGTATCAGATATGAAAAAAATATATGTTTTTAGTCACCTGCGCTGGGACTTTGTCTTTCAGCGTCCACAGCATCTGATGACACGTCTTGCCCAGCACTATCACATTGTCTTTATTGAGGAGCCGCTCTATTCAGCGGAGAAACCGGAGCTGAAGCTCTCCCGGCCCGCCCCAAACGTCACCGTGGTTCAGCCGCATACCCCGTCAACAGCGGCCGGGTTCCACGACGAGCAAATTGCCTTTCTGGAAACGCTCCTGACGGAGCTACGGGAGCCGGACGAAACCCCGGTGGTCTGGTTCTATACGCCGATGGCGCTTCCGCTATTGAAGATCTTTACTCCGGCGATCGTGGTCTATGACTGCATGGATGAACTTGCCGCCTTTGAGAAAGCCCCTCGCCAGCTGTTGCAACGTGAGTCAGCTCTGCTGAGCCGGGCGGATATTGTCTTTACCGGTGGCCCCAGCCTGTATGAAGCGAGGAAAGGCCGTCACCCGAATATTCACTGTTTTGCCAGCAGCGTCGATGCGGTGCATTTCGAACAGGCGCTGGATCGGGCGAATCATCACCCGCTGCAGGACGAGATCCCTCATCCACGGCTCGGGTATTACGGCGTTATTGATGAACGTATGGATTTATCTTTGATTGCGGCTCTCGCGGATTCACATCCGGAGTGGCAGATCGTGATGGTCGGCCCGGTGGTGAAGATCGATCCCGCTACCCTGCCCAGACGCAGCAACATTCATTATCCCGGCATGCAGCCTTATCAGGCCCTGCCACAGTTCCTTGCCGGCTGGGATGTGTGCCTGATGCCGTTCGCGCTGAATGAATCTACGCGGTTCATTAGCCCGACAAAAGTGCTCGAGTACATGGCCGCGCAGCTGCCGGTGGTCAGTACCGCCATTACCGATGTTGAAAAACCCTATAGCCACGTTGTGGCTGTTGCCCACGACCAGGCAGCCTTTATTGCTGCCTGCGAACAGGCGCTGGCGCTGCCGGAAGAGACCCGAAAAGCGCAGCAGCAGACGATGCAGCGTATTGTCGCCAGCACCTCCTGGGATAAAACCGTGCAGAGCATGCACGCGTTGATTGAGAACGCGTTTTTACGCTATCTGGATGCCTCGGCTGCTACGGTCAACGCAGCGGATAGCAGCTCCGACGAATCCGCTTCCGAGCCGGTTTTACGGCTGATCCCACAGAAGGCGGCCCGCACAGAAGCACAGAAATGTTTAATCCTCGGGGCCGGGCCAACCGGGCTGAGCGCGGCCTATCACTATGGCGAAGGGGCAACGTTGCTTGAGCGCAATGCCACGGTCGGCGGGCTCTGTCGCTCCATTCAGGACAAAGGTTTTACCTTCGATTATGCGGGCCACATTATGTTTTCCGCTGACGAAGAGGTGCTGGCGCTGTACAAAACGTTACTGGGGGACAATATCCACTGGCAGATCCGTGAAGCCTGGGTCTATACCGACGGCGTTTATACCCGCTACCCCTTCCAGGGATCCCTTTACGGGTTGCCCGCCACGGTGGTTAAAGAGTGCATTCTGGGTGCCATCGAGGCGCGATACGGAACGGGTTCGGGTGTGCAAAGCATGACGACCTGCAGCGAGAAAAGCGGCCAGGGAAAACAGCACCACGACTGCTGCGCCGATGGCGCGGTGCCGGACTACATCAGCGCCGACCCAGCGGAGAAAACGCCACGAAAAGGCAGCTTTGAAGCCTTTATCTATGAGACATGGGGCAAGGGGATCGCCCGGCATTTTGCTATTCCCTATAATAAAAAGCTATGGACGGTGCCGCTGTCGGAAATGGAGACATCCTGGCTGGGTGGCCGCGTTCCCCTGCCCGACCTGGAACAAATTATCGACGGCGCCCTGAACGAGACCTCAAAGCCGATGGGGCCCAATGCGCGCTTTGGTTATCCGCTACAGGGCGGTTTCCAGGCGCTGATGAACGGTTTTCTGCCGCACATTAAAGGCCGGATAGAGACCGGGGCCGAGGTCAGTAAAATCTATGCCAATCAGCATATCGTTGCGCTGTCAGACGGACGGCAGTATCGCTATGAACATATGATCAGCACTCTGGTACTGCCGGAGCTGATTCGCCTGATGGGCGACGAAGTGCCGCCTGACGTACGCAAAGCAGCGAAAGGCCTGCGCCACGTCTCCGTTCGCTGCGTCAATCTGGGGGTTGGCCGTGACAATCTGACCGACAAACACTGGATTTACTTTGCCGGTAAGACAATATTTCACCGCATTTTTGTTCAGGGGAACGCCAGCCCCTTCTGCAGCCCGGCGGGCAGCTGCGGCCTGACTTGTGAAATCAGTTACTCACCGGATAAACCGCTGCCGGTTGACGGCCAGGCGCTGATCGACCGCTGCATTAAGGAGTGCATCGAAGCCGGAATTATTTCAGCAGAGGATGAGATTATCACCGCCAACCAAATCGATATCCCCTACGCCTACGTGATCTACGATCAGAGCCGCAAGGAGAACGTGGAGACGATCCGCAAATGGCTGTTGCTGCACGGCATCACCCTGGCAGGGCGCTACAGCGAATGGGAATACTACAATTCGGACCATGCGTTTATCGCCGGGAAAGTGGCCGTTGAGAAAGTCCGGGGATCGGCTTACCGGCATTCTGTTTCCTGAGATATAAATCATTAATCTGTTCAGCCGTCGCCGTTTGCGCTAACGTATTGTTCGCAAACGGCGCAGAGCGGACTCCCGCATGCTGTAAAGCGAAGATAAACGGGCACGATGTTGACGTGTCTTAGTGTAATAAGTTTATTGTATGTTGTAACTACAGATAATTATGGCGCTGCGCCCGACCTGTTCTACACTCACTGACACAAACCCACAGGGAGAACATCAGGAATGGAGATCCCGTTAACCTCCAGTGAGCTTCGTCTGTTCTCGCACATCCTGTGGCAACTCGGTTCGGGCCAGGGCAGCCGAGCCCTGCGTCAGGAGACGCTGGAAAATGTCTGCGCCCTGTTGCAGGCCGATTTTGCGGCATCCTGCATCTGGTCCTCTGCCTCCAGGACCTCGCGCCACGGCGTCAGCTGGAACATTGCTGAAAAAGCAATGCGTGAGCATGCCAGTACCTGGCAATACATCGATCCCATCACCCCGCTTCTGCGCGCAAAACAGCATCCAACCCTGGTGGATGAGGTGATGCCTGCCCGAGAGTTGTTCAAAACGGCCTTTTACCATGAGTTCCTGAAACCCTGCGGCATGCACCACGGCGTTAATGTCTATTTTTTACGTGATGGTGACGACGTGGGCGATCTGCGCATCTGGCGGGCCAAAGACGCCCCGCCGTTCGGGCAGCGCGAAATCGCACTGTTGCAGTTGCTGGAACCCTGGTTTGCCAGAGCCTTACCGAAAAATGAAGAGTCACCGTCGTTAACCGCCCGGGAGCAGGAGGTGGTCAGCCTGGTCTGCAAAGGTCTGGGCGATAAAGAGGTCGCCCGCCTGCTGAACATCAGCTTCACCACCGTCCGCACCCATCTGAATCACGCCCTGAAAAAGCTCGACTGCGCCAACCGCACGGAGCTGGCCTCGCGGCTCAGGCATTAACGCCTCCTCAATCCTGAGGATGGCGCGCGTAGGGCTGATTTGCCTAAATGTTGCGGATACCCACTGTCCGGAAACAGCCCATGAAAATAATAACACCCGCAAACCCTGCACAACTGGATACCCTCACCGCCGCCGACGCGGCACAGCTCATCAGTGAACGAAAAGTGTCGAGCGAAGCGCTGGTTCGCGCCTGCCTGGCCCGCATCGAAACCCAGGATCACCTTAACGCCTTTATTACGGTGAATGCCGAACAGGCGCTGGCGCAGGCAAAGGCCTGGGATAAACACCTCGCCGACGGCGGTGCCCCCTTGCCGCTGGGCGGTGTTCCCGTCGCGGTGAAAGACAATATTCACGTCGCCGGTTTGCCTAATACGGCCGGGACGCCAGCCCTGAAAAATTTTGTACCCAAAACGACCGCCCCGGTGATCCAACGTCTTATCGATGCGGGCGCCATTATTATTGGCAAATGCAACATGCATGAGCTTGCCTTTGGCGTCACCGGCTATAACGCGGCGTATCACACGCCTGCGATAAAGGGCGTGCGCAACGCCCACGACGCCAGCCGTATTGCGGGCGGGTCTTCGTCGGGCAGCGCGGTGGCCGTTGCCGCAGGGATGGTACCGGTAGCCATCGGCACCGATACCGGGGCGTCGGTGCGCCAGCCCTGCGCCCTGAATGGCTGCGTCGGTTTTCGTCCCACCACCGGGCGCTATTCCCAGGCGGGGATCACCCCCCTCTCCCACACCCGGGATACCGCGGGCCCGATGGCCCGCAACGTGGCGGATATTGCCCTGCTCGACAGCCTGATGGCCGGTGGCGAGGTATTACTCCCTAAACCCGCCCGGACCATTCGTCTCGGAATTGCGCCCTGGTTCTGGCAGGCGTTGGATGAAGAGGTCAGCCAGCAGGCCCACGCCGCGCTCGCCAGGCTGCGCGATGCGGGAGTCACGCTGGTTGCCGTCGAGATGCCCGGGCTTGAAGAGGCCAATGCCGCCGTCTCCTTCCCGGTGGTGATGCATGAAGGTAAGCACGATCTGATTGATTATCTCCAGGCGCATGACACCCGGTTGACCCTGCAGGATATCGTGCAGCACATCGCCAGCCCGGATGTGCGCGCCATCTTTGAGCACGTCATTGTCCCGGGGGTGATCCCGGATAATGACGGCAATCTGGTTCCGCTGACGCCACTATACCAACAGGCAGTTTCGCAGGGGATCGGGCGTCTGATCGCCCTCTATGAACGGACCTTCCACGACCACCAGCTCGACGGGCTGATCTTCCCCACTTCGCCAGTCGTCGCCCCGCTGGCGAATGATGAGGTGAGTTCCGCGGAAAACTTTGCCCGCTTGATCCGCAATGTGGATCCGGGAAGCAATGCCCGCCTGCCGGGGCTGACCCTGCCGATCGGGGTGGGCGCCACCAGCCAGCTGCCGGTAGGGCTGGAGATAGACGGTTTGCCGGGCAGCGATGCGCAGATTCTGGCGATAGGTGCCACGCTGGAGCAGATCCTGGCGCAGTAACGATTAGCGAATTTTCCCGCTAAACAGCCTGAACCCCCAGGTATTGTACAGCAGCGTCACCGGAGCCAGCAGCGCAAAGCTTATCAGCAGAAAACGCTGGGTATCCGGTGGCGCGGCCGCCTGATGAAGGGTTATCGACGCCGGGACTATCCACGGATACGGCGTAAACACCAGCGCGCAGAAGCCGCTACTCACCAGCACCAGGATCCCGGCCAACGGCAGAAAATGATACCCGCCCTTTAGGCCGAACCACACCAGTCCCCCGCCCGCCAGCACCGCCCCGGCAAACGGCAGCCAGATCGTGAAATTCTGCAGATGCAGACGCCAGGTTTCCTGTAATTGCATGGTCCAGAACAGTATTCCGGCCATCAGCAACAGTGCGATCGTCGCCAGCCAGGGGAGCGCCCGCCTCGCCCGATGCAACAGTATCCCGGTCCCCCGCCAGATCAGCCATCCCTCGCCCATCAGGCAATAAAACACCACCAGCGACAGTGCGCAAAAGAGCGGAAATGGGCTAAACCACTCCCAGCCGGTACCGGTAAACTGCTGACCGTCGTTGGGGATCGTCTGGATCAGACTCCCGACAATCACCCCCTGGGCCAGGGTAGCCAGCAGCGACCCCGCCACCAGCAGCGTATCAAACAGACGTGGGGCATAATGCCGAAACTCAATCGCCATTCCACGCACTACCAGTGCCAGCACCAGGATAAAGACCGGCACATACAGGGCGCTCAGAATAATGGCGTACGCAAGGGGAAACAGCCCGAAGAGGCTTCCCGCCGCCAGCACCAGCCAGGTCTCGTTCCCATCCCAGATGGGGAGTAATGAAATAGTGATCTTATGCCGGGAGGCCTCGTCGCGCTGAAAGGCGCAGAGTATCCCGGCGCCGAGGTCCGTTCCGTCCAGCAGAACGTAGATCCACAGGCTTACCACCAGCGATGCCGCTGACAGGATTTGTAACAGCGGTAATCCCATCAACTCATGCATCGGTTTCTCCTTTCCCGGTCCGCCGGGCAACATCGGGCTCTGCCCCTTCTTCGTCCTCCGTGGGCGGCCTGGCGAGCAGGCGCAGCAAAAACCACAGCCCCAGCCCGAACAGCGCCAGGTAAATCGTGACAATCAGAATTAATGAGCCGAGAACGAAATGCGGAGCCACGGGCGAAATACTCTCTGAGGTACGAACCAGACCGTAGACCGTCCAGGGTTGCCGCCCGGCTTCGGTCACCATCCACCCCGCCAGCATGGCAAAAAAGCCGGCGGGTGCCATGACTACCATCAGACGCTGGAGCCGCCGCGCCTGCCATAATCGCCCGCGCAGACGCGCAACGAGTCCGGCGATAGCGGTAAACACCATCAGCAGACCCAGTCCCACCATGATGCGAAAGGCCCAGAACACCAGCGGCACCCAGGGCAGTTCATCAGGAGGATACTGATTAAGACTGTGGATCGTCCCTTGCAGGTTATGCCGCAGGTAAAGGGAGCCGATATCAGGAATCACCAGCTCATAATGATTGCGATGCTCTGCCATATCCGGCAGCGCAAAGAGCCGCATCGGCTCGCCATGTCCGAGCGGAGGGGGATCCCAGCTACCTTCCATGGCGGCCAGCTTCACCGGCTGACGATCCCGGGTATTCTCTCCATGCAGGTCCCCCAGCACCACCTGCAGCGGCGCCATTATCAGCAAGGTCCACATCGCGATAGAAAACATATGCCGGGCCGCCGGATGCCGGGCATCGCGCAGCAGATGCCATGCACCACAGGCCCCGACCAGACAGGCGGTACCGAGAATAGCGGCCACAACCATATGCGCCATCCGCCACGGGAAAGAGGGATTAATAATCACCGCCCACCAGTCAACGGGCCGGAAGCGACCATCGGCACCAATCAGATACCCGTCCGGGGTTTGCATCCAGGAGTTAGCGGCGAGGATCCAGAAAGCGCTAAACACCGAACCGAGCGCCACAATGCAGGTCGCCATAAAGTGGATCCACGGCCGCACCTTATTCATCCCGAACAGCATCACCCCCATGAAGCCCGCTTCCAGAAAGAAGGCCACCAGCACTTCCATATAGAGCATCGGCCCCAGCACCGCGCCGGTACGACTCGCCAGCCCGCTCCAGTTGGTACCGAACGAGAACTCCATCACTACCCCGGTCACGATCCCTACCGCCACGTTCAGGGCGAACACCTTACTCCAGTAGCGCCAGAGACCGAGCCAGACGGGCTGCTTACGCCATAGCCAGAGCCCCTCCAGCACCATCAGGAGCTGCGCCAGCCCGAGGGTAAACGCCGCCAGCACAATATGAAAGCTGATGGTAAAGGCGAACTGACTGCGCGCCAGCAGAAGTGTGGTCTCCGGACTCAATGTCGCCCCACAAGGATGCCCAGTAAGCCGGTCAACAGGATCCAGAGATGAGATGCTGTCTGTCGCATAGCCCCTCTTGTGTAGATTTATCTCGATAAAGTGTAAGCAATCGATGGGAAGGCGTACTAAGAAAGTGGGGAATTACAATCATTGTTAAGAATTGACTTACCCATGAATAGAACGACAATAAATGTTCCCGGCGAAACACTGTAGAAATGGAGTCTATCATCGCCTGCTCACGTCCTTCTCAGCTTGCCACCCACCTTAAACGCTCTGGTGCCCTTATCGCCTGGGCGCTGTTACTGGTCAGTTGCAGCTCTACACCACCTAAATCGCTGGTCACTCCGCTACCGCCGGTGGCTAAACATCCGCTGCCGGATAAAAGTGCACGCCATGAGCCGGTGCGCGGCGTCTGGCTGGCGACCGTCTCTCGTCTCGACTGGCCACCGCAGGCGTCGGTGAACGGTCGCCCTGCTGCATCGCGGATCGCCATGCAGCAAAAGGCCCTGACCGATAAGCTGGATAACCTGAAAAGTCTCGGGATCAACACCGTGTTTTTCCAGGTCAAACCGGACGGCACCGCCCTGTGGCCATCAAAGATATTGCCGTGGTCGGATATGCTGACCGGCAAAATCGGGGAAGATCCCGGTTACGACCCGCTGCAGTTTATGCTCGATGAAGCACACAAGCGCGGGATGAAGGTTCACGCCTGGTTTAACCCTTACCGCGTCTCAACCAACACCCGGCCCGGCACGGTCGCGGAGCTGAACCGTACCCTGTCGCTCCATCCGCCGAGCGTGTTTGTTCTGCATCGGGAGTGGATCCGCACCGCGGGAGATCGCTATGTCCTCGACCCCGGCATTCCGGAAGCCCGGGACTGGATCACCAGCATCGTGGCCGAAGTGGTGTCGCGCTATCCGGTGGACGGCGTGCAGTTCGATGACTACTTCTATGCCGAGTCCGCTGGCTCGGCGCTGAATGACAGCCAGACGTACCGCCAGTACGGTCAGGGATTTGACTCGAAAGCCGACTGGCGGCGCGACAATACCCAGCAGCTGATTACGCAGGTGTCACGCACCATCAAGCAGATCAACCCCAACGTCGAGTTTGGCGTGAGTCCGGCTGGCGTCTGGCGTAACCGCTCCCACGATCCGGCCGGGTCCGACACCCGGGGTGCGGCGGCCTATGACGAATCCTTTGCCGATACCCGTCGCTGGGTGCAACAGGGGCTGCTGGACTACATCGCCCCGCAGATCTACTGGCCGTTTTCCCGGGATGCGGCGCGCTATGACGTGCTGGCGAAATGGTGGGCTCAGGTGGTGAAACCTACCCATACCCGGCTCTATATTGGCGTCGCCTTGTATAAGGTGGGCGAGCCCTCAAGCAAAGAGCCCGACTGGACGGTACAAGGCGGCGTGCCGGAGCTGAAAAAACAGCTGGATCTGAACGAATCCGAGCCGCAGATTGACGGTACGATCCTGTTCCGGGAGAACAACCTCAATCAGCCCCAGGCGCAGGAGGCGGTGCGGTATCTGCGAACGCGTTGGGGGTCGTAGCCTTTGTCCCCAGCTGAAAACCATTAAGAGGGTCAGCTGTGACCGGGGCGAAACAGTAAGTTCAGTGGGATAAACACCGCGCAAAAGCTGAACGCACCTCTTCGTAGAGCGTGTCTGACAGCATTAAATTTTGCCAGATAGTATTATGCCCGGCGCCAGGAATGGTGAGCAGCTGCTTCTGGCGGCAGCCAGCTGCTGAGGACAACAGTCTTTCCGGTATTTCTGCGGGAATGATTGCGTCATTTTCGGCGGCAATAATCAGCAGATTGCCGGTAAATTCAGCTGCGATATCCCAGGCATCAGTTTGCGCCCAGCTTCTCTCTTTGCGAATGATGGCAGAAAATTCTGGACCAAAGTTAATCTTATAGGCTGGCGTTGAGTAGACGCCGGGAACCATGAGAATGAGGGATTGAAACCGGATCGTTTTACTCAGCTGGAGTGCGTTATAGGCCCCCATACTTACGCCTATACACCCCGTGAGAGGCAGCCCCTGAAACGCAATTACCGCCTCTGCCTGTGCCGTGCGGCTGAAAAGAGAGGACGCGTGCATATCTCCCCCCGTCTCACCATGACCTACAAAGTCAAAGAGCGTCGTTCCAATGCCTGACCTATCCAGAAGCGCACGGTATTTATAGAACACCGTGCGATCCTTACCGCCCCCATGAAGCATCAGCACATGGCCATTGCGCCCGAATGTGCTTTCGGCATAGATGAATTTGCCCTGAAACGGCACCTGGAAAGCGTGACTGGAAATCATCTGCGTATTCATCATCGAATGAATCATTTTCCTCGTTTTATCAAACCAGAAGGAACCGCCGGGGGCGCTGCGCTTGCCCGGCCTACGAGCTGCGTTCCCCGGACATTGTGTGCGATGTCATCTGAGAACCACTCTCGAGCCGCCTGATAGCCGGCACCAGGCTCGCCCCTGCCGTGGCAATCACCACCGCAACGGCGGATACCAGCAGCACGTTGCTGGTGCCGTACTCAATCGCCAACGGGCCTGCGATAAGCTCGCCGAAGGGAATGGCGACGAAAGACCCCACCGCATCATAGGCATAGACCCGGGCCAGCTTGTCCTGCGGGATATGGGTTTGCAGCGACTGGGCCCAGGCGACACCGAACAGGCCAAAGGTCACGCCAGCAATAAAAAACGCGGCCATCAGCCAGGGTGTGGCCGCAAGCTGGCTCAGCATGGACGGGGGCAAGGCACAAAACGACACCAGCAGCACCCCGATAAAGAGGTCGCGGCGCGGGCGCCAGCGCAGCGCGAGGGAAGATCCCACAATCAGCCCCACGCTCTGGGCTGCTATAATCATCCCCCAATGTGCACGTCCAAAGGAGGCATCGGCAATCACTGGCCCGAGCACCATCATCACGCCGCTGAAGGCCGCATTAATAATGGTGAACTGCACGACGATAGCCCACACCCAGGCCCGGCTGGCGAACTCTTTCCATCCCTCTTTCAGGTCCTGCAGAATATTGCTTTGGGTTGAACCGGCTTCACGTGGCGAGACGCGGATTAAATAATAGAGCGGCGCAGCCGCGGCGAAGCCCAGCGCATCAATGGCCAGCCCCCAGCCGGGTCCGACGGCGCTTATCAGAATGCCCCCCAGTGAAGCGCCGATCACCGTTCCACCGTAAATACCGGCCTGCAAAAAGGCATTGGCTTCACGCAGATTGCGGGCGGGAACCGTCTGAGGAATGAGCGCGGAAGAGGCCGGTAAGGCGATCCCGGCGGCGGCCCCATTCAGGGCTCCGAGCAAGGCCAGTCCGATCGCCGTGGCGGAACCGTCCAGCACCGACCAGGCCACAACCGCCTGCGAAATGGCCGCGACCAGGGAAGATGACACTAACACCCGACTGCGGGAATAGCGGTCCGCTAATACTCCGCCCAGCAGCAGGAACAGCACGTTGAAAATCGACCGTGAGGCGACAACGATACCCAAATCAGAGACCGATCCGCCGATATCCAGGACCGCAAAAGCCAGTGCGATGGGGGCAATACCATTGCCCAGCACGGTGAGAAAACGGGCGGCGAACAGATAGCGAAAAGCGGAAAAGTGAAAGGCACGAACGTTTTTATCAGGCGTTGTCATGGATTCAATGGCGTCGGGATCGGGAGGGACATTATAACGGAACGGCGTTTCAAAAACACCCATTCCCGGAATCGTAGGCCCGTGCAAGCGTAGCGCCGCCGGGCATAAACCCGGGTGCGATCTGTCGTGCCGGGTGGCGGCTATGCCTTACCCGGCCTACAAAATTTACAAAACCGGTGACCGCCTGAGCGCTTGCTGGCCCCCTGCTTTTCTTGTACCCTTCCCCGCTTTCAACCCCTTGCCAGATAATAAAAGGATGCCTGTGACTGCTCACCCTTCGAAAGATCCTTTGCACGGCGTCACGCTCGAGATGCAGGTCAATGCCCTGGTGGCGCGTTACGGCTGGGCGCAGCTGGGAAAGCTGATTAAAATTAACTGCTTTAACAGCGATCCCAGCGTCAAATCCAGCCTCAAGTTTTTACGGCGTACCCCGTGGGCCCGCGCCGAAGTCGAAGCCCTCTATCTGGACTCGCTGGAGGATCCCGCGCCAGCAAAAGCTGACGACGAGACCACCAGCCCGTGGGACAGAGCGCGGGCTAACAAGTAACGCCGCTTTATGGCCGCCGTAACAGCACGATACTGCGGCCTGGCAGCGGAAAATCAGTATCCGGGATCA
>PJUE01000972.1_pt1 | contig 11718 bp, 11 predicted proteins | sample 1512171 | NCBI WGS metagenome assembly PJUE01 (sample SAMN08177674, study PRJNA422409) | Feces metagenome, whole genome shotgun sequencing project. | isolation source: Chicken feces (3) enriched on wood chips: alkali lignin treatment | host: Gallus gallus | place: USA: Madison | collected 2015-01-15
CGTGATGGTCACCCACGACCAGGAAGAGGCCATGACCATGGCCACCCGCATCGCGGTGATGGATGCCGGCTGGATCCAGCAGGTCGGCAAGCCCGATGAGGTCTACGAACAGCCGGCCAACCGCTTTGTCGCCGGCTTCATCGGTTCGGTCAACCTGTTCGAGGGCGTCATCGACGAGGACCTGCCCGAGTACGTGACCGTGCGCTCGCCGCTGTTCCCGGCGCCGGTCTACATCGCCCACGGCATCACCTGTTACGAAGGGCAGCCGGTTGCATTCGCGCTGCGCCCGGAGAAGGTCATGATCGGCAAGGACGAACCGGAAGGTCATACCAACAAGGCGCAGGGCGTGATCGAGGACATCGCCTACTTCGGCAGCCACTCTGTCTACCACGTGCGCCTGCCCAGCGGTGCCAAGGTGCTGGCCAACTTCGCCAACTCGCAGCGCTGGGCCAGCGATGGCCTGACCTGGGGCGACGAGGTGTGGGTGCACTGGCGCGACAACGACGGCGTGGTGCTGACCTCATGAGCGCCGCAGGCCTGAAGCGCTGGCTGCCGGGCACGCGTGCCACGGTCATCGGCATTCCCTACCTGTGGCTGCTGCTGTTCTTCGCGGTGCCGTTCCTGATCGTGCTGATGATCAGCTTCTCGCACAGCCGGGTCGGCTCGCCGCCGTACACCTGGCTGCTGCAGTACGTCGATGGCGCGTTCTCGCTGAAGCTGAACCTGGAAAACTACCTGGCGCTGTTCCGCGATTCGATCTACGCCCAGGCCTTCCTCAGCTCGATCAGGATCGCGGCCATCTCCACCTTGCTCACCCTGCTGATCGGCTACCCGATGGCCTATGCCATCGCGCGCATGTCGCCGGCCGCGCGCAACGTGGCGATGATGCTGGTGGTGCTGCCGTCGTAGACCTCCTTCCTGATCCGCGTCTACGCGTGGCAGGCGATCCTGGACCGCAATGGCCTGCTCGACCAGTTCCTGCAGTTCACCGGCCTGCAGTCGCTGATGACCAGCATGGGCCTGCCCAGGCTGCAGCTGATCGACACGCCGACGGCGGCCTATATCGGCATCGTCTACTGCTACCTGCCGTTCATGGTGCTGCCGCTGTACGCCAACCTGGTCAAGCATGACCATCGCCTGCTGGAAGCGGCCTACGATCTCGGCGCCAAGCCGTGGCAGGCCTTCCTGCGCATCACCCTGCCGTTGTCGAAGGCGGGCATCATCGCCGGCTGCATGCTGGTGATGATCCCAGCGGTGGGTGAATTCGTCATCCCGGAAATGCTCGGCGGCTCGGAAACACTGATGGTCGGCCGCCAGCTGTGGAATGAATTCTTCAACAACCGCAACTGGCCCGGTGCCTCGGCCATGGCGGTGGCGATGATCCTGCTGTTGCTGGTGCCCATCCTCTGGTTCAACCGCTCCCAGCAGCGCCTGCTGGAAGGGAAGCAGGCATGAGCCCGCGTACCGCAAAGGGCCTGGGCCTTGGCGTACTGCTGCTCGGCTTTGCTTTCCTGTACCTGCCGATCCTGCTGCTGATGTTCTATTCGTTCAACAGCTCGCGGCTGGCGATGGTCTGGGCCGGGTTTTCCACCCGCGCCTACAGCGATCTGTTCGCCGACCGCGCGCTGATGGAGGCGATGTGGACCAGCCTGGTGGTGGCATTCTGGACTGCCTGTACGTCCACCGTGCTCGGCACGCTGGCAGCAATGGTGATGACCCGCTTCCGCCGGTTCCGTGGCAAGCAGGTGTTCGGTGCACTGGTCACCGCGCCCCTGGTGATGCCCGATGTGATCCTCGGCTTCTCGCTGATGGCCCTGCTGGCCTCGATGGGCGCCATTCCCGGCTTCCCTGCGCGCGGCCTGACCACCATCTGGATCGCCCACGTCACCTTCACCCTGTGCTTCGTCACCGTGGTGGTGTCCTCGCGCCTGCAGGAAATGGACCTGTCGCTGGAAGAAGCGGCGATGGATCTCGGCGCCAGCCGGCTGACCGTGTTCGGTCGCATCACTCTGCCGATCATCGCCCCGGCGCTGGTGGCAGGCTGGCTGCTGGCCTTCACCCTGTCGCTGGATGACGTCGTGGTGGCCAGCTTCGTCGCCACACCGGGTTCGACCACGTTGCCGATGAAGGTGTTCGCCTCGGTCCGCATGGGCATCAGCCCGAAGATCAATGCGCTGGCCACCCTGCTGGTGTCGGCCGTGTCGGTTGCCGCAGTGATCGGCTGGTACATCAACGCACGGGCCGAGAAGCGGCGCCAGCGCGATCTGCAGCTGGCCCGCCAGGACAACGGCTGAGGCCGGCACGCCGCCGCCATGTGGCGGCAACATCCGGCTCACGGCCGCGGGCGCACAATGGGGATCTGCCTGATGGAGATCCCCCATGACCGTCGAAATCGTCAACCCGGCCACCGGCCTGGTCACCTACCGCCATGAGCTGATCGGCACTGCCGGGATCGAGCAGCGCCTGCAGGCCGCCGCCGATGCCTTCCCGGCGTGGGCCGAACGTTCGCTGCAGGATCGCGGGGCCATCCTCAAGCAGATCGCGGCCCAGCTGCGCGCGCGGCGTGATGAACTGCAGCAGGCGATGACCGGCGAGATGGGCAAGCTGAAGGCCGAGGCGCTGGCCGAGGTCGAGAAATGCGCGGTGGCCTGCGAGTACTACGCCGAACATGCCGCCGATTACCTCAAGCCGCAGCTGATCGATACCGAAGCGCAGCGCAGCTACGTCCGCTACGAGCCGATCGGCTGCGTGTTCGCGGTGATGCCGTGGAATTTTCCGATCTGGCAGGTATTCCGTTTCCTCGCCCCGGCGTTCATGGCCGGCAACGTGGCGTTGCTCAAGCACGCCAGCAACGTGCCGCAGTGCGCCGACCTGATCCTGGCAGTGTGCCGCGAGGGTGGCCTGCCGCCCGGCGTGTTCGATGTGCTGCATATCGACAATGACCAGGCCGCCGAGGTGCTGCGCGACGCGCGGGTGAAGGCGGTGACCCTGACCGGCAGCGAGCGGGCAGGGCGTTCGATCGCCTCCAATGCGGGCAGCCAGTTGAAGAAATCGGTGATGGAACTGGGCGGCAGCGACGCCTTCGTGGTGCTGGAGGATGCTGACCTGGACAAGGCCGTTGCCGCCGCAGTGAAGTCGCGCTTCGACAACAGCGGGCAGACCTGCATCGCGGCCAAGCGCTTCATCGTGGTCGATGTGGTGGCCGATGAATTCACCCGCCGCTTCGTCGACGCCGCCGGCCAGCGCCAGTACGGTGACCCCAACGAACGCGGCACCACGCTGGCACCGATGGCCCGCGCCGACCTGCGCGACGAGCTGCACACGCAGGTGCAGGCCAGCGTGGCCAAGGGCGCGCGTGTCCTGATTGGTGGCGAACCGATCACCGGCAGCCATGCAGGTTACCCGGCCACCGTGCTCGACCAGGTGGGGCCGGGCATGCCGGCCTACGACGAGGAACTGTTCGGGCCGGTGGCTGCGGTCATCCGGGTCAGTGATGAAGCCGAGGCGCTGCGCGTGGCCAATGACACCCGCTTTGGCCTGGGCGGCAGCGTCTGGACCGGCGACCCGGTGCGCGGCGAGCGTTTCGCCCAGCGCATGGAATGTGGCGCGGCGTTCGTCAACGCGATCGTCAAGAGCGATGCGCGGCTGCCGTTCGGCGGCAGCAAGCAGTCGGGTTTCGGTCGTGAGCTGGCCGACCACGGCATCCATGAGTTCATGAACATCAAGACCGTCTACGTGGCCTGATGCCGCTGCCCATGTAGAGTCGAGCCATGCTCGACTCTACACAATGCGGGTCACAACCACTTCGCGCGCTTGAACAACCGGTACAACCCCACGCACACCGCGCCGACGCCGACGATCATCAACGGGTACGCCCACGGCTGGTTGAGTTCGGGCATGTGGCTGAAGTTCATGCCGTACCAGCTGGTAATCAGCGTCGGTGCTGCCAGCAGGGCCGCCCACGCACCCAGACGCTTCACCGTCTCGCCCTGTGCCAGCGTCACCAGAGACAGGTTCACGCTCAACGCCGTACCCAGCATCTCGCGCAGGGTATCGATCACATCGCTGATGCGCGCGGCATGGTCGTGCACGTCACGCACGTACAGCTTCACTTCGTCGGGAATCAGGTCGCCCTGGTAGCGGCGCAGCTGCGCCAGCACGTCCTGCAGCGGGGCCACCGCCATGCGCATCTTGTTCAGTTCGCGCTTCAGCTCGTACAGGCGCGTCACCGTGCTGCGCTTGTACGTCTCGGCGAAGATGTCCTTCTCCAGCAGATCCAGCGTGTCGCGGAAGCGGATGGTGATCGGCAGGTAGTTGTCGACCACGAAATCGGCCACGGCATACAGGCAATACGAGGCGCCCATCTTCAGCAACTGCGGCTCGCGTTCCACCCGCGCGCGCACCGGCGCGTAGGACAGCGATGCGCCATGGCGCACGGTCACCAGGAAGCGCGGGCCAAGGAAAGCGTGGGTTTCACCGTACTGTATGCGTTCGTCGACCATCTGCGCGGTGGTCATCACCACGAACAGCGAGTTGCCGTAGGCCTCGGCCTTCGGCCGCTGGTGCGCGTTGCGGGCGTCTTCGATGGCCAGGTCGTGCAGGCAGAACTCTTCCTGCAGTTTCAGCAGCACATCGTCGTTGGGATCGAACAGGCCCACCCAGACAAAGCCATTGCCACTGGCGATCACATCGCTGATGGCATCCAGGCTGATGTCGTGGCGCTTGCCCTGGTCATCGTAGTGGACGCAGTTGATGACGCAGGCAGGGTTGTGGGAAGCGGGTGCGGAAGCAGAGGCGGGCAATGACATGCCCGCCATCCTGCGTCAGCGGGGTGTTGCGGACAAGTGAGGACGACGCCCCAGCACCCAGGCCAGCGCAACGTGCACCGGCAGCAGCAGCACGATCCACTGCACGTTGTACTGCGCCTGCAGGCTCAGCCAGTGCAGGACCAGCGCTGCCACGGACTGCGCAGCCAGCAGCCACAGAACGATGCTGAACATGCGCCCGGGCACGCGCCGGCGCAGCAGGGCGATGGCGCCCGGCACCAGCAGCACTGCCAGCGGCGAGAGCAGCAGCAGGTTGCGGTTGGCCCAGGCAGCGTAGTGGATGCTGAAGCCCCACAGGAACACCAGTACGCCACCCAACAGGGTGCACAGCAGCCAGAACGGCAGGGCGATGCCGGCGAGCAGGCGCGGGCGGTTGCGCAGGGCCAGCACGCCGGCGGCGATCACCAGCCCGCACAGCAGCCACGGCCACCAGCGGCGGGCGAACTCCTTCGGCTCGGCGGCGATGCGGTGCGGCAGCAGTTCCTGCTCGCTCTGCACCAGCGGCCGGCCGTCGCTGTTGCGCACCTGGCGCAGGGCATCGGCCAGACGCATCGGCACGAACGCTTCCTGCCAGCGCGACAGCGGCTGGTCGGCGAACGGCCCCAGGCCGACGTCGAAGCCCAGCCACATCCACGGTGCCGGCGAGGCCAGGCGCACTGATTCGCTGCGGTAGGTATTGCCGCGCGAGCGCCCGGACAGCTGCGCGTGCAGTCCGCCGCCCAGTGCCTTGTCGAGGGTGTCGCGCACCATCGTGGCGCAGTTGGCGGTGTAGTAATCGTAGTGGTAGCGCGCATTCTCCGGCCTGGCCCGCTCGGCCAGGCCGTTGGCCAGGGCACGGGCCTGGTCAGGGCGCAGGTCCAGCCACTGCACGCTGGCGCCGCGGCCGGTCTCGTCGTAGTACGACAGGTCCTGCTGCAGCGGCAGTGCCACCAGGTAATACATCATGTCGCCGCGCGCGAAGCGGCTGATGAAATCGTCCTCGGACGGATCGAAATAGCCGAAGTTGTACGAGACCGCCTCGCCGCTGACCGGGTCGAGCACCACGATGGCATCGTGGCCGAAGCGTTCGAAGAACACCGTGCCCGGCTGCATGGTCACCACGCCGATGCGCGGTGCCGGTGCCTGCTGCGAGCCGGCGGCATCGGCGGCCGGCGCGGCAGTCATGGCCTGCGCGAACGCCGCCTGCGGCAGGGCCATGGCCAGCACGCACAGTGCCAGCCACACGCTCAGGATCAGGCCCGGGCGCTTCAAGCGTCGTCCTGCTCGTCCGGCGGCAACACCGTCACATGGAAGGCCTGCACCCGGCGCGCATCGGCGCGCGCCACGCGGAACATGAAGCGGTCCAGCGCCAGTTCGTCGCCCACCTCCGGCAGGTGGCCGATGGCTTCGGTCACCAGCCCGCCGATGGTGTCGTAGTCCTCGTCGGAGAACGTGGCACCGAAACGCTCATTGAAATCGCCGATCGCGGTCAGCGCATCGACCACATAACGGCCGTCGGCCTGGATGGCGATCTGCGCGGACGGATCCTCTGCCTCGTCATGCTCGTCGTCGATCTCGCCGACGATCTGCTCCAGCACGTCTTCGATGGTGACCAGCCCGGCGACACCGCCGTACTCGTCCACCACCATGGCCATGTGGTTGCGCGACAGGCGGAATTCCTTCAGCAGCACGTTGAGCTTCTTCGCCTCGGGGATCAGCACCGCCGGGCGCAGCAGCTCGCGTACGTTGGCCGGGCCGTTGTCGGCGACCACGCCGCGCAGCAGGTCCTTGGCCAGCAGGATGCCAAGGATGTCGTCCTTGTTCTCGCCGTGTACCGGGAAGCGTGAGTGGCCCGATTCGACGACCTGTTTCATCAGGTCCAGGAAGGGCGCCTCGACCGGCAGCGAGACCATCTGCGAGCGTGAGATCATCACGTCGCCCACGGTCAGCTCGGCCACCGAAATGGCGCCTTCCATCATCTTCAGGGTATCGGCGGCGATCAGACCCTCGTCCTGCGCGGTGTGCAGGACAGCGACCAGCTCGTCGCGGGTATGGGGTTCGCCGGAGAAGGCGGAGGTCAGGCGTTCCAGCCAGCCGCGCTTCTTTTCATGGGGCTCCTGGGAGGAGCTACTACTGTCGTCTTCAGACATCTCTGGAAAAAGGGCACCCGGCAAGCCGGGCGTTGTCCCCAGTCTAGCAGGATGTTGGCGGCTTTCAGTGACCGCCGTCGGTGCCGCCGGGGACCTCGTCCTCGGCCGGCAGGTCCAGGCTGTAGGTGCAGCCGGCCAGGGTCTTGCCGGGGTGGCTGGTCACCGTGGACACACTGAGGATGATCGACTCGATCTGGGCCTCGCCGGTCCTGGGGTCGGTCACATCACGGCTGACCACCTCGCGGCCGGCCATGAACTTGCCGTCCTGGTCATAGCCGGTTTCCAGCTTCAGCTGTTTGGCCAGCGGGTGCGGGTCGGCCTGGTCCAGGACGGCCATGATGCTGGCCCCGGCCAGCGCCACCCGTTCGGTCTGCTGGCCGAACACGGTGATGGGATTGGCCAGGCGGAACTCGGTCATGAACTGGTTGCCCTGTGGCAGCGGCTGCAGGCCCTGGGCCACGGCCTTCAACGGGTCGGCCAGCAAAGGGGCCAGCGCGGCATGTTCGGTCACGCCCTGGCGGCATTCGATCAGCGCCGGCAGGTCAAGCGGGGCGGCCGAGGCGGGGGCGGCGAGGGAGGCGAGCAGCAGGGGCAGGGCAGTAAGGGCAGAGCGCAGCAGCACAGGCAGGGAATCCGCGATGGAGGATGCGTGCCCATGGTAGCGGCGGTGGGCGCCGGCCGCGAACGGCCTGGCGCGTGCGCGTTGGGCCAGCGTGCCTTCCGGCTTCACGTCATTCCGCCCAGCGGGCTGCTCGTCGGACGGGGCGTGCTGCCGGTCGGCCGCACGCATCATCAGCCCTGCGCTGCCGCGCGCCAGCGTGCCCTGGCAGACTGGACCGCCGTGGTGACCAGGCCACGCAGCGCCATCAGCGGCAGGGTGATGATGATCGCGACCAGCGCCAGGTGGACCAGGGCTGCGACGATGTCGATCACCCGCTGCAGCAGGCCGGGTTGCAGCATCGGCGTCAGGGGAACTGCGCCGCTGAGGCTGCGGATGCCCATGTATGCCGCCGCAAGGACGAACAGCGCCAGCAGCTGCGTTCTCGTTGCGCGGAAGAATGGCAGGCTGCCACTGTCGCGCTGCAGGCGGCGCAGCACGACGACACGCCAGCTGATGGGGGCGGCGAACACACCGATGAGAACGAGCAGCAGCGCGGACAGCGTCAGCGCGTTGACCCCCACCGCAGGCACGAGTCCGTAAGGTAGATACGCCGCGGCGGCGCCGATGCCCGTGCCCGCCAGCAGGCTCACAGGCGACAGCAGCGCCAGCATGCCCAGCAGCCAGTGCCGGCCATCGGGGTGGCGCACGCTGATCCGGCGCACCACGTACAGGCCTGCAACCGTCATCAGGATGCAGGCCGCAGGCCCGGCAAGGGAGAGTGCGAACTCACCTGTCATCGTCCATGTCTCCAGCAAGGCGATCCCACCGCAGAGTAGCGCGTTGCGCGCCTCAGCGCTCGCCGGCGTACGGATCGTCGATGCCCAGCTCGGCCAGGATCTCGCGCTCGAGCTGTTCCATCGCCTCGGCTTCCTTGTCGTCCTCGTGGTCCCAGCCCAGCAGGTGCAGCACGCCATGCACGGTCAGGTGCGCGTAATGGGCGTTCAGTGCCTTGTCCTGCTCGTCGGCCTCGCGGGCCACCACCGGCGCGCAGATCACCAGGTCACCCAGCAGCGGGAACTTCACGCCCTTGGGCAGGCCTTCGGGCACCTCGGCCGGGAAGCTGAGCACGTTGGTGGCGTAGTCCTTGCCGCGGTAGTGCCGGTTCAGCGACTGGCCTTCTTTCGCATCGACCAAGCGGATGGCCAGGTCGGCCTCGCGAATGCGCCCCTTCAGGGCGGCAGCCACCCATTTGCGGAAGCTCACCGCCGCTGGCAGGCCGGCACGGGGCAGGGCATAGCTGACGGCGACATCGAGGCGGACAGGGCCCTTGGTCATGACAATTCCGGCATTCAGATCTGAGAGGCGACAGTATCGCGCGTGTGGCGTCCTACTGCGACGCCCAGTCGCCCGCGTCGTAGTCAATCCTGACCACTTCTGTGTTTTCCGCCGGCGCCCAAGCGGCGTCGCGGCAGTTGTAGCGCATCTGCGTGGCGAGTTGCCGGGTGGCCGCCTCGGCCATCTGCTCCGGGGTCTGGCCTTCGGCAAGGTCGATGCTCAGGTCGGCACAGGCGCCGACATTGGCAACCTCGATGGCCGGCACCAGCCCTCGCGTGGCAGCGTCGGCCAGGGCCTGGAAATCGGCCTCGTCCATCAGCGTCTCCGCGCCGGACACGCGCACCTTGAAGTAGTACAGCTGCTTGTAGAACAGATAGCCGTTGGAACGCATCGGCAACTTGCCAGGCCTGCGCTGGCTGGACGCCAGATCCATCCGCAGCTGCAGCTTCTGACCGGTGAGGGTGCCGTTGTCCATCCGTTTGGCGATCGCGGCAAGTGCAGCGTCGTCGCGGCTGCTTCCGGCGCGGCCATCGGCCAGCGCCAGGTTGAACGCGCTGCTGCCGCGCTCCTCCAGCCCGCTGTAGACCCCGGCCGTGACCGCCGCCCGCAGGTCGCTGCGGAAATCCGCCATCCCGTGTTCAAGTGCCGCGTCGTGGGTCATCCGGCCCGCCGGGTAGACATAGACGCTGGCGATGACCCCGGCGTGGTCGGGGTGGGTATATGAGAATCCTGCCCCGGCCCGTTTGTTGTCCGGGTCGTAGCTGTGGTTGACCATCTGCCACGGCCCGACCTGGCGCGGTGCGGTGATGTCGCTGTATTCGATGAACGCCCTCCCCGCCGCCGGCGCTGCTGCCGGTGCAGGGACGGGGCCGGCTGCCGCGGCGGCCAGCGGCACTACCGCCAGCGCTGCTGCAAGGATCACGGAACAACGAAACATGGCACCTCCTGTGCGGGATCGTGACGGCAGTGTACGGCTATTCGGCGCCCGGCTTGAGCTGGTGCAGGTCGCGGCGGTCGTAGGCGTTGACGATGCGTGCCACCAGCGGATGGCGGACCACGTCGCGCGCTTCGAAGAAGGTGAACGTCACCCCTTCCACATCGCGCAGCACGTCGATCGCATCGCGCAGGCCCGACTTCACGTGCTTGGGCAGGTCGGTCTGGGTCAGATCGCCGGTGACCACCGCGGTGGAGCCATAGCCCAGGCGGGTCAGGAACATCTTCATCTGCTCGATGGTGGTGTTCTGCGCCTCGTCCAGGATCACGAACGCATCGTTGAGCGTGCGCCCGCGCATGTAGGCCAGCGGCGCGATCTCGATGACGTTCTTTTCCAGCAGCTTCACCACTTTTTCCACGCCCATCATTTCGTACAGGGCGTCGTACAGCGGGCGCAGGTAGGGGTCGACCTTCTGGCTCAGGTCGCCGGGCAGGAAGCCCAGCTTCTCGCCGGCTTCCACCGCCGGGCGTACCAGGATCAGCCGCTGCACCCGCGATTCGTTCAGGGCTTCCACCGCACTGGCCACGGCCAGGAAGGTCTTGCCGGTGCCGGCCGGGCCGATGCCGAAGTTGATGTCGTGGGTGGCGATCTGGTGCAGGTAGCGGCCTTGGTTGGCGCCGCGGCCGCGCACCGTGCCGCGCTTGACCTTGATCGCCACGTCCTGCGCTTCGTAGGAGCGCTCGGCGATCTGCTCGACGTTGGCCTGCGCCAGGCGCAGGTGGATGGCGTGGCTGTCGAAGGTGGTCTCGGCGGCTTCGACGTACAGCGCCTCGATCAGTTTCTGTGCCTCGACGATGGCTTCGTCAGGCCCGCTGATGCGGAACACGAAACCACGGTTGGCGATCTCCACGCCGAGCTTCAGCTCGATCTGGCGAAGGTGGCCGTCGAAGGGGCCGCACAGGTTGGCCAGCCGCTCGTTGTCTTCCGGCGACAGGGTGAAATCTCGATGCTCGATGCTTTTCATTGCGTGGGGTGGGGCGGGTTCGCCGTCCACCGCGATGGACCCAGGGGAGACAAGATTAGCGCGCGGACGGGGGGGGGCGACAGTTCTCCACATGGGGTGTGGATCGGCGCCGAAGAAAGCTGTGGACAAGTGCGCGCGGAGCCTGCACGGCAAGGGAGGTGAAGCGCTGGTGAAAAATGTGCCAGCCCGCCCGGCCGCAGTGGGTGCCGACCGTTGGTCGGCACGCCCTGGCCTTACTCCGCCACTACACGCGCACGCAGCGAATTGGTCAGCGCCTCGGTGATCACCACGTCCACGAACTGGCCGATCAAACGCGCCGGCGCCGGGAAGTTCACCGAACGCATGTTCTCGGTCTTGCCGGTCAGCTCGTTCGGGTTCCTGCGCGAGGGGCCTTCCACCAGCACGGTCTGCACGGTGCCGACCATCCTTTCGGAAATACCGGCGGCGTGCGCATTGATGCGTTCCTGCAGGCGCGACAGGCGCGCGTGCTTTTCCGCATCGCTGATCGTGTCCTCAAGGTCGGCCGCCGGGGTGCCCGGGCGACGCGAATAGATGAAGGAGAAGCTGTGGTCGAAGCCGATGTCCTCGATCAGCTTCATGGTTTTCTCGAAATCAGCGTCGGTCTCGCCGGGGAAGCCGACGATGAAATCCGAGCTGATCGAGATGTCCGGGCGCACCGCGCGCAGCTTGCGGATCTTCGACTTGAATTCCAGTGCGGTGTAGCCGCGCTTCATTGCCGACAGCACGCGGTCGCTGCCGGCCTGGACCGGCAGGTGCAGGAAGTTGGCCAGTTGCGGTACGTCGCGGAACGCGTCGATCAGCGAGTCGCTGAATTCCAGCGGGTGCGAGGTGGTGAAGCGGATGCGGCC
>PJUE01000973.1_pt1 | contig 11692 bp, 10 predicted proteins | sample 1512171 | NCBI WGS metagenome assembly PJUE01 (sample SAMN08177674, study PRJNA422409) | Feces metagenome, whole genome shotgun sequencing project. | isolation source: Chicken feces (3) enriched on wood chips: alkali lignin treatment | host: Gallus gallus | place: USA: Madison | collected 2015-01-15
CACGTCACCAACGTGCTGCGCCGCCTCAAACGCATCTGCGCGTTCTATGGCGTGCAACCGCAGTTCATCCTGTGCTCGGCCACCATCGGCAACCCGCAGGCGCACGCCGAAGCGCTGATCGAAGCCCCGGTCACCGCCATCACCGAATCCGGCGCGCCCAGCGGGCCCAAGCAGGTGCTGCTGTGGAATCCGCCGGTGATCAACCCGGACCTGGGCCTGCGTGCCTCGGCACGTTCGCAGAGCAACCGCATCGCGCGCATCGCGATCAAATCCGGGCTGAAGACCCTGGTGTTCGCGCAGACACGCCTGATGGTGGAAGTGCTGACCAAGTACCTGAAGGACATCTTCGACCACGACCCGCGCAAGCCAGCGCGCATCCGCGCCTACCGCGGTGGCTACCTGCCCACCGAACGCCGCGAGACCGAGCGTGCGATGCGCGCGGGCAACATCGACGGCATCGTCAGCACCTCGGCGCTGGAGCTGGGCGTGGATATCGGCAGCCTCGACGTGGTCATCCTCAACGGCTATCCGGGCAGCGTTGCCGCCACTTGGCAGCGCTTCGGCCGTGCCGGTCGCCGCCAGCAACCCGCGCTGGGGGTGATGGTGGCCAGCTCGCAGCCGCTGGACCAGTACGTGGTGCGGCATCCGGATTTCTTCGCCGAGGCTTCGCCCGAACACGCGCGCATCGCCCCGGACCAGCCGCTGATCCTGTTCGACCACATCCGCTGTGCCGCCTTCGAACTGCCGTTCCGGGTCGGCGATGGCTTCGGCCCGATCGATCCGGACGTGTTCCTGGAAGCGCTGGCCGAAACCGAAGTCATCCACCGCGAAGGCGAGCGCTGGGAATGGATCGCCGACAGTTATCCGGCCAACGCGGTCAGCCTGCGCGCGGTGGCCGATGGCAACTTCGTGGTGGTCGACCGCAGCGATGGCCGCCAGCAGATCATCGCCGAAGTGGATTACTCCGCCGCCGCGCTCACGCTCTACGAAGGTGCCATCCACATGGTGCAGTCCACCCCGTACCAGGTGGAAACGCTGGACTGGGAAGGCCGCAAGGCCTACGTCACGCGCACGCATGTGGACTACTACACAGACAGCATCGACTTCACCAAGCTCAAGGTGCTGGACCGCTTCGATGGTGGCGTGGCCGGGCGGGGCGATTCGCACCACGGCGAAGTGCACGTGGTGCGCCGCGTGGCCGGCTACAAGAAGATCCGCTACTACACGCACGAGAACATCGGCTACGGCCCGGTCAACCTGCCCGACCAGGAGCTGCACACCACCGCCGTGTGGTGGCAGCTGCCGCAGACGCTGCTGCTGCGCGCGTTTGCCAGCAAGCAGGATGCGCTGGATGGCTTCCTCGGTGCCGCGTACGCGCTGCACATCGTCGCCACCGTGGCGGTGATGGCCGATGCGCGTGACCTGCAGAAGTCGGTCGGCAACGGCGATGGTTCCTGGTTCGCGGTCGCCGACCAGACCGGTCGTGGCCAGCTGCGCGGCGGCGAAGGTGATCCCGGCATCGTCGAGCTGCTGCAGGAATTCGTGCCGACGGTGTACCTGTACGACAACTTCCCCGGTGGCGTCGGCCTCAGCGAACCGCTGTGGCAGCGTCAGGCCGAACTGGTGCAGCGCGCGCGCGAGCTGGTGCAGCGCTGCGACTGCAAGGCCGGCTGCCCCGCCTGCGTCGGCCCGGTGCTGGCCGCGCAGGAAGAGGATGACACCTCGCCGCGCGCGTTGGCGCTGCGCGTGCTCGACCTATTTGACGCCGAAGCCTGCCAGCACGTGCACGACGTGGTGGTGACCCCGCGCGACCCGATGGAGCTGCTGGCACCGTGAGCCTGAGCCTGGACAAGCTGCGCCTGCTGCGGAAGCAGGCCGGCGACCCGAAGGCGAGCACGCCGTCCGTGCCCGAGCCGCTACCCGCAGCGCCGGCCCCGGTGGCCGCCAACGATGCGCGGCAGCCTGCGGCCGAGCGTTCGGTGTTTGCCTGGGTGGAGCAGGAGATCCGCCACAAGCCGACCGGTGCGGCGGCACCTGCCTCGGCGCCGGCCGCGCTGCGCCGGCCTGAAGTGGGCGGCCTGCACCGCCTGCTCGGCCTGCGCACACGCGGTGGTGCTGCGCCAGCACGGGCCAGCGCGCAGGACCGGCAACTGCCCGGCGAGGAAATCGCGCCCGGCCTGTTCCTGATCGAATCGCTGCAGCCCCAGGCGATTCCCCCGCAGCCGTTGTCGTTGGATTTCGCCCGCCGCGACGGCGAGCACGTGGCCGCACGCGACCTGCTGTTCTTCGATACCGAAACCACGGGCCTGGCCGGTGGCACCGGTACCCGCGCCTTCATGATCGGTGCCGCCGACTGGCATGCCTGCCCACAGCGCGGCGAAGGCCTGCGCATCCGTCAGCTGCTGATGTCCACCATGGCTGCCGAGGACGCGATGCTGGCCACCTTTGCCAGCTGGCTGCGGCCGTCCACCGTGTTCTGCAGCTACAACGGCCGCAGCTACGATGCGCCGCTGCTGAAGGCCCGCTACCGGCTGGCCCGGCAGCGCGATCCGATCACCGCACTGGACCATGTGGACCTGCTCTACCCCACGCGCCGCCGTTATCGCGGCAGCTGGGAGAACTGCAAGCTGTCCACCATCGAACGGCAGCTGCTGCGTGTGGTGCGCGAGGATGACCTGCCCGGTTCGGAAGCCCCCGCTGCGTGGCTGCGTTACCTGCGCGGCGGCGATGCAGTGAACCTGCGCCGCGTGGCCGACCACAACCACCAGGACGTGGTGACCCTGGCCCTGCTGCTGCAGCGGCTGATCCGCGAGGAACAGCGCGAGCGCGAAACGCTGGCGCTGGTGCAGCGCTAGCCAGGCGCGGGTTCAGGCGGCGTTGACACCACTGACACGCGCAGCGGCGACACTGCCCGCTGTCCCCTCACCGGAGCCGTGCCCATGCGCCCTACAACCCTGTTGCTGCTGGCCAGCATCCTGCCGCTGGCGGCCTGCAGCCATGCCGGTACCAACAGCACCGCCGACACAGCCCCCCTGCCGCCCAAGGGCGCCGAGGGCACGCATGAGTGCCGTCCCGAGGCGCTGGAAGCCTTCACCGGCAAGCCCGCTGATGAGGCCACGATCAAGAAGCTGGTGGCTGACAGCGGCGCCCGCAACGCGCGGATGGTGAAGCCCGGCATGGCGGTGACGATGGATTTCCGCCAGGACCGGGTGACCGTGCACGTGGACGAACAGAATAGGATCGAACGCGCCAGCTGCGGTTGATGGTGCCGGCCAGCGGCTGGCACTACCCCATCTACTGGTAGTGCCGGCCGCTGGCCGGCAAGCCGTATCAGAGCTGCTGGGCCTTGCCACTGGCCATCGCGCGGGCGATCACCTGCTTCACCTGTGCAGAGGCCTGCGCCTGCACACGGGCCTGCTGTTCGCCCAACGCCGCCTGCTGGTTGCCCAGCGCCGCCTGGCGCAGGCCCAGCTGGGCCTGCTGGTCGGCCAGCTCGCTGATGTCCTTGCTGTGCGCGTCCTGCACGGCCTGCGCTTCGCGCATGGCCAGGCGCGCTTCGGCAGCCGCCTGGCGGGCAATCGCGGCGTCATCCATCGAGCCGCTTACCGCCCTGGCCGCTTCGGCCGCGGCCTGGCGGTTGATGTCGGTTTCGCGCAGGGCCTTGCTGGCGGCCTGCGTTGCTGCGCGGCTGATTTCCCGGGCGTGCACGGCCTGCCTGCGGCCCAGTTCACCCTGCTGGCGACCCAGTGCACCCTGCTCACGGCCAAGCTGGCCCTGCTGGCGACCCAGTTCGGCCGACTGCGCATAGACGCGCTGCAGCGGTTCGATCAGCGCGAGGTCACGTACGGCGTAGCGCTTGTTGCCTTCGCGGAACCACAGCACCGGGCCATCGCGGCCGACATCATGGCGAGCCTGCTTGATGTCATCGATGGTGGCGTTGGCATAGCTGCGGCCGTGGTCGATGAGGACGTGGCCACGCTCCAGATCGTTGCTGAGGTGGAGCTGGCCCACGGTGGTATAGCTGTCGTCGCCCTCATCGTCGTCGAGGTCGGGAGCCGGGGGAGCCGGAGGTGCTGGCGGCGCAGCAGGGGCGGCCGGCGGCGTTGGCATCACCACGTGGGTGGCGGTAGCAGGCACGGCGGGTGCCGCCGGTGCGGCCGGAGGCGGCGGTGGTGTGGGTGGCGTCGGCGGAATCGGAGCAGCGACCAGACGCATCGGCGCCACACCCACCGCCAGCACCAGGGCGGTCAGTCCCATGGCCAACAGGCGCGGGCAGGCACGACGCGGCTGCAGGCTCAGCAGGCGACGCTTCAGGCTGGTGGTGCTCGGCGCGGCACTGGCCACGCCCAGGTGCGGCTGCGGCGCCACACCCAGCTGCAGCAGCAGGCGGCCATAGGCATGGCGGCTGGCACCGTGCTGACCAACCACTGCCGCATCCACCGCTTCCTCGCGGGCCTGTGCATATTCGCGCACGGCCAGGCGCAGCAGCGGGTGGAAGAAGAACAGGTGCTGGGCCAGCGCAGGCAGCAGGCCCCACTGCAGGTCACGGCGCTGCATGTGCTGCAGCTCGTGGGTCAGTGCCAGATCCAGCGCATCGCCCTGCAGGGCATTGGCACCGGCCGGCAGCAGCAGCACCGGGCGCAGCGGACCCACCAGCTGCGGCGCGTCCACCTGTTCGCTCATCCACAGGCGCGGGGCGCGGCGCAGGCCGTGGGCATCCGCGGCCAGCTGCAGCGCCTGCACCAGTGCGGCATCTTCGCAGGGATGGGAGGCCGCCAGCAGCGCGCGGCACTGGCGCCACTCGCCGAAGGTACGCCAGGCCATCAGCAGCACGCCGGACAGCCACAGCGCGGCCAGCGCCATCGCCCACCAGGCCATCGGCGATACGCCGCTGCCCATCGACGCGGCAATGTCAGGGGCCTGGTTGATCGGCGCGGTGGCCAGCAGATTCGCCGAGAGTTCCGGCGCCACCGGATGGATCGCATCGGCGGCCAGATCGGTGGCGCTCATCGCCACGGCCTGCGGCGCCGGCAGCCAGGCGAGCTGCAGCGGCTGGCTCCAGAACAGGCCCAGCACCGCCTGCAGCGACACCAGCCACCACAGGCGGCAGCGGGTGCTGGCCGACAGCGAGGGCAAGGCGCGGCAGAGGCCGTACACCAGAGCCACCAGCAGCACGGTCTGCAGGCTGGTCCAACCCAGGCGTTCCAACAGCGGAATCAGCATCGTGGTGTCCATGGCTCAGCCCTCGTGGCGACGCGATTGAAGTTGGGCGACCAGTGCTTCCAGTTCGGCCAACTCGTTGTCACTGACTTCCTGACGCTGCGACAGGTAGGCCACGAACGGCGACACCGAGCCCTGCAGGGTGTTGTCGACGAACTGGGCCACAGCACCCTGCAGCACGCTTTCCGGGCCGCGCGTGGCCTGGTAGCGGTAGACGCCGTCCTGCTGCTCGCGCTGAAGATACCCCTTGGCACGCAGCCGCTCCATCATCGTCAGCACGGTGGAACGGGCCAGCCCGCGGGCCTCGCCGTAGCCACTGGCGACCTCGCCGACACTGGCCGGCGCATGTTCATCGATGTACTGCAGCAGGGCCAGTTCCTGGTCCCCGATGGTCTTGCCACGCATGACACCACTCCATTGACTACACGTGTAGCTACTGTCGATGTGACGACACGTGTAGTCAACCCCCCGGAAGTCATGGGCCGACGAACGGTAGGGGCCCAGGCGCCCCAGAAATCTGCGACGGGCGAACTTTGGACGGTGGAAACATCAACCAGACGCCGTTCACGGCCGCTCGGCGTTGGCACTGTCAAGCATCGCCTGATAGGGGCCCAGTGCCATCTGCAGGCGACGCTTGTCCAAGCCTTCAATATCGGACGTTGGCAGCAGCACGTACTTGCCGTTCTGGAGGGTCATCTGTGTGCCGTAGCGTTGCGGCTCGCCGGCAGCCAATGACACACGATCAGCCAACATGGCGTACTGACGACGCGACATCCCGCGTGACGTCATCAAGGGCGTGGCCAGTTCCAGCGCCCGCTTCTGGAACGCTGGATCCTCATCCGCGTGCTGGACCAGGAGGAAGGCCGTGGAGACACCATCAATGCCCACCATGTCCCGCGTCGGAAAGCCTACGTCTTCGAATACCTGCTTGATCCTTCGCAGGCCTTCTCGATCGGAGGCAGCGATCGCTTCCTTGAGCAGCTCGACCTGTGCTGAATCACCTTTGCTGCGCGCAGCGCTAAGGGCTGTGCGCAAGGACTGATCGGGCTGGATCAGCTCACCGAGCAGCGTCCGGATGTCGGGCCGGGTGTACGTCGCCGGTGGCTGTGACAAAGTCGCTTCGTAGTCGATGCCGCCCGAGGCCAGTTCCTCCTCCAGGCTGGGAAGACCATAGAAGTCACGGAAGAACAGCAGAGCGCCCAACGAGGCTACTGGCGGATCAACCGTAGACACATCATCGATCCGCTGCTGCAGGGTTCCGTACAGTTGGCTGGAATCGTGGGAAGCGTAGATGCGATCCGCAAGTCGTGCATAGATTGCAGGACGGATGTCGTCGCCGACCTGTTGATCCAGAACGCGGAGCATGTACTTCTGGAACTCAAAATCCAGGCCAGAGCGCTCCAGCAGCTTGCCGGCCGCATCAATCAGGGCCGGGCCCGAGGTGGGATAGGTGGGCCAGCCCTGCTCGACCAGCACCGCCTTGAATGCATCCAGTTCATCGCGATGCAGCATTCGGCCATCAGAGTTTCTCTCGAGCTCCAGTACCTGGTCGCGTGAATGCTCCGGGTAAGAGCTTTTTCCATCAAGGCCGATGTCAAACGTGCCTGCTGCCGTGCAGAAGGGTGCGAAAGCCAGCAGCAGCGCGAGGAGGCTGGTCAAACGGCTGGAGGGTCTGCCGAGGTTGATCATCGTGCAGCGCCTGCAATGGGAGCCACCGCTTCCAGCCTGACTGGACCTTGGGAGAACTTTCTCTTTCCGTTCAATTCCATTGAATGCGAGCTCCGTTGTGATCTTCCATGTAGCGTTTCCGTCAGGTGGGCCGAGTATGCAGCTCCTGCGTGCCAACCCGCAGCGGTTCGTTCCGCGCATCGCCGATCTTTATGCGCCTGCTGCAACAGCGCCCTAAACATCTGCAAGCACGCGCGCCCGGTCGGCCACCCCAGCAACATGCAACACCAGAGTGTGCGGCAGCTCCAGCGCAGGGTGCTGGGCAATGGCGCAGAACGCGAACACCTCCGCCAGGGTGTCATGATCATGCCAAGTGGTCATCACGAAGTCGGCGCCCTCGCCCTCCAGCGATGCCATGTCCACCGCATCATCCCAACCGCTGCAGTTGATGCCCCAGGCCATCATGTAGCGGCATCCGCTGCGCACCAGCCAGTCGCTCACCCGCGCCTGCCAGTCCGCCTCCACGGCGACTTCGGCAGCAACAATGGCGCGGTAAGGGATGCAGGCCCGCTCGGGCGGTATCGCGCCCGGCGGCAACCACAGGTATTCAACGGTGCCGTCCATGCCCCCACCCTCTGTTCGCGTGCGCCGAGGATAGCTGCCGGGCAGCGGCCGGCACCACCGCCGCGTCAGCCGCGCGGCCCGCCCATCACCGGCAGGATCGCGCCGCTGATGTAGCTGGCGCACGCGGGCGAGGCCAGAAACACATAGGCCGGCGACAATTCTTCCGGCTGTGCGGGCCGGCCCATGTCGCTGTCCTTGCCGAATTCGGCCACGTCCTGCGCCTGCTTGTCGGCGGGGTTCAGCGGCGTCCATACCGGGCCCGGCGCCACGCAGTTCACCCGGATACCGCGTGGCAGCAGTTGGCTGGCCAACGCCTTGGTGAAGGCATGGATCGCGCCCTTGGTGGCCGAATAGTCGATCAAGGCCTTGCTGCCGAAGATGCCCGTTTCCGAGCCGGTGTTGATGATGCTGGCGCCTTCGCCCAGGTGCGGCAGCACCGCGCGCGCCATCTGGATGTAACCGCCGATGTTGGTCTGCAGGGTTTCCTGCAGGTGGGCGTCTTCCAGGTCTTCCAGACGCTGGCAATGCAGCTGGAACGCGGCGTTGTTGACCAGGATGTCGATGCCACCAAAGGCCTTGGCCACCTGCTTCACCGCCTTGTTGCAGAAACGCGGGTCGCGCACGTCGCCGGCGATCACCACGCAGCGACCGCCTTCGCGTTCCACATGCTGGCGGGTGATGTCCGCATCCTCGGCCTCGTCTAGATGCAACACCGCCACATCGGCGCCCTCGCGGGCGAACAGCACCGCCACCGCGCGACCGATGCCGGAATCACCACCGGTGATGATCGCGCGCATGCCCTGCAGTTTGCCGCTGCCCACGTAGTCCGGGGCGAGGAAGCGCGGCGCGAGTTCGAGTGCATGTTCGTGACCGGGCTTGGCCAGGTGCTGGGCCGGCATCGTTTCCGGTTGCTTGCGCGGACCCGCCTGGGTCGCAGTCTTCTTCGTCGCCTTCCTGGTGGCGCGCGCATCCTTGGCTTTTTCCTGGTCCTGCAGTCGCCGCTGCCGGGACGCCACGCGCGACGCGCGCGGGTCGCTGGCGGCAGCCTTGCGGGTGGCGGTCTTCACCACACGGGGGCGGTCGGCTTCGGCGACGGTCTTTGCCGTGGTGCTGCCTTTGCGCACCTTGGGTGAGGCCTTGCGGCGGGCGGGGGTCTTCTTGGTGGTGGCCATGCGGGTCTCCTCGGGAGGGAAAGGGGCTGCCGGCCAGCGGCCGGCACTACCGGGGGCGGCGTGCGCCGCTCGTGCAGTCTCTCCATCTCGCCTGTCAGCGGCAGTGAGCGCACCGTGTCCATGGCGTGCACGGCTTCATTCCGCCACCACGTGTGTCGTCGCACTCTTCAGGCCACGACACGAGGAACGCCCAGATGAAACATGCCATTGCCACCGCCGCCGTCTGCTTCGCCCTGGCCGCCTGCAGCAGCAGCCCGGTCGCCCAGATCCAGCCCATCGACGGCGTGATTTCCGGCCAGTGCCACACCGACATGGTGCGCGGCGCGGTCGGGCTGGCTGCCTCTGACATGACCGTCGAACGCGCCCGTGTGGACAGCGACAGCCTGAACGTGCAGGTCACCCGTGGCAGCCGCGAGCACAGCGGCAACACCGCCAGCGGCACGGCCGATCCTGCGGCGGGTGCGGCGCAGGAAGGCGGAGATCGCCTGACGATTGAAACCGGTCGCACCAATAACATCACTGCCATTTATTGCGGGTAACAGCCGTCGAGCAAGCTCGACGCTACGGGGCCGTTGCCCCACGGCGCTTTGCCAATCGCCGCGCCCGGCGCAGCACCTTCAGCGTGGCCTGCTCCCACTGGCGCGGGCCGCGCAGGCCCGCCAACGCCGCCAGCTCGCCGCGCTCCCAGCCGGCAAACACGCACGGGTCGATGTAGGCCTTGCGGCACACGGCCGGCGTGTTGCCCAGCCGGGCCGCCACCTGGCACACCACCTCGCGCTGCGCCTTGGCCAGCGCCCGCTGGCTGGCTGGTTCCGGCAGCTCGGTGGCAGCAAAGGTCTGCACCGCCGCCAGGGTGCCACCCCAGGTGCGGAAATCCTTGGCGGTGAAGTCTTCGCCCATCACCTCACGCAGGTAGTCATTCACCGCGCCGGAATCCACCGGCTGCACGACACCGTCGTCGTCACGGTACTGGAACAGCGCCTGCCCCGGCAGCTGCTGCACGCCGCGCACCAGCGTGCCCAAGCGGCGGTCGCCTACGGTCACCTCGTGCAGCTGCCCGGATTTGCCACGGAAGCGCATGCGCACGCGGCCACCGCGCAGCAGGTCCAGGTGGCGGTTGCGCAGCGTGGTCAGGCCATAGGACTTGTTCTCTTTGGCATAGGTTTCATTGCCCACCCGCACCAGGGTGTCGGCCAACAGCGCGACCACCACCGCCAGTACTTTGTCCCGCGGAAAGCCGCGTTGCTTGAGATCGCGGCTGAGCCTGCGCCGCAGCCCTGGCAGCGCTTCGCCGAAGGAGATGGTGCGGTCGAACTTGCCCGAATCGCGCACCGCCGCCCAGTCGGCGTGGTAGCGGTACTGCTTGCGCCCGCGCGCATCGCGGCCGGTTGCCTGCAGGTGGCCGTTGCTGTGGGCGCAGATCCACACGGCGGTATAGGCCGGGGGGATGGCCAGCGCGCGGATGCGCTGCAGGGTGGCGGCATCGCGCACGGCATGGCCATCGGCATCGCGGTAGGCAAAGCCTTTGCCTGCGCGACGCCGGCTGATGCCGGGCTGGGTGTCATCGACATAGCGCAGGCCCGCCGCGCGTGCGGCCTGTCGTTCGGGGGTGGGGGCAGAGGGCATGCCGCCAGTGTGGCGCTCGCCACGGCGTGGCCACGTCAATAACGCAAGACAAACACGTGAGGGGCCACGGGCGGCTATGCTGAGGCCTTCACAGTCCCTTCCGTTCCGGAGTCATGATGCCGTTCCAGATTCGCGCCCGTTCCCTCTCCGCCCTGCTGCTGCCGGCCGTGCTGGCGTTGTCCGCCTGCCAGGCGCCAGCGCTGGATGAGCAGGATGCGGCCACCGCCCACGCCCAGCAGGCCGCCGAAGCCGCCAAGGCCCCGGCCGATGAAGCCGGCAAGGCCACCGAAGCGCCGCCGGCCGGCAACTGCGATGCCAGCCAGGTGCAGAGCCTGGTCGGCCAGACCTACACCGATGCGCTGGGCAAGCAGGCCCAGGAAGATGCCGCCGCCAGCCAGGTGCGTGTGCTCAAGCCCAACGACGTGACCACGATGGAGTTCCTCGGCGATCGCCTGAACATCGAAGTGGATGAAAAGGGCCTGGTCAGCGGGGCTCGCTGCGGCTGACGGAAAGCCAACGCCGGCAAGGGTTTGCCGGCGTTTTGGTTGCACGCGCAACCGTGTATTGCGGCGTTGCAACAACTGTGATCTAGTCGAGGCATCCGGTGGCCTCATGATGCGCTCCAGGGAATGAGCGGGCACGAGTGTCCCTGCTCATTTCATTTCGCATCGAGGTAGAGATGGCCCCCCGCAACCGCCAAGGGCTTTACGACCCGCGCTCAGAGCGCGATGCCTGTGGCTTCGGCATGGTCGCCCAGCTTGACGACCAGCCCTCACGCCTGCTGGTCGACACCGCCATTGCCGCGCTTTCGCGCATGACCCACCGCGGTGGCGTTGCCGCCGACGGGCTGACCGGCGATGGCTGCGGCCTGCTGCTGCGCCGCCCCGATGCCTTCCTGAAACTGCTGGCAAGCGAAGCCGGCATCACGGTCTCGGCGCGCTTTGCCGCCGGTCTGGTGTTCCTGCCGCATGACGCCGACGCGGCCCAGGCCTGCCGCACGCAGTTGCAGGCCCAGGTGGAAGCGGTGGGTTGCAGGGTGGCCGGCTGGCGCGAGGTGCCGACCGATGACAGCGTCTGCGGCCAACTGGCCCGCGATACGCTGCCACGCATCGAGCAGGTGTTCGTCGATGCCGGTGTCGGCCAGGATGACGGCGGCTTCGCGCTGGCACTGTTCCTGGCCCGCCGCCGCAGCGAACAGCAGCTGCGCGAACACGCCGATTTCTACGTCACCACCCTCAGCCCCAACGCGATCAGCTACAAGGGCATGGTGCTGCCGGACAAGCTGAGCCGCTTCTTCCTGGACCTGCAGCGCCGCGAACTGGCCTCCAGTGCCATCGTGTTCCACCAGCGCTTCTCCACCAACACGCTGCCGCGCTGGCCGC
>PJUE01000974.1_pt1 | contig 11682 bp, 10 predicted proteins | sample 1512171 | NCBI WGS metagenome assembly PJUE01 (sample SAMN08177674, study PRJNA422409) | Feces metagenome, whole genome shotgun sequencing project. | isolation source: Chicken feces (3) enriched on wood chips: alkali lignin treatment | host: Gallus gallus | place: USA: Madison | collected 2015-01-15
GCAACGTCAAGCGATGGGCGTTGCGCTCCATATTGTCTTACTTCCTTTTTTGAATTACTGCATAGCAAAATTGATTCGTACGACGCCGACTTAAATAAGTCGGCTTTTTTTTGCCTGCAACCCCGCAGCGACTACCCTAAAAGAGACAATCCATTCTTCTGGAGGGTAATATGGCTATGCTCTTGACACTGCTGCTGCAACAAACCCGGCAATCGGATCCGATACCCGTCGATCCAGTGCCCGTTCCTGAACCGATCCCACGCCCGCAGCCGATGCCGGATCCGCCACCGGATGAAGTCCCGATTAAAATGTCGCATCAAAGGCGGAGATCTGCGAGGATACGCGCCTGCTGACTGTGAGTTTTTTACCGCGAGAATAACTGTGACTGCTTTTTCAACGCTGAACGTACTGCCTGCCGCCCAACTCGATAATCTTAACGAGTTGGGTTACCTGACGATGACCCCTGTACAAGCTGCCGCGCTGCCAGCGATCCTGGAAGGACGCGATGTCCGCGTACAGGCGAAAACTGGCAGTGGCAAAACGGCGACATTTGGTCTTGGCCTGTTACAGCATATTGATGCCAGCCTTTATAAGACGCAGTCGCTGGTACTTTGTCCGACGCGCGAGCTGGCGGATCAAGTGGCGGCAGAGTTACGTCGCCTGGCGCGTTTTCTGCCAAACACCAAAATTTTAACCCTCTGCGGTGGCCAGCCGTTTGGCGCCCAGCGCGATTCTTTACAGCATGCGCCGCACATCATCGTCGCCACGCCGGGGCGTTTGCTTGATCATTTGCAGAAAGGTACTGTCTCCCTCGACGCGCTCCAGACCCTGGTGCTGGACGAAGCCGACCGGATGCTGGATATGGGCTTTAGCGAAGCCATCGACGAGGTGACGCGTTTTGCCCCGCCGTCGCGCCAGACCATGCTCTTTTCGGCCACCTGGCCCGAGGCGATTGCCGCCATTAGCGGGCGCGTACAGCAAAACCCGATCGCCATCGAAATTGATACCGTCGACGCCCTCCCGGCGATTGAACAGCAGTTCTTCGATACCACCCAGCGGGGAAAAATCCCGCTGCTGCAAAAGCTGCTCAGCGTGCATCAGCCCGCCTCCTGCGTGGTGTTCTGTAACACCAAAAAAGATTGTCAGGCGGTCTGTGATGCCCTGACCGAGGCCGGACAGAGCGCATTGTCGCTGCATGGCGACCTTGAGCAGCGCGACCGCGATCAGACCCTGGTACGTTTTGCCAACGGCAGCGCCCGCGTGCTGGTGGCGACAGACGTAGCCGCCCGCGGTCTGGACATCAAATCTCTGGAGCTGGTGGTGAACTACGAGCTGGCCTGGGATCCTGAGGTGCACGTACACCGCATCGGCCGTACTGCCCGTGCGGGTAATAGCGGTCTGGCGATCAGCTTCTGTGCCCCGGAAGAGGCGCAGCGGGCTAACATCCTGGCAGAAATGCTGCAAATCAAGCTGAACTGGGTCGATGCTCCGGCAAACGTCGGTATTGTGCCGCTGGCCGCCGAAATGGCGACGCTCTGTATCGACGGCGGGAAAAAAGCCAAAATGCGTCCAGGTGATGTGTTGGGCGCGCTGACCGGTGATATTGGCCTCGACGGCGCTGATATTGGCAAAATCGCGGTGCACCCGGCACATGTGTACGTGGCGGTACGTCAGTCGGTGGCGCAAAAAGCGTGGAAACAGCTGCAAAACGGCAAGATCAAAGGCAAAAACTGCAAGGTTCGTCTGCTGAAATAAGCGGGCGGAAGAGCGTCTCAGCGTTAGCGCTGAGACGCTTAAAGATTACTTCACTTCAATAACGTTCAGACGCATCTCATCCAGCTGAGTATCATCCTCTTCCGGCTGCCAGCCCGCGGGCTGCATCGGGATCTCTTCGCGATCGAATGCCAGATCGCCGCCGTTCACCACTTCTGAACCGTGCTTAATCCCTTTGAAATCAAACAGGTTGATATCGCTCAGGTGCGAAGGCACCACGTTCTGCATCGCGCTGAACATGGTCTCGATGCGGCCCGGGTAGCGTTTGTCCCAGTCGCGCAGCATATCGCCAATCACCTGACGCTGCAGGTTCGGCTGGGAGCCGCACAGATTGCACGGAATGATCGGGAAGGCTTTGGCCTCGGAAAAACGCTCAATGTCCTTTTCGCGGCAGTAGGCAAGGGGACGGATCACAATGTGCTTCCCGTCGTCGCTCATCAGCTTCGGTGGCATGCCTTTCATTTTGCCGCCGTAGAACATGTTCAGGAACAGCGTCTGTAAAATGTCATCGCGGTGGTGGCCGAGGGCAATCTTGGTTGCGCCGAGCTCGGTGGCCGTACGATAAAGAATGCCGCGACGCAAACGCGAGCAGAGCGAGCAGGTGGTTTTCCCTTCCGGGATCTTCTCTTTAACGATGCCGTAGGTGTTCTCTTCGACAATTTTGTACTCAACGCCCAGCTGCTCCAGGTATTCCGGCAGGATATGCTCCGGGAAGCCCGGCTGCTTCTGATCCAGGTTGACGGCCACTAACGAAAAATTGACCGGCGCGCTTTGCTGAAGATTGCGCAGGATTTCCAGCAAGGTATAGCTGTCTTTGCCGCCAGACAGGCAGACCATAATGCGGTCGCCTTCTTCAATCATGTTGTAATCTGCAATGGCTTCACCGACGTTGCGGCGCAGACGCTTTTGCAGTTTGTTGAGGTTGTACTGGTCTTTCTTGGTAATTTCTTGATTCTGTTGCATTTATTCTTTACTCAAATATCAAATGGGGCACCAGTGGGGCAAAACGCTTTTAAAGCGCCAACTTCGCGTTCAGCATGGCCACCTGTTCACTGTTCATTTCTTCTATCCATGTAGCATAGATTTCATACACCATCTGCGCATTTTCGTGCCCCATCTGATTAGCAATAAAAGACGGGTTAGCGCCTGCCGATAACAACCAGCATGCGAAAGTGTGCCGTGTATGGTACGGATTGCGGCGGCGAATACCAGCACGTTTTACAGCAGAGTCCCAGCACGCGGCAATACTGCCCAGTGAGTAGTGCGCTTTCTGTGCGCCGTTTCTTACGCGTGGCATGAAAACAAAATGCATGTTCTGTTTTTTAGTCAGCCCATATTCACGATGGTGATAGGCGATCTCCGTTTTTGAGAACTGGGCCGTCAATTCGCTTTGAGCCTTAAGCGCGTCGATCGCCGGTTGAAGTAACGTGACGGTTCTGAAGCCTGCCTCTGTTTTAGGCGGGCCGAACCTACCTGTCCGCTCATGGGCTAATTGATAAATCTTCATACGAAGCAGTGACTATATTTCTCAGTGAACATGATTTTAACTGAATAGTTCGAGATGTATGTCTTCAAAGCTAAAACTGAATGATGATATTGTGAGTAAGATATTTTCGACAATGGTATCAGCGGACTTACAGGACTTAACATAAATTAAAATGTGTCAATGTACACGCCCGCACTACCTTTAACGAATAATTAATAGCACAGCACTTCTCTGAGGGTTGTTACAGAAATGGAAGAACTTAAATCAAATTCAGTTTCAGACCGCGATTATCATCCTCTCTATGCACCTGCCTCTGCCGGTGATATTGATGCTCAAATCGAACTCGGACTTAAGTACCGTGATGGCGATTGTGTTGAGCAAGACGGCAACAAAGCCGTCGAGTGGTTAACCAAGGCCGCTAACAAGGGAAGCACTCAAGCCAAATTTAATCTGGGCTATATGTACAAGGATGGCGACGGTGTCCCTTTAAATTATTCGAAGGCGATTGAGTGGTTCACGTTAGCAGCTGACGAGGGGGACATGAATTCTTTGGTATGGATTGGTATTCTACATCAAAGGGGCCATGGGTTTACACAAGACTTCTCTAAGGCAGCTGAGTGTTACTCCGTGGCCGCATCGAAGGGAGACAGTTACGGGCAATATAATCTCGGAACCTTATATCGGGATGGAAAGGGTGTGCCTCGTGATAGTCATAAAGCCTTAGGACTTTTTACTCTGTCTGCTGAACAGGGAAACGAACTTGCTCTGGAGGCACTGGGTGAGTTGTACATTGCACAGCGTGACTATGAAAAGGGTAAGGAATATCTTCGCCAGGCAGGTGAGAAGGGCAAGCAAAGTGCCCTTGAAACGCTAAAAAAAATTGAAGCGGTTCAAGAAAAACACAGAATCGAAGACAGTATCAAAAAAATCACCTGTCCTTTCTGCGGCAAGCAAAGCGTTTGGAAGGCAAAATTTTGCCACGGCTGCACAGCCCGGATTACGTACGAACCGATAAGAGAATATGAATGGATAGGTATAGGTCTCGGTATTATTTTCGCTGTAGTTGGTATTGCAATCGATCCGAATCATATCGGTATGGTACTGTTTTATGCCTTCATTATATGGTGTCTATCCATAATCCTCGGTAAATTGTTCGGTAAGCAAAGAGCCATGTTCAGCAGGAACTAAGTCTTCAGCCTCACAAATCGATTTTATTTTCCTCTGATTTGGGCAGTGAGTTGCAGGTTGGCAAAATTCCGAAGTAAAGTTTGTTGATCTAAGACGATAAGTAAAAACCTACCGAGCGTAAACTGCGCCTCGTTTTTTGTCTTCACTGTCAAGGCCCGGTGACTACTCATAGTGTTCCACTGCCCGATTTTTACGCCGTTTGCCGCCTGGCTGTTTTTAACCAACCAACGCTATAGTTGTAGTCCATCTACAAAAACGGGAGGTAGTCATGCAGTATGTCGAAAAAGATGACCCGCGCGAGGCCCCGGAATCGGGCGATAAAAAGCCCCAACCCGTCAAAAAATAGCTGACCGTAGGTCATGCCCACGCCACCGGCATTTGCTGGTGGCTTTTTTATGCCTGCGCCCCGGCACGTTCCACCCTAACAACCTTCTACCCTGGCTCAGTAACTAGTGCTGTATCGGCTTTGCGCACTCATCAAAAAGGCCCATGTGTTGTTGAAGATCAATTCTGTACGATAGAGAAGAGACAGGTACTGAAGGCGATGGTCAGCAAAAACACGACTGATACGATGAGGTGCTAACGATGGGTAAACAGTGGCAATTACTATTGGGCTTGTTTGTTTTAATAGCAGTGTTTTCATCCGCAAAGGCGAACACCACGGCGATGGGGCTGACGTTAGGTAAAACCACGCTGCAGCAGTTCATCAAAGCCTATCCCACCGCCCAGCACGAGGGGCGCAGTAAGTGGAGCGACGGCGATATTTTCTCTATTCCGAATAACGAGCTGGGATTAGAGGGCGCCAAAAATAATGCAGTTATCTTCAATAAGTCGGGGCGGATCACCGCCATTATGCTGGAGCTGGATAAGCACCGGTTTGATGAAGTTGAGAGTATGCTCGAGCATAAATACGTGGCGGTGAAAAAACAGATCTCCTTTGCCGGGGACAAATATGCCAAATACCAGAATGAAAATGATTTAATTGAGCTCGATGCGCCCTATTTATCCTCCGTCATGAAACTCACCTATTCAGAACAACTCTTTCAGGAAGCCTGGCTCAAAAAGAGTGCGGAGGAGTTCAGCCGCCGGTGACGGCAGCGCAAACCTGGAGGCTGACTTACACTTAGCCGGTACGCGGCGTTCCGTCACGCCACCTGTGTGGGTCATGCTTACCTGAGAGGAGTCTGTTATGGCGAACAAAGTCTCTGCCCAGTGTCACTGCGGAGCGGTCAGGTTTACCGTTGAACTCTCGGACGGGTTCAACACCATCCGGCGCTGCAACTGCTCATTCTGCCGGATGCGCGGGGCCATTGCCGTCTCCGCGCCCTTATCGGGTATCGAGATTGTTCAGGGCGAATCACTGCTGACCGAGTACCGTTTTAACACCCAGGCGGCGGTACACTATTTTTGTTCGGTCTGTGGGATCTACACCTTCCACCAGCGGCGCTCTAATCCGGAGCAGTATGGCGTCAACGTTGCCTGCATTGAAGGCGTCTCGCCGTTTGATTTCCCGGAGGTGCTGGTAATGGAGGGAAGGCATCATCCCAATGATGGCGGCGGCGGTGTGGCTGGCGTGCTGAGCTACCGCACTGCCGACAGCTAGCGTAGCTATTCATCTGGACAGGTCATGGGCACAGGGGATGTGCGCTCAGGCAATTTTTCTCTCTTTGAATTTGCCTTTTACCACGCCGTCATAGAAACGCCCTTTTGAAACCACATGCAGAAAATCATTAAAAATGCGCGCAGGTACGGGCTGATATTGCCAGGCACTGTGATCCCGAAAACGGACTTCCAGCGTTTCGTTGCATTTATCGTAGGCAATTGAGGCGATGCGCGAAGATTTAACAGCATGATGGTTCATAATAGCGAGTCCTCTACAGCCGGGCAGACATGAGATTTATCTTGTATCAGAAAGGCTGAGCGGCGCAACAAGATTTGAACGTAATGCTGAAAGGGATATAAAGCGTTAGCCCGCGTCGTAACGCGGGCTAATTTCATCAGAACTGGTAAACCAGACCGACGGCGACGATGTCATCGGTGCCGATGCCATTGTCTTTGTAGAACCGATCGTCTTCGTCCAGCAGGTTGATTTTATAATCAACGTAGGTGGACATATTTTTGTTGAAGTAGTAAGTCGCCCCCACTTCAGCATATTTAACCAGATCCTGATCGCCCTGACCGTTGTCCAGGTCTTTACCTTTAGACTGCAGGTAAGATACCACCGGACGCAGACCGGAATCGAACTGGTACTGAGCGGTCACTTCAAAGTTCTGGGTTTTTTCTGCAACGGTATTTCCGTTGTCACCGTTACCGTATGGGGTCATGTTACGGGTTTCAGAGTACATGGCCGCCAGATAGATATTGTTGGCGTCATACTTCAGACCGGTGGTCCAGGCGTCAGCTTTGTCGCCGCCCGCAGTGGTATTTTTCACCTGATCGTTAGTACGGTCAGAAGAGGTATAGGCCGCTGCTGCGCTGATACCCATGCCGAAGTCGTAAGAGGTAGAGATACCGAAGCCGTCACCGTTTTCATTACGTACGCCACGGTCTTTACTGTTGTTGGTGCCTTCGTTACCGTTACCGGTGCCTTCGTTATTGCCCTGGTACTGCAGGGCGAAGTTCAGGCCTTCAACCATGCCGAAGAAGTCGGTATTACGGTAGGTCGCCACGCCGTTCGCACGGCCGGTCATGAAGTTATCTGCTTTGGTGTAGGAGTCGCCGCCAAACTCTGGCAGCATATCGGTCCAGCCTTCCACGTCGTACAGGACGCCGTAGTTACGGCCGTAATCGAATGAACCATAGTCACCGAATTTCAGGCCAGCGAATGCCAGACGCGTCCAGGACTGGTTAGAAGAACCTTCGGTATTGTTTGCCTGGATATTATACTCCCACTGGGCGTAGCCGGTGAGCGTATCGTTGATCTGGGTTTCGCCTTTAAAGCCGAGACGCATATATGTCTGGTCGCCGTCAGCAGTGCTGTCGTCTGAGAAATAATGCAGACCGTCTACTTTACCGTAGAGATCTAATTTATTGCCGTCTTTATTATAAATTTCAGCTGCATTTGCTGCGCCAGCCATTAACAAGGCTGGGATCATCAGAGCCAGTACTTTTCTTTGCATTGTGACTATTCCTTATGCTGTTTTTATAGTTAATAATTTTTTAACTTTCCATGGAACTTTCTGTGTTGGAAAGAGGTCTCATGCTAAATCACTCTCTCTTATCCGCGATAAAACATAATTGTTACTAAGTAAGTAAATTCTCAAGCATTTGCTGCCGAAGAAATAGTGATAATTTTCGTGAATGTATTTAATTAAACCATATAAAATAAAAATTATTTCTCATTGCGATGACGCGCTAAACTTGGCTGCGTTATATGTCTTAAAACCTCTTGTCCGTTATTTATTGAATCCACGTTAAATAGATAAACTATTATTTATTTGTGAACAGGATCGCCCGCCAGTACATGACTGGCGGGTTTTTTTATGCCCAAAGAAAAGCCCGGACATGCCGGGCTTTAAAGGTTATTCGCTTACCGATTTCTCGGCTTTTCCGGCTAACTGCGCCAGGAAGTCGTAGCGTTTTTGTAGATCGGCGGCGGCATCTTTCCACAGCTGCTCTGCCACTTCGGGCTGTTGGGCGTTAAGGCGACGGAAGCGTTGCTCCTGCATCAGCGTTTCTGCCAGCGCATCTGACGGTGGACGGGAATCCAGCGCCAGCGGCAGTTTGCCCTCATCGGCGCGACGCGGGTCGAAGCGGTACAGCGGCCAGAAGCCGGTTGCCGTCAGCTGGCGCATCTGATCGTGGCTTAATGCCAGATCGTAGCCATGCTCCTCACAAGGGCTGTAGGCGATGATCAGCGACGGACCAGGATAAGCTTCCGCCTCCTGAATGGCTTTTACCGTCTGGTTCAGCTGTGCTCCCAGCGAGATTTGCGCCACATAAACATGACCGTACATCATCATGCTGACCCCCAAATCTTTGCGTGCCTTGCGTTTGCCGTGCTCGCCAAACTTGGTCACCGCTCCCAGCGGGGTCGCTTTCGAGGCCTGGCCGCCGGTGTTGGAGTAACACTGAGTATCCAGCACCAGAATATTGACGTTCTCGGTCAGGCTCAGGACATGATCCAGCCCGCCAAAGCCGATGTCATACGCCCAGCCGTCGCCGCCAATCAGCCAGATCGATTTCTCGACCAGCGCATCGGCATCGGTTAACAGCTGTTCTGCCCCTTCAACGCCCGCCAGCTGCTGACGCAGCTGCGCCACCTGCTGACGACGCACGTCCGGCGTGGCCTCGCTGTGCAGGGCGCTGTTCAGCTCTGCCGGGATCTTATCGGCAAACTGCTCCAGCAGGCGCATCACGCGCACCCGGTGCTGATCCACCGTTAAGCGGAAGCCCAGACCAAACTCAGCGTTATCTTCGAACAGTGAGTTCGCCCACGCCGGGCCGCGGCCGTTAGCGTCGGTGGTGTAGGGCGTTGACGGAAGGTTGCCGCCGTAGATGGATGAACAGCCGGTGGCGTTGGCGATCAGCATCCGATCGCCATACAGCTGGGTCAGCAGCTTGATGTACGGCGTTTCGCCGCAGCCTGAGCAGGCGCCCGAGTATTCAAACAGCGGGGTGATCAGCTGCGAGGTACGAATATCGATGCGCTCAAGGCTGTTGCGATCGATTTCCGGCAGGTCGAGGAAGAAGTCGTAATTTACTTTCTCTTCCTCCACATGCTCAAGGCGCGACATCATATTGATGGCCTTGATCTCCGGGTTCTGGCGATCTTTCGCCGGGCAGACCTCGACGCAGAGGTTACAGCCTGTACAGTCTTCCGGGGCTACCTGCAGGACATATTTCTGACCCCGCATGTCGCGAGATTTCACATCCAGCGAGTGCAGGCTGGCCGGAGCGCTCTCCATCGCCTCAGGCGAGACAACTTTGGCGCGGATCGCAGAGTGCGGGCAGGCCGCCACGCAGTGGTTACACTGGGTGCACAGCTCCTCTTTCCAAATCGGGATCGCTTCGGCGATATTGCGTTTTTCCCAGCGGGTGGTGCCCATCGGCCAGGTGCCATCCGGCGGCAGGGCGGAGACGGGCAGGGCATCGCCGAGACCGGCCAGCATCGCGGCGGTAACGGTTTTGACAAAGTCCGGGGCGGCATCGGAGACCACCGGCGGGCGGTTCGGGCTGTGGGCATTCACCGGCTGCAGCGGCACTTCGGCAAGGGACTCCCGGGCCAGCGCCAGGGCTTGCCAGTTGCGTTCCACCAGCTCCTGGCCTTTGCTGCTGTAGCTTTTGGCGATCGCGCCCTGCAGCTCCATCAGGGCGCTGTCGCCCGGCAGGATCTGCGTCAGGTGGAAAAACGCCATCTGCATGACGGTATTGATACGTGCCGCCAGGCCGCATTCACGGGCGATTTTTGCCGCGTTAACGATATAGAACTTCGCTTTTTTCTGGTTCAGTACCGCCTGCACTTCCTGGGGCAGACGCCCCCAGACCTCATCGGCGCTGTACGGAGTATTGAGCAGGAAAATCCCGCCCGGCTTCAGGCGCTCGGCCATCTGGTATTTGTCGATAAACTGCAGCTGGTGGCAGCCCACGAAATCGGCCTGCGACACCAGATACGCCGAGCGGATCGGCTGCTCGCTGACGCGCAGATGGGAAACCGTCAGGCCACCGGCCTTTTTCGAGTCATAGACGAAATAGCCCTGGGCATACCACGGCGTGGAGTTACCGATAATCTTGATGTTGTTCTTGGTGGCCGATACGCTGCCATCGCTGCCCAGACCGTAAAACAGCGCTTCCAGCTTCGCGGTAGAGGGCAGGGTGTTTTCCGGCAGCGACAGGGACAGGTTGGTCACGTCGTCATAGATGCCGACGGTAAAGCGCGGCTTCGGCTTCGCGGCGCTCAGCTCGTTAAAGATGGCCAGCACGCACTCGGGGCCAAACTCTTTTGACGAGAGGCCATAGCGTCCGCCAATCACCCGCGGCAGCATTTCGCGCTCGCCGCCGTTAAAGGCCTCGGCCAGAGCGGTCATTACGTCCAGATAGAGCGGCTCGGCCTGGGCACCCGGCTCTTTAGTACGATCCAGCACCGCTACCGACCGCACACTCTCCGGCAATACTGCCAGCAGGTGTTTCGCGGAGAACGGGCGATACAGGCGCACTTTCAGCACGCCCACTTTCTCGCCCCGGCTCAGCAGCTCATCCACCACCTCTTCACAGGTGCCGATGGCGGAACCCATGATCACAATCACGCGCTCCGCCTGCGGATGGCCGTAATACTCGAACGGTTTGTACTCGCGTCCGGTGGCGGCGGCAAAATCGGCCATTGCCCGCTCCACGTGGTCATAGACCGCGTTGTACCACGGATTAGTGGCCTCCCGGGACTGGAAGTAGGTATCCGGGTTGGCGGAGGTGCCGCGGATCACCGGATGTTCCGGGTTCAGCGCGCGGGCGCGGTGGGCGTCGATCTCTGCCTGCGGGAGCAGGTTACGGATGGTGTCGTCGGAAATCGGCACAATCTTGTTAATTTCGTGCGAGGTGCGGAAACCGTCGAAGAAGTGGATAAACGGCACCCGGCTTTTCAGGGTTGCCATGTGGGAGATCAGGGCAAAATCCTGTGCCTCCTGCACGCTGCCGGAGCAGAGCAGGGCGCAGCCGGTCTGGCGCACGGCCATCACGTCAGAGTGATCGCCAAAAATCGACAGGGCGTGGGTGGCGATGGTGCGCGCCGCGACGTGCAGCACGAAGGGGGTGAGTTGGCCCGCCAGCTTATACAGCGTCGGGATCATCAGCAGCAGCCCCTGGGACGAGGTAAAGGAGGTGGACAACGCCCCGGTCTGCAGCGCGCCGTGGACGGTAGCAATCGCCCCGGCTTCAGACTGCATTTCGACCACGCGAGGAACATCACCCCAGACGTTTTTCAGCCCGTTACCGGCCCAGGCGTCGGCCTGTTCAGCCATCGTTGAGCTGGGTGTAATAGGATAGATGGCGATCACTTCACTGGTGCGAAACGCGACGGACGCGACTGCGCCATTCCCGTCAATAGTTTGCATATGACACCCTTACATTGCGCAAAGAAAGAGAGACCCGTGACACATCGACAAGTCCTGTAGTTATCTTTTTATTTTAGCAAAGGGCCGCTGAAACGATTTTCGCTTTTGTGTCCTGCTTATTAGTGCCATCAATGGTTTGATCAAACTTTTGCCTGAAAATAGTCTGCAATTGTTTTGACAGCGCAGAAA
>PJUE01000977.1_pt1 | contig 11674 bp, 8 predicted proteins | sample 1512171 | NCBI WGS metagenome assembly PJUE01 (sample SAMN08177674, study PRJNA422409) | Feces metagenome, whole genome shotgun sequencing project. | isolation source: Chicken feces (3) enriched on wood chips: alkali lignin treatment | host: Gallus gallus | place: USA: Madison | collected 2015-01-15
CCCCCAGTTCGACTCCATTCAACAGTTTATTCGCACCCTGACGCACGTGGTCTGGGAGCAGAAGGACATCGGTCAGCTGGCCGACTTTTACGCCACGCCGGTGGTCTTTATCACCCCGGAGAAACAGCTCACCGAGCTGCCGCAGTTTATGCGCCTGACCCTGGAGGCGATGCACAGCTTCCCCCAGCGCACGGTGCTGACGGAAGACATTCTGGCGACGCAAAATCCCGGGGATGAGCATTACGCCGCCCAGCGCACCATCGCCTGTATCCGCCATCAGGGGGAGGGCTTCTTCGGCCCGCCGACCGGGAAAACCGTATGGGTGCGCACCTGGGCGGATCGCATTTGTGCCGAGGGGGCCGTGCGTCAGGAGTGGCTCCTACAAGACCGGGCGGCGATTGTGGCGCAGCTGGGGCTCAACGTGCAGGAGTTTGCGCGCAATCTCGGCGTGATGCAGAACCAGCTGGGTCTCGTCCGCGAAAGCGCGGAAACTCTCGACGCCCGCTGGGCAGGTGGGCCTGAAGGGGATGATGTCGAAGGGCCGATTGCCGGGGTGGTGGAGCGCTATCTGACGATGTGGGCGGGGGGCAACAGCGGCACCGTGCCGGGCCTGTACCATCCTGCCGCCACGCTCTATGCCCCGGGGCACTGCATCGGCACCGGCGAGCAGGAGATCGCCGCACTGTTGTCGGGCTATCGGGCGTCCTTTGCGGACAGCGAGGTGCAACTGCATCACCTGATCGTGCGTCGGGATCCCAACGAGCCGGTGCGCATTTCCCTGCGCTGGTCGCTTCTGACCTGGCATGACGGCTACGGTAAATTTGGCGTGCCGACCCGTAAACCGGTCTCCATTACCGGTATCAGCCAGCTGGAATTACGTGATGGATTAATTATTCGTGAATATTTAGGGCTTGATGAATTAGCTATCTGGTCGCAAATCGTTAATTAAGCGAAATATCTTTATCTAAAAACGTTTTTAACTCTGCCGCAATAACTATTGCGGCGCTCTTCTCCATCCATTCCGGGTGCGGGATCGTATTGTCTGAAAATAGATGCAGGAGTTTATATGTCTTCAACAGAAGCAACAAATAAAGCGCCAGCCGTACCTGAAAAAAATAATAAACTCACCCGCGAAGAACCGGTATTACAGGTTGAGCGCCGGGACTTTATGGATTTAGTGCCGGAGAAACGCCAGCGCGTACAATCATTACGTGGATTTGATGATTGCTATACCGATATTGTCGATTACATCGTTCGCTGCACCCATAAAATATGGGATGAACGCGATGTGGGATTAATTTACACCCACTATACGCACAACTGCGTGTTATATAACGCGCTGGGCACCCTTTATACCCGCGAGCAGGTGGTGCAGGATACATTGCAGCGTCTGGTGGCCTTCCCGGAACGCCGCGGCATGGCCACGCAGGTGATCTGGAACGGTAACGATGTGGACGGCTTCTATACCTCGCACCTGGTCACCGGCAGCGGTCGCCACACCCAGTTCAGCCACCTCGGCAAGCCGACCAACCGCACCTTCGTCACCCGCACCGTGGCCGACTGCATGATCCACGAAAACAAAATCTACCGGGAGTGGGTGGTGAGCGACAACATGTCCCTGATGAAACAGTTGGGGCTCAACACCGACGAGATCGCCTTTAACATGGCGAAAGAGCAGTTTGACAAGGGCTTCCGCGTCACCGACATCGGCGAAAACGGTCGCATGCTGGGGCAGTATCCGCCGGAAATGGTCTGCGACGTCTCAATTGCCCACACCGATACCGAAGAGCAGTGCCTGCGCTGGCTGCACGAAATCTACAACCGCCGGATGCTGGGCAAGATCAAGGAGGTTTACGCCCCGAACGTCCAGTGGCACGGCCCGCTGATGAAAGAGCTGTACGGCACGGCGTCGGTGACGCACCAGACCCTGGCCCTGATCGGCATGATCCCAGACGGCGCCTGGCTGCCGCAGCATATCTGCTCCAATCCGTGCGAGGAGGGCGGCACCAAGGTGGCGGTTCGCTGGATCATCGAGGGTCACCATCTGGGCTATGGCGAGCTGGGTAAACCGACCGGCGAACGCCTGTTCGTGATGGGCATGTCTCACTACCACATTATCAACGGCAAAATCGTCGACGAGTGGGTGATTTACGATCACCTGGCGCTGCTGGCGCAAATCAAACTGGGTCAAATGGAGGAAGCGTAATGTCTGTACAGTCAATTGTTGACCAGGTGAGCTGGATCAAACGTCCCCAGGGGCAGGATGCGCAGGCCGACAGGTCGTTAACCGACACGGTCAGCGCCATTATTGAGCGGGTGAAAGCTGACGGCGACGACGCCCTGAAGGCCTTCTCGCAGCAGTTTGATAAGGTGGTGCCGGCGCAGTTTGAAGTCACCGTTCAGGAGATCGAAACCGCGCTCAGCGAGATGGATCCCCAGACCCGCCGCGACAGCGAGTTTGCCATCGCCCAGGTGCGCCGCTTTGCCGAGGCTCAACTCGCCACCATGCAGCCGCTGGAGGTGGAAACCCTGCCGGGTGTGCATCTGGGGCACCGCATTATCCCCGTCCAGACGGTGGGCTGCTATGTGCCTGGGGGCCGCTACCCGATCCTTTCCGCGCCGGTGATGTCCATCGTGCCCGCGACGGTGGCTGGCTGTGAGCAGATTATTGCCTGTCTGCCGCCCGGGGCGCACCCGGCAATGATTGCGGTCTGCCACCTGGCAGGGGCGCATCGGATCTTTAAAATTGGCGGCGCGCAGGCTATCGCCGCCATGGCATGGGGGACCGAAAGCGTGCCGGCGGTGGATAAAATCGTCGGGCCGGGCAACGCCTTTGTCAACGAGGCCAAGCGTCAGGTGTTCGGCAAGGTGGGGATCGATGCCCTGGCCGGGCCGAGCGAGATCTTCACCATCGCCGACGACAGCGCCGATGCGCGTATTATTGCCGCCGACCTGCTGGCTCAGGCCGAACATGACGTCCATACCCGCGTGGGGCTGGCGACCACCAGCCGGGCGATTGCTGAAGGCACGCTGGCGGAAATTGAGCGCCAGCTGAAAAACCTGCCTACCGCCGTCACCGCGGGCGAGGCCTGGCATCGTCAGGGTGAAATTGTGGTCTGCGACGGCGAAGAGCAACTGATCGCCTTTGCAGACTACATGGCGACCGAGCATCTGCAGGTGCATACCCGGGATCCGCACGGCACGGCGGCGAAAATCCGCAATTACGGATCGCTGTTTATCGGCCAGAATGCCAGCGTGGTGTTCTCGGATAAATGCTGCGGCACCAACCATACCTTGCCGACCATGGCGGCGGCGCGCTATACCGGCGGGCTGTGGGTAGGAGCCTACGTGAAAATTTGTACCCACCAGTGGATCGACGAGCAGGGCATTGCCGCGATTGCGGAGCCGGCGATCCGCCAGAGCCGTACCGAAGGTATGCAGGGGCACCGCCGTGCCGCGGAGGTCCGTCTGCATCCGGAGGCACTGGACGCCATCACCTCCGGGCTGCGCGACTAAAGGCGAGGGGAGGCCGGGCGCGGGCCTGGCCTCCGGCATGATAAGGGATGCGATGAAAAAACAACGGCTGATTCCCCCTACGGACTGTGTTGCGGAGATAACCCGGCGGCTGACTACTATCGATGCGAACCCGCAGCTGAATGCCCTTCTCGGGGTCAACCCGGATGCTCTTGCTGAGGCGGCGCAGTATCAACAACTGCGCCGTCGCGGCCAGCTTGCCGGGCCTTTGCACGGCGTGCCGCTGATCGTAAAAGATAACATCGCCTGCGCCGGGCTGCCCCTGACGTTAGGCTGCGCCGCGCTGGCTCAGCTGCGGGCGACAGCGGATGCCCTTGTGGTGCGCCGGCTGCGGCAGGCCGGGGCGATTATTCTGGCCCGGGCAAATATGTCCGAGTTTGCCTTTGACGTCCGCTCCCGCAGCTCGCTGGGCGGGGACGTGCATCACCCACAATTCCCGGCCATTACCGCAGGCGGCTCCAGCGGGGGTAGCGCGGCGGCGGTGGCGGCCGGGATGGCGGAGGGGGCACTGGGGACCGATACCGGCGGCTCGATCCGTATTCCGTGCAGCTATACCGGTCTGGTGGGCTTAAGGCCGCGGGTGCGCAGGGCACAGATGCAGGGCATTGCGCCGCTTTCCCTGAGCAAAGACACGGTGGGGCCGATGGTGCACAGCGTGCAGGACGCAGCCCTGCTGCATGCGATTATTCACGGGCAGATGCCGTCCACCCTTGAACCCCTGTCGCTGAAAGGCGTGCGGTTGGGGGTGATCCGCGCTCTGGAAGGGGACGCTCCTGAACAACGGGCCGTCTGGGATGACGCCCTCGCAGCCCTGAGGCGGCAAGAGGCCACACTCGTCGACATTGATCTGCCGATCCTGCCCGAGGTGGCGATAGCCACCTGCCTGAGCCTGTATGAGTTTCGTGTGGCGTTTGACGCCTGGTTACGCCAGCACCCTGGCGCGCCTGACGGGCTCCAGACGATTGTCGCCTCCGGGCAGTTTTTGCCGGAGTTTATGCCCCTGCTGAACCAGATGCTGGTCAGCCAGACGTTAAGAACGCCCCAGTGGCTGGCCGGACGGCAGCTGCGGCGTCGCCTGCGTCAGACTCTTGGTCTGATGGCTGAGCAGGGGCGGCTCGACGGTTTTCTTTATCCGACGGTGGGCCGGATCCCGGACAGCCTGGAGAAAATGCCGCCCGGCTGTGCACCCGAGCTGGCAGCCATCAGCGGGTTTGCCGCCATCACGATCCCCTGCGGCGTCACGCGAGCCGGCTTTCCCGTGGGGCTCGAAATTCTCTCTCCCGCCGGAGAGGAGTCCGCTCTGCTGACGCTGGCCGCCGCCTGCGAAACTACGTTTACTCTGTCGTAAACGGCAGCCGACGACGCACGCGCGAGGCGGGCTGCACCGCGGCTTTTGCCATCGCCTCGCCGATTTCGGCGCACACCACCAGCCCCTGCACGAAGGGGCGATCGTGCATCAGGTACGGCAGGGCACCGAAAGCGATTTTGCCGCGCAGGTAGTCGGGGGCCAGAAGGGTGTAATCGTCCCCAACGTCGGGGATATCCTCCCCGGCGGATTCCAGCTGGTGGCGCAGGACAGGAAACGGCAGATCCTTCGTTTTGAGCGGTTGCTGCCCGCGCGCATCGATAAACACATCGAAATACCAGGCTTCATCCCGGGCATGGATCACCGTCCGGTCCTCTTTTAACGCCATTTCATAATCGTCACCCAGGGTCAGAATGCTGATAACGCCCGCCTCGCGTAGGGCCAGCAGTCTGCGGATAGACTGGGACGGAATTGCCGCATAGTTATCGATGAAAATACGCGCCAGGCCGACCTTAAAGCGCTCTTTGTCCTGTTTTGTCAGGTGGGGCACAATCTTCTCAACGGCCTCGTGTAGCCGCAGGATGGTGTAGCGCCAGGGCACCGTGCGTTTGTCGCGCTTGTTGCGTTCCACTTCATCGAGGTTAGACACCGCCCAGCGGAACGGGCCATGTTTTTCCCTGTCGGCAAACCAGGCGTCGCGAATGCTGTCGGCCGTCAGGGTCTCTAACGCCACCGCGTCGCTCCACTGTGGGTCGGCGTGCTGCAGCTCGGCAACGATAAGATCAAAAATGCGGTCGAGTAAGCCCTCAGAGCCCTGTTCGATTGCGGCGTCAATTGCCGGTTCCGTGGCGAGGGTGAGCGGCTCGTAGGGGATGGGGCAGTAAAAGTCAGCTTCCGGCAGGATGCCCGAGCGGGACATCAGCACGATCTTCAGCGCTTCGCTGCCCTCGTCCAGCCGGAACTGGATCTGTTCATTATCGGCTTCAATGAATTTGCCATGCTGAACGGCGACGGCCATCGCCGCGTCCAGCCCGCTCAGCGAGGTGCCCATAATGCCCACGTTGCAGGCGCGAATTTTTGCCTCCATCAGCCCGGACCAGGGGCTGGGGAAAAAGGAGCGGGAGGCATTATCTTCATCAGGCCAGACGTGACCGGTGGCGATAACGACCAGATCGAACAGCTTCGGCGCAGATTCCTCTTCAGTCAAAATATTGACCCCGTCAGGGGTTGCCTCCACGTCGGTGACCTGGCAGGACTCGCGCACCTCGATTTCAAAACCCGCTTTTTTGGCCCGATCGACCAGCTGCACAAATTGATCGCGGAAATACTCCCCCAGCAGAATGCGCGGCAGAAACTGCCGGACGTGCAGGGTTGATTGCTCCACGCCGTAGCGCGCCAGATGCGCATCGTCCAGACTACGCAGCCAGTCAATGTAGGTTGAAACCAGAGGGGGGATTTCGATACTGGCGATGTTAGCCAGCATCATTTTAGAGTTCTCTTCGTCGCTGTAGGGCATGCCGACGCCGGCTTTTTCGGCCTGCTCGAAGACCGTGATGCAAAGCGGCGTCCGATGGTTAAGTAGCGAAAAAAACGTATAAATGCCGGTCGGCCCTGCGCCGATAATTGCGATCCTTTTCATCAATGCTGACCCTTTTTTTGCCTGCCTGTAACGTCGTCTCAGGCACGCGCGTTATTAATCCATGAAAAATAAGTGTGGATGAAAACGCAAAATGAGCAAATCGGCAGTCCGGGGATACCCCTAAATCATTAGTTTTGTGAATGCGTGTTAAATATAGCATTCACATACTCAATTGTTTTACCTGAATAAATCAAAAATAACGCGCCTGGCACAGGGCACATTTTCTCAATTGATTCATATCAATTACCTCCCAGGGGTTATAGGGAAGAATGCACCTCTTTTTTGAGAGGGTACAACATGTCAGAACGCAAAGAAAAAAGGGAGGCGCTTTTTCCCGAAATCACGCGCAGAGGCCTGCTCAAGGCGGGCTCAGCCCTAGTGACGCTGCCCTTTGTCATGTCCGGTAAAGCAATGGCCGCGAAAACCGCTGCCGGTACGGCGCAGGCGTCCGCGGAGAACGCAGAACGCGTCGTCCAGACCTGCAGCACCTTCGACTGTGGCGGTAAATGCGATATTCGCGCCCACGTCGCGGACGGCGTGGTGACACAGATCACCACTCGGCCGGATAGCGCGCTCGATCCGCAGATGCCGGTGATGCGCGCCTGCGTGCGCGGCCGGAGCTATCGCAAGTTTGTCTATCACCCGGATCGTCTGAAATATCCGATGAAGCGCGTCGGCAAACGGGGAGAGGGGAAGTTTGAACGCATCTCCTGGGAAGAAGCCACCACGCTTATCGCCGACAACCTGCAACGCATCACCGCCAAATATGGCCCGGCGTGCCGCTTTGTGCACAACAATACCGCCACCAGCGGGGGCACCTTCTCCGGCGATAAAATGATGCGTCGTCTGCTCAATCTCACCGGAGGCTATCTGGAGTATTACCATTCGGTGAGCATGGGCAACACCGCCGCCGCGACGCCATATACCTACGGCACGGCCGCCAGCGGTAACTCGCTGGATACCCTGGCCGACACGAAGCTGGTTATCCTCTGGGGACACAACCCGACCGAAACCATCTTCGGCCACACCAACCACTATTTTCAGCAGATGAAACAGAACGGCACCCGCTTTATCGTCGTCGATCCGCGTTATTCCGATACCGTGGCGTCGCTGGCCGATGAGTGGATCCCGCTGCTGCCCGCCACCGACAACGCCCTGATGGACGCCATGATGTACGTCATCGTCAGCGAAAACCTGCACGATAAAGCCTTTATCGAACGCTATACCCAGGGCTTCGACGAGGCCTCCATGCCGGAAGGCGTGCCCGCCAACGAGTCGCTGGTGGCTTACCTGATGGGGGATAAAGACGGTCAGGTCAAAACCCCGGAGTGGGCGGAAAAGATCACCCGTGTTCCGGCACAAACGATTCGCCAGCTGGCGCGGGATTACGCTAACACCAAACCGGCGGCGTTGATTCAGGGCTGGGGGCCTCAACGACACAACTGTGGCGAGCGTACCGCCCGCGGTTCGACGCTGCTGGCGACTCTTACCGGCAATGTCGGCATCAAAGGCGGCTGGGCGGCGGGATACGGCGGCTGCGGCAATCGTAAATTCGCGGCGGGCCCGAAGATGCCAGACAACCCGGTCAAAGAGAGCATCTCGATCATGAACTGGGTGCAGGCCGCCGATGATGCCAGCAAAGTGACGGCGGAAGCGGGGCTCAAAGGGGCGGATAAACTCAACAGCAATATCCGTATCCTCTTCTCGCTGGCGGGCAACTATCTGGCGAACCAGAACCCGGATCTGCATCAGGCGGTGAAAGTGCTGGAGGATGAGTCGAAGATCGAGTTTATCGTCGCCAGCGATCTCTACATGACCCCGAGCGCCCGCTATGCGGATCTGCTGTTGCCGGAAACCAGCTTTATGGAGCGCTGGAACATCGGGGAAACCTGGGGGACGGCAAGCTACCTGATCCTGTCGGAAAAGCTGATCGAGCCGGAGTTTGAACGACGCTCTGACTATGACTGGCAGCGTGAAGTGGCCGCTAAGCTGGGGATTGAGCCGCAGTTCAGCGAAGGCCGCACCGAGCAGGAGTGGATTGAACATATCTGGGAGCAGACCCGCCTCTCCATGCCGGATGAGCAGTTGCCGACGTTCGCCGAGCTGCGGGAAAAACGTCAGCACCTCTTCAAAAGCAAGCCGTATGTGGCCTTTGAAGACAACATCCGCGATCCGCAGAATCACCCCTTCCCGACGCCGTCCGGGAAAATTGAGATCTTCTCGAAGCGTCTGTACGACATGAACAACCCGGAAATCCCGGCGCTGTCGCATTACGTTCCGGCACACGAAGGCCCGGAAGATGCGCTCGCGAAACAGTTCCCGCTCCAGCTGATCACCTGGAAAGGAAAGAACCGCGCCAACTCCACGCAGTATGCCAACCCCTGGCTGCAGGAAGTGCAGGTCCAGAAACTGTGGATCAACCCGATGGATGCCCAGCAGCGGGGGATCCGCCAGGGGGACAGCGTGCGCATTCACAACCAGCGCGGTGTCTGCCAGGTGCCGGCGGAGGTGACCCAGCGCATTATGCCTGGGGTGGTCGCCATGCAGGCCGGGGCCTGGTGGCAGCCGGATGCCGACGGCGTCGATCACGGCGGGTGTGCCAACGTTCTGAGCTCCGCACGTATTACTCCGCTTGCGAAAGGCAATTCTCATCAAACCATGCTTGTGGAGGTCGCAAAGTATGAGCCAGCAGTATAAGGAATACCCACCGGTCAGCGATAAGCAGCTTGGCTTTTTCATTGACTCATCACGTTGCTCCGGGTGCAAAGCCTGCCAGGTGGCCTGTAAAGACAAGCATAACCTCGAGGTGGGGCGTCGTTTCCGTCGCGTCTATGAGGTGAAGGGCGGCGGCTTTATCCCGACCGGACAGGGGGGCTATGCCAATAATGTCTATGCCTTCACCCTGTCGATCTCCTGCAACCACTGCGCGGATCCGATCTGCACCAAAAACTGCCCGACCACGGCGATGCATAAGCGCCCGGGGGATGGCATTGTCCGCGTTGATACCAACAAATGTGTCGGCTGCGGCTACTGCGCCTGGTCGTGCCCTTACGGCGCGCCGCAGATGAATGAGGAGGTCGGGCAGATGTCAAAATGCGATTTCTGCGTGGATTTGCAGGCCAAAGGCGAACAGCCGATCTGCGTCGCCACCTGCCCGTTGGGGGCGATCCAGTTCGGGCCGATCGAGGAGTTGCGCGCGAAGTATGGCAATCTCTGCGACGTGCAGGGCCTGCCGGCGTCGTCCATTACTCAGCCCAATCTGGTGATTAAACCGCATCAGGGTGCAGAAAAAGAGGAACAGCCGCATGCATGAGTTACCGCTTCTGATTTTTACCCTGCTGGTACAAGGCTCGGTTGGCATGACCCTCTTCCTGACGCTATCTGCCCGGGCGGGATCGCGCGTGCCGGAGGTCAAACCCCAGCTGCTGCCGGGCATGCTGATAGCCTGTATTGCCGGCGGCCTGGGGCTGATGGTTTCCACCCTGCACCTCGGCTATCCGCTCAACGCGTTTAATGCCCTGCGCCACGTCGCCAGCTCATGGCTGAGCCGTGAGATCGTCTTTGCCAGCCTCTATCTGGCTGCACTTGGGCTTTGCACGCTGGTGATGCTGGTCAGAAAGCAGCTGATCCCGCTATTACTCCCCTTGGCCGCCGTGCTGGGGCTGATTGACGTCTGGTGCATGAGTGCGATCTATGCTCATACCTCCGTCATTACCTGGAGCCATTTCAACACCTGGCTGATGTTTTACGGTGCCGTTGGCGTGCTGGGCGCGGTGGCGCTGGCATGGCTGCCGATGCTCAAAGCACGCTTCGTGGCCCGGGAGCGACAGTCAGTGATGCGCTTCGCGGCGGCGATGGTGGGGGCGATTGTCGCCATACGTCTGCTGGCGCAGCCGGACTATATCGCTCATCTGGCAAGTGCCAGCCTGAGCGGCGTTATCACCCTGCCGCACCAGCCGATGGAGATCTTCACCCGGCTAAGCGGTCTGCGGCTGCTGAGCTGGACTTTATCCGCGGTCGGGGCGCTGCTGTTTGCGGTAAGCGCATGGCGCCAGGGCAAGTTCGGGTTGATGGTCGGCAGCCTGCTGCTGGTGCTGTCTGAAGTGTTGTTCCGCTTTATGTTCTTCTGCATTAACTGATGGCGCGCTTTCGCCTGACGCAGACCCCCGCGCCGCCCGGCGTGGGGGAGTCCTGCTTGCGCAAACAGCTTCCCCGGCACGACTGTCAGGCATGTATGGTGGCGTGCCCGGTGCAGGCCATTACCGCCCCGGCCACCACGCCGGTGATTAACGAGGCTGAATGCCTGCAATGCGGCCGCTGCCTGTTCGTCTGTCCGGCGGATGCGCTGCAAAACATTCGGCCTGAAACCCGCCGCTTTACGGCATCGACGCTGGTTGCGCCTTTTTCCACGCTGGAGCCGTCCGTGGAGGAATTGCTGATGTGGCATCAGCAGCACGGGATCCGGGCGGTGGAAATGGAGATGGATGCGTTTCCCGGCTGGGTGCGCGCCGTCGCAGCCCTGAATATCCGGCTTCGGGAGCTGAATGCCCCGGTCTGGCAGATCGTTGCGCCGCAGCGAAAAGCGATCAACACCGGGAGGCGACACTTTATTAAGGTTCGCGAAGTGGACGTCCAGTCATCCACCGTGAGCGTCGGGGTTCGGGCCCGTCGTCAGACTTTTTCAGCACTCAGCGAATATCAGCTGTCGCTGGATCGAGCGCAATGCACGGTCTGTGGGGCCTGCGCCAGGGTCTGTATGGAGAAGGCGCTGAGCCGGGGCGAGGGGGCGCTGACGTTCTCGTCGTCATCCTGTACCGGTTGCAACAGCTGCGCCGTGGTCTGCCCCGTGGACGCTGTTCGCATCGACAGACAGGTGGGCGAAAACAGGGTGTTGCACTTTCCGTGGATTCAAAAAACCTGCCGATGCTGCCAGCGGGCGTTTTATACCTTTGATCCGGAAACAGAACGCTGTGCGGTGTGTCAGCGGCATAAGTACGGAATGCGGGAAGCATAAAAAACGTGTGACAACAGGATGATTTATAAGAGAGATAAAAAAGAATAACTGAGGACTTACTGAAATGGTGCGTCCGAGTGGACTCGAACCACCGACCCCCACCATGTCAAGGTGGTGCTCTAACCAACTGAGCTACGGACGCACTGTAGAGAATGGTGCGTTCAATTGGACTCGAACCAAC
>PJUE01000978.1_pt1 | contig 11662 bp, 10 predicted proteins | sample 1512171 | NCBI WGS metagenome assembly PJUE01 (sample SAMN08177674, study PRJNA422409) | Feces metagenome, whole genome shotgun sequencing project. | isolation source: Chicken feces (3) enriched on wood chips: alkali lignin treatment | host: Gallus gallus | place: USA: Madison | collected 2015-01-15
AGCACGGCATCGGCCTCGGCAAGCAGGACTGGCTGCTCGCCGAACTGGGCGAGGCGGTGGAGATGATGCGCCTCATCAAGCGGGCGCTCGATCCGCGCGACTTGTTCAATCCGGGCAAGATCTTCCCGTTCTCGGCCTGAGAACGCAGACGCCATGTTCCGCCGGGTGGGGCGGAACCGCCCGGTCGTCCTTGGTACCCCCCAGGCGACCGGGCGTCATATCGGGATTTCATCAATGACCAGCCTCACGCTCGAAGCCCCTCGCGCGCCGCTCGCGTTCCGCCATCGGCTGCTGCCGCTGCTGATCCTGGCGCTGGCCATGGCGGGCGGGTTCACGATGATGGGCTCGTTCAGCATGGTGCAGGAAGGCGCCAAGGCGGAAATGGGGCTCAGCGATTATGCCCTCGGCCTCGTGCAGGGCGTATCCGCCGCCGTGCCGCTGGTGGTCTTCTCGATCCCCATCGGTATCCTCGTCGATCGCCGCAACCGGGTGCGCCTGCTGCTTCTGCTCGGGCTGGTCTGGACCGCCGGAACCCTGCTGACCGCCTTTGCACAGAACCTGCCGGTGCTGTTCCTCGCGCGAATGATGGCGGGCATCGGCACGACCGGCGCGCTGACTTGCGCACTCTCGCTGACCGCCGACCTCTGCGCGCCCGAGCAGCGCGGCCGCGCCATGCTGGTGGTGACGCTGGGCAAGTGCCTCGGCCAAGCCGGGGCCTTCGCGCTGGCGGGCTGGCTGCTGGGAGCGCTGCTCCATGCGCCTGTCGCGCTGACGCAGGGGCTGGCACCGTGGCGCGGCACCCATGTCCTGCTCGCCGCGATCAGCCTTTGCCTGATCCTGCCGCTGCTGGCGATGCGCGAACCCGAGCGCCGGGAAGTGGAAGCGAGCATCCATGCGCCGTTCCGGGTCGTCGTCCAGGAACTCTGGGCCCGGCGCGCCTTCCTGATCCCGTTGTTCGTCGGACAAGTGAGCGTCGTGATGGCCGATGCCGCTGCCAGCATCTGGGCCTCCCCGGTCCTGTCACGCAGCTATGGTCTCGCACCGGAAGCTTTCGCCGGATGGATGGGCGCGCTGATCTTCTCGGCCGGCGTGCTGGGGTCGATCCTCGGCGGGCTGGCTGCCGATCTCGGCCAGAAGACCGGGCGCAGGGGCGGCCTGCTGATCGGCGCGGTCCTGGCCGCTGCGGCAGGCGTGCCAGCGGCGCTGTTCCCGATCGCCCCGAGCGTGCCGCTATTTGCAGTAGCGGTCGGCCTGCTGATGTTCTGCGGTACGATCACCGGCCTCGTGACGTCGGTAGCCCTGACCGTACTGATCCCCAACGAGCTACGCGGCCTGTGCATCGGCGCTTTCATCGCGCTTGCCGGACTGGTCGGCTTCGGCGTGGCGCCCTCGCTGGTGGCTTGGGTCAGCGGCCTGCTCGGCGGCGAGGCGCATCTTGGACAGGGGCTGGCGATCGTCGGGACGGCGGTGGGCCTGGTGTCGGTCGCGGCGTTCCTGCAGGCGATGCGCCGGGCGCCCCGATCCGCGACTCTGGAACCTATCTGATAGCTCTTGCGAAAGCTGTCAGATAGGTTATTCTCGGCGCAGGAGAGGAGGGGCCATGACAAAACAATCCCCCATGACCGCGATCGACGTATCGCCCGAGATGATCAGCCTGGTCGGCGAGGGGGCTTTGCCTTCGTTCGATCCGCCGCCCGCGCCCGTGGCTTTCGTGATGACTTTCGGATCGGTCGGCATCCCCGCAACTTTGCGCTATTTCGCGGCGCCGGATCGGCAGGCGCTCGATGAAGCGCTTGGCACCGGACGGGAGGAGCAGGTGATCCTGCTCGTCGCGCGCGCGGCTTGCGAGCGGATACTCGGCGATGCGGCACTGCCCGGCGACGGTACGGTTCATCACCTCCCCGCCGCCCTGCGCGCGATTGCCCTGGCCATCCGCGATTGCGACCTGCCGGAGATGGCGCGTACGCCCTATCGGCTTGCCAAGAGCATCGAACTGCTCTGCGATATCCTGCGCGCGCAGGGGCAGGGCGATCTCGTACCCGTCAGCCAGGACCGCGTGATGTCCAGCGCCGATACGCGCCGGTTGCTCGCCGCGCGCCGGATCATCGACGAGCGCTGGTCGGAAAAGCTCACGCTCGACATGATCGCGCGCGCCGCGGGCCTCAACCGCGCCAAGCTCACGCGCGGTTTTCGCGAGCTGTTCGACTGCAGCGTGGCCGATGCCATCGCCGAACAACGCCTGCGCGAGGCGGGGCAGATGCTGCTTTCGACCGACCTGCCGGTATCCTCGATCGGTTATCGCTGCGGTTATCTCAACAATGCGAGCTTCACCCGCGCCTTCGCCCGCAAGTTCGGGCAGGCGCCGACTCATTATCGCGCAGGAAGATTGGCGGCATGACGGCAAGAACGATGGAAGGGCGGGGCGGAGACGGCGGCTCGCTGGTCGAACAGGCGGTGCAGGCCGTACGCGGCTACATCCGTTCGAACGACCTCAAGGTGGGCGATACGCTTCCGGGCGAAGGCCAGTTCGCCGCCGACCTCAGGGTCAGCCGCGCGGTCATGCGCGAGGCCTTCGGTGCGCTCGCGGCCTTGCGCCTGATCGACGTCGGCAATGGTCGCCGCCCGCGCGTGGGCGCCATCGACGGCTCGGTGATCGGGACCTCGCTCGATCACGCGGTGGCTACCTCGCAGATCAGCGTGGCCGAAGTCTGGGACGTGCGCCGCACCGTGGAAGTCCGTATTGCTGCTCTCGCGGCCGAGAAGCGCAGCGATCTTCAGGCCGGGCAGATTCTGGCGCTCGCCGAATCCATGGCCAGGGCGGATGGTGACATGGAGCAGATCACCGCTTTCGATACCGCTTTCCATCAGGTTATCGCCGCCGCTTCGGGCAATTTCCTGTTCAGCCAGATCGTGCGCTCGTTCGAGCCGCAGATGGAATTCGCCGTGCCCCGTGCCTGGGAGACCCGCCAGACCGATGAAGAGAAAGCGGCCATTCTAGCGCTCCATCGCCGTATCGCTCAGTCCATCGCCGATCGCGATCCGCAAGAGGCTGCCGCTGCCATGACCGCTCATTTCGACGCCTCGATCGGCGACCTGCTGCTGCACGCCCGGGGCTGAGGGGGAGGCAACCACAGGCTGCAGCTTTTTCGAAATTGAAGGCGGGGGGCTGTGATTGAAGTTTCCTGTTTGAAGGTTCGGGGGCCAGCATGACCGGAGGATTGGCCCGCGATCAAGTCGCTGGAGCAGCAGGTCGAACTCGATTTGGGACAGGGTCCCCGCGTGCCAATGCTCGCCAGGGATCACGTAAGTGAACTTTCCTGTTGTCCGGAGATCGCGCGTCTATCGAGAGGGGCTGAAGCTTCTTCAAAGCCTGATGCTTCTAAGGTATCGTTTTCGACTGACCCTGGCTTGCTGAAACTTCGTTTTCACGCGATGACCTGTCACATGTCAACGTCAGCCACCCAGCGCGCTGGCCGTGTCTCCGCAAAAGGGGAAGCGACACGGCATCTTATCCTGGATGCATGCGAAGTGCTCTTCGCGCAAAGCGGTTACCTCGGAACCTCCTTGCGCGATATTGCCGCGCAGGCGGGGGTTCGGATGGGTGTGGTCCATTATCATTTCGGCAATAAGCACCTTATTCTCGACGCGGCGCTGGAGCGCAAGTTGCCGGTCTTGCGGGCCAGGATCTCAACGAGCTTCGAGAATGCAGAGTCCGATGGACACACGTTCGGCCCGCAAGAGATCGTAACGGCCTTCATCCTTCCCTTTCTTAGCGCATCTTCGCGCGAAGAAGACCCACTGCGCAATTACATCGTCATGACCTCTCACCTGATGAGCGCCTATCGGATGCCGGAGCTGCGGCCGAGCCTGGCCAAACTTGGGGTCATTTCCGAAATGCTCACGGACAGGTTGCGGGTTCATCTTCCGACAATCGCGGAAAGCGACCTTCTCGCCGCTGTCTATCTGATCGAGGCGGCTTTGATCTTCATGGTGCAAGATCCTGGATTTCTCGACGATTTGACTGACGGCCAATTTTCCGCCGGGAACCTTGAGAGCATTGCCCATCCGGCCTTGCGCTTTTTTACGGCAGGTCTTGTCGGCTTGCAGGCCTGATTGTTTTAATAGGTCGGTCGATCGACCAAATTTGTTATCTTCCCCTCCATGGACGACATCGAACCTCGGTAAATCGATGCGCAAGGTGAGAGGCGCCGACCGTGGTCCCCGACAGGCGGCCGGGCCGGATCGGGCAAATGCGGGAAGGAAAACGAGATGGGTAGCCAGGGTATCCTTGCGCCTGCAATCGACGGACGCGACGCTGCGAACCTCAGGGGCGACCCGATCACGGGGGATCGCTACACCTCCACCGATTTCATGAAGCGGGAATGGGACCACATGTGGACCCGCATCTGGCACGTTGCCGGACGAACTGCCGAACTGGAAGAGCCGGGCGACTACGTGGTGCACGACTTCATGAACGAGTCCGTGTTCTGCGTCCTTCAGGATGACGGCTCGATAAAGGCTTTCTACAACGTGTGCGGCCACCGTGGCCAACGACTGGTCTGGAATGCCAGTTCGCAGGACACCTTTCAGTGCCCTTACCACGGCTGGGTCTGGGGCAAGGACGGTGTACTGGCGCGTGCGCAGGATCCGGAGGATTTTCCTCAGGGCAATCCCTGCGGAAAGTTGAAGCTGAAGGAGCTGCGCTGCGCAACCTGGGGCGGCTTCGTCTGGTACACGATGGACGAGGACGCGCCCGAACTATTGGATTTCCTGGCGCCCATGCCGGAACTCTACCGTAATTACCCCATGGATACGGCCGTGCGCGTGTTCTGGATGAAGATAGATCTGAACACCAACTGGAAATTCGCCACGGACAACTTCTCGGAGAGTTATCACACCCGTACCGCACATCCACAAGTGCCGCCATGGATTGACCAGGACGTCGATACCGCCAGGCACGAGATGTGGTCGGGGGGGCACGGTCGCACCGTGCAGCCCATGCGGCCTTCGCTTTCCGACCGATTGCCCGAGGGGGTGGACCACCCTTTCGATACCATCCTGCGAGCCTGGGATATCGACCCGGACACCTATCCCGATTTCGAAACGAAGGCGATGCAGGGCTGGTTGGACCTCAAGGCCGCCAAGAAGCGGCTCTGGAAGGAGCGCGGCTACGTTCACTACGAGCATATGGACGACGAGGAGATCACCGACAGCCCACACACGGTGATCTTTCCGAATGTCACCATCAGTTTCCTGCCTGACAACCTCGTGTTCTTCAGGACCGAGCCGCATCCGACCGATCCGAACAAATGCACTTTCGACTTGTGGTGCATGGCCTTTCCCGTCGCAGGGCAGACCATGGTGGACTCGGTCATGGCCGGGCCACAGCCCCTTCGTGAGGCCGAGTTGCAGCACCGCGCCTTCGACAACGGCCGCGGCGTACCGGAGATCAAGGATCAGATCGTCTATCAGGACATGCTCTTGGCCGAAGGGCAGCAACGCGGGATGCATTCGCGCGGCTATCTGGACGCCTACCTTGCAGGGCAGGAGACCCGCGTGCGGTTCTTCCACGAAGTCTTGAACGACTATCTGGAAGGCCGCCGGTAAATAGGCGTCCCTAATCGTCGATATGATTTTACGGGAAAACGTGAAGACAAATTTCGAATAATAAAATAACATAAATTGGGAGAAGGAAGATGAAGAATTGGCTTGATGCGAGTTCACGCCTCGCCCTTGCTGTCGGTGCTGCGATGTTGTCGCAGGCCGCCTTCGCGCAGGAGAATGCGGACATCCCGCAGTCTGCCGACACTCAGGCGGTCGGCATTCAGGAAATCGTCGTCACCGCGCAGAAAAAGTCCGAAAACCTCCAGGATGTGCCGATTTCCATCACCGCCGTCGGCGGCGATGCCCTGGCCAGTACGCAGGGCACTTCGCTCCAGGCGCTACAAGGCCAGATTCCCAACGTCCAGATCGACAACTTCGCGAACACACCGCAGAGCGCCGTCTTCACCGTCCGCGGGATCGGCGTGATCGAGCCCGATCCCTATGCCGGCAACACGGTATCGATCGTGGTCGATGGTGTGCCGCAGTTCTTTTCCATGGGTGCGCTGCTCGATCTCTACGACGTGGATCGCATCGAAGTACTGCGCGGTCCGCAGGGAACGTTGTTCGGCGCGAACACCACGGGCGGCGTCATCAACGTGGTCACCGCTCAGCCTACCGGCGAGTTCGGCGGTCACGTCAAGGCGGTTTACGGCAATTACAACCGCATGGACCTGACCGGCTCGATCGAGGCGCCGCTGGTGAAGGACGTGCTCTCCCTCAAGGTCGCGGGCATTCATACGCAGCGCAAGGGCTGGGTGACGAACGTGGTGGACGGCTCCGATCTCGGCCGCAAGAACCTGGACGCGGTGCGCGCCTATTTGCGCTTCACGCCCAGCGCCAATTTCGATGCAACGCTCCAGGGCGAATACGTCAATGCGCGCAATGGCTCGCCCATCGTCATAAACGGCGCCAGGCCAGGTGAAGTGCTCTACGTGGCACCCGGCACCGAGGGCATGTACGTCAGTCCCTGCGCCACCACCGGCATGTGTGTCGCGCCCGATAAGTATTTCGGCGCCAACAATTCCGTTCCTGACCAGAGCAACATGGACACTTACTCCGGCACTCTGACGATGAACTGGCGCAATACCGGCCTGGGGGACTGGACCGCGATCACCGGCTACAAGCGCTTCAAACTTCGCGAATATACCGACCAGGACGGAACGCCGTTGTTTCTCAACGATACCTATCGCCGTACGGTCGGCTGGCAGTTCAGCCAGGAACTGCGTACCAATCTGGAACTGTCGGACACTCTGAACGTCCTCGTCGGCGGTTTCTACCTCAAGAACCATTACGACCACGTGCAGGCCTACCGCTTGCAATTCGCGGCGCCTGGCCTGCTTCAGACCAACCTTCAGGATCAGGACAACTATTCGCTCTCCGGCTTCGCGCAGGCCTATTGGCAAGCGACCGACCGCCTCAAGTTCCAGGCCGGTATACGCTATACTCATGAAAGGACGCGATCGGCGCCGAGCCTCATCACCAGTATCGGCGATCCGGCGGGCTCGAACTACACCGGCGAGGGCAATACCGTCATCGACAGCTTCACCGTCGGCGGCAGCAAGAGCTGGGACAATATCGGCTGGAAGCTCGGCGCCGACTACGAGATCGCCGATGATACCTTGCTTTACGCAAGCTGGGCGAGGGGCTTCAAGTCCGGCGGCTTCACGGCGCGTGTCGGCGTCCCCGCGGACGGAGAGAACCCCTACGATCCCGAGAAGGTGGATACCTTCGAGGCCGGCGTAAAGGCCGATCTGCTGGGTCGGCGCCTGCGCGTGAACCTTGCGGCGTTCTACACCAACTACCGCGACATGCAGGTGGCACAGATCTACTTCGACACGGACACCAATACCCAGGGCAACCGTATTCTCAACGCCGGCAAGTCCGAGATCAAGGGATTCGAACTGGAAACGACGGCCGCTCCCGTCGACGGCATGACCCTGCGCGCCTCGCTCGCCTACCTGGACGCCAAGTACAAGACGTTCCTTTATGGCGATCCGCTATCAGGGCAGATCCTCGATCTGGAAGGCTATCGCCTTCAGAACGCGCCCAAGTGGAATGCCAGTTTCGGCGCGAACTTCGTGATCCCGCTGGGCGACGATGCGGACCTCGTCAGCGATGTCAGCTATACTTACACCAGTTCCAAGTACTACACGGCGATCCTGGACACGCCGCGATCGAAGATCCAGCCCACGCATCTCGTCGATGCGTCGCTGACCTACAAGCCCCATGGCGGCGCGTGGTCGATCGGCCTCTGGGCCACCAACTTGCTCGATTCCCGCTATCTTTCGACGGTCTACGACAGTCCGGGCTACGCCGGTCTCGCGGGCTATGCCCCGCCGCGGCAGTGGGGCGGCTCGGTAAGCTTCGATTTCTGATGATGCAGCGGCAAGGGAGAGCAGTATGAACCGTGTCGCGGGAAAAGTGGCGCTGGTTACCGGCGGCGCTTCCGGTCTGGGAGCAGCGGATGCTCGGCTGCTGGCAGCGGAAGGGGCGAGCGTCGTCATCACCGACCTTCAGGCCGATCTCGGCCGAGAAGTCGCCGCTTCCATCCCCGGAGCGCTGTTCCTGGAGCATGACGTGCGTGACGAGCTTCAGTGGCAGGATGTTGTCGCGAAGACGCTCGCCCGGTTCGGCCGGCTCGATGTGCTGGTCAACAATGCCGGGCTGGTCCGCTTCGGGCATGTGGAGGAGTGCGAACTCGAAACCTTTCGGCTTCAGATGCAGGTCATGGTCGAAGGATGCTTCCTGGGCTGCAAGTCCGCTCTTCCCTACATGACGCGGCGAGCCGATGGGCCATGGGGCGGCTCCATTGTCAATGTCGCCTCGGTCGCAGCGCTAAAAGGGATCGCCGCGATACCGGCCTATAGTGCGGCGAAGGCAGGGATCATCGCGCTTACCCGCAGCGTTGCCGTGCATTGTCAGGAGCAGGGTTACGGCATCCGGGTCAATGCCATTGCGCCGGGAGCACATGACACGCCGATGACCCGGCAGGCGCTCGACCAATTGTCACAGGACGATGCCGGTCTCGATCAGGTCAATGCTCATGGGCAGGGCCGTCCCGAGGATGTCGCCAACCTGGTCCTGTTCCTTGCTTCGGAGGAATCGCGTCAGATCACCGGCACGCATATCGTTATCGACAATGGGGAGACGGTTCGATGAACGGCGCCGAAAACATCGGCTGGCTTGCGGATCGCCAGGAGATCGCGAACGTGCTCGCCTGTCATAGCCGAGGCGTGGACCGGGCGGATGCGGGTTTGCTGGCAAGTTGCTACCACGACGACGCCACCGTGGATTATCGCTTCTTTGCCGGATCGGCATCCGAGTTCGCGACCATTCTCTCGGCGGCCCAACGAGCCGGTCCCGTCACGCTCCATCGAACCGCCCAGATGTGGATAGAGACGGACGGCGCACGGGCAAGCTCCGAAAGCTACGTCATGGCCTATGCATCCAGCGTGGGCGAGGAGGGACCGGCCACGCAGCACCTCATCTGCGGCCGTTACCTCGACCGGCACGAGAAGCGCTCGGGCCAGTGGCGCCTGACCCACCGCACATATGTGCTCGACACGAATTTGAATTGGCGCGGAGGCATGCCGCTGCCGAGCTTGGGCTTGCTCGATAGCCAGATGCCGGTGGGCGGACACGGCGCGGCCGATGCCGGGATCGCGCTGCTGACCCAGGCGCGAGCCAGGAACATGAGAAAGGGATCGGAGCCGATGACATATAGCGAACGGGAAATCGACGCGGTGATTTCACGTCAGCAGATCGCGGACCTCACCATGGCCTATTGCCGCGGCGTGGACCGCGCCGACGCGTCTTTGCTGGCGCAGGTCTTTCACGAGGATGCCACCGTCGTGAGCGGCGCCTTCAATGGCAATGGCCGCGATTTCGCCTTGGAGATCTGCAGGCTGGTGGAGGAAGCCTACGAACAGACTTTCCATTCCATCGCCAACCAGTGGATCGAGGTTGAGGGCGATCGAGCCATCGGCGAAACCTATGTCATCGCCGTCTCCACCAGCCGCGGGGACGAACGAACGGACACGCTCACAGGTGGCCGATACATCGATCGATATGAACGCCGCGGCGGGCAATGGGCAATCGCGGAGCGAACCTTCGTCCTCGACTGGGCGCGCCGCGAACCCAGCACGCGGGATATGACCGGGGGTATGTACGCGGCTCTCGATCTTCATGGTTCGCGAGGGCAGGGCGATCCGGTCTTTTCACTGAATAGTCATGGCGCAGTTTGAGCAGTGAACGGAGACAACCGAATAGATGCTGATCGCGTCCCGGGAGGTGGTGTAGCTGAGCGTTGAGGTGGTCACCGTGATTTTCGGATAGGTTTGGGTTGCGACACTCGAACCTGACGGAAGGAATCACGATGACCGATCTGATGATGCACCTGCGTTCGCTGGTAGAGAAGACCCCGGACGCGGATATTCTACGCGAGATGATCTCGTTTGCCGCCGAGCGGCTGATGGAGATGGAAGTCGGCGACCTGACCGGCGCTGGCTACGGCGAGAAGTCTCCAGACCGGCTTGTCCAGCGCAATGGCCATCGCGAGCGCGACTGGCAGACGCGAGCCGGTACTGTCGAGTTGCGCATCCCGAAGCTGCGCAAAGGCAGCTACTTTCCCGGTTTCCTCGAACCGCGTCGGATGGCAGAGCGGGCGCTGACCGCGGTGATCCAAGAAGCCTATATCCAAGGTATTTCCACTCGCTCGGTGGACGATTTGGTCAAAGCGCTCGGGATGGACGGCATCTCCAAGAGCCAAGCGAGCCGCCTATGTGAGGAACTCGACGAGCGGGTGCACGCCTTCCTGGATCGCCCGATCGAGGGCGACTGGCCGTATCTGTGGATCGATGCGACCTACGGGAAAGTCCGTCAGAACGGGCGGATCGTCTCGGTGGCGGTGATCGTCGCGGTAGGCGTGAACAGCGACGGTCGCCGCGAAGTGCTGGGTATGGACATCGGCGCCTCGGAAGCCGAGCCTTTCTGGACCGCCTTCCTGCGCAAGCTGACGCGCCGGGGCTGCGCGGCGTCAAGCTGGTCATCTCCGACGCGCACGAAGGCATCAAGGCAGCCGTCTCCAAACTGCTCTGTGCCACGTGGCAGCGCTGCCGGGTTCACTTCATGCGCAATGCGCTGGCTCATGCCGGCAAAAGCGGCCGCAGGGTTGTCTCCGCCTTCATCGCCACCGCCTTCGCTCAGGAAACACCCGAGGCCGCCAGCCAGCAATGGCGTGCCGTGGCCGATCAGGTGCGACCCAAACTGCCCAAGCTGGCAAACCTGATGGATGAAGCCGAACCCGATGTGCTGGCCTACATGACCTTCCCGCGCGAGCACCGGGCCAAATTACACAGCACCAATCCCATCGAGCGCCTCAACGGCGAAATCAAACGCCGTACGGACGTCGTCGGCATCTTCCCCAATGAGGCTGCCATCACCCGTCTCATCGGCGCCATCCTCATGGAACAATCCGATGAATGGGCTGTCCAGCGTGCCCGATACATGACCCTTGAAACCATGGCACCGGTCAGCGACAATCCTATCACCATGCTCTCGGCAGTCCCAGGAGCATGAGCGGCCCAGACTGACGCCGAAAAGCGCGGCTCCTCGGCTTAGCTACACCACGCCCCGGGACACGATCTAGATGCGGTTCGTCTAGATGGCGCGGTTGCGCTGATTACGGGGTTAGGTGTTTGGTCCCAGCATGTGATGGCTGGGTCTGGCGATAAATGTCTCTGGCATTGATCCCCAGAGTAGGTGGATGGCTTCGTGGGGGGCTAAACTTCAAAGCCCTGAGCTGCTTGGCAAAGTAGTAGGTAATCAGCCAGTCTGCAACGTGTTGCCGCAGATCCGCTTATACGGTTTTTAGTATGTTATTGCCCAAGAAAAGCCGTGATTTCGGGAGGCCTTAGTGAACTCTTTAGTGGCAAAAGGGGGACTCCCCACCGTTTGGCAAGGGGTGAGCCGAACGTAGGGCAATTGGTCTGATAGGCGCGCAGAATAGCGACGCTACGGAGCATGCTCCGTAGCGGATTCCATTGATTTTGGGTGCCGG
>PJUE01000984.1_pt1 | contig 11565 bp, 9 predicted proteins | sample 1512171 | NCBI WGS metagenome assembly PJUE01 (sample SAMN08177674, study PRJNA422409) | Feces metagenome, whole genome shotgun sequencing project. | isolation source: Chicken feces (3) enriched on wood chips: alkali lignin treatment | host: Gallus gallus | place: USA: Madison | collected 2015-01-15
AGCACCAGCACGTCGCCCGGACGGGCGGCAGCGACAGCGGCCTCGAGCGCACCCTCGGACGGCCCGACGGCGATCTCGACGCCCTGATCCAGGCGAACGACCTGAACATCCTTGGGATACCAGGCCACTCCCGTCGCCTCGCGCGGGATCATGGTCAGATCGGGCGAGACGCCTGCGCCTTGCGACGTTTCGGGAACCAGCAACCCGTTCGCGCCGCGCACCAAGGCGATATCCCGCTGCGCCGCCTGAACATTGTCCGCAAAAATGACGCCCGACAGGTCGCCCAGCCTCCGCATCGGATCGTGGCCGTCCGAACTGACGATCAGGTTGCGCGCGAACCGGCTGTCGATGGGCGGCGCCGAACGCTCGGCGTCCATGCCCGCCCCCAGGAAAAGGCTACGCGCGTCGATGATGGTGTTGTTCTCGATCACCGCGCCGACGACCTGATGGTAGCGGTTGATAGGGGAATCGGGCACGCCGTGCATCACGCTCAGCGCAGCGGTGAACCCATCGCCGGTGATCCCCTCCATATAGTTGTTCCGCACAGTCTGGTGGCGGTTGATGACGCGGATGCCTCCGGTGTGAGGCTTGCCGCCGCCGAGAAACACGTTGTTCTCGACCAGGTTTCCGTCGCCGTGGCGCAGGACCATGGACCCGCGCGAGTGGTAGAAGACGTTGCCGCGATAGGTGTTGCCGCCCGACTTGTTCGAGACGATCTCGACCTCGCCGTCGGCGCCCTCGAACCAGTTGTTCTCGACCACGGTGTTGGACGCCGATAGGGAGTCGGCGCTGGTTCCCACACGCAGAGTCTCGCCGCCATTGGAACCGAGGTTGGGGCGCGGGCCGAAGTAGTTGTGGTCGATAAGGTGGCGGTTATCGAGCCCCTGCTGTTCGTCGCGAACGACGACCAGCGTGGTCCCGACGTTGTTCTTGCCGGTCAGATGGTTGTGATCGAACCGGTTGCCCTGCCCATACAGCGCCACCCAATTATCCGACGTGGCCCGGTCGGGCTTGTTGTAACCGTCGATCACCAGGCCCGTGACGCGGCTGTCCACGGCCCGATGCTCCTTGGAGCGGCGGAAGGACACAACCTCCCCCGTCGGCGACCAGCCGTCGCGGAAGATCAGGTTGGACACCACCAGTTGACGCCCCGCCAGCCTGAGGTTGGAATGGCCCGACAGGACCACTCCGCCCGGCGTCTGAGCCGTCAGGGTGATCGGTTGGTCGGCCCGGCCCTCAGCCTCGAACAGGATCTGGAAGTCGCGCCACACCCCGTCCTTCAGGACAATGACGTCGCCAGGCTTAACGTCGCGCAGAACCCGCTGATACTCCGCCGGCGTCGCCACCAGGGTCGTGGTCTGGGCGGTCGCCGCCCCGGCCCAAAGCAAGCCGGCCGCAAGCGCCAATCTCGACAACATGATCGCCTCCCCCTCCGGCCCGCTTTGGTACGGACCTGTTCGCGGTTTCGCATCCGCTGGAGAAAGCTATCAGTCAGGCCACCAAAGGCAACCTCTTGGTCATAAGAAAATGAACTAAAAACTAGACCAATTGGTCTAAACCGAATGCGTGCTAATCAGGAAACGCTCTCGGCTGGCCGCCATCTGGCGCTCCAGCGCCTCGAGCGCCGAGGCGGCGCTGGCGTCCAGCATAGCCGCCAGCAGGCGGTTGAAGTGGGTCCGCATGGCGCGCCGCGCTCCCGCCGGATCACGCGCCTTCAAGGCGTTGAGGATGGCCGCATGCTCATCCACACGCGACGAATCGTCGATCTCGCACACCGCCTGATGCGCAGCGCTAACCTCCGGAACCTCCGTCCGCATCCGCCACAGCGTCTCAATGGTGTGCAGCACAGCAGCGTTATTGGCCGAAGCCGCAATCACGCGATGAAACTCACGATCGGCCGCGTCAGGGTCCAGATCGGGGTTAGTCCCGCCCATGGCCATGACAAGTTCGTCCAGCCGCGTCAGCGCCTCATCCGTAATGACCGACGCGGCCAAGGCCGCGGCCTCCGACTCGAAAAGAGAGCGCGCCTCGGTGACTTCAAAAGGACTGACCGCAGGCAGGGCGCCGGCCGGTTGCGGCGCCGAACAGACAAAGACGCCCGACCCTGTCTTGATCGCCAGCTTGCCTTGAGCTTGCAGCGCCACCTCCGCCTCACGCACAGTGACGCGACTGACACCGAAGCGTTCGGCCAACTCCCGCTCACCGGGTAGTTTGGCGCCAGGTCCGTAGCCTCCATCGGCGATGAGCTGGAGAATCTGGTCGGCGACCGCGTGGAAGAGACGTTTTTGGCTCATGATGGCCAGTCTAGAGGAACCGAAGCGTCAGGCCAATCGGTCTGGCGCCCGAGATCGCCAGCCGTGAGAGCGGAAGAAGGCCGAGATACTGTTCGTCCATATGTTGTCCGTTGCTCATTTCTGGATATGCTTCCTTGCCTAACGCGTCGATTTTGCGAGGATTTCATGCACATCCTGTCCGCCGCGGCCGCCATCGGCCTCCTCGGTTTGACGGCCTGCAGCCCGGCCCCCGACAGCGCTGCTGTAGTTGAAGCTTCGCAAGCCGCGCCTCGAGTCATGACGGATACAGCGCCGGCTGGCGTCGCCGCCGACGACGCCTTGTTCAAGCGCGACGAACCGGCGGACGCGACCATGACCCTGAATCGCGAGAGCGCTGGCTGGCGCGTCGCCTTCCGGGCCGGAGGCGTGCCGAATGGCCCCGCGACCGCCGCCGACTGTGAACTTCAGGCGGTCGGGCTGCAGGACCAAGAAGACGTCATCGCTGCGCGCGTGGTTCCGTTCGAGGGCGAACTCAACGTGATCACCGCCGCCGACATCGGGGCGGACGCCCCGGTCATTCAAGTCCGCATGGGGCCGGAGGGCGCGTTCGTTCAGGATGGCGGAGCCGCAGCCCGTTTCTGCGGCATGGGATCCGATATCGACGGCTTCTACCGCAGGACCGGATCTCCCGAGTGAGCGCCGGGCCCGCCCTCCGGGCGTCCCCCGCCTCACCCTACCGTCGCCGAAGCAAGGCCGCGCCAATCGCCGCAACGGCGAGGGCTACGGTCGCCAATCCAGCCGCCCCATAGACCATAAGGCCCGGAGGGAGACGGCTCCGCATATTCTCAGACGGGGGTTTGGCCTCCGGGCTCCCGCCCTGCCCCTTTCAAGAAGCGGCTACGAACCCGTTTCCGGTCAGTCGCAATTGGCGCAGGTCGACGTTCATCTCATTCTGGAACCGTGTCGTCGCCGCGTTCTGCAGGCGACGCTGCATCGTCGCGTCATTGTCCCGCATGGCGTCTTCATAGGCGACGCTCTGGGCGATGAAGTTGAGGATGAGAACCTCCGCCATCTCCTGCTTCTGCGCGTCATTCAGGCCTGTAAAGGAACGATTGTCGCCCATCATGGCGCGAACTTGCGACTGAACGCTCTGGACCTGAGCCCTGCTGACGGATCTCACATCGTTGGCGATCTGCCAGTTCAGCATCCAGTAGGCCGTCATGGCGTCCGCCACATCGCCGCGACGCAAGCCGTATTGTGAAACGTGCTGTCCCCAGCGGGCGAAGAAGTCCTGCTGATCCATCGCCGCCGCGATTCCCGCCCCGTCGCCGCCTGTCGAGCGGACAAAGTCCGCGAATTGACGTTTGACGCGCTGCGTGATGGCCGGCGACGACTGATATGTGGTGCGGGCGGGTGCGGCGGCGCGACGACCCGACGCCGCCGCTCCAGCCGCCACTCCGCCTCGCGCGGGAGCACGCGCCTGAGAGGACGGCTCCATCATGTTGTCGCGCATGGCGGCGTGCATCTGGTTCATCGCGTCCGCCGTCGCGAAGCCCTGGAAGGCGTAGTCCTGAGCCTGAGTCTGGGACGCGCAGAGCAGAACCGCTGCGACCGCTCCCGCCAGAAACACCTGCTTGCCGCTCATCTCCGCCTCTCCATCACTCTGAAAAACGCTCATTCCTCAAAAGCACAACGGCGGGCGAAAGTTTCGCCCGCCGTTCCACAAATCAGCCTTTTCGGCCTTATCCCTGCTTGCGAGCCAGGGTCGAAGCGGATTCGCCGATCGACTTCAAGGCGTTGTTCAGGGCTTGGGACACGAAGTCCAACTCCTTGCCGACGGCCGTCATTTCGGCGGACAGGCTGCCCATCTTCGGCTTCTTCTTCTGGCTTTCGGCGTCGATCTTCTCGCCGATCTCGGCCATGCGCTCCATCTTGGCGTCCAGGACGCTGCCCAGCGCCAGCGCCAGGCGCAGCATGAAGCTCTTGCCGTTCAGGCCGCCGGGGACGGCGTTGCCTTCTTCATCGCGGCCGCCGGTGCGGGCCTTCTCAAGGGTCTTGTCGACCAAATCCTGAACGATGTCGTTCATCTGGCGCTCGATGCCGCCGGCTTCGAAGGCGCCGCCGCCCGTCGCCTGGGCCAGGCCCGCCGCGGATTCGCCGATGCTCTGGAAGGCGCCGCCCGTATTGCCCGTCGCTGCTGCGAAAGCGCCGATCGACAGATCGATCACCGACTGCGGAAGGCCCAGAGCCTGACCGACCTGCTGCAGGACCTGCTGGCCGATGGACGACACGACCTGGGTCAGAGCCGCCTGAACCAGAGCCGAGGTGCCGCCCGTCGCGACCGCCAGGGCCGCCTGGCTGATGAGGCTGCCGATATTAAAGCCGCCGCCGCCGATGCCGAACATGATCTTTTCTCCGAATGGTGTGCGTTTCCGGTTCGCCGGCCAGGCGCCTCGCCCGGAAACCCGACGACCTCACGAAACCACCCGTCCCTTATCCTCGGTAGTCAGGCCGTTCCCCAGCTAGGGACTTCCCTAGCCAACGACGCAGACGCGGCGGGACGCGGGCGGCGACCGCCGCCGTCTGCACGCTCGCGGCCTCGGCGCGGGCGGCATCCTCGGCGATCTCTTCGGCCGTGCGGGCGCGGCGGTCCAGGACGGTGATCCCGCCCGCCGTGACGCCCAGCAACAGCACCTCGTCGCGCCAGATCACCACGGTCGCCCGTTCGCGCGCGCCCAACGGCAGGGAACGGATGAAGCGGATCTCATCGCCGCTGGGGGCCCCGCTCTGGACTTTCTTCAACATGCGGATCGAGAAGAAGGCCAACCCCAGCACCAGGGCGAGCGCGACCAGGACGGTCAGAAAGTCCATCAACAAGGCGAACGGCGTCATTGCGTCTCCGGAGAGGAAGCCACGCCGTCGTCGGGCATGGCGGGAAAGAGAGGACCGCTGCGGACAGGCGCGGCTTCAACCGCAGCGCCCTCGCCCGGATCTGCGCGCTGACCTTCGACCTCGTCGGTCAGATCGACGGGGTCGAGCGTCTCGCCGCGCGCCGCTTCATCGCGCAGGCGGCGCGCCGTCAGGATCACCTCGGCGACGGCGGCGAACATGTCCTCGGGCACCACGGCCTCGACCGGCACCTGTTCGTGCAGGGCGCGGGCCAGGGGAACGTTGCGGATGATCGGCACCCCTTCGCGCTCGGCCATGCCGCGCATGGCGCGGGCGATCAGGCCGTCGCCCTTGCCCGCCACCACGGGCACGACGTGCTCGCCGGGATCATAGGCCAGGGACACGGCGATATGGGTCGGATTGACCACCAGGGCCGCCGCGCCGCGCACGGACCCGACGGCGCTGGATTGAGCCCACTCCTGAGCCAGCTCGCGGCGCCGCGCCTTGACCGTAGGGTCGCCTTCCATGTCCTTCGCCTCCTGCCGGATGTCGCGTCGGCTCATCCGTAGCCGTTTCATGAAGCTGAAGCGCTGGTAGGCCGAATCCAGGATGGCGACGAAGACGAACACCACCAGGGTCCAGCCCAGCAGGTGAAAGCCCGCCGCGCCGAACGCGCCCAGCACCTCGCCCGGCTGCGCCGCCGGCAGGCGCAGGATGCGATCGAACTGACCGAACAGGATCAGCCCCGCCAGCCCCAGCAGCAAGGCCGTCTTCACCAGCGACTTCACCACCTCGAACAGGTTGTCGGTGTTGAACATCCGCTTCAGCCCCTCGCCGGGGTTCAGATGATCCAGCTTGGGCGTCATCTTCTCGAGGGTGAAGACCGGCCCGGTCTGCAGGAACTCCATCAGCGACGCGAACAGAGCCACCGGCAGCAGCAACAGCGCCGTCAGATAGACGAACCGCCGCGCCGCCGACCAGGCGACCTGTTCGAAGGCATCGCCGAACGGCTGGTCCATCACGCGGAACACATCGTCGAACAGGGCGGCGAAATTCGCGAACACCGCCCCCGCCAGCATCAGGCCGACCAGCAGCCAGGCCAGCAGCACGGCGGTGGAGCCGACGTCCTTGCTCTTGGCGACGTCGCCCTTCTTGCGCGCGTCCTGAAGCCGTTTCGGTGTCGGCCGCTCTGTCTTGTCGCCGCCGTCGTTCTTCTCCGCCACGCGCGCTCCGCTTCATCGAACAGGGATGAAAAACATCAAAAACAAGCTTTGCCGAATACAGAAACGGCACAGCTTATGGTCAAGCTTACACTTTATCAGCACCCTGACCGCTTCAGAAAAAAAGCAAGCTAGGGTTAACCCTACTGGCAAAAATTTTCATTACCGATCTCGTTGACAACATTCATGAGCAATAATATCGCTGTCACACAAGATCGAAATTCACATAGCTTCGGGCGAAATACGAAGTGGGACAATTTTGCTCGGTAACCGGCACAGTAATACTTATTATTACTGTATGGAATCATTCCGCAATTGCGGAAGACTGTAGCGCCGCCTCACCGCAGCTGGTCGCTTCAGCCGCTTCCGTCAGCCAGTTTTCCCTGGCGCTGGGAAGCGGAGCGGTCGGATCAACGCCTTGCTCTGCACACGCCCCGCGAGAGGCTCAGGCGGCGCAGCAACTGCTGATCTACGACAATGAGTCGCCGACCGAGGTGATCGGTTCCTCAGAAACCGTTGCTTTTTACAGGTCGGAAAGTGTCACGACCGGCGCGGGACCGCATCGCAGCAGGACGCCGCACGGCGATCTGATCACAGCGGCGGCGCGCGAACACGACATCGACCCGGCCCTCCTGCAGGCGATTATCAGCGTGGAATCCGCTGACGACACGAACGCCCGCTCGCCCGTCGGCGCTCGCGGCCTGATGCAGGTGATGCCCGCCACCGGACGCCGTTTCGGCGTCGCCGACGAGATGCGGCTGCACGAGCCGGAAACCAACATTCGCGCCGCCTCGCGCTACCTGAAGACGCTTCAGGGCATGTTCGGCAACGACCTGCGCCTGGTGCTGGCCGCCTACAACGCCGGCGAAGGCGCCGTGCAGCGTTACGGCCGCAACATCCCGCCCTACCGCGAAACCCAGGACTACGTCCGCAAGGTCATGGCTCGCTACGACCAGCTCCTCACCGCCCGCCGTTCCTCCTTCCGATAGTTCTCACCGATCTCCCGTTCGGCCTGATCCGCCGGCAGCCACAAGGCGCGTCCATGTCCTTCGCCAGCCCGCTGAAACTGCTGGGCCTGCGCCACAACGGCGGAGGCGTCGGCCGCTATTCGGACCTGTTCCTGGTGGCGGGGGTGGCGGCGATCATCGCCATGATGATCATGCCCCTGCCATCGCTGGCGATCGACGCCCTGGTGGCGATCAACATCAGCGCGGGCGTGGTGATGCTGCTGGTGTCGATCTACATCGCCTCGATCGTCGACATTTCGGTCTTCCCCAGCCTGCTGCTGATCACGACCCTGTTCAGACTGGCGCTGTCGATCGCGACGACGCGGATGATCCTGTTGGAAGGCCACGCCGGGGCGATCATCAACACCTTCGGCAACATGGTGGCAGGCGGCAATTTGGTCGTCGGCCTGGTGGTCTTCCTGATCATCACCGTCGTGCAGTTCATCGTCATCGCCAAGGGAGCCGAACGGGTGGCCGAGGTCGCCGCCCGCTTCAGCCTGGACGCCATGCCGGGCAAGCAGCTGTCGATCGATTCCGATCTGCGCTCGGGCCTGATCGACAAGGACGAGGCCAAGCGCCGTCGCCGCCTGCTCGAAATGGAGAGCAAGCTGAACGGCAATCTCGACGGCGCGATGAAGTTCGTGAAGGGCGACGCCATCGCCGGGATCATCATCGTGGTGATCAACCTGCTGGGCGGCCTGGCCGTGGGCATGTTGCAGAACGGCATGGATTTCGGCGCGGCGGTCCAGAAATACTCCATCCTGACCATCGGCGACGGCATGGTGATGCAGATCCCGGCCCTGCTGGCGGCCATGTCGGCGGGCCTGCTGGTGACGCGCGGCGGCGATTCCGAGACCGACGCCCACCTGGGCGCCTCGATGCACCGCCAGTTATCGGCCCAGCCGAAGGTCTTCCTGGTCGCGGGCGGCATGTGCTGGCTGCTGGCCCTGGTGCCCGGTTTTCCGACCGTGGTCTTCCTGCTGCTGGGCGCGGTCGCCATGACCGCCTCGGTCATGATCGAGCCGCGTTGGCGCAAGTCGGCCGGGCGCAGGGTCAAGGCCCTGACCGGCCGCGCCGCCGCCGAAGCCGACGGTCCCATCGCCTCGACCCAGACACGCCCGACGGAAGGCGCCGCCATGACGCCCCTGATGCTCGAGGTCGACGGCCGCGCCCTGCGCGCGACCGATCCCGAGCGTCTGACCGCCGCCCTGGAGACCCTGCTGGACGAGTTCGAGGCCTCGCTGGGCGTGGCCCTGCCGCGCGTGACCGTGCGCTACGGCCCGGCCGAGGCGGCGGACCGCTGGCGGCTGATGGCGTTCGAGGCGCCCTTGGGCGCGGGCGATCCCGGCCCGGCGCCGGATGCGCTGGATACGACGCTGGCCGGCGTGCGCGGCCTGCTGCGCCGCAACGCAGGGATGTTCATCGGCATTCAGGAGGCCTCGACCCTGCTGAACCGCGCCGGAGAGAGCTATCCCGAAGTGGTCAAGGAGGTCGCGCGCGCCCTGCCCCTGGCCCGCATTGCCGAGATCATGCGTCGCCTGGCCGAGGAAGAGGTGCCGCTGCGAAACCTGCGCGACATCCTGGAATCCCTGGCCGACGCCGGTCAGCGCGAGAAGGATCCGCTGGCCCTGACCGAGTTCGCCCGCGTGGCCCTGCGTCGCCAGATCAGCCACCGCTACGCCCCCGACGGCGTGCTGAAGGCCGCCGTGCTGGAGCCCGCGCTGGAGAAGCACCTGCGCGAATCCATCCGCGTCGGCGGCGCCGGACAACAGCTGGCGCTGGAGCCGGACATGGCCCGTCAGATCATCGAGGCCGTGCAGACGACGGTGCGCGACACGAACGCCGACGCCGTGCTGGCCGCCATCGACCTGCGCCGTCACATCCGCAAGCTGGTCGAGCCGGAGCTGTTCGACACCCCCGCCCTGTCGTTCCACGAGCTGCTGCCCAGCCTGAAGCTCGAGATCGTCGGCCGGGTCGCCCTGCCCGACCTCGACGCGGCGACGCCGGCGGCTGTTCCCGCCCCCTCCGCTCCCCCCGCCTCCACGGCCGCTGCGGCCTGAAACGACGGACCCTGCATGACGATCAAGACGCCGACCGCCCGCAAGAGCCTTAAGACCGCCCTCCTGGCCATGGCTTCCCTGGCCACGCTGCTCGGCCTGTCCGCGCCCGCTGCGGCGGGCGACCCGCCGATCGGCAACCAGACCCTGCAGATCGCCCCGCGCGAACAGCCGGTGGGTCAGTTCCTGCAAAGCTTCTTCGGCCAGCTGGGCGTGCCGGTGATCATCAGCCCCAACCTGCGAGGGACGGTGAACGGCGCCTTCAGCGGCCCGGCCTCGACCATCTTCAGCCAGGTGGCGGACGCCTTCGACCTGGTGGCCTATTACGATGGCGGGGCGGTCTACATCTATCAGACCTCCGAACTGACCAGTCAGTCGATCCCCGCCTCGCCGCAAATGCTGCGCCGCGTGCGCGCCACGGCGCAGGAAATGGGCCTGCTGGACAGCCGCAACACCCTGCAGCCCGCCGGGCAGATGCTGGTCGCCAACGGCACCCGCCGCTTCATCCAGCAGATCGATGAGATCGCCCGGGCCGGCCCCGGCGCCCGCGCCGAAGCCGCCCAACCGACCTATGAGTACCGCGTCTTCACCCTGCGCTACGCCTGGGCCGAGGACGTGACCTTTGAGACGGCTCAGAGCGAAGTCACCATTCCAGGCGTCGCCTCCATCCTGCGCGCCATGGTCAGCAACGACCCGAACGGCGCCGTCGCCCGCCGCATCGAGACGCGACGCTCGCCGCGCGTCGGGGGCCTGCGCGGTCAGGGCCTGGCGTCGCAGGGCGCGGCGCAGAACGGCCTGATGGACGCCAGCTATGTCGATGGCGGCTTCACCCCCACGCCGGACACGCTCGGTCTGGCGCTGGCGGATGAGCAGATGGCGGGCGGCGCGCCGGTCCAGCATGCGCGCATCCAGGCCGACACGCGCCTGAACGCCGTCATCGTGCGCGACACGGCCGACCGCATGGGCGCCTATGAGGCGCTGATCGCCGCCCTGGACAAGGAGCCGCAGCTTCTCGAGATCCAGGCCACCATCATCGACATCGACACCACTCGCGCCCGTCAACTGGGCATCAGCTGGCGCTTCGACGACGGGCGCGGCGGAGTGCTGTTCGGCGATGGCACGCGCAACGACGACCGCCTGCGTCGCGGCCAGGACATCACCCCGCGCAACAACGGCCTGGCCATCTCGACCATCATCGGCAACGGCGATTACTTCGTCTCGCGCATCACGGCGATGGAGGATGAAGGCGTCGCCCGCATCGTCTCGCGGCCGCAGATCGTCACCCTGTCGAACGTCCAGGCCCTGTTCGAGAACACCCGCAGCTTCTACGTCGGCCTGGAAGGCGAACGGGACGTCGACCTCTACAACGTCACCGCCGGGACCACGCTGAAGGTCACGCCCCACGTCCTGCGCGACCAGAACCAGACCCGCATCCGGATGCAGATCCAGATCGAGGACGGCTCCCTGACCGACGCCGACGTCGACGACATCCCGGTCGTGCAACGCGCGGCCCTGAACACCCAGGCCATGATCCTGGAAGGTCAGAGCCTGCTGCTGGGCGGCATGGTGGTGCAGCAGGACGTCAACGCCGTGACCAAGGTGCCGGTGCTGGGAGACATCCCGGCTGTGGGCCTGCTGTTCCGTCGCTCGGAGCGTTCGACGGGCCGGATCGAGCGTCTGTTCCTGATCACGCCGCGCCTAGCGTCCATCGGCGAGGAAGCGCCTGCGCCGCGTCTCGACTTCGGCGCAATGCCCGGCTCGCCCGAAACCCAACCCCTGCCCGCCGCTCCGGCCTTGCCCAAGGGCGGATCGCGCATGGGCTTCGACCAGGGTTCGGCGCCGAACGACCCCCTGCCCGCCCCGGCCGCTACGCCCGCCGTCGCCGTGCGCGAAGCGCCTCCCCCCGGCTTCACCCCCTATGAACCGGCCAAGGACTGATCCGCCATGCCCGCCGACGCCGTCGCCGCACCCGAGATCGAAAGCCTGGTCCTTCGCGTCCTGGCCGGGCGCGTGCGCGGCGCCTCGGCGCCTCTGGAGCGGGGCCGCGTCATCGCCGTGGGCCATGACCTGGACGCCGACATCGTACTGCGCGACGCCAGCGCTGAGGGAGTGCGGCTGA
>PJUE01000985.1_pt1 | contig 11516 bp, 8 predicted proteins | sample 1512171 | NCBI WGS metagenome assembly PJUE01 (sample SAMN08177674, study PRJNA422409) | Feces metagenome, whole genome shotgun sequencing project. | isolation source: Chicken feces (3) enriched on wood chips: alkali lignin treatment | host: Gallus gallus | place: USA: Madison | collected 2015-01-15
CGCTGGTGGAAGGCGCCAACCGGCAGAAGACCCCCAACGAGATCGCGCTGACCCTGCTGCTGGCGGCGATGACGCTGACCTTCCTGGTGGTGGTGGCGACCCTGCCGGCGATCGGCGCCTACGTCGGCGTCAAGGTCGATCCGCTGCTGCTGATCGCGCTGCTGGTGTGCCTGATCCCGACCACCATCGGTGGGTTGCTGCCGGCCATTGGTATTGCCGGCATGAACCGTGCGCTGGCCGCCAACGTGCTGGCCAAGTCAGGCAAGGCGGTGGAAGTGGCCGGCGATGTGGACGTGCTGCTGCTGGACAAGACCGGCACCATCACCTACGGCGACCGCCAGGCCAGTCACTTCCACCCGCTGGCCGGCATCGATGCCAGCCAGCTGCGCGAAGCGGCGCTGCTGTCCTCGCTGGCCGACCCGACCCCGGAAGGCAAATCCATCGTGCGCCTGGCACGCGAGCAGGGCTGCAGCACCGCCGAGCCGGAGCAGGCCGAGTACCTGGCCTTCAGCGCGCAGACCCGCATGTCCGGCGTCGACCTGGCCCAGCCTGGCCAGGAGCCCGGCCGGCAGATCCGCAAGGGCGCGCTGGATGCGATCCGCAACCACGTGCAGGGGCTGGGCGGCGCGGTGCCGGCCGAGCTGGCCGGGCGCGTCGAGCAGGTGGCGCGCAACGGGGCCACCCCGCTGGTGGTGGCCGAGGGCCGCCATGTGCTGGGCGTGATCGAGCTGTCCGACGTGGTCAAGCACGGCATGCGCGAGAAGTTCGCGCAGCTGCGGGCGATGGGCATCCGCACGGTGATGATCACCGGCGACAACCCGCTGACCGCTGCGGCCATCGCCGCCGAAGCCGGTGTGGACGACTACATCGCCGAGGCCCGCCCGGAAGACAAGCTGGCACGCATCCGCCAGGAACAGGCCGGTGGCCGCCTGGTGGCGATGGTCGGCGATGGCACCAACGATGCGCCGGCACTGGCCCAGGCCGATATCGGCCTGGCGATGAACTCCGGCACGCAGGCGGCGAAGGAGGCCGGGAACATGGTCGACCTCGATTCGGACCCGGCCAAGCTGCTGGCGGTGGTGGAAGTGGGCAAGCAGCAGCTGATCACCCGCGGCGCGCTGACCACCTTCTCGCTGGCCAATGATGTGTCCAAGTACTTCGCCATCCTGCCGGCGCTGTTTGCCGCTGCCGTGCCGGCCATGGCCGCGTTGAACGTGATGCAGCTGTCGAGCCCACGCAACGCGGTGCTGGCGGCGCTGATCTTCAACGCCCTGGTGATTCCCGCCCTGATCCCGCTCGCCCTGCGTGGCGTGCGCTTCCGCCCCGCCACGGCAACCGCGCTGCTGCGCCGGAACATGCTGGTGTACGGCCTCGGCGGCGTGCTGCTGCCGTTCGCGGCGATCAAGCTGATCGACCTCCTTCTTGTCCTGGTATCCGGCGCATGAACCGTTCTGTCTCCACCTCTTCTTCCCTGCCCCGCGAACACTCGGCCGAGGCCGGCGTGGCGCGCCTGCAGGACGATGCGACCTGGCGCCCGGCGATCGGCCTGGGCCTGGCCACCCTGCTGCTGGCCGGTGCGGTCTACGCCGGCATCGCCACCGGCTTTGCCGGTCTGAGCTTCCCGGCCCAGGCCGAAGGCAGCCTGCTGCGCGACGGCAGCGGCCAGGTGCGCGGCTCGGCGTGGCTGGCACAGCCGTTCACTGGCGATGGCTACTTCCAAGCGCGACCGTCGGCGGCCAACTACGATCCGATGGCGGCGGCCGGTTCCAACCTGGCCCGCAGCAACCCGGCGCTGGCCGAGCGCGTTGCCGCCAGCACCGCTGCCGTTGCAGCGCGCGAGGGCGTGAACCCGGCGCAGGTACCGGCCGATCTGGTCACCCAGTCCGGTGGCGGCCTGGACCCGCAGCTGTCACCGGCCGCCGCGCAGCTGCAGGTGGCGCGCGTGGCGCGTGCGCGCGGGCTGCCGGTGGAACGCGTGCAGGCGCTGCTGCAGGCCCATACCGAAGGCCGCCAGTGGGGCCTGTTCGGGCAGCCGCGGGTGAACGTGGTGACCTTGAACTTCGCCCTGGACCAGGCGGCGAAAGCACCGTGATGCCCGCCTGCACCGGCGGCGCGCACAATGGCGGCCATGACAGCAGCGGCAATGAATGATGCGCGTACCCGCCAGGCCGATGCCCTGGTGGAAGGCCTGCAGCGCGAGGCCGGCGGCAAGCTGACCGTGTTCCTCGGCGCGGCGCCGGGCGTGGGCAAGACCTACACCATGCTGACCCGCGCGCAGGAACAGCTGCGGCGTGGCGTGGACCTGGTGGTGGGCCTGGTCGAAACCCATGGCCGTGCCGATACCCAGGCGCTGCTGGAGGGTCTGCCGCAGCTGCCGTTGAAGGACGTAGCCTACCAAGGCCACGCCCTGCAGGAGATGGATCTGGATGCCGTGCTGGCGCGGCATCCGGCGCTGGTGCTGGTGGATGAGCTGGCCCATCGCAACGCACCCGGCAGCCGCCACGAGCGGCGCTGGCAGGATGTGATGGAACTGCTTGATGCCGGCATCGATGTCTGGACGACAGTCAACATCCAGCACCTGGAAAGCCTCAATGACGTGGTGATGCGCATCACCGGCGTGCGGGTGAGCGAGACCGTGCCCGACGGCGTGCTCGACCGCCTGCACGACATCGTGCTGGTGGACCTGCCGCCGCGTGAGCTGATCGCGCGCCTGCAGCAGGGCAAGGTGTACGTGCCCGAGCAGGCCGCACAGGCACTGCAGGCGTTCTTTTCGCCGGCCAACCTGACCGCGCTGCGTGAACTGGCGATGCAGGAAGCGGCCGACCGGGTCGACAGCAGCCTGCGCGAAACCCGTGCGGCACGCGGGGAGGGCAACCTGCCACTGCGCCGTGGCGTACTGGTGGCCATCGATGGTGGCGGCCAGAGCGAATACCTGGTGCGGGTGGCGCGGCGCATCGCCGAACGCCGCGACGCACCGTGGACGGTGGTGACCGTGCAGGGCCGGCGCCAGGACGAGGCGACCCGGCGCGAGATCGATGCCGCCTTCGCGCTGGCCCGGCGGCTGGGCGGCGATGCCGAACTGCTGCATGGCTCGAGCATCGCCGATGCCCTGCTCGACCACGCCGCGCACAACGGGGTGTCGACCCTGGTGCTGGGCCGCACCCGCGAGCGGCCGCTGGCGCGGATGTTCAACCGTACGCTGACCCAGCAGCTGATCCAGCGCGGCGCGCACTACGAGATCACCATCATCAGCACGCCGCAGGCACGTGCGCGTGCACGCCGCGAAGGCCTGCTGCCACCGATGCGTGGCATCAGCCATGAGCCGCTGCAGGCACTGCTGGCCACCGCGCTGGCCTGTGCGGTGGCGTGGCTGGGCGAACGCTGGGTGGGCATGGCCGACCTGTCGATGGTGTTCATCGTGGCGGTGGTGCTGGTGGCGGCACGCACCCGCGCCAGCGTGGCGGTGATGGCGGCGATCCTGTGCTTCCTGGCCTACAACTTCCTGTTCATCGCGCCACGCTTCACCTTCGCCATCGGTGCGCGGCAGGGTGTGATCACCGTGTTCCTGTTCCTGGCGGCCGCGCTGGTGGCCGGCCGGCTGGCCTCGCGCCTGCGCATGCAGGTGATTGCCCTGCGCGCGGCCAACCGCCATGCGCGTGCGCGCCAGCAGCTGGGCCGGCAGCTGGCCAGCGCGGCTGGCAACGGCGAAGTGGCACAGGCAGGACGGCAAGCGCTGGAACAGGCGATGGACGTGCCGGCGTGGCTGCGGATTGGCGCGGACACCGCAGCGGGTGGCCGTTCGCAACCGGGCGATACCGATCTGGCCGCTGCCGACTGGGCCCTGCGCCATGGCCAGCCCAGCGGCCGCTTCACCGATACCCTGGCCGGTGCGCAGTGGTGGTTCCTGCCGCTGCTGGATGGCGAGGACCGCGCCGTCGGCGTGGCCGGCCTGTACCTGCCCGGTGCACAGTCACGGCTGCTGCCCGAGCAGCGCCAGCTGGCCGAGGCGATGGTCGATGACATTGCCCAGGCCGCACTGCGCACGCGGCTGGTGGCCGAGCTGGAGCAGGCCCACGTCAGCAACGAGACCGAGCGGCTGCGCTCGGCCCTGCTGTCCTCGGTGTCGCATGACCTGCGTTCGCCGCTGGCGGCGATGATCGGTTCGGCCGACAGCCTGGCCAGCTATGGCACGGCGATGGACGTGGCCGACCGGCGTGCGCTGCTGGACACCATCCTGGTAGAAGGCGAGCGCCTGGACCGCTACATCCAGAACCTGCTGGACATGACCCGGCTGGGCCACGAAGGGCTGACCATCAACCGCGACTGGATCGGCGTGGACGAGCTGATCGGCTCGGCCGCGCGGCGCCTGCAGCGCTACCAGCCCAAGGTGCGGCTGGAACTGGGCATTCCTTCCACGCTGGCGCCGATCTGGGTGCACCCGGCGCTGGTCGAACAGGCGGTGTTCAACGTGATGGAGAACGCCGCCAAGTTCTCGCCACCCGATGCGCCGGTGCAGGTGCAGGCACGCGAACGGGACGGGCAGCTGCGCATCGACGTGATCGACGCCGGCCCCGGCATTCCCGATGACGAACGCGCGCGCATCTTCGACATGTTCTACAGCGTCGAGCGCGGCGACCGCGGCCGCCACGGCACCGGCCTGGGCCTGACCATCTGCCAGGGCATGATCGGCGCCCACGGTGGCAGCGTGCAGGCGCTGCCCGGACGCGACGGTCGCGGTACCCTGATCCGCATCACCCTGCCCCTGCTCAAGCCAGCTGCCCACGATGAGCCCGACCCCGATTGATGCCAGCGTGCCGGCCGCGCGCGTGCTGGTGATCGACGATGAAACCCAGATCCGCCGGTTCCTGGACATCAGCCTGCGCGCGCAGGGCTACCAGGTGCGGCAGGCCACCACCGGCCAGGAAGGCCTGGAAATGGCCGCCAGCGAGGACATGGACCTGGTGATCCTGGATATCGGCCTGCCGGACATGGAAGGCCACGAGGTGCTGGTGCAGCTGCGGCAGTGGAGCCAGGTGCCGGTGATCATGCTGACCGTGCGCGCTGGCGAGGCGGAGAAGGTGCGGGCGCTGGATACCGGTGCGAACGACTATGTGACCAAGCCCTTCGGCACCCAGGAGCTGATGGCGCGGGTGCGGGCGCTGCTGCGCCACCGCAGCATGCCCAACGATGGCACGCCACCGGTGTTCGATGACGGCCACCTGCATGTGGACCTGGTGCGCCGCGAAGTCGCCCTTGATGGCGAGCCGGTGGCACTGACCCGCAAGGAATACGCGCTGCTGTCGCTGCTGCTGCGCAACGCCGGGCGGGTGGTGACCCAGCCGCAGATCCTGCAGGAAATCTGGGGGCCGACCCACCAGCACGACACGCACTACCTGCGCATCCTGGTGGGCAAGCTGCGGCACAAGCTGGGCGATTCGGCGCTGGATTCGCGCTACCTGTTCACCGAACCGGGCGTGGGCCTGCGGTTCAAGGGGTGAGGCGTACCGACCAGCGGTCGGCACCCAGCAACGGCCTGGTAGTGCCGGCCGCTGGCCGGCACAAAGGTTCAGAAGCCCAGTGCGGCGTCGCCCAGCACGCCCTGCAACTGGCTGCGGAAGATCGCCTGGATGCGTTCCAGCGCGGCCTCGTCGTTCCCCTCGAAGCGCAGCACCAGCACCGGGGTGGTGTTGGACGCGCGCACCAGGCCCCAGCCATCGGGGAAGTCCACGCGCAGGCCATCGATGGTCGACAGGCGGCCGCCCACGTACGGGTTGTCCGGCGACTGCGCCGCCTCCACCAGCATCGCCACCAGCGCATGCGGCGTGCCCGCCGCCACCGGCACCTTCAGTTCCGGCGTGGACACCATGTCCGGGAGTTCCTCCATCACTTCATGCGGGGTTTCCTCGCGCTGGGCGAGGATTTCCAGCAGGCGCGCAGCGGCGTACAGGCCGTCGTCGAAACCGAACCAGCGCTCCTTGAAGAAGAAGTGGCCGCTCATCTCACCAGCCAGCTCGGCATCGGTCTCGCGCATCTTCGCCTTCATCAGCGAATGCCCGGTCTTCCACATCAGCGGGCTGCCGCCGTTGCGCAGCACGTGGTCGGAGAGCTTGCCGGTGCACTTCACGTCGTAGATCACCATCGCGCCGGGGTTGCGCATCAGCACGTCGGCGGCGAACAGCATCAGCAGGCGGTCGGCGTAGATGATCTTCCCTTCGCCGGTGACCACGCCCAGGCGGTCGCCATCGCCGTCGAAGGCCACGCCAAGGTCGGCGCCGAAGCGCTTGACCGTCTGCACCAGGTCTTCGAGGTTGGCCGGTTCGCTGGGGTCGGGGTGATGGTTGGGGAAGGTGCCGTCGACATCGCAGTACAGCGGGATGACCTCGGCGCCGATGGCTTCCAGCAGCTGCGGGGCGAACGCACCGGCCACGCCGTTGCCGGCGTCGGCCACCACCTTCAACGGGCGGTCCAGCTGCACATCGTCGGCAATGCGCTGGATGTAATCGGCCGCGACCTCGCGCTGCTGGTAGTCACCCGGCTCGGTGGCCTGGGCCAGCCGGCCCTGGCTGATGCGCTGGTGCAGATCGGTGATCGCGTCGCCCGACAGCGTTTCGCCACCGATGACCACCTTGAAGCCGTTGTACTCGGGCGGATTGTGGCTGCCGGTCACCGCCACGCAGGTGCCGGTGCGCAGGTGGAAGGCGGCGAAGTACACCAGCGGGGTCGGCGCCAGCCCGATGTCAATGACCGAGCAGCCGGCGCGGCGCAGGCCCTCGGCCAGGCTGGCCGACAGTTCCGGACCGGACAGGCGGCCATCGCGGCCGATCACCACCTCGCGCAGCCCCTGTTCGAGGGCAACGGTGCCGATGGCCTGGCCGATCAGCGCGGCAGTGCGCGCGTTCAATTCGCTGCCGACCACGCCGCGGATGTCGTAGGCACGGAAGATGCCGGCTGGCACATCCACCGGCGGCGGCGACGGCACGGCCGATGCTGCATCGGCTTCAGCGTCGGCAGGATCGGCGGCAGGCAGTACCGGCGCAGCCATCTGCAGGCTTTCGCGCAGCGTGGGCCCCTGATCGGCATCGGCGGCGGCACCGCGGCGGCTGGGCAGTGGCAGCGATTTCGGCAGTCGCTCGCGCCCGACCACCAGCAGCACGGCGATGAAGGCCAGCAGCAGCGCCACGATCGCACTGGGCAGGGCACTCAGGCCCAGCGGACCCGGTTCGATGTTCGGTGCGCTGGCGGTCAGCCGCAGCGGGGTGCCCTTTACCGGGCGTGCCATCGCCTCGGCGCTGTCGGCCAGGCGGCTGTCACCCTGGGCGACGATGTCATGTGAGCCCTGGCGCAGGGACAGGAATCCGCTGGACGGCGCGCGCACCTGGTCCAGCGGGCCGGTCAGGCGCAGCAGCGGCTGCCGCACATAGACGACCGCCGGGCCCAGCGCGCCCAGCTGTACCGGCGCGGCAAGGCCGAGGCGGTTGCCACCGCCATCGCGGACCACGCGCAGCCCCGGCTTGTTCTGGGTAAGCACTGTTTCCAGCAGCGCCAGCCGGGCATAGCCGAAGGTGGCAGCATCGGCATAGGCCTCGCCCAGCCCGGCAGTGAGCACGTCCACCTGCTCGACACCGGACCAGCTTTCGCGCAGGGCCTGTGCGGCGGCGGCAGCATCACCGGCCTGCAGCGCCTGCTGCACGCGGTCACCCTTGAGGTGTTGCTGCAGCTGCTGCAGCTGGCCGGATGCAGCCTTCTGCACGCCCTGCACTGCTTCGTCGCGGGCCTGCGCCAGCGAATCACCGCTGGCCTGCTGCCGCCACTGCTCCACCGCGCTCCAGCCAAACCAGCCGGCCAGCAGCAACAGCGCCACGCCCAGCAACGGCGCGCTGCGCCCCAATGACTGCTTCTGCCGTCCTTCCCCGCTGCCGCTCATCAGTATCCCCCGTCAACGCACTCCGGTATGGCCGAATCCACCCGTTCCCCGCACGCTGTCGGTGAAAGTATCCACCACCTGCAGGCTGACGCGGGCAATCGGGACGATAACCAGCTGGGCGATGCGGTCGCCCGGCTCGATGGTGAAGGCTTCGCGGCCGCGGTTCCAGACGCTGATCAGCAGCGGCCCCTGGTAATCGGCATCGATCAGGCCGGTGCCGTTGCCCAGCACGATGCCATGGCGATGGCCCAGGCCCGAGCGCGGCAGGATCACCGCGCACAGGTTCGGGTCGGCGATATGGATGGCCAGGCCGCTGGGAACCAGCGCGGTATCGCCGGGCTGCAGGGTCAGCGCGGTTTCCAGCGCCGCGCGCAGGTCCATGCCGGCGCTGGCTTCGGTGGCGTATGCCGGCAGCGGCCAGCTGTCACCGAAGCGTGGGTCAAGCAGCTTGACCTGCAGGGGCTGCAAAGGAGCCAGCGAAGGGAATGGTGCCTGGGTCATGCCTGAAGCCTCCGCGCGATCAGCGCCAGCAGTTGTTCGGCCAGCTCGCGCTTGGAAGTGCCCGGGAAGACCTGTTCGCCATCCTGCCAGAAGGCGGTGGCCGCGTTGTTGTCACTTTCAAAACCGCCGCCGCTGATGCCCACCTGGTTGGCGATGACCAGATCCAGGCGCTTGTCGATCAGCTTGCCACGTGCGTATTTCTCCACGTCGTGGGTTTCGGCGGCAAAGCCGACCACCAGCTTCAGCGACTGCGTCTGTGCCGCGACCTCGGCGAGGATGTCCGGCGTACGCACCAGCTCGATCACCATCGACTGGCTGTCGGCGGTCTTCTTCAGTTTCTGCGCGGCCACCTGGCGCGGGGTGTAATCGGAGACGGCGGCCGCACCGATGTAGATGTCTGCCGGCAGCGCCTTGAGGACGGCATCGCGCATCTGCGCGGCCGAGCGCACGTCCACCCGCTGCACGCCCGGCGGCGTCGGCAGCTGCACCGGGCCGCTGACCAGCACCACCTGCGCGCCCAGGGCCGCGGCGGCACCGGCGAGGGCAAAGCCCATCTTGCCGCTGCTGCGGTTGCCCACGTAGCGCACCGGATCGATGTCTTCATAGGTCGGGCCGGCGCTGATCAGCAGGCGCAGGCCCTGCAGCGCCCGGGTTTCCGGTGCGACGGCCGCTGCCGCGGCAACCGGGCCGCCCACGCTGGCCAGCGCGGCGACGATGTCACCCGGCTCGGCCAGCCGGCCGGGGCCCGACTCGCCCTCGGCCAGCGGCCCGTCGACCGGGCCGATGACCTGCGCGCCACGCTGGCGCAGCAGGGCGATGTTGGCCTGGGTGGCCGGGTGCAGCCACATGCGATGGTTCATCGCCGGGCACACGGTAAGCGGCGCGGTGCTGGCCAGGCACAAGGTGCTGACCAGGTCATCGGCATGGCCCTGGGCCAGGCGCGCCAGCAGATCCGCGGTGCCCGGCGCGACGACGATGCGGTCGGCCCAGCGCGCCAGTTCGATGTGGCCCATGGCCTGTTCAGCAGCACTGTCCCAGAGGGTGGTGCGGGTGGGCTGGCCGGACAAGGCCTGGAAGCTGAGGGGGGTGACGAACTGCTGGGCACCGGCGGTCATCGCCACCTGTACCAGGGCCCCGGCATCACGCAGGCGGCGTACCAGTTCCAGTGCCTTGTAGGCCGCGATTCCGCCGCCGACGCACAACAGCAGTTTCTGGCCTTCCAGCGCGCGGGCCGGCGCGGGGAGGGCGTTGGGGGAATCAGCCACCTGGAAATCCTGTGCAAACGAGGGCGCTAGCTTACCCGATGGCCGGTAACGTCCTGGTACACAGCGCACATAGCGCGCAGCTATCAACAGATGGAGCTACGGCTACAACGTTTTCCGGATTGCCCTCCTCCGGATTCGGAACTTTCCTATACCTCTGCCAACGACTGCTTCAGCAGAATCACTGCAGGCCCCATCGGGTGCGCCATCTGGTTTTCCGAGGAGTCCGCCGTGCATCCGCGCATCATCATCGCCGACGACCATCCGGTCGTACTGCACGGCATCCGCATCGTGCTCGAACGCCACCGCATGTCCGTAGCCGGCGCCGCCGCCGATGGTGCCGGGCTGCTGGATCTGGTTGCCCGGCAGCCCTGCCACGCGGTGCTGACCGACCTGTCCATGCCCGGCTCCGGACCCGATGGCGCCGACCTGCTGGATACGCTGCGGCGGCGGTATCCCGCGCTGCCGGTGGTGGTGTTGACCGGCGCGCGCCACCCGGGGCTGCTGGATGGCCTGCTGCGCGATGGCCTGCATGGGCTGGTGGACAAGAGCGCCGATTTCGGCGAGCTGCCACAGGCCCTGCATGCGGCCATGGCCGGCAAGGTGTTCGTATCCCAGCAGCTGCGCTGCCTGCTGCAGTCACGCGACCTGATGTTCCCGCGCCCACAGGCCCCGCTGTCGGCACGTGAACAGCAGGTGGTACAGCTGCTCGGCGAGGGCCTGAGCGTGAATGCCATTGCCGAGCACTGCGGGCGCAGCGCCAAAACCATCAGCCGGCAGAAGGCCGAGGCCATGCGCAAGCTGGGGCTGGACAACAACCTGGAACTCCACGACTACCTGCAGCTCCAGCGCGGCTGAGGCATCCACTGACCATAGGGGGCGGCAAACGCCGATGGCTGCCATGCGCGCGGGCGGCGACCATGCGGCCATGCCCATCCACGACTGGCCCCCCGAGGAACGCCCCCGCGAGAAGCTGCTGGCGCGCGGGCCCACCGCCCTGTCCGATGCCGAACTGCTGGCCCTGTTCCTGGGCTCCGGCTTCGGTGGCCGCGATGCAGTGCAGACCGCGCGCGACCTGCTGAACGAGCATGGGCCCCTGCGCGTGCTGCTGGACCGCCCGGCCGCCAGACTGGCCCGCCTGCCCGGGTTGGGGCCGGCGCGCAGCTGCACGCTGGCCGCCGGCCTGGAGCTGGCCCACCGCTACCTGGCCGCAGAACTGACCCACGGCGAAAGCGTGGGCGACAACCCGCAGGCAGTCGGCCGCTACCTGCAGCACCGGCTGCGCGGCCAGGCCCGCGAACTGTTCCTGGTGCTGTTCCTGGACAACCGGCACCGCCTGATCGCCTGCGAGGAGCTGTTCGCCGGCACCATCAACACCGCCCCGGTCTACCCCCGCGAGGTGGTGCGGCGGGCCCTGCTGCACAACGCGGCGGCGGTCATCCTCAGCCACAACCACCCTTCGGGCGACCCGGAGCCTTCCGGGGCCGATGCGCGGATCACCGAAGAACTGCAGCAGGCCCTGGCCCTGGTCGACATCCGCCTGCTGGACCACTTCGTGATCGGAGAGGGGCGGCCTGTTTCATTTGCTGAACGGGGCCTGCTTCCGCAGGTGCAACCGCGCCTGTTCGGCTGAGACCGTCGCCCGCGACGCCCGGCTGCCGGAGGGCGCGGGCATTCACATGGGCAGGCCCCGGTCAGCGTACGCGCCGGCATCTGCGCTAAAATGGGCGATTCCGCCGCTCATTCTCACAGCAGGCCTCGTGAAAAATCTCCTCCGCGCCCTGATCAGCCAAGGCATCGAAGCCTTGCGCGCCAATGGCACCCTGCCC
>PJUE01000989.1_pt1 | contig 11487 bp, 13 predicted proteins | sample 1512171 | NCBI WGS metagenome assembly PJUE01 (sample SAMN08177674, study PRJNA422409) | Feces metagenome, whole genome shotgun sequencing project. | isolation source: Chicken feces (3) enriched on wood chips: alkali lignin treatment | host: Gallus gallus | place: USA: Madison | collected 2015-01-15
AATCGTGTCATAAGCAAATGCATTCAGTTGACTTATAGTTGCCTGAGCAATAATATCTGCCGTGATTAAACTACTTGCCAGGGCAACCATTGTGAAAAGCACCAGTGACCTCTTCAACGAAATCATTCCGCTGGGTCGGCTTATCTACATGGTTAACCAGAAGAAAGACCGCCTGCTCAATGATTATTTATCACCGCTGGATATCACCGCAACCCAGTTTAAAGTGCTCTGTTCTGTGCGCTGCGAAGTGTGTATCACCCCGGTTGAGCTGAAGAAAATCTTATCTGTCGACCTCGGCGCGCTGACGCGCATGATGGATCGGCTGGTCTGCAAGGGGTGGATTGAACGCCGCCCGAATCCGAATGACAAACGCGGCGTGCTGGTGCAATTGACCAGCGACGGCGCGGCAATGTGTGAACAATGTCATCAATTAGTAGGACAAAAACTGCACCAGGAACTAACAAAAAACTTAACGGCGGACGAAGTGGCAACTCTTGAGCACTTGCTTAAGAAAATCCTGCCGTAAACAGAAAGAGGTATGACGATGTCCAGACGCAATACTGACGCCATCACTATTCATAGCATTTTGGGCTGGATCGAAGATAACCTGGAGTCGCCGCTCTCGCTTGAGAAAGTGTCTGAGCGTTCAGGTTACTCAAAATGGCACCTGCAACGGATGTTTAAAAAAGAGACCGGCCACTCATTAGGCCAGTACATCCGCAGCCGCAAATTAACGGAAATCGCGCAGAAGCTGAAGGAAAGTAACGAGCCGATCCTGTATCTGGCTGAGCGTTATGGGTTTGAATCGCAGCAGACCCTGACACGCACGTTCAAGAACTACTTCGACGTTCCACCGCATAAATATCGCATCACCAATATGCATGGGGAATCCCGGTATCTGCTTCCGATTAACCACTGTAACTGCTAAACGCCTGTATTAAGAGCCTGGTCCCGTAGGCTCTAAGACGTATCGAGGAAATTATGAAACTATTCGCTTCCGCCGTTCTCACCGCCCTGGTGCTGGTCTCTGGCCAGAGTTTTGCGGAGCAAACTCCACGTGTCCCGCAGCAGAACAGCCGCGACACGATGATCCTGCCAACGGCTAACGGCCAGTCGCCCCATGACTTTAACCATATGGGCGCAGGCAGCGACAAATCCGACGAATTAGGCGTGCCCTATTACAATCAGCACTCTTAATGCGTTTTGCCCCGCCCGCGCGGGGCTTTTTTTTAGCCTCTGACCCGCGTCGCCCGACGCAGGCGCAAACCAAAGACGTTGATATAAAGTCCGGCCATCACCAGCAGCGCCCCCACCAGCTGCAACGCCCCCAGTTTTTCATCCAGCAGCAGCGCCGCACTGGCGATGCCCACCACCGGGACCAGCAGCGACAGCGGTGCCACCCGCCAGGTTTCGTAGCGCCCGAGCAGCGCGCCCCAGATGCCGTAGCCAACAATGGTGGCGACAAAGGCCAGGTAGATCAGCGACAAAATCGTGGTCAGGTCGAGGGTGACGAGACTGTGCAACATCACCGTCGGGCCATCCAGCAGATATGAGGCCGCCATAAAGGGCAGGATCGGGATCAGCGCACTCCACACTACCAGCGACATCACCGCCGGACGCGTCTCAAGCTGCATGATCTTTTTGTTGAAGATATTGCCGCTGGCCCAGCAGAACGCCGCCGCCAGGGTCAGTAAAAAGCCCAGCAGCGCGACGTGCTGCCCGTTCAGGCTGGCCTCCGCCAGCACCAGCACGCCGACCACGGCCAGGGCAATCCCCGCCAGCTGTTTGCCCTGAAGGCGCTCGCCAAACACCAGCGCTCCAAGGATGATGGTGAAGAACGCTTGCGCCTGTAGCACCAGCGAGGCCAGACCGGCGGGCATGCCGAAGTTAATGGCGCAGAACAGAAAGGCAAACTGACCGAAGCTGATGGTCAGGCCGTAGCCCAGCAGCAGACGAAACGGGATCTTTGGACGGGCAACGAAGAACAGCGCCGGGAAGGCCACCAGCAGAAAGCGTAAACCGGCCAGCATCAGCGGGGGCATGTTGTGCAATCCGACTTTGATCACCACAAAATTCAGCCCCCAAACCACTACCACCAGCAATGCCAGCAGCCCGTCTTTGCGCGTCATACCCTGCCCCTGTTTATTAAATTTTTGTAAACGCTTATCAAAGTAACGAAAAAAACCGCCGAGGAACAGATCATTAATTCTGACAGTCAGGCGAAGCACTTAGGGATAAATTTGGTGGTATACAAGCCTCTTATGCCATGTTAATCCTGATAAGACATAACAAAAACTTCACACGCAATTGTCGGGCAGGAAAATGAAACCATCACTCAGGCGCTCAACCGCAGCGCTGCTGGCGTCGTCACTGTTACTCACCATTGGTCGCGGCGCGACATTGCCGTTTATGACCATCTATCTCACCCGCGTCTATAACATGAGCGTGGAGAATATTGGTTATGCCCTGACGGTGGCGCTGACTATCGGGGTGGTTTTCAGCCTGGGGTTTGGCATTCTGGCCGACAAATTCGATAAAAACCGCTACATGCTGATCGCCATTACGGCGGTGGCTCTGGGCTTTCTGGCGATCCCGCTGGTGGATAACGTCGTGCTGGTGGTGCTGGCCTTCTCGCTGATCAACTGCGCCTATTCGATCTTCTCCACGGTGCTGAAAGCCTGGTTTTCCGATGTGCTCAACCCGGCGGAAAAAGCGCGGGTTTTCTCCCTTAACTACAGTTTTCTCAACATCGGCTGGACCGTCGGGCCGCCATTGAGCACCCTGCTGGTGATGTACAGCCTGCAACTGCCGTTCTGGGTAGCGGCCTTCTGCGCCGCGTTGCCGCTGGTGCTGGTCCAACGCTATGTGCAGAAAGGCGTGGCGGCCGACAGCGAGCATGTGCCAGTGCCGTGGCAGCCGTCGGTACTGCTGCGCGACCGGGCGCTGTTCTGGTATACCCTCTCCGGGCTGCTGGCCTCCTACGTGGGCGGCTCCTTCGCCAGCTGCATTTCCCAGTACGTGCTGGCGGCAGACTACGACAGCGATTTCGCCCAGAACGTGGTGGCCGTGGTGCTGCCGGTGAATGCCGCGATGGTGGTTTCGCTGCAGTACATCATTGGCCGTAAACTGTCGGCCCGTAATATCCGCCCGCTGATGACGCTGGGCACCCTGTTTTTTGTCCTCGGTCTGGCCGGGTTTATGCTCTCCGGGGAGAATCTGATCTACTGGGGGCTGGCCGCGGCGGTCTTTACCGTGGGTGAGATTATCTATGCGCCAGGGGAATACATGTTGATCGACAACATCGCCCCGCCGGGCATGAAAGCCAGCTATTTCTCCGCCCAGGCGCTTGGCTGGCTGGGTGCGGCCTTCAACCCGATGGTCACCGGCCTGATCCTGACCCACCTCCCGCACTGGTCGCTGTTTGTGATTATGATGGTTGCCATTGTGCTGGCCTGGCTGATGATTTTGCGGGGGATGCGGGTGAAGGCGTGGGTTGATGTACCTGATTTGGTATCGCGGTAATTGCCCGGCGGCGCTACGCTTGCACGGGCCTACAAAGCCAGTAGGCCGGGTAAGCGCAGCGCCACCCGGCATACAGACCGCACCGGGAACGTAATGGTGCAATATCTCCCTACTGAGAGCATTTATTATTTATATTTAAACCAGAGGAAAAGATGCCCAATTACAAGTAATAAGATAAATGCACCGATCAGGGTGATCGCAACGTCAGGGAAATAGACCACTGCAAACATACTAAAAAAGAGAACAGACAGAAAACAGCCCCATCCCCAGATAATTAAAATCACCTCTTCCTTGAGCCACTGTTTAAGAAAACCCATCACTACCTCAGCATTTCGATAGCAAAATCAATAGGTTCATCATTAGAGCCGAGATAAAATAAAGAAAATATTAATGAGTTCTGAAAGATTTTGTAGGCCGGGTAAGGCGTAGCCGCCACCCGGCGCACAGGCCGCACCGGAATTAATGGTGCAACATCTCCTCTACCACCTGCTTTTTATACATTTCGTTTGGATAATAGGTCGGCCAGTTATCCATCTCTTTTAATAACGCCTCGTGGGAGGTGTTGCCCATAAAGATATGGAAATGGGCCGACTGGCGCGGACCAATAGTGTGGTCGCTGAACTGGACAAACTTCGGTGCCTTGCTGCTGGCGTCCTTACATTCAAACAGGTAACGCACGCCCTTCTTGCCGGAGGCATAGGTCAGGATCTTGTAGCCGTTAGAGACGTATTCACAGCGGCTCAGGTTTTTCCCGGTGTGAAACTCCATCACGTTGTTCTCAATGCCAATGGTTTCCACGTCCGTAGCGTAGCCGGTGCGGTAATAGGCTTTAACCTCGTCAAAGGTTTTACTCTTGTCTTTCTCGGCTTTCTTCTTGAACACCGGGTCGAGATCGCCGCTCAGCAAAAACGGATAGACCGACTGCCAGACGCCGTCCCAGTTGGAGAGCGGGCGATCTTTTACGTCTTTATCGTCAAACACGCCGTTGGCCGCTTTTTGTTCCGCTTCGGTCATCTGGTGGCCGTGGGAATGGGCATACAGCTGGCCGCTGACCAGCAGCGCCCCCAGAGTCATTGCAAATTTACCAATATGTCCTGCCAAGGTAACGTCCTCACTCCATTTTAAAAGAGTGATGGATGTTATAGTATAACATATCGCAAAACAACCCCGTTAAATCGCCACCAGACCGCGAACGCCCTCCTGTTCCATATCCTCCCCGCGCCCGCGCTGGATAATGCTGCCCCGGGACATCAGCAGATAGCTGTCGGCCAGCTCGGCGGCAAAGTCATAAAACTGCTCCACCAGCAGGATCGCCATATCGCCCCGGTTCGCGAGCTGACGGATCACCTGGCCAATCTCCTTAATCACCGAAGGCTGGATCCCCTCCGTCGGTTCATCAAGTATCAACAGCTGAGGACGACTCGCCAGCGCCCGACCAATCGCCAGCTGCTGCTGTTGCCCGCCCGAGAGATCGCCGCCCCGGCGCTGCTTCATCTCCTTAAGAACCGGAAACAGCTGCCAGATCTCCTCCGGGACCTGCTTCGCCTCACGCGCCGGAAAGCGCGATAGCCCGAGCAGCAGGTTCTCCTCCACCGTCAGGCGGGGAAAGATGTCCCGCCCCTGCGGCACATAGGCTACCCCGGCCTGCACCCGCTGGTGCGGTCGGGCGTGTGTGATGGATTTGCCCTGCCAGAGGATTTCGCCGTTGCGCGCCGGGATCAGCCCCATCAGACACTTCAGCAGCGTGGTTTTGCCCACCCCGTTGCGCCCCAGCAGGCAGGTGACTTCCCCGGGGAGGGCCTCAAAGCTGACCCCGCGCAGAATATGGCTCCCGCCGTAATACTGATTCAGTTCGTTAACCTGTAGCATCCGCGCTCCTTAGCGTCCGAGATAGACTTCAATCACCTGCTCGTTGGCCTGCACCTCGCGCAGCGAGCCTTCGGCCAGCACCCGCCCCTGATGCAGGACGGTAACGTGATCGGCAATGGTTTCCACAAAGCCCATGTCATGCTCCACCACCATCAGCGAGTGTTTGCCCGCCAGGGTGCGAAACAGTTCGGCGGTATACTCGGTTTCGGCGTCGGTCATCCCGGCGGCCGGTTCGTCGAGCAGCAGCAGATGCGGCTCCTGCACCAGCAGCATGCCGATCTCGAGAAACTGCTTCTGCCCGTGCGACAGCAAGCCCGCCCGGCGATGCCGCTCCCCGCCGAGGCGCAGCAGGCTCAGCATCTCGTTGATCCTGTCTCCCTGCTCGCTGCTCAGTCGGGCGCGCAGGCTGGCCCACACCGATTTATCCCCCTTCATCGCCAGCTCGAGGTTTTCCCATACCGTCAGGGCCTCAAACACCGTCGGTTTCTGGAATTTGCGCCCGATACCCTGACGGGCAATGGAGATCGAATCGAGGGTGGTGAGATCCGTGGACTGATCGTAAATCGCTCGCCCGCTCTGGGGCCGCGTTTTGCCGGTGATGACGTCCATCAGCGTGGTTTTCCCCGCGCCGTTGGGGCCAATCACGCAGCGCAGCTCACCCACGCCAATATTCAGCGACAGGTCGGTGAGCGCCTTAAAGCCGTCAAAGCTGACGTTGATCCCCTCCAGCTGTAACACCGGGTCAGTCTGGTCGCGATAGCGATCTCCGGGCAGCTGGCGGGTAAATAATTCATCGCTCATTACTGGTCTCCCTTGCGGAACAGGCCCGTTACGCCGCGCGGTAAAAACAGCGTCACCGCAATAAAGATCAGCCCGAGAAACAGCTGCCAGTACTCCGGCATCGCCACGGTGAAGACGCTTTTCGCGCCGTTCACCAGCGCGGCGCCCATCACCGGGCCGATCAGCGTGCCGCGTCCGCCAAGCGCGACCCAGATTGCCGCTTCGATGGAGTTGGTGGGCGACATCTCGCCGGGGTTGATGATCCCGACCTGCGGGACGTACAGCGCCCCGGCCAGCCCGCACAACACCGCCGACAGCGTCCAGACCAGCAGCTTAAAACCGCGGGGATCGTAGCCGCAGAAGGTCAGCCGGTTTTCCGCGTCACGTACCGCGGTTAGAATGCGGCCAAACTTACTTTTGGCCAGCGCGTACCCCACCGCCAGCGACGCCGCCAGCAGCAGCACGGTGGCAATAAACAGCGCGATGCGCGTTGAGGTGGCGGTCACCGGGAACCCCAGCAGCGTGGTGAAGCCGGTAAAGCCGTTGTTGCCGCCAAAGCCGGTTTCATTGCGGAAGAACAGCAGCATCCCGGCGAAGGTGAGCGCCTGGGTCATGATGGAGAAATAGACCCCTTTGATTTTTGAGCGGAAGGCAAACCAGCCGAACAGCAGCGCCAGCAGGCCGGGCACCATGACGATCAGCACCAGCGCCCAGGCGAAATGCTGCGTGCCCCACCAGAACCAGGGCAGCTCGCTCCATGAGAGAAACGACATAAAGGCCGGGAGGCCGTCGCCCGCGGCCTGGCGCATCAGGTACATCCCCATCGCGTAGCCGCCGAGGGCAAAGAACAGGCCGTGGCCCAGCGACAGCATGCCGGCATAGCCCCACACCAGATCCAGCGCTACGGCGACAATCGCATAGCAGAGGATTTTGCCCACCAGCGTCAGCATCCAGGTGGAAACCGCCAGCGGATGCGTGGCGGGCAGCAGCGCCAGAAACGGCAGTACCAGCAGGGCGGCAAGGAGCAGGCCGAGTATGATCGGTAAACTGCGCGGCGCTTTCCGCGCCAGGGTTAAGGTCAGTGGCTGGCTCATCAGTCGATTACCCTCCCTTTCAGTGCAAACAACCCCTGAGGACGCTTCTGGATAAACAGAATGATCGCCACCAGAATCACGATTTTGCCCAGTACGGCACCCATCTGCGGTTCGAGGATCTTATTGAAAATCCCCAGCCCGAAGGCGGCCGCCACGCTGCCCGCCAGTTGCCCCACGCCGCCGAGCACCACGACCAGGAAGGAGTCGATGATATAGCCCTGGCCCAGCTCCGGCCCGACGTTGCCCAGCTGAGACAGCGCCACTCCGCCGAGCCCGGCAATCCCGGAACCCAGCCCGAAGGCCAGCATATCGACGCGCCCGGTAGGCACCCCGCAGCAGGCCGCCATGCTGCGGTTCTGCGTCACCGCCCGCACGTTCAGCCCCAGACGGGTTTTGTTGAGGATCAGCCAGGTGAAAAATAGCACCAGCAGCACAAAGCCCAGCACCACCAGCCGGTTCCACGGCAGGATCAGGCTGGCGTAGACCTGCACGCCGCCGGAGAGCCACGCCGGGTTAGCCACCTCAAGGTTTTGCGCGCCGAAGATCATGCGCACCAGCTGGATCAACATCAGGCTGATGCCCCAGGTGGCGAGCAGGGTTTCCAGCGGGCGGCCATAGAGGTGGCGGATCACCGTGCGCTCCAGCGCCATGCCCACGCCTGCGGTGAGCCCGAACGCCACCGGCAGCGCCACCAGCGGGTAGAAGGTGAGCCACTGCGGGGTAAACTGCGCCATCGCCTGCTGCACCATCCAGGTGGCGTAGGCGCCAAGCATCAGCATCTCGCCGTGGGCCATATTGATCACCCCCAGCAGGCCGTAGGTGATCGCCAGTCCGAGCGCGGCCAGCAGCAGAATGGAGCCCAGCGACAGGCCCATAAACGCCTGACCCAGCAGATCGCTGATGGTCTGACGGTGCTGGATCTGACGCAGGCTTTCTGCGGCGGCTTCCCGCACCCCGGCGTCCGGTTCGGTCTGCGGATGGGTATAAGGCAGCAGCCGGGCCTGCACCTCCGGATCGCTCGACTCGCCCAGCAGCGTGACGGCCTGCTGGCGTACCGCGGGCTGGGTGCTGGTCAACTGGAGACTGGCGACGGCCAGGCTCAGCACCTGACGCACCGCGTCATCATTCTCGCTTGCCAGCTGACGCTGTAAAAAAGGCAACATCTGCGGCTGGGGATCGCGCTGGAGTTGCTTCGCCGCCGCCAGCCTTTCCGTGACACTGTCACCTGCCAGCTGATGGGTGGCGAGCGCCGTAGCGGCCAGCACCCGCAGGCGGTTAGTGAGCCGCACGGCTTTGGTGGCGCCTTCCGGCTCTCCGCCCTCGCCGAGAGTGGTCAAGGCGCCGTTTTCCCGGGCGAAGGCGTGTTTGTGGGTATCGACATAGACACTTTCCTGCTGCAATGCTCGCAGCAGCGCCAGCCGGGCGGGATCGGGCGCGGCGGCCCACTGCTCCAGCATCACCGCCTGCTGGCTACGGCTGGCGGCAACAAAATTATCGGCGTCCGTTGCCTGCGCCATCCCTGGCAGCAGTCCGGCAAGCCATACGAGAGCGAAGATCATGCGCATGACGTTCATGGCTTTACCTCTTTATGATCCGGATTCAATTGCTGGCGGTTTTGATCGGGGTGTCGGGCTTTTTGTCATTCCCGGCGATGTACGGGCTCCACGGCTGGGCGCGGACCGGCGCTTCGGTCTGCCACACCACGTTGAACTGGCCGTTACCCTCGATTTCGCCAATCATCACCGGCTTATGCAGGTGGTGGTTGGTGGCATCCATGGTCAGGGTGAAGCCCGATGGTGCTTTGAAGGACTGGCCTGCCATGGCGGCGCGGACTTTATCCACGTCGGTGGTGCCCGCTTTTTCCACTGCCTGGGCCCACATGTGAATCCCCACATAGGTCGCTTCCATCGGGTCGTTGGTCACCACCGTGCCGGCGTTCGGCAGCTTCTGCGCTTTGGCCCAGTTTTTATAGGCCGCGACGAAGGTCTGGTTGGCCGGGTTATCCACCGATTCGAAGTAGTTCCACGCCGCCAGGTTACCCACCAGCGGTTTGGTATCGATGCCGCGCAGCTCCTCTTCACCCACCGAGAAGGCGACGACCGGTACGTCGGTGGCTTTTACGCCCTGGTTAGCCAGCTCTTTGTAGAACGGCACGTTGGAGTCGCCGTTGATGGTGGAGACCACCGCGGTTTTGCCTGCGGCAGAGAATTTCTTGATGCTGGCGACGATGGTCTGGTAATCGCTATGGCCGAACGGGGTGTAGACCTCTTCGATATCTTTATCCTGCACCCCTTTTGAGTGCAGGAAGGCGCGCAGAATTTTGTTGGTGGTGCGCGGGTAGACATAGTCGGTGCCCAGCAGGAAGAAGCGCTTCGCCGCCCCGCCGTCTTCGCTCATCAGGTACTCCACCGCCGGGATGGCCTGCTGGTTAGGTGCCGCGCCGGTGTAGAAGACGTTCGGGGACATCTCTTCCCCTTCGTACTGCACCGGGTAGAACAGCAGACCGTTCAGCTCCTCAAACACCGGCAACACCGATTTGCGCGAGACCGAGGTCCAGCAGCCGAAGACCGCCGCCACCTTATCCTGGCTTAACAGCTGACGGGCTTTCTCGGCAAACAGCGGCCAGTTGGAGGCGGGATCCACTACCACCGGCTCCAGCTTTTTGCCCAGCACGCCGCCTTTGGCGTTGATCTCGTCGATGGTCATCAGCGCCACATCTTTCAGCGGCGTTTCGGAAATCGCCATCGTGCCGGAGAGCGAGTGCATGATGCCAATCTTGATGGTGTCGGCTGCCTGCACGCTGAAACTCATCCCCATGGCAACCACAGAGGCCGATAAAGCAAAGGCTTTTAACAAGGTACGACGATGCATAATTTTCACTCCTGAAAAACAACGCTGTGCGAAATCGTCCGTTACGGCGTGGACGCAGAAAAAGCATTCAGGATTAGACAGAGCAAAAAGGATGCCAGAACGAAAAATCAGCAGGATCAGGAGGCTGAAGAGGGTTTTAAACGCAGGGGCGGATCAGAATGGCACAGCGTTGCACTTAATTAATGCAACGCTGTGGAGAAATCGTTACCAGACTTCGCTGGCGATTTGGGTGACCAGGCGAACCTTATCCCACTGCTGGGCTTCGGTCAGGGCGTTGCCCTCTTCGGTGGAGGCAAAGCCGCACTGCGGGCTGAGGCAGATCTGGCTTTTCGCCACGTATTTCGCTGCCTCTTCCAGACGCGCTTTCACCCCTTCCGGGTTTTCCAGCTCGCCGCTTTTGGTGGTGATCAGCCCCAGCACCACCTGCTGCTTGCCCGGACGGACAAAGCGTAACGGGGCAAAGTCGCCGCTGCGATCGTTGTCGTATTCGAGGAAGAAGGCATCGACGTTGACGGTGCCAAACAGGATTTCGGCCACCGGCTCGTAGCCCCCTTCGGAGATCCAGGTCGAACGGAAGTTACCGCGGCAGACGTGCAGTCCGATAGTCAGGTCGTCCGGCTTGCCTTCCAGGGCCTTATTCAGCACGCGGGCATAGGTATGCGCCAGCTGGTCTGGGTCATCGCCGCGCTCGCGGATCTGGCGGCGCTGATCGTCGGAGCAGAGATAGGCCCAGACGGTGTCGTCCAGCTGCAGGTTGCGACAGCCCGCCGCGTAGAAAGCGTGAATGGCATCGCGCCAGGTTTGCGCCAGGTCGTCGAAGTAAACCTCCAGATCCGGATAGACGGTGGCATCGATATCCTTACGTCCTCCGCGGAAGTGCAGCACGCTCGGGCTCGGGATGGTCATCTTCGGCTGGGCGTTACCGCTGACGCTCTGGAGGTAGCGGAAATCATCCAGCATCGGATGGCTGCCGAACCCCAGCTTGCCGGTGACGCGCACGCCGTGGGCTTTGGTCTGCACGCCGTTAAACTGGATCCCCTGGTTTGAGTCATAACGCTCCACGCCCTGCAGGCCGTCGAAGAAATCAAAGTGCCACCAGGCGCGACGGAACTCGCCGTCGGTCACTACGTTTAAGCCGCAGGCGCACTGCTGCTCTACCACATGGCGAATCGCCTCGTCTTCTACCGCACGCAGCTGCTGCGCGTCGATTTCACCGCTGGCGAACTTCACCCGCGCCTGTTTGATGGCGTCGGGACGTAAGAAACTGCCTACCACATCGGCACGGTTCGGGGCGTGTTGTCGCTGCATGCTTATCTCCTTTAACTGCCGCCAGGTAATTGCCGACAGTGAT
>PJUE01000990.1_pt1 | contig 11457 bp, 7 predicted proteins | sample 1512171 | NCBI WGS metagenome assembly PJUE01 (sample SAMN08177674, study PRJNA422409) | Feces metagenome, whole genome shotgun sequencing project. | isolation source: Chicken feces (3) enriched on wood chips: alkali lignin treatment | host: Gallus gallus | place: USA: Madison | collected 2015-01-15
CGGCAGCAGCCTGGCCATGGCGCCCGCCTTCCTGCTCGGTCAGGTCTGCGATCTCGTGGATCTCGACGGACCGTTGTTTCTTAAGCAGGATCGCAAGCCGGGCGCTCTCTACGAAAACGGCATGATCCACTGCGACGAAACCCTTTGGGGCCATCCATGAACAGCTTCGGCGCGAACGGGTAAGAGACATGCACGGAAACCCCGCGAGCACGGCGCCTTCGCGTAACTTGTTCGGCCAGCCTCCGGGGTTGACCGTCCTGTTCCTCACCAACATGTGGGAGCAGTTCTCCTACTTCGGCATGCGGGCGCTGCTGGTCTATTACATGACCCGGCAACTCATGCTGGGGCAAGTGCAGGCCTCGTTCGTCTACGGAGCCTACACGGCCTGCGCCTATTTCACCCCGATCCTGGGCGGGATGATAGCGGATCGCTGGCTGGGCAAGCGCCGCGCGGTCATGCTCGGCGCCACGATCATGGCTGCCGGCCACTTCATGATGGCCTTCGAACCGCTGTTCTATGTCGCTCTCGCCACGATCGCGCTGGGCAACGGCCTGTTCCTGCCCAGCCTGCCGAGCCAGATCAACGACCTCTACGCGCCGGGCGACCCCCGACGCGGCTGGGCCTACAATGTCTATTACCTGGGCATCAACATCGGCGGCTTCCTGGCCCCGCTCATCTGCGGAACGCTGGGCGAGATCTACGGCTGGCACTACGGTTTCGGAGCGGCGGGTATCGGCATGTTCGTCGGCTTGCTGATCTATCTTTTCGGCCAGCGCCACCTGCCGCCCGAGCGCCTCTCTCTCCCCCGGACGCAAGGCGATGCACAGGTCAGCCCCGGCAACGAACGCCGCATCTGGATGGTGCTCGCCGCCGTGGGTCTGTGCGTAACGGTGTTCCGGGGCGCCTATGAGCAAGTGGGCAATACCGTCGCGCTCTGGGCCGATAGCGGGATCGACCGCCAGTTCGGCAGCCTGACGATCCCGATGACCTGGTTCCAGGCGCTCAACCCCCTGCTGGTAATGATGCTGACGCCGCCACTGCTTTCCGTATGGCGCAAGCGCGCGGATGCGGGGCAGGAGGCCGCCCCGGCGCGGCGCATGACGCAAGGCGCTCTGATCGTGGCGCTGGCCTATGCGCTGCTGGCGATCGTCTCATGGCAGGCGGGCAACGATCGCGCCGACTGGCTCTGGCTCGTCGCCTTCTTCGTCCTGTTCACGACGGGTGAATTGTTCATCCTGCCCACCGGCCTCGGCCTTTTCGCGCGACTCGCCCCCCCGCGCCTCGGCGCGACGACAGTGGCTGCCTGGTATCTTGCGATCTTCGCGGGCAGTCTCAGCGCGGGTCTGGTCGGCATGCTGTGGAGCCGGATGGAGCCAGGCGCCTACTTCTCCCTGCTCTCCGCCATCGCCGTCGTCGCGGCCGTGCTTCTGTATCTTCTTGATCCCGCCGTCCGCCGCGTGGACCGGTCCTGGACTGTCTGACAACCTCATCGCGGCGGAAACGCGGTGCCGGTTTTCATTTCTCAGGCGCAGACCTGGTACGCAAGCTGTCGTTCTGCCGTTGCCGACGTGCGCGCTCGAACAGGTGGACAGGCCCCGTGATGGCCTGCAATAGAGCGAGGCGCCCCCACCTTTGCTACGCCCGTAGAGAGCTCCTTTACCGTGATCATACCGAATCGCCTGTTGCCACGACATATCCGCGTGGCGCTACGCCGGCACGGTCCGGAAGCGCTGGTCTGGCGGCGCCGGGTCGCGATCGTGGGAGGGGCCATTCTCGTCGGTCTCGTAGCGTTGGTGTTCGCAGAGATGGCAGACCGCGCAAACGCCTTGTTCCACCTCTTCGCGGACCGTTGGTGGTGGGCGCCGCTGATCGCGACGCCGGCGGGTTTTGCCATCATCGCCTGGCTTACCTTGCGCTTTGCCCCTCTGGCGAAAGGGTCCGGCATTCCGCAGGTCATGGCCGCGACGAAGAACCCGGAAGGATCGCTTGCGACATTGGTGTCCGCCCGCGCGGCAGTCGCGAAGTTCTTCCTGACGATCGGCGGTCTGCTGGTCGGCGCTTCGGTCGGGCGGGAAGGACCGACGGTTCAAATTGCCGCCGCCATCATGGGCCGCATGCACCGCGTGCTGCGCGTCCCGTTGCGGTCTTCGGTCTACATTGCAGGCGGCGCGGCGGGCGTTGCAGCCGCATTCAACACGCCGCTTGCCGGTGTCGCCTTCGCCATCGAGGAGCTGTCGGCAGCGTATGAGCAGCGTATGACGCTGCTTGTCATGGCCGCCGTGCTGATTGCGGGCATGGTCAGCCTGGGGATCGCCGGCGACTACATCTATTTCGGCGCCATGCGGCAGACCCTTGGGTTCCAGCAGGCCCTTGTTGCCACGCCGGTTGCGGGAATTCTTGGCGGTATCGCCGGCGGAGCGTTTTCGCGCCTCATGCTTTCGGCGGGTACAACGTCAATACGGCCGATGGTCTGGCTTCGCGCACACCCGATCCTGTTTGCGACGCTGTGCGGCGCGATGGTCGCCGTGCTCGGCGTCTCGACCGGGCTGACCTGGGGGACCGGCTATGATACCGCCCATGGCATCATCGCGGGCAATGCCGTACCGATCTGGTTCGGCGCCGCCAAGTTCGTCACGACTCTGGCGACAGCGGTTTCCGGCATTCCCGGTGGCATCTTTGCGCCGTCGCTTTCTATCGGCGCCGGCATCGGCGATCTGCTGCGCGGGGTTTTTCCCGGCTATCCCTCCGGAGCCATCGTGCTCCTCGGAATGGTCGCCTACTTTACGGGCGTCGTCCGGGCGCCTCTCACGGCCGTCATCATCATTTCGGAGACGACCGCAAGCCGGGGGCTTATGATGCCTCTCCTGGCCTCGGCGCTGATCGGCGATTTTGCGGCCCAATTTGTCTGCAAGGAAAAGCTCTACCACGGATTGTCGCAGCGCTTCCTGTCGAAAGCGGGGTAGCGGCGGCCGGTCCAGGTTTCGAAGGCTGCCCCATGGCAAGGCACAGGCTTCAGGAAGCTGCCAAGCCTGTACGAACAAAGCGTCGATCATGTGCTGTTCATGCCCCCATGCTAGCATCGCTTGGGTTTCGGCAAAGGATCGTTCGATGCTGATTGTGAACGCACCTGACCTCAGCGACCGCGATGTCACTGACCATGGCCTCTACATTAGACGGCGGCAGTTTATTGCCGGTGTCGCGGGCCTCGGCCTCGCCGCATGCAGCGGAAGCAGCACGGCGTCAGCCGCGGCGCTCAAGTTCAGGCCCAACAGAATGCCCATCGACGAAGCCAGGACGCCGCTTGGCGATGTGACCGGCTACAACAACTTCTACGAGTTCGGGACCGGCAAGGAAGATCCGGCGAAATATGCGGGAATGATGCGTACCCGCCCCTGGACCATCGTGATCGACGGTCTTTGCGACCGGCCCGGTCGCTACGCCATCGACGATCTCATCAAACGCTTTCCGTTGGAAGAACGGATCTATCGCATGCGCTGCGTCGAGGCATGGTCGATGGTAATCCCATGGGTAGGATTTCCCCTCGCCAGCCTTATCAAGGCGGTTGGCCCCCAAAGCGGGGCGAAATTCGTCGCTTTCGAAACGCTGCGCGATCCGCGCCAGATGCCGGGGCAGAGAGGCTCCGTAATCCAGTGGCCCTATCGCGAAGGCTTGCGCCTGGACGAAGCGCTTCATCCGCTTACCTTGCTCGCGGTCGGGCTTTATGGCCAGACCCTGCCCAACCAGAACGGCGCGCCTATCCGGCTGGTGGTTCCCTGGAAGTACGGGTTCAAGGGGATCAAGTCGATCGTACGCATCCGTTTCACCGACCGGCGCCCGCAGACCAGTTGGCAGATGCTGGCCCCGCGCGAATACGGGTTCTATGCCAATGTGAATCCTGCCGTGGATCATCCGCGCTGGTCGCAAGCGAAAGAGCGCCGTATTGGCGAGTTCTTTCGCCGCAAGACCTTGCCTTTCAACGGCTATGGCGAGCAGGTGGCGGGTCTCTATCGCGGGCTCGACCCGCGCCAGCTTTACTGATGGGGCGGGAAAGGCGACCCATCCGCGCGCATGTGGAATCTGCACTTGTCTGGCTCCTGTGCGCGGCCCCGTTGCTGCTGATCCTGGCGTGGGGCTTCACCGGCGATCTTACCGCCAATCCGGTCGAGTTCGTGCTGCGCGACCTTGGGCTTTGGGGTCTGCGCTTCCTGTGCCTGACACTGGCGGTAACGCTGCTCGCCAAGTATGGCAGGATGCCGCGCCTGATGCGCTATCGGCGCCGTATCGGTCTATGGGCCTTCGCCTATGTCACCCTGCATCTTCTGACCTACGTGGTGATCGCCCACGAATTTGACTGGGCCGAAATCGCAGCCGACATCGCCAAACGCCCCTACATCACCATCGGCATGGGTGCCTTTGCCTTATTGGTTCCCCTTGCCGTGACGTCAGCCAATGCAGTGCGGCGCAAGATGTCGCCGAGAGCTTGGCGAAGACTTCACCGCCTGGTCTACCTGATAGCGATCATGGGAGTGATCCATTATTTCCTGCTGGTGAAGGCCGATACCAGCAGCCCTCTGCTCTATGGGGGAATCGTGCTTGTCCTGTTGGCTGCGCGGATGCCGTCAGGGTCTCTGTTCAAAAGCGCGGTGAACCGTCCTGTTCAGCGATAGCCTGTCGAGAAATGAGGCACACCGCAGCTGGGAACCGAAATCGGCGGCGGAATGACCGGGATTGGTCCGTGTTGATGGGCGCGGCCTTAGCGCCATGGACATAGAGGTCGATTGCGCGCCTGTACGCGGCAACCGCCCTGCCTCGATCCACGCTCTTCGGCGTCTGGAGATCGACCTTTGGAAGCCGTCATCCCGGCGGCGCCGGGTTGGAAGATACTGCTCCGATGGCCGGGTCGGTGACAGGAAGCCAAGTCCCTTCGACCCGGCCCGCCAGTCTGCGTCTGAAATCGGGGTACGCTGGCTGGTATATCGCAAGATCATACCAACCGCCGGTGGCTTCAAGGCTCCAACGATACGAGCCGCCTTCGGCAGGCAACGCACATGGCTGGTGATGCTGGGCATATGCAAGAGGCTCGATCCGCCAGGCGCCGTTACCGGGTGCCACGGCGATGCGAAATGCACCCTCGGCGGCGCTCCAATCCAGCTTTTCGGTCTGATGGGCGGTTTCCCGAGTGCCGATGAATTCCCGATGGAACCCGGCGGGACCACGGACCCACAGGTCATACCGGCCATCCTTTGCCGCCAGTGGCCATTCGCCCCTGAGCGTCTGCCCCGGCGTCACCGTGTATCGGCGGGGAATAGCTGCAAGATCGAGGCGATTATAGACGTGAAAGACCGCGCCGATGGTTCCTTGTGCCGAGAAATCCAGGACTATCGTGCTTTTCTCCAAGTCGATGGCGTCGCTGACTTCCAGAGCATAGCCGAGAGGGCGTGATCGGCGCAGACCGCTCGCCTGAACAGGACGAACGCCGTTATCCGGTGCGGCTGGGTCGGGTTGGCCGACTATGGCCCGCGCCCGGTCGCGCATTTCGACGGTTGCCGGCAGTCCTGCCCGCTCGCGATTGGGATGCGCGAAGTCGAAAGCTCGGGTCAGGTCGCCGCAGATCGCGCGCCGCCAAGCGGAAATATTGGGCTCCAACACCCCGAAACGCGTCTCGATGAAGCGCAGGATCGACGTGTGGTCGCACACTTCGGAATGGACCCATCCCCCACGCGACCAGGGCGACAGGATGTAGGTCGGAACCCGGGGGCCGAGGCCATAGGGACGGCCGCGATAGACCTGCTCGTCGCCTGCGGCCCAGTCGCTTTCGATCCGGTGGTATTCGCCGTCGGTGGAGACGGTGCTGGCGCCTGCGAAACCACCCGGCAGAGCCGGATCGGGCGATGGCGGGGCCGGAGGCGGGACATGATCGAAGAAGCCGTCGTTTTCATCGAAAGTGACGAACAGAACCGTTCGCGCCCAGACTTCGGGATCGGCGGTCAGCGCATCGATGACCTGGCTGGTATAGGCCGCGCCCTGAGCCGGGCTCGATGGGCCGGGATGTTCCGAACCTTCCGCCGTGCCGACGATCCAGGAAACTTGCGGCAACCGGCCGCCCAGCACGTCCTCTCGCAGCTGGCCGAGGGTGCGGGTCGTCAGGGCCTTGTCGCGCAAGGCCGCGCGAGAGCCCGGGTCTCCGCGAAAGGCAGCGCGATATTGGGTGAAGTTGGCGAGCGGATTGTCGCCGAAGTTGTCGGCCATGTCCTGATAATGGCACCAGCTCACTCCGGCATCCTCAAGGCGCTCGGGATAGGTCTTCCACCAGAAACGAGGATGGGCGCTTTCCGGCTTGCCCAGGTCGTCGTCCACGTTGTCGATCGCCGGGCCGCCCGCCAGCGCGTGGGGATCGTTGGTGCCGGTCCAGAGGTAGAGCCGGTTGCTATTCGTCCCGGTCTGGATCGAGCAATGATAGGCATCGCAAAGCGTGAAGGCTTCGGCCATGGCCCATTGGAAGGGAATGTCTTCCTGTGTGTAGCAGGCCATGGAACGCTCGGTCTTCGCTTCCGGCCAATGGGCCATGCGCCCATGATCCCATGCTGCCTGCGCGTTCGGCCAATGATGCGGCGTGCCCTTCATCCGCATCAGGTCGAAATTCTCCCGCGTCGAAAGATGGAAGGGCCGGATTACGCGCGGATTGGCCGTGCTGCCATCGCGCTGGTCCCACACGTTCATCGGCGAGCCGTCGGGCGCCGGTGGGACGGGAATGGGAAAACGATCCCCGAAGCCGCAAACGCCCGGCATCGTTCCGAAATAGTGATCGAAGCCCCGGTTCTCCTGCATCAGGATCACGATGTGCTGAACGTCTTCGATCGTGCCCGAGCACCGCGCCGCCGGGATCGCCGCCGCGCGGGCCAGCGATGCCGGCAACCCGGCCAGAGCGGCGGCACCCAGGCCGCGATGGAGAAGCGAACGACGGTCGAGGGGCATCGGGGGATTCCTTGGGCGGTCTTTGCACGGCAGCGATAGTGGAAGGTCCGGCCATCGGCAGACGGCCGGACCTTGCGGGCTTACGGCAGCTTCAGGGCATCGCGGATGATGTAGAACATGTCGGTCTGGTCCAGCAGGCCGGAGAAGTTCGCGGCGTGCGGACCGTAAGCGGCCACGCGAAGCTGGGTGCCGGTGTGGCCCTGCGAACCGCTTTCGGCCGTGCCGTAGCTGACGGTCATCACCCCGCCTTCGCGCGTATTGAGCGCGGCGGTCAGGCCCGGCGCATGGCTGCCGTTGGCAATGATCTGGCTGCTATGGGCATGGTCGGCCGTCACGATCACCAGCGTATGGCCGTCGGCTTTCGCGAAGGCCAGCGCCGCCTGCACGGCCTCGTCGAGATCGACGGTCTCGCCGATCTGGCCGCAGGGATTGGCGGCATGGTCTTCCTTGTCGATGGACGCGCCTTCAACTTGAAGGAAGAAGCCCTTGGGATTGCGGCCGAGCAGGTCGATCGCCTTGCGCGTCATAGTGGCCAGCGTCGGAATGTCGGCACTGCGCGCCTCGTTGGCCTCGCAGGTAATCGCCGGCTTTTCGAGATTGCCGTGGAGGCTGGCCTTGGGGCCTTTCCAGCGGACCGGCATATCGCCTTGCGAAAACAGGCCGAGCAGCGGCTGCTTCTGGTTCGTCGCCGCGACCTGTTCGAGTTCGGCGGCATTGCGGACGAGCCGGTAGCCGCGCGCCCGGGCTTGTGCGTTAAGCGTCTTGCCCTTCCACTTGCCGGCGCGGGCGATCTCGCCGAACGCCGCCGCACCGCCGCCGAGGGTGACGTCGGGGCGGGTATCGAGAAGCTGCTCCGCGATCGATCCCAGGCCGCCGTTCTCCAGCGCATTGGTCGGACAGGCAGCGCTGGTTGCGGTGGGGCCGAAGCACTTGCGCTGGGTCACATGCGCGACTTGTGCCGCCGGGGTGGCATCCTCGATCTCGGCGGTCGAGACGTCGCCCGTCGCCAGGCCCGCCGCCTTGGCGCGCGCCAGCAGCGAGGCGTGGGGCTTTTCCGCGATGTCCACCCCGATGGCGCCGTTGTAGCTCTTCACGCCGGTGGACCAGGCCGTGGCGGAAGCGGCGGAATCGGTGACGTAGTTCGGCTTGCCGGTTTCCTTGTCGAGCGAATAGTGCGTGTACTGGCCGGTGAAGGGCAAAGCGTCGATACCCTTGAAGAAACCGCCTGCGCCTTCGGCATAGTTGCGGGCCAGGGTGATCTCGGAATCGCCCATGCCGTCGCCGATCAGCAGGATCACGTTACGCACGTCGCCCTCGACGTTCAGGCGGCGGTAGAGATCGGCCATATCGCCGCGCAGGCGGCGCGCACCGCCGGGTTCGCGCGGATCGCCGGAAGCCACGCGGGCCAGGTCGTCAGGGGAGGCCCCGGTCTGGGCGATCGCCGGAACCGCGCCTGCAAAAGCAAGGAGCGCCGGGACGAGGAGACGGTATTTCATGATCGAACTCACACAGGAATAGACAGATATCGGGTCAGGGCGGAGCACGGCGCCGTTGGGTGACGCCGTGCTCCGTGTCACCGCCTTAGAAGGCGAATTTGACAGTCATGAGAGCAGTCGTGCCGGAATCGACGACGTCCGAGAGGGCCAGCGTGTCCCGCCCGATATGCGCCCAGTAGGTATAGGCGCCAAAGAGGTTCGCCACCGACAGGTCGGCGCGGATGCCGCCGCCGAAGTCGTATCCGGCATGGAGGTCCACCGTCTGGATCGGACGGATCCAGGTGTCATCCCAGGTGCCGAGGCCGAGCGAATTGTAGCTCGACACGTATTCGCCGCTGTAGTGGTAGATCATGTCGATGCTGAACTTGCCCTGCTCCCAGAACAGCTGCGCATCGCCCAGGATCGCGGGCGCATTCTGGATACGCTTCTGCACGCCGTCGCCGATATCCACCTTGGTCCACTGGCGGGTCAGGCTGCCGCCGATACCGAAGCCGCCGAGCAGGCCCGGCGCCTCGGTGAACTTCTTGCGGAACTGCATTTCCAGACCGTAGACGTCGCCCGATCCGCCGTTCTGCGGCATGATGGTGATGACGTTGTTATCCGGCAGCTCGTTGCCGTTCACATAGCCGCTGCCGTTGTCGTAGAGATAGTTGCGAAGGTGCTTGTAGTAGCCGCCGAGGCTAAGATAGCCGCTCGGCGTGATCTTCCACTCGGCCGAGAGGTCGACGTTGAGCGACTTGACCGGCTTCAGGTTGGGGTTGCCCATCGTGATCGTCGTGGTGGTATCGCCCACGTCGACCTGCGAGCCGCCGCCGAGCTGCACGAAGGCCGGACGGGTATAGGACCACCAGACGGAGCCGCGATAGACGCTGTCCGAGGTGGGCCGGTAATTGACGAGCAGGCTGGGCAGCAGTTCGTTGTACTGGGTGTGGTTGGTCTCGAAGTTACCCGTCACCGGATTGCCGTCGGCATCGCTGCGGCGCACCCAGTAGGTGTTGTCGATCGAGGTATGCTCGAAGCGCAGGCCGGGGATCACTTCGAGATCGCCGCTCTGGATGTTCGCCATCACATAGCCCGCCGCGACCCGCTCGCTGCCGCGCTGGGTGTTGCAGTTCAGGTTGTCGGTATAGGACAGGTTGTCGCCGCAGCTGTCGAACGAGGCGGCGGTCTGGTACTTGAAGAAGTATTCCTTCAGCTTGTCCTGATCGACCTTCGGCACGCTCCAGCCGTAGACGCCGGGGAATACCGAATCGTACTTGCCGTTGACGATGCCAAGATCGGCCCAGGTCACGCCCGCCTCGCCCAGCAGGTTGGCGAAGTGGTCGTTGGTCCAGTCGCGATTGGTGACCTTGCGGTTGGAGTCCGAATACTTGCCGCCGAACTTGATCGACTGAAGCGCCGAACCCTCGAACTTGCGTTCCAGGTCGAGGCGGCCGCCCCATTTCGTCTGGCCGCTGGTCTGGTAGGTGTACTGACCCGCACGGCGCGCGAGCAGGACGTCACCGGCGTTGTTCAACTGGTCGAGGATTCCCGGCGTGAACAGCGGTTGCGGCAGGTTGTCCTTGTAGCTCATCGACAGGCCGCCGAGCGGGCTGGTGGTGCCGTGGTTGTACTTGTCGGACTGGTTGTTGCGGATCGAGGCCTCGATATGGCCCGGACGGTCGTTATGCCCTTCGCTGAAGAACACCTGCGGCGAGATCGTCCAGCTTCCGGCTTCCTTCACGCCGCCCAGCGACGCGGTTGCCAGCTTGGCGATCTCGGGGTTGGTCTCGTACCAGACGCGCGTCGAGATCTGGTCGACGCTAAGCGCGTAGCGACCGCTGCCGGGGACCAGCTCGTTGTAGGACTTGCTGGATGCGGCGTACTGGCTGAAGGTCGAGTTCTGCTCGGTCTTGGCATAGGCGTAAGTGCCGTGCAGGTAGATCTGGGTGGTGTCGTCCGGATGCCAGTCGAGCGAGGCATTGCCGCCCCAGCGGCGGGTATAGCCGTTCGAGACGCCGATATTGACGCCGGTCTGGCTCACGTTCTTCTGCAGGTCGATGCCGGCATAGGGCGTGCCTTTGGCGTCGGAGGCCGCGAGGTACCCCCAGCCGCCGTCGCTCTGCGCCGCCGCGGCGCCGGCCATCTCGCTGTTGGCAAAGTGGCGTTCGTCGAAGTAGCCGCTGGCATAGATGCCGAACTGGCCTTCCGAGCCGAAGCGCTTGGCGATCTCACCGGAGAAACCGCCGCCCAGGCCGCTGTCGTCGTAGTCGCGCGCGCGCGTCTCGACGCGGCCGGATGCGGTGACGGCAAGGTGGAAGTCCTGGCTGTAGTCGTAGGCGGTCGGCGTGCGGAAATCGACGGTGCCGCCGATCGCGTCGCCGTCCATGTCGGCGCTGGAGACCTTGTTCAGCACGATCGTGTTGAGGCCCGAAGGCGGCAGCAGGCTGAGCTTGACCTGACGGCTGTAAGGCATGCCCTGCGCCACGTTGACGCCGTTGATGAGATTGACGTTGTACTCGGCATTGAGACCGCGGATCGAGACGAACATGCCTTCGCCGCGCGACGCGCCGTCGATGCCGCCGAAGAACGACGAGCCGGTGTTCATCACGTTGACGCCCGGCATCAGGCCGAGTGCCTCGGCCACGTTGTGGACGGCGGTATGTTGCAGGTCTTCTTCCGAAAGCACCGAGATCGGCTTGCTGGAATTGAGCTGCACGTCGGCGGCCTGGCTGCGGCGGGCGACCACGACGAGTTCGCCGCCGTTGCTGCCCGTGTCGGCGGCATCCTGGCTGTCCTGCGCCGAAGCGGCACCCGGCAGCGCTACGACAAGCATCGCGGAGCCCGCGAGCAGAATGGATTTCGCATTCAAAGAAAGCATGGTTTTCCTTCCCTGGCGAGGCGTGTTGCGTTCGCCCCCCACGCCAGCCGAGACGCAGCCATTTCGCGAAATCCCCCCTGCGGATTCTATTTTTTTACCGTCACGAACCTGTCATCGAGATGCGGC